>Ga0179593_1505144_pt1 | contig 11993 bp, 17 predicted proteins | sample CZODoug2_1_08_16_FD_185931 | JGI IMG/M metagenome (GOLD analysis project Ga0179593, IMG submission 185931) | Vadose zone soil fungal communities from Angelo Coast Range Reserve, California, USA - CZODoug2_1_08_16fungal (PacBio error correction) | ecosystem: Environmental > Terrestrial > Soil >...
TGTGTTGGGGAAAAAAAAAACTAGAGACATGTACGCTGAAGCTCAACCGCGGGCAAGAAATAACGTTCTCAACCCGCTGGGGGGGACTCCAGCAGGGCAGAAAAGGCGACCTCGGGGGGGTCCACGCCAATCGCGACGAGTATGGGGGTGGAGAGGAGCGAAATCTCACCATCGCAGTCCGATGTCGGGGAGGCCACCTCTGTAAGCTGCCCAATGGGAAGAAGGTTGGGCCGCCACAGATGCGCCGCCAGAGGGCATGGAGGCCATAAGAGGGCGGAACATAAACTCTCCCAAGACTCTCCTACACCAAGCGGCCACCGGGGTCGAAAGAGGGACGCCACCGGTCTGCTCGATCACGCCCTGCTCCAGGCGAGAACGGCAAGCGTGCATGGAGGTCGGTTAAAACACTCCGCCAGACCGCGTCCGCCGTGCCGCGGCAAAGGAAAAGGGGACATCTGTGGGCTACCGGGCCAAATGCAATCCCATTCCTGACGAAGGCCATCATCGTAGGATCGGGGCGAACGGAAGAAGGTAGGGTCGCGGGTCGTAATCCGGAAAAGTTTCGGAGATTGAGCATCAAGTCTGATTGTAGCGTGATCCTACACACCGAAAAAACACTCAATCGGCGTGCCTCCGTGAGGGAGGAACTCCGGGGACGCAAACGTTGATGAACGATAGCTCGCAAGCCCCCACACCTTTGGGCGCCGCTTGCATACCACGAGAAAAAAACCGGGGGGGGGGGGGGTGGAGAAAAAAAAGTGGGGTCGAAACTGACCCGTGACTGATGGAACGGAGACGAAGAGTGACAACAACCTGCGCTCTTAGGAAACAAGGAAAAGATTCATCCTCAAAAAAAAGCGGCAGTCACCGGGGCGGAGTTCGAGCGAGCCCAGTGGCAAGGATGAGAAGTGGGGCCGTTCCAAAGCCCGGTCAAATGCGCAGTCCCGCGGTCCTCAAGAAAAGGACCAGGGCCGGCGCACCGACGTCGTGTCCGGCTCTTGTCTCGGTAGGGCCGAAGGGGATTTCCTTTCAAGCCCGGGGCAGACCTAAGGAATCGTAGGGGGGACGAGGAACCTGTTGAAAACAGGTGCGGGGCCCGATGTGGTGTGACGTCTAGCGTTTAGCAGACTTACCCATCCGTCGGTTTCTCAACCTCTCGTCGGTGATGCTGCAGAGCCGAAAATTAAAAGGGGGTTTAAGAAAACCGCCAGGGAACAGAATGGGAGGAAGCCCGACTATTACTCCTGATTTGGTTGCTGAAATTGGAATGAAAAAAGGGAGTATTTAGGCTGGAGATCCGAGACACCCAGGAAGGCATTTTTGCGAAGATTTCTTCCACTTCTCGCCCGGCGAAGGAAGAGGAAGTAACTAGAGACCTGTGCTACCCGGCAATCGCCGCCCGCTGTTTTTGTCACCGGGGACAATCAGAGGTGTGGATTTCCAATCTACTACTTCGCCAGAGTGCGCTTGGGGGGGTAACTTTCTAGCGGGTCATCCGTGGCTGGTGAAGGGGGGCGGTATACAGTCTTCCCAATCCGTCCTGCTCCTTTGGATCGGGTGCGTAAGGTTGGGGAGTGAGGGATAACTGGTCTTAAAGGATGAAAGTTGTTTTTAGCCCGGCCCCGCCACAGGTACGGTACCTACCCTTGGGGGGACCTATCAAAATGTGGTTTGTCCCCGGCTGTGGTGCCGGGATAAAAGAATCGGGAAGCTCTCGGCGACAGCAACGCAACCGTTGAATACATTACAAAGTGAGCCTGTCCTCTGGCGATAACGGCACGGCCGCGCGAGAGGAGGGGATGATAACGTCTGGAGAGGGCTTCACAAACGGTGCGTCATCGGAGAGTGCAGAGAAGCCCCGACACCGCTGTACCACAATCATATAACCGCGACGTTCTACAAAAAGACCAATAAGGAGGCAATGGGGGGAGGTTCCGGGGCGGTCAACGACGCGGCGCAGACGTGACGCCGGGGACATCCCAAGCTTACGCGACTTACGTTTTGAAGGTCAATCGAACGATCTACTTGAGAACTGAACAAAAGCCGTGCACCTTTTTGGACCGAAGATCGGTGACCGAGCCGGGGGGGGGGGGGAGGGGGTATGCGATATTCACAGTGGGGAGGAACGTAAATCGACCGTTGGCGATGAAGAAAAATGATTGAGGGATAGGACAGAACCATGGTGGGAACCCCGTACGCGGGCGGGTACCTCCAGGCCGACAGCCGCGAAGTTGACTTAATTTCGACACCCTTTCTTTAACCGGGAAGGGGGAGAGAGAGTTCGGGGGTGGGAGTGGTGCATATACTCTCGCCGCAGGAGAGGACAAGGTCAGCGCCAAACGAATCACCTCTAGCGTTATCTAACCGACCCACCGGTGACAAAGACTCGAGTTGACCAAGGGCCATGAAAAAAAAATACCACCTATTAGCCTGGGGTTGCGCTGGGGGTTACGCTCAGGTGGTGAGGTGGGTCCGTCTACGACAGCGCAGATCATACCGAAAGTAAGGGTCAAACGAAGAACTCCACCTCCGGCCAAGGACTTGCACGTGCCCAGGAGTCGGGGGGAAGAAAGTTGTGGTCCGCGGCCGGCGCAGCGAACATCGGCACCAGATCGGAAGACGTCTCTTCAACAAACCCCTAAGAAAAAAAAAAAAAAAAAACAAAAAAAACACCCCACCCACACACCCTCCCACCCTCTACGTCCAAAAAAACAACAAATATATAGAGTATCTTCCTCTCTTTCCTATGGCCTAGTTGTTGCCGTCGTACCTCTTCCACCCTTAGGAACACTAAAAAAGGCCACTTGCAGGGACCTGCGGTCAGCTTTAGCGGGGGAAGATCTCCTGGGGTCGAGGTCAGATCTGCTGAAGGGTCTTGGGGGAAGACAGGGTGGGCCACCACCACCACAGTAGTACCAAGGGTCACTACTCTATCATTCTCAGGGGCGTGGTTGTTGGACACCAGGGAAGAGAGGGTCAAAGTTACAGGGTAAGGTTGGCCATCAAGCGTGGGGAGGGTAGTCAGGACGTCCGGCAATACTTCTTTGGGTTCGGAGCAAGCAACATCATCCCTTACCATGAACAGCGACAGAAACGCAATTATAACAATGGTGCGCGCGTCACCGAGGAAGAGAACACCTAGCGAGGCCAGGGCAGTTGCCCAACCATTCTTTCGTACAAAAGAAGATCTGTGCGTCAAGATCGCAAGCTAGGGGGGAACAAGGGCGATCAGAAAGGAGAATGAACGCCTCGCCCCGGTGAAACAAGGAACAACGGAAAAACAAAGGGAAGTTCCCCTGAAAACCTGCAGCGATCAGTCGAACTCGGAGAGGAAACATTAGGCCAAACGCATCGCGGAACGCTGATACCGCTTTAAAGCATGAACTTCGCTCCCGCCGACGGTGTCACCGCAAGGAAGAAACGAAAAAAAACAATAACCTGGCCCGTCGTCGGACTCGCGAAAAAGAGGTCGTACATGCGGGTGTCGGCTCTCGATATCACTCTACTCACACAGGATTTTGGAGCACGCAGGCCCTGACACAGAAACCGTCCGGAAAATCGCCAACTCCAGGCAACAAAGACCTGTCTTACAAAGACGGCGGTTCCAGGGTTCACGGGGAAAAAGGGGACGCATAGCTGCCTGCAGCCGTCGGCACACGTGCGCACCCCCCAGAGAGGCGCGTGATAAATAAGACAGCAGTGTGAGGGGGAGGTCCGGTCTCACCCAAAACGGTGCAATCCGTCACAGTGAAAAAGCCAACACGAACGAACCAACAGTCCGGCAGGGGCACTGACTACTATCCATCCAAAAGAACTTACATCCCACGTTTAGCGCCCGCAACGGAAAAACACCAGCATACACGCAGAGAGCAGTCGGGGGACGGGGCATAAGGATGCAAGGGGGGCAACTTAAAAAGAAGGGCCGGCTAATTTCCGTGAGCAGCGGGGGGAAGGTCCGTCCGCGATCATCGCCGGAGGCGACATGGGACAGCTTCTGTAACCCAGAAAAGGGGGTCCAACGGCGCAAAAGGTTCTCTAAATAAAAGAATTGAAACCCAGCCGCGTCAACGCAACTCGTCCGCGGCCAAGCGGGAGTTGTGCCATGGCCGGGGGGGAAAACTAGGAGGCCGGCACCACACGGTGGCACTTTGTTAGCGCAAGAAGAAGGTTAGAAACCAAGAGGTGGGTTCAGGCCATCGGGAACGCTAAGGGCACACACAAGAAACCCGATTTGTCGGCGCTTCCCCGGCAATTAGGGGCAGTGGGGAACCCGACCAAGACATCTCCAAGCGCAAAACCGCTCCTTTTCCAGAAAGGAGAAAGGAGGGATACCGGTCCAAGGAAGGAAAAAAAGTTCTCGGGAGGGGCAAAAGACACGGAGAGAGACCACAACGCTCACAGGGAAGGGTCTTTGCCGGCAGCGACCTCTCCCTTGACGCCAACGGTCCTCCCGGGCGGGGAGGGGGAGAAGGTGTATGTTGCTAAATTGTCCGATCGGAAGCACGGAAGTTTGTGACGCTCTCCGCTACTCTCAGTAAAAGTCCAGTTTGCCTCCGGTACGTATTCCAATGCCCGTGTGGCGCAGAACTTTGGGTTTGCCCTAGAGTATCTAATCGCTCATCAGCACAGGATGGGAATAATATCAGCGGACGCGCACGGAAAGAGGGAGGGGTTTGTGTGGGTGGCGGAAAGTGACCGACACAGCCCGGATGGTCAGCGATCAGAACACAAACAATGGGAGGAGAGGGGTTCAGCATCGAACAGCGTTTCGACCATAGCCAGATAGGAAGGGAAGACTGCCGGTGACTGGTGTTGGAGTGTCCCTCCAAAGACAAAGAAAAGTAGACTAGCGGTTGTGCAAGGGCCCACAGAAGGGGGGGACGCGGCGCGGAGAGGGGGCGTGTACCCGCTACCCTCCCGCCCCCAGAAGTGAACCAGACGCGAGACGCCTGAGCATTGCGGAAGTTGGAGGGCCTGGAGTAATCTGTCCGATTTTTGGCTCGAGGTGAAGGAGGATGGGAGGGGTAAACAAGAACGAATGAGGCATGAACTGTATTAGTGTGGAAATGGGCGGACGAAAGTGGAGGACCCATTAAGGCATTGGAAGATGGACAGAGATGTGGTACAATAAAACCATTCCTTTGGGACGAAGGTCAAAACAAAATGTGACCGTTAGGAGAGGTGGGCGTGGGGAACCCGTTTCCTGCTCCTTTCGCCCTGGACTTGATTCCTCACAGCTCTGTTCGGCTGCGAAAACAGTGCTGCGGCTAGGGGGTAGAGAAGATTGAGAGAGGACTTATCAGCGGAATGTAGCGGCGGGATCTGTCGGCGGTTTTAAACGGAGCGAGATCTCTTACAAAAGAACGTAGGGGGGGGAGGAAAAAAAAGGGAAAGATAGAGGCAGTTGTTAGTCACTAGAAGAGATGAAGTAGAACTACTTATAAGATAGTACTCCTCACCTGGAAACGCCACGCATCACTTTAAAGAAACATGGTGTGGCGCCTCCCGAGGGCCATGAAAAAGGGGGCCTGACCACGAAAAACCCGGAGCCAAAACATGGGTTATATTTGCCTCCCGGGGGGTGGTCTTCCAAGGGAAGAGGGCGGTGTAAACCCCTCGAGGGCCCAGAGCCAATGAGTGGAAGACTGGAAAAAGAAAATGGAGCGCAAGAATCACGCCGGAAAAAAGCGGGATACCATCTAGTTCCAAGACCACCATCCCCGCTCAAAGAATAAACCCTCTAGTTCAAAAAAGAAAAGTAGAAAAGGAGGTGGGGGACCAGACGGCAACGGGCTCGATCACAGCCGCCATGATAAAGGCGGAGGACGGGAGCCACTTTTGGGAAAGTGCGGTAACACAGAAAAAGCTACTAAGAATACCCGGCCGCCACCGATTTGACTCGACCCGTGGAGGGAGAGGGACGACTTCTTCAAAATCCTTTGCCAAAGAACCAGTGCACCGGGCCAAGTGAAGGGAGAGCCGATTTCAAGAAGGCCTGAATGGAAAAGGGAGAGAAAAAAGGGTTGGCTGTTCTGAGACTAAGTCCTGGGTGTGGTGGGGGGGTGGTACGTGAACCGGCACAGAAAAAAAAAAGAAGAGACTCTCCGGAGGAGAGCCGAGAGGACACAAATACTGCGAATTAAATAAAGTCTCGGGGAAAGAAGCGGGGGACCCCAAGTTCGGGCTGTAAAGGAGAACGGGGAAAATCGAAAGGGCCAGGGAACAAAGGTACGTTTGGAAGGGAAGACTCGTCAGTCAAACTCGCCAAAAAAAATGCGAGAGATGTGGAGGACGAGGTTGGAAACAGCGCGCTCCAAAATAAAGGAACTCGGGTGGGGGGGTGGTAACCGATCTCAAAACTCCCTGCTGTCTCCTTTGCGTGCGCACAAGAAAAAAAGGGGTCGGAAGAGAGACTCTGTCCCAGAAGAACGTCCCGGAAGGGCGCGGAGGGTCTTGAACCTGCGCTTAACCGTTGGTTTGGCCGATCGTCTGACCGGAAACGAATGGACGGAAAGCAGGGAAGAGGGTACTGGCCCACCCTGCGCGGAGAAGGTGTGTGGTACTTGCCGCTCAGGGAAAAATGGACTCGCACAAAGGAGAGGGGAGGACTCTCTTACTACCGGGTGGGTGATAGTCACCAAAAGTAATCCAGGACCACTATACCAGGGGGGACAGGACGAAGGGGGAGTCCGTGGAGGAAAGGTTTCACCCAATGAGAGAAGAAACTGCGAAGTGGGGCCCTGTTGTAAGGGAGCAGGATATTCTTTACGGATGATCTTAACAGGCGGCGTAACAAAGGGGAACCCTTCATACGTCGGCTGCACCTGAGGGGGAAGAAAATCAAAGGTGGTCGGGCCCAGTACTGCCTGCTCCGCCAGGTCGTTCTTTTTGTGGGCCCGTGGCGGCTCTGTCAAAAGTGGAGGGAAGGGGGGGAGGGGGGAAGAACAAACCGTGAGGCAGGACCGAAAGAAAGCAGGACTGACAGTGTTTTTAATTCACTGGTGAGGGCGGCTGAACCGGTTCAGAAGGGGGGAGACAGGCCCCGCAAGAGGGGAAAGACAAAATAAGTGGGGTTAAAAGAGAAAAGGTGTCCGAGGGGACGACAACGTGGGCGCAGCGTCCGAGGACGGGGGGAAAACCTCTTTTAAAACGGCAGACGTTTCGGTGGGCCGAGGAAAAAAGCGGTGTCGATGGGCGGCAGGCAGGAAGAGAAAATGCTAAACGGATGCACAATCTGGGAGGTGAGGGATAGGGGTTTCTATTATCCTAAGGACAAAAGAAACAAAGAGCAAGCAATGATAGGAACTGAGGTCTGAACGAACGAAAAAGGTCAGCAGTTTGGCACCGTGGACAAGAGAAGTAGCGTGGCCAGACCATGAAGAGACCAGTGGAAGGGACGAAAGGGGTCTCCTATGGGGTTCTATCACGTTCTGTCCCACAGTGCAAAGGGGGGGGACCGGTGGAGGGGGGGGGGAAGTGGGGGTTCGGGTCCTAGAGGGGAGAGTGAAGGTCGCTTGATGATCAAAAAAGTGACGAGGTGAATATTCCGTACGTGAACCGATGGGTGGGAACAAGCGGGAGAACAAGGCCATGGGGGGGGATCGTACGAGAAAAGATCAAGCGACAGGTAGTTCAAAGGGCTGCTGGAAAAGTGCGAATCTGCTACGCATTAAAGGCCGGATGCGGTGGGATATGAAGGGGGGGGGGAAAGAATGCTTCTCTAGGGGGGGAAGAGACGGAACACCCTGGGGGAGAAGAAAAGACGATGAGGAGGTAGAGACAGACGTACCAGGCAAACAGGTTGAAAACAGAGACACCAACCCCCGAACACTTGATCCGGGAATATGGGAAAGGGGATTGGACTCAGGGGAGGGGGGTCGAAGGACCCGTATACGACCACCAACAAAAAACCAGCAAATAGAAAATTAGATTCCCATAACCAGAAACCCTCCGCGGACATTCAAGAGTGGGGCAAGGGAAATGAGGCGGGAGGGTTTCCTAGCAGACGCACAACAAAAGAGTAAAAGCTGAACGGACGAAGCTCATCATAAAACCTCCCAAAAACACCCCCCTAAACTCAAAAAAAAACCCCCCCCTCAAACACTTCCCTCGCATAAAACCCTCCTAACAAAAACAAACAAGTCATCGCCAAAAAACACCACCACCCCCCCACTCCACCCCCCCACCCCCGCCCCCCCCCTCCTTAAGCAAAACCGAATACACAAAAAAAGAACCAACCCCTTCCCTAACGAAAAAACCAAAAAAATCAAAACGCTCCCCCTCCCCCCCCGAGACAAAAACCACCCCCACACAGAAACACCCAAACTCCCCCCACCACCCCTCCTCCTCCCCCGTCTCAAACACAAACCCTCTTTACCCATAAACCCCACCCCCCCCATACGTGAACACCCACACACAAAAAAAAAAACCTTATTAATGAAAAGATCTAGCTGATTGCCTCTTTTCCTTGCCCAATCCTTCTTTACCTTCGTCCAAAACAAAAAGGTAGAACTGGGACCAGAGAAGTTCCTCGTGCGGCGTCTTCTTGTGAGCTAAAAAGAGGGTTGGTCACCTCGTCTTTGCTTAGGGTTATTTAGTCACCACCGCAAAAAAAGAGAGGAAACCAGACCAAAGACCTCGATCATTCTCTTGGGGTGGTTGGGGGGAGGGACCACAGGGGGGACACATCGGGCGTCAAAGGTAGGATTGCCCCATCCCACGACAGCTTCTTTCCTGAGGCAAAAAAAAAAGGGGGGACGTCTCCGGGAAAATTCTGCTAACTCTGGGTAGAAAACCGAAAGAAAAAACAGCCACCGAAAGGAAACGACAGGGTTAACGCGGGCAAGCGTGGACCCCAGAAACAAGAGAAAGGGCTTGAGCGGGAGAAAAGAAAAGAAATCTGACGGGGCACGGGGCAAAAAAAGGCGGCCCCGGCGCACGACCCTGTTGGACCAAAGAGATGGAGGGATCCGTCGATCAGCGCAAAAAGAAGAGGGGGAAGAAGAGCAAAAGGAAATGAAAAAAAGAAACCAAAAAGCGAGTCAAAAGTCCCCAACCCGCACTTGGGGCTTATCATGAAATAGGGGCTAATTACCACTGAGGAAAAGGACGAAGAGAGTGACCAAGGGGAGGGGCGCGATTGCAGAGGAAGGGGTGACCGCAGAACAGTTCTGTAGAGTAGGGTGGACGTTCTCCGCAGGATCTCCATGCGTCTACCGGGGGGTCGCGGGAGAAAGCACAGGAAAGAGGGGAAAATTGGGTGGGGATCCATCACAACTGACCAGCATCTGAGGCCGACCGACAGAAAACACGCCCCGAAGGGAGAGCAAACACCCGCCGCTTAAGCAAAGTCCTTCGCTCGACACGTTTTTCGGGAGGAGGAAACAAAAAGGACCGTTAAAGAAAAGGGGATCACCCAAGTAAAAAGTAGAGATGAGTTTCGGCCAGCGACAACCGAACCGTTTCATAGTAAGATGCCGAAAGCCAACGATGACACTCAAAGGGGACCCAAAAAGGCCAAACTTTGTCCTTAAGCCAAAAGGAAGAAAAAATGTACCAACCTAGCAATCAAGCGCGCAGAGATGTATGGGGGAGTGGGAAAGACTGCACAAGTATTCCCAAAGTGCAGAGAGAAGGGCAGGAAAAGGAAATTGTATCAACGGGGTGGAAAGACTCAGGGACGCGATCATCGCAGGAGAAGCACATGGTGAAGAGAAGGCTAACCGGAGGCAACGAGGGCCAGGTGACTCGTCACTCACAGAGCGGTGACCAGAAAACCGCATAATCAACGTAAGAAAAGAGGAGTCCTCGTCAAGAGGGAAAAAAAGAGGTGCGTAGAACCATGAGACAGAAGCACACAAGGCACGGGTTCTCACGAACAACGCCGCCGCTTTGCGAAAGCCAGAGCCGATAGGGAGGGGGGACAGCATCGCGGGGGGTGCACCCCAATCTCGGAAGGGTGGCCACCGGTTTACGGTCCCCAACGACTGCCACTGTATTTCTCAGAGGTCGGTAGGCACCAACCGCTCTGAACAAGAAAAGAGAACAACGTCCGGAGAACGAATGGAGCACTCGTCACCGGACCCTTACCTGGGTGAGGAGCAGGTCCGTGATTACCCTCAAGAAAGGAAAAAGGTGAGCATAAAGAAGAGATCTCAGCACATAGCCAACCAAAAGCTGAATCTCTTTGCAGCAGGAGGAAAGGGGAACGCGCGCTCTGCGTAGTCTGGGGTTGGACTCTCAAATCAATTCCGCTCCATGAGCAGTTTTGCCCCGAAGGAAGGTAAAAGAGAGGAAGGAAAAAGGGGGGGTGATGGGGGGTGGGGGGGAACGATGACGAGCGGGCAGATACCCTTGTGCGTTTTCCTCGGCAGCAAAAACCGCACGTGCACCGATGAGTTTTCCAAGTTGGGATGGGGAAAGCGAAAGAAAAAAGGGATTGAGACGTCCGAAAGAAAAACCTTGGGGGGAGGGTGCAGGGACAAACGACCCCCCAAATCTTCTGTTCTAAATCGGCCAGATTAAGAAGGGAGGAAAGGGGAAAGTTGTGGGGGCCAAGGATTTTTGAAGCAGCAGGGTGCCACGAGCAGGATAACTATGTGGAAAAGGAGGCGGCCACCTACTTGACCAGGCTTCTGTTCGGGCTTGGGGAGGGACCAAAGACCCGGCCGTGTGGACAAGAGCATCGGTGCGGGGGTCAACCGGGAAATGTCTCAACGAGACCTGTGTCGAGAGGGTGGTCAGAACGAGGAGGGGGGGGGACTGTCGAGATGGAAACAGCAGGGAATACGGGGGTCGGAAGAAATTCCTTTCTTCTACCAAAGGTCAGGACATACCCATTCCTTGGGCAGAGGGGAAGCCGAGGTGGTAGGCTGAAAATACATAGGGGGGAGGAGGGACCAAAGGAGGGCCCGCCTGACCCACCAAAGTTGAGGAGCGGGTTGGGGGGATGGGCCAGCTATCCTCGAATTTTCTGGCAAAGGGAGCCTCCACCAAGGTAAAGGGCGACATGGCTTCGACCAGTGAAATCAAGAGGGGGAGGGGGGGGATACTAGCAGCGTCGCAAGCTCAGAAAGAGAGGTCAGGGTGGAACACAACAACCAAGGGAGAAATAGCTGACAACAACCACTGGGATGAGGATATAAAGATATATCTCTTTTTTGCGTGGTAAAACCCGCACGAAGAGAGTGGAACGACATGGGAACCTTAGAGAAAGAAAAGGACTCTCCACAGCCCATGGCGCGCAGCCAAGGGAAAACCGGAGTGGGCAGCCTCCTCAGGGCGAAATGGCGTACCGGGACAAAAAATATACTGGTTCATGGGGTTGGTATAAAGGAAGGGGAAAGAAAGGTCGGAACGAGGAAAAAGGATGACACCGAGAGGCACAAATTACTGGGGGCGCAAAAACATTGAGCAACACATTGCCTACTCCAAAAAAAGTGGAATCGGGGACGGGCCATCTCTTGATTAGACAAATCAGACTACCACCCTCGCACACGTTACTACCATCTAAGCACCAGAAAGGCATGTCTATAGCGAAAATACTGAAAGGTCAAAAGTAGCGGAGCCACTGTGAAGGGCGGACAAGAGGGTAACAGCCAAAGACGACCAAGTTCCTCACAAATCTCGCTTCAGTGACAAGATGGATCCGGAGGGGACAAGAAGGATTGCCTAATTGGAAAAAAACAGTTCAACCAGACCGGTGAAACAGAGGGAGGCTGGAGAAACGAATGGATGGGGCCTCTTGTTAAGTGGGGGAACGACATCGCAAAAAAGGGGGGCTTTTCTATAAAAAAAGCGGGGAGGGGGATAGGGTCGCACAAACGGACCCAAAACTCATGAGCTCGGGGTCGTCGCGTACTACAAAACGCACATACTGTAATGGGGGGAAGAAAAGGCGTAAAAAAAGAGGAAACCACCGTTAGGCGCGAAAAAGAAAAGACACCGGGATGCACAGATTAAGAGTAATGAAAGTAAAACGGGGAGGGAATTCG
>Ga0179593_1540336_pt1 | contig 11993 bp, 14 predicted proteins | sample CZODoug2_1_08_16_FD_185931 | JGI IMG/M metagenome (GOLD analysis project Ga0179593, IMG submission 185931) | Vadose zone soil fungal communities from Angelo Coast Range Reserve, California, USA - CZODoug2_1_08_16fungal (PacBio error correction) | ecosystem: Environmental > Terrestrial > Soil >...
ACGGGCATACAAAAGGCTTTTTGCTGTTATCTCAAAGAAACGGAGAGGACCCTTTGGGGACAGGAGGTCCACCATTCTAACGCCGAGCTACAGGGGAGAACCGGAGAAAAGGCCCTCACCTGTGGGAGCAAAGGAAAACCAGACTCTCCTGAAACCATCGGAAGAGAGGAAGGAATGCCAACAAGGACCAAAAAGAAGGGAAGAGGGGGGGGTATTCAAAAAACGTGTTTTCCTCGTGCACGTATCGCCCCGCAAAAGGGGGGGAGCACTTAGGGGAAGAAAATTCGACTCCTCCAAGGGGGGGGGGGGTGGGGAAGAAGCTCCCTCTAATTGCCGTCCTCCTTGGAGCGGTCAAAAGGGGGGGAAGATCGGGGAAAGGTGCTGTTCCACTGGCAAATACCCTTCCCTGTCTGTCCGGGAAACACGCGTGGCCTGCATTGCCAAAAGAGGAGTTCGAGAAGGTCCTTTTTGGGAGCGGTGAATTATAACCCAGGGCCGGGGACGAGGTAGTCCCCGGCTGAACGGTAGCAAAAGGGAGAGTAGAAAGAAAAGAACTTCGGTGAGAAAAAGGACTCCGGTTCTACTATGATTTACCGAAAAACGTCCGCAAAAAAATCTTGGGTGAGGGGAAAGGAACATACTAAGTGCGTAAAAGAAGGGGGGGTAACTTCCTGCGGATCGTTCCTGAGTAAAGAAACAACAAAGCGGTCGATGAAGGAAAGGGGATGAAATACGAGAGGACAACAAGGTCCTTACTGAAGACTGCAAAAAAAGTTGGGGTACACCATGTGAGAAAGAAAAGGGGGGAGGAAAGGATCACGGATCATATAGTGCGTATGGAAAAAAGTAGCCGGGAATGGGAAAGTACGCGGTTCTCGCCTATGGGATTCAATTAAGGGGACCCTGAGAATTGGACCATCGCGGGGGAGGAATCTCGAACTCAGAGGGGGACAAAAAAGGGACACAAAGAAGGGGGGGGGGCCCGTGGGGGAGAAAAACCGCCACTTATTTAAGTCTCACACGTAAAGCCCCAGACCAGTGAAGAATGCGCGGCGTGGAGGGACCCGAAATTGAGGAGAAAGAGACTACTTGGGGAAAGAACTGGGAGGAGTAATTTCATATAGCTTTACAGACGAAAAGAAGTTCTAATTTTTGAGGGTTCTAATCACTATAAAGAGGAAGAGCTCTTTTCGCCACTGAAATAAGACAGGAAGGAAGGAAAATAGGGGAGAAATTAGGTCCAAAGGGATGTATACTTATTACTTCACTGGTTAGGAACTATTTGGAGGAAATCTGATGAAGAGTATTATTTGGGGTTGGGTGGGAGGAGTAAAAAATGTCTTGGAAATAAAAAAGGGGGTGGTGTGACGATTTAAGGGAGGAAACTGTCAAGCTAAAGAAGCCAGTGTTAAGTGTACAGAAAGATGCAAAAAAAGAGCCTTATCCGTTAAGGGACAATATGAAACAAAGAAGAAGACCCTTTATTCAAATTTTACACTTCCGGGGCTTGGCAAACCATCAGGTCCTCGTGGATAAGGGAGCAGAATTCCTACCGTTTTGCAGGAAAAATTAGATAAGGAATTGACGATTACCTACCACGGGGCCTCTTCAAAAAAGGAAAATAGAGAGAAACCTCGGTATGTCCTCAAAAAAAACGGAGCTTTACATAGAGGGAGGGAAGACCGCAACAAAAGTGCATGATCTGGGAGAAAATTAAACACCAGCGTCGTTATTTTTTGCCATGTCCATTACTTGGTTGTTAAATAAAAAGGGGAGGATGGGGGGAATTGGAAAGGAAAAGGGGAGAGACTTTGCATTATAAAGGGTTGTACTAAGGGGAGGGGCAATGAATAGCTTGAAAAGGGAGGAGCTCACACATACGGAGCAAGTTTTACTCCTCAATGAACAAAAAAGGAATGCGAAAAAAAAAATATAAGACTAGAAGGGAAAAAAAAAAAGGATCCCATAGTTACAAAGGTAACGAAGTGTCTAAAAGGAAGAAAAAAGTACGAACTGTGGGAAAAAAGAAAGGTTACTTAACAGGGGGAGAGGGGGTTTTTTGCAAGGGCGAAAAGAACTCCGATTATCGTGATAGACAGGGGGGGAAAAAGGAAGCGAAGATAAAATTCGAAAGAGGGGGGGAGGGAGGGAAAGCCTAGAGAAGAGGGAGGCAAACACCGTCTCTTGCAGTGGGGTAAACCCGGGCTAGTAGCCAAGGGAGACATACCCGCCGCGCAAGAGGAGAGGCTGAAACTGTCTGGGGCTGGGGGGGAAGGGAGGAGACGGCACTAGGGGGAAAAGAAAAACACGGGGAAACAAAAGAAGGGTAATTTTGTCGTTCGAAACAGTAGCAGAAAGTTCACTGCCACAGGAAGATCCGCATATATACGGAAAAAATGCGTATGAACTCACATATTCAGCGACAGCGGATAAGAGAAACAAATAATTACCGGGGGAAGGGGGGAAAAGCGCACTATCAAGGGTGTGCCCTCCATGGATTTTACAGAAGGGTTACCATAACTGGGAGGCCGACTCGGATGTGAGGGGGAGATCTCCACCTTATCGCCTAAGGTGAGTTTAGCCGAAAAGAAGAAATCGACCATGTGCGGGGTTCGTTATACTTTCGATTCTTCCGAACAGAATTGTGGGCGGACGTTTCGGTAAAGACGTTAAAATAGGGGGAAAAACAGGGACGGGAAGTATAGATCAGAGGCTAAGAAAATGTCCCTTCTTGCTCAAGGGGGCTGAGGATCATCCCCCTAGAAAAGGTGCGCCTCAGGAAATGGAGGGCAGGTCTCCTTTTTCAATGGGAAACGCTGGGGGGACCCTTGGGGAAACGTCACAAAAAGGAAGGTTCGTCGATCTCAAGCTATGGACCGGGCTGCAATCATCGGCTCCGGACATGAAAAGGGGGGACTCTCTACTCTGCCCCAAAAAAAAGGACGAGAAGGATAAAAGAAGGAAAGAGTAGGGAACGAAAACTGTTCCTTTATTCACGTGCACGAAAGAAACCCCGTGGGTTTGCGAGAGACTGTCTCCAACTTTGTGGGATTAGGAGACGAGGGGGGTTCAAGGGGGAGGAAAGGTGAAACTAACACAGTTTTCTTTTCCATTGGGCCTGGGGTACGTATCCCAAAGAGGTGGGACGCTAAATAATATAACGACTTCCAATTATTTTAGGCCGAAGGGAAAAATCGGGAGGGTTAACGGGTGGGGAAGAAAAAAAAAGGAAAGGGGGGGGGGTTTGAGGGAAAAAAAATCTCAAAAACAACAACGTGGGGGAGTATGAGAGGGGAAAAGGACGCTCGGAAAAAAGGGGAGCTCCCCCAAAACAGGTAAAAATTTTTCCCTCAGGAGAAACTCCAATGGGGGGAATAATTAGGTAGCTTCCATGGCTACGCAAAAATGGTTATAACCGGATACCATTCCATGACGCAAAAACGGTGGACTTAAACCGGGTCACGAGCACTGAATTCCCCTACCCCCAACGTTGGAAATAGGGAGGGGAGGAAACCCCCGAAAGGAACGTTTAGAGGAAAGAGGAGAACTCTATTGTAGTGCTAACGTAGGGAAAAGAGAGTACGTTTTTCAAGAAGCGGAAAAGGGGGAAGAGTGGTCCGGAGACGGAAAGGGGTCACCTCTCTTGCAGCGGAAAAAAAGGCTTGGGAGCGGGGCCGGGCGTCAAGGGGGAAAAGGAAAACCGTCATTTCCAAGGGAAAGAAAAGAGAGGGAGATCAAGGGAAGGGGTCGATTATCGGGAGATCGCAGCAACATTTTCTAAAAACAGGGTAAAAATGGCTGTAGGAACCTGAGGAGCGGAGACACATGGAAAGTCCTTCGAGAGGCTGTAAACACGGAGAGAGAATTTAACAGGGGATACACGCCAAAACTCTAGTGGTTTTTACGGGCATTTAGTACGAAAATACTAAGCGTCCCGCAACTGTGAAAGGAACGTGAAAGTAGGAGGATAGGATAAAAAGCCCCCCAATTCTGTGGACGATGTGGTCGAAAAGACTAGGAGGACTAAAGAAAAGGTCCTTACTTACTAGGGGGGAAGGGAGGGGGGGACCGGGAGGTGAAATAAAGGTCACGGGAGCAATGCGGATGGTCAACGGAGAAAAAACTCCAGCTCCGGCGGTGGAGAGAATATGGGAACCTTACGAATTTGGAAGGGGGGAAAGAAATCTGGGGGGGAGAACTGGGAAAAAAGAGGGGGCGTAAATCGCGGAACGAAGAAACACCCCCCTTGCTACGGGGTGAGGGACCCGTGGTTTGTCATAGGGGAAATTATTGAAAGTCAGCCATCGCACAAACAAGCCCAGAGGGGAGAACGAGAAGAGGGCTAGGGTCGTAAAAGGAATGGCACTCTCCTCTTGGGTTTCAAAGCAGGCATAAAAGTTAAGTCATAGGGCTGTAAAAAGATAAGTTTTCTAATTTTAGAGGGAAAAAAGAGTGAAGGGGTAGAGAAGGAGCGGAAAAGGGAGCCACTGACCATCCACGTATTTCCTTTTGACAAGAGGATTAAATACCAGAGGGGGGTTAAAGTTATATAATTGGAAAAAAGGGGAACTGAGGTACTATCTTATGTAAGGGGGGAGCAGATTCTTCTAACAGGGAGGGAGTATTATGGGGGGGCGCATTCCTTGGGGGATCTGGTAAAAATGTGTCAGGGGGGGGTGAGATGGAGGAAAAGGGGTTTTGTAATAATGTCAAAGAAGAAAGAAATATGCAAAGGGAAAAAAAAGAATGTACAGAGGGACAACTTCCTCCGAATCATCGGGAAGTAATTCCAATCGATAAAAGAAAAAACATCACATTAAATAAGGAGGGAAATGAGGGGAAAAGAAAGAAATGTGCCTTGGTTCCCCGGTTTGCAAGAATAAGGGGGAGGGATGCTTTAAGAAGGAAATTTCAAAGCTAAGTAGAAACACGAAAATCCCCCCCACAACTTCTGGGGGTTAAAGGAACCACGTGGTCAGAAGAGGCATTTGACATATAAAAGCTAATTAATCAAAGAAAATGGAATGCAGGAGAGGGGGGAGATACAAGACGAATCTCCTTTATTTTTGAAGTTCAAAATTTACTAAAAAAAAAAAGGGATTTATTTGATGTTGTTGGGGGGGAAGTGGGGGAAAGGAAACCTTAGAGGGGCATTAGAAAGGGAAGTATTTAAGACGTTAGGATTATTCGGGGGTAAAACTTAGGAATCTCACACCATAACGGGGAAAGACAGGGTTAATAAAAAAGGGACTTCTCCCCAAGAATACTGGCCATAGAAAAGACTTCGACAGAATACATCTCAGTACACGAAGGTCCTGGAGATCACTTTACCCCACCGGAAAAAGGGGGGGGGGGAAAAAAAGAAGTTGGGGAAGGAAGGGGAATCTAAGGAAAGTTCAGTTTCTCCCCTCTCGAATGCGGTAGTGATAGCCTCTCCGGGGAATATCCACGGGCGCGTTGCCGGCAAGCTCTATTCCTTCCCCCAAAGAACGTATAGTGCCGTGGAAAAAAAAGGGGCTCGGGGTCAAAAAGGAAGCACGTATCCTCTGGTCTTCAACGGGCTGATGTTTTTTTGAAGGGGCACTAAGTGGGCGGCAGAGAGGCGCCCAAGGGACGAACGTTCTCCGTTATTTGTCGGGTCAATCGTGCGTTTGCGAACTGGAGGCTGGCCCAGGACTCGGAAACCAAGAAGGGAGAAAAGAAGCGTAGGGGGAAATCCCATCGTCTCGCAACCGCGGGCTGAGAATAATTACCTTAGGGAAAAGAAACATACGCACTAAAGGGGGAAACGTGACTCGTTTTCCTCATGAGAAAAAGCCCGTGTTAAAGAAAGGCGACAGGGGGTAAACTCGTCTTTCCTAGTCAGTCGAAACACCGTAAGAGGTCTTTTAGCAGAAGCAAAGGGGGCACGATCCGCCGGGAAAAACCGACAGACCAGTTGAAAAGGTAATTTGGAAATGTCTACTCAAACCCAGAGTTTTTTGGGGGGGAAGTGGTAATACGATAGTAAATGAGCTGTATCTATGGGGAAAAAAGAGGACGAGAAGTCCAGAGGAGACGAAGGTACTCTGTCGACGGAAGCCCCCTGCTTCCTCAACTTGAAGGGCACAGCCCCCGAGAAAAGGTGCGAATCAGACGGAAGAGGGCATCTATCTTCTCCGGGAGGCCGGCTCAAAGAGAAAGCCCGGGGGCCCGAAGGAAGGGGCCACTTTTCTTCTCTCGCAGCTAGGACCGGGGTGCTGGCCATCGGACGGTGTAGCAATAGAAGAGGAAATATACGTCTTCTCTTTCCTGAGGGGGAAAGAAGTGAGCTACTACCATCGGGAAAAAAGAAAGGAGAACCTTGAACAGGACAAAAGGGAGGTTTTTGTCCTAAGAGACGGTCTCCAACGTTGGGGTTCATGCGACAGAAGGAACGCTTTCTTATATCTGCTTTGGAAAGAGGGCGGGAATGGGGCCAGGTGGGGAAGAAGAAGGTAGCGCAGGCAGCATGGACGCTCATACTTCTCCTCCTGAAGGATGTAAAGGCCCGTAGAAAGAAAAAGGGGTGGGGGAGATCCCGAACCAGAAGGAATGTGGTGTGCTAGCTCTTGGGGAAGAGAAAAAACAACACTGAGGGAGAAGGAAATCGCTCGAAAAAGGTGGTCGTTTATCTTCCCACCCTACGAGAGGACACTCGGGCCGGAAGAAAGTATAAGGAAAGGGGGGGGGCGTCCATTCTAACGAGGGGAGTAAAAGTGTGGGAAAGGAAAAAAAAATTGAAAGGGGGAGGCCGCTCCTGAAACCAGCGTCTCAGGGCGAAAAGGAAGCACCTACCAAGTCTTCGTAGGCAAAAAGAAACGACTTGGTGTAAGGAAAGGGTAAGCAGAAGGGAGAAAGGTTTGATTAGATAATAAGGGGAATACAAGTCCATCTACGCTAATATACGTGGGGAAGCGCACCACAAGACGGCTTCATTCTCGCAAAAGAAAGGGTAAAAAGAGGTCTCGAGCCGGGGTCCACGTCGCATCGGACCGGGCGTCCAAAAAAAGCTGGGACAAGCTTGCCCAGAAAGATACGGGGGAGAGCAGGTACGAGGTAGAGAAGGTAGATTTCTTTATCTCATCCCAAGTCGGCGCCGGGAAGGCGAACGTTACCAATGAAATCTTAGACTACTTTCTCTCAGGGAAGAGAAAGAGGGTATGAAAACGTTTCTAAAATTAGTTCCCTAAACTTTCCGCAAAATCTCTACAATCGAACGGAATACCCGAACATAGGCGTCCCGCAAAAAGGGATTCCCGCGGATAGGGGGAGGGGGCTAAAGACACCAGGGGGTCGATAAGTTTTCTTATACTCATGAGAAACGAGGCGCGGCCAAGAACAAGGTCCTGACTTAGCATTTATGTTGTACACAAGACGGTTAGAAACCTGGCGGGAAGAGTGGCGTAGGGGGAAAAGACGTTTACTTCTGTTCAATCACAGAGGTTCGGACGGGGCCCGTATCAATCAGGGTGAGATAACGTCCCTTGGGAAGGAATGGGGGAAAGAAGCGAAACGCACGGGCACATACCATGCTATAGTTGAGTCCCGTGTGGGGGGCCTGACGCCCTAGTCTCCATCCTTCAAAAAAAAAAAAAAGAAGGGGAAAGGGACATCTGAAAGACGGGAGGGTTGTCTGAACCCTAGATTACAGTGTCTATCTCGGGGGTTGGGGTTTTTTTTGGGTGGGGACTGCAAATATACTTTGCAGGGGGGAGGTTAGTCTATGCGGGAGGTTCTATTGATCGGGGGGAGGATATGCCTCTCACTATATAGATTCTGGAAAAGGTATTATTATGAAAAGATGAGGGAAGAATTTCCAATTTCGTAGGGGGGAAAAAGGTAGAGAAGGGGAAAATGAGGGGACTATATTGACGAGGGGGGGAGTTCTCCGTCTTATATTTTACGTAGTAGGGGGGGAAGAAAAGTTGGTTATCTTAGTGGGAAAAAGGGGGGGGAGGGGAACTGCGTCTTGGTGGGGAAGGGGGATTTTATAGGCAGAAATGTTCTTCCATCCTTCTACAAGTGGGATCCTGCAAAGGATTTCAATTGAAAAGGAGGAGAAAACATCAATTAAATACCGAAAGGAGGGAACAAGGCATGGACAGAGGGGAGCCGGGGAAAACGGAAATAGCATCCTAATGTGCAGGAGGAAGGAGAAGGGAGTTATATGTCAAAGAGGGGGTGAGATGAAACTAGACAAAGAGAAAAACAACAAGGAAGAGATCCCCGTTTCTAGGTCATAGGAGGTGACATATAAGTTATCGGTAATCCCTGCACACCTTTAAGGAGGGCTATACACGCAGAGCATGGGTTGGAAAAAGTAAAGTTTCCCTAATTTTACTCCTTTGGGTATTGTTGTGGGGGAGAAATTAAACTTAGAGGGGAGGGGGGGGGGAGGGAAGAAAGTTGAATTAAGGGGATTTAAGACAAGAATTATAAGCTTGACATATAAAGAATTATTAAATCTCACAAAAGAATAAGAGAACCAAGGAAGACACCCTCCTCCTTTCCCAATAGAGGGAAAGGAAGATGATCCAATAGTAAGAGGGGAAAAAGTTCATAAGCCTTTTTACACCCCCTTTTGGAAATGGGAAAATAATTTTAGGGAGGACTACGGGGGGATGAGCGAAACGATATAATACGATTTGGGAGAAGGGGGAAGAGACTTGAAATATCTAAAGAAGAAAAAAGAAGGAGGGTCGTGGGGAAAGGATAGAACTTCTCCTCCCAGTATATTGTGGGAAAGAGTATCTTAAAGGACGAAACTACGCCGCGAAAGAGGAAAAGTGTCTTAAACTTGTCTTTTGCTGGGGGGAAGGGGGGGGGAAGAAAGGGGGACTAAGTGGAGTGACGGGAAAAAAAACCCTTTACGCAATCCCTGCATGTAATGTGGAGGAGAGGAGATTTACGACACAGGAAAAAACGGTCTTGTCCAAGGAGGGAAACAGAAAAGGATACGTTCCAAAGAGGGGGGAGAAAGTCGAACCGCGGGCGGGAGAAGAATTAACCCTGATGATTTTTAACATGACGAAAGGCTCCGTGACTAAGAGTTTACTGACAAAAAAAAACCGGGTTACCATAACTGCAGTAAAGAAGGGGGAAAGACTCGGAGTAGGATCTTAGTCTCGCACAAAATATCGCAGAAAATTTAGCCGAGAAGGGGAGAAGAAGACCGGTCAGTTATCTCGACCGTGGGGGAAAAAAAAACAGAGATTGGCAAAGGACAGGGGGATGCGGAAGGACAAAAGGATTTTTGGTCTTCCCGGTCGGGGGTTAAGCAGAGTAGAACAGGGGGGGGGCTAAAACCAGGGGAGGAGGAGCTTCTAATCTTCCTCTTTGAAAGGGGGGTAGCAGTAAGAAGGGAATTCGCAGAAAGAAACATCCCCCTCTCCAAAAGATGAACGAACACTTTCTCAAGATCTTCTCTCGATGGGGAGAAGTAAAAATGCCTGCTCTCTTGGGACCCGTGAAAAGACCGAAGAAAATCCCCTTCCTTTTGAATGGGCATCGCATCAAGGACCAGCGCTACGGCACGGCCGGCTTTGCGGAAGAGAAGTGCCCAAAAGAAAAAAGAAGTGGCCGTAGTAAAGCATCTCGTTACTCCCGTCTTTCCTGAGCGTACGGACACCAAAGAGCTGTCAAAACCGTTGGGGGGGGAGGTGCTTCTTCTCACTAGTGAAGGGGTTGAAGGGAGGGGAGGAGTCCAGGGGGAAAAGTCCATGGGGGGGGAAGGAAGGGTAACACTCTATCTCCTTCTTGAAACATGACGAAAGAAGTATACTCAAGGAAAGGGGCAATTCTCGGTTTAACGGGGGGTATCCCCTCACCAGCCTGGGGGGAGAGCAGATTATCTCGAAGGGGGGGTGAAAGGAAAGAGAAAAACCACATCAAGCTGGGCTGAGAGGAACAGTAAACCGCGGAGAACTCCCTTTGCCGGAGTATACTTATTTATGCCATGCTAACTCCCGGGGGGGGACCGTATCCCGAAGGAAAAAACTGTGTAGAGGGGGGGAAAATCTCCCCTTCAACCAAGTCAAAAATAGTGCAACTTAAGGGGAAAGGAAAAGACCTTCGTCGGGGGAAGGAAAACAGCAAGGGGTGTGTCCTTCGTTCACGTTTCCTCATCCACGAAGGAGTGGGGAGTAGCTCACGGGGAAGAGACGCCGGGGTCGAAAAGGGTCGAATATTCTGCATCACTCTAATAAAAGGTCGCATTAGGAGGGAAAGAAAAACGATCTACGAAAAGAATGGGCGGAAACGTCTGTCTCTTCCCTAAGTGAAACAAACGTGAGGGAACCAATCGATATCATATTGTCGGAGTCATCCTGTTGAGCGGTGGATCTGCATCCCAGTTTGCGGGAAGGAAAGGTGGGAGTACCCCTTAAGGATGTAAGACTGGCTCTTCCCGAGGGGGTTACCGCTCAAGGTTGAATATGATTTACCGAAACGGGGGGAAAAAAACTCTGTTTTGCTTACGAAGAAAGGAAATAATACGAAAAAGAAAGGGTCGAGTAAACGGAAACCGGCTGAACTGGAAAGGGGAGGAGGCTAAAAAAAGACACAGTGACGTATCCGTTTGGGACGGAGAATCATATGATAAGAACAAGGTCCGAATTAAACAGGTATGTTAACACACGAAGGGGGAATCCATGGTGAAAAAAGGAATAGTTCGGAGGGCAGCCGGTAATTATTTTACCAGCTCCGCGTTTCAGGGAAAGGAAAAATTGGACGGATCAGAGAGAATCACGTCCTTGGACCCGCAAGGGGGGGGGGGATAATCGCGAAAAAGAAAAAAACACCTAACATGAAGAATGTATTCCCGTGTGTGCGATAAGCATGCCACGTAGGGGGAAACAAACGGCCCAGAAAAGGTTCAAAGCTGACTACGTGCGCGTCGTGTGGGGCGAAAACGAAAAGGGGGGAAAGCTCTTGGGGTAAATAGACTTTCGAGAATTATTTGAATATAGAGAATACAGCGAAAAGAGAAAGGGAAAAGGGGATATTGAAAAGATGTCCGGAACTATAAAAATCGTAGAAAGAGGGGAGCCAAAGGAAATAAAAGGGAAAATAGGAGGTTCCACACTTTCCGTCCTTTGGGTTAAAAATTAGATGAATTTCAGAAAAGGGAACATTGGAGCAGAGGACGGCTAAGAGGATATTTTTAAGTCCTTCCTTGGGAGCATTACTTGGGGGGGGGGGAAAAAGGTCTTGAATCATTCTTTGGGTGGAGAGGAATTATTCAGGGAAAATATAGACAACGAAGTCCCTTACATAAGGGACAATAAAAGGGAAAAGAACGGAAGACGGATAAGTTAATTCCACGGGAGAAACCAATTAATACCGTGAAGAATGGACATGGCAAAAAAGAAAGGGAAAGATGCCTGAGGGGGAACATACAGGGAGGCTACGTTCGATAAGTTAGAAAAGCTAGGGGACCTAGACAACTGGGGAGAGGAATCACAACAACAACAAAAAAAAAAAAGCAGGAAGGAGGAAAAAGGAAGGGAATAGGTCAAGCTAAGCCGGTTTACATATAATGAAAGTATCCAGGGCATTCGGAGCCATCCACAAAAGAAAGAGCATGTGTTTTGAAGGAGGGGAGGAGGTTTACGCACGAAGGGGGGGGATTCTTGTTTATACTACTAAAGTTAAGAACCTTTAAGGATGGCTTAAAAGGAAATTTTTATGTGAACTAGTGAAATGGCAGAAAAGAGAAGGACAGTCTTCCCCTTAACTTATCAGACACACAATACTGAGCAGAGCTAGAGAGAAAACAAAAAGGAGCCGAACCACCTACCCTCCTTAAGGAAGAATATGAACGCCAGAAGTTCCTAAATGAGAAAAGAGAAATTTTTACCTCAAGTAAAGGTAAATCATATTTTCAGGAGGGTTTAGTGTGCAGGGCGAAAAAGGAGCAGCCGCATTTTCTCGTGGCTAGAAGAAGGAAAAAGATCGAAAGCTCAAATTCGCAA
>Ga0179593_1659798_pt1 | contig 11993 bp, 7 predicted proteins | sample CZODoug2_1_08_16_FD_185931 | JGI IMG/M metagenome (GOLD analysis project Ga0179593, IMG submission 185931) | Vadose zone soil fungal communities from Angelo Coast Range Reserve, California, USA - CZODoug2_1_08_16fungal (PacBio error correction) | ecosystem: Environmental > Terrestrial > Soil >...
CCTCCGGCCCGCATCAAGTGTGGGGTCGGAAGCCGCGTCGCGGCTAGGACGCCCCGGAAAAAAGGTATGATCAAATCTCATCGATCGCTGGCCGGGGGGGGGACGGTTGAACAAGTGTATGTATCATACGGATTGCCTCTAGTTATCGAAGAAAGCGACATTGGAGGAGATTTGGAAGAAAGAAGAGTGAAGGATAAGCCATGGCTGGAAAATCATTCAAGTGGCCCCCATGAAACAGGGGGAAGCTGCAAATATGTAACAGCAAGGTCACGGTCGAATTGAACAGGCGGGACCCTTTCGAATCCAAGCCGTTCGGGGAAAGGTTTGTTCAAGCAATGGCGTCAGTACGGGTTCCGCGCTTGTGACGTTGGAGTACCGACTAAAATTTTCCATCGACAGAGGCGCTGACTTGCAATGGGGGATGTCTTCTGGTGAGATGGAGTGCAGTCTCCGGAGCCCGGTGCGCCCGCGATGCAGGTGAAGGGGCTGGAGCGATGGAAAATCGGGAACAAGATCAGGACCGCGCAGAAGCGTATGAAGCGCTAAAAAAAGTTGAAACAGTTCCAAAAACGCGAGCGCGGAATGATGATGGTGCGAAAACCTAAATACGGAACTCTACCAAAGCAAATAGTTTCGGAGGAAGGGTGTGGGGGCGCACCGATGCAACCACGGGGGGCGAACCGGCGTGGACTTAAGGCCCGCCTCTTGAACGGATGCCAAAAAAGGGAAGGGATAGCCAGCAGGCGATTCGTCGAAAATAGGAGCCTGGCGCACCGGGCTCCACAAGGGAGTCCCTGCCGAAGTCCGGCCGGACCCCAGTTCTTTCGTCCGGCAGATTCCATCCGTGCTATACACCGGAAAACTTTCCTAGGGGAAGAATTCGGAAGACGCGAAACGAGCGACATTTATGGAAGGGGTACTTTTAAGGTGGGGCTTAAGGCTTCAACCGCTGCTTTGAATCGCAGGGGATATGAATCTTCTTGTTCGAAAAAAAAAAAATCCGATGAAGTGTGAGGTCAGGTGGAACCGAACCTGATAATAATTGGGTGGGGTCAGATCTGTCCTAATGCGAAAGACATAGCGTTCACGATTAACCCGCATCCGCAAAGTGTCCATGTCGAAACGTGTCGAATTAGACCGTAAGCCGGCTAACCAACCTACGGAGATCTGAGTGTGTGAGCAGGGGAAATACCTTTTGGAATCGAGTTCTGACGGGATGTTTGCCGTGCTCGCCCGATGGGGAGGAAGCCTGGGATTTAAACAATACTGCTCTTTAGGAGCGCCTTACCCGCTCCCCGTGAAGGGGGCTCTACCGCAAGCAGATGCAAGCAATCATCTGACGCTGGTTCATTCTCATGGTTGTCGATGTCACCCGGGAAAAAAACAAGAAAAGTTCTCAGTCGGGGTGACAAACAAGATCCCGTCCAAGGTTCAGTGGAGGAGAGACACCTTTAATCAGAAGGTTGTGGAATGCGGGCTCGGGTGCCCGAAAAGGGACAGTCCAGGGATCAGTTCCGCATAAGATAGTTATTGCCCTTAGGCCGAAGAGGAAGTACTTAAGTGAGCAAAGTAGATAACGATGAGTGACCGTGTCACAACGCAAAAAATGTCCCGTCACGGGGGGCTCAAATGCTGCTGGGCGCTACCGGATGGCCATAAAGGGAGTCCAGGGCATGAGATCTCGAAAGCATCGGGCGGCGCTTCGGAGGGGGGGATGTAAACCCGGATGGGTCCGTTGGATACACTCTTAGTAAGGCTCCCTTGGAAAAAGTGCCGCTGGGAGTGGGCGGCGGCAAAGGGCGTACCTGCTTAAGGGGCGTTGAAAAGATTCCACGCCGGAAGGTGGACAAGCAAAAGGCTGAGCAAAAAAGGTCGCCCAAAGGCGCATTGCTAAGGAAGATTCACTCGACTCTCTTTTTTTCGTAAACAACAACGGGATTGGAAATATATATCTGTGAAATTTATTCTCATGCATGCTGCTACCTCACTGGCGTTGTGGGTGGCATTAAGAAGAGTTCAACCGCAGCGAATCCCTAGGGAGATCCGCCCAGGTCAAGGAAAAAAGCCTCCGTCACGGCATGAAATGCACGAGGGCTCAGGACAAGTCACGTTCTGCACGGAAAAAGTTTTCTCATCAGCATCGAGCGAACAATGCACATGTTTCGATATCAACACGCCTGTTAGGAGAACTAGGGAAGCGCAAGCAACCTAAGTGGGGACTTCCCCACTCATGAAGAAGTTTTCGACTTGCGTGAAGAGTCAAAAAGCCGCACGCCTAAAATCGTGGCTCAATTGGGGAAATAAATAAGACGGTCCCTTAAGGCGGAACAGCAAGTCTTAGCGGTGAACTGCAGCCGGAAAATGAAAAGCGTGGCAACGAGCAGACACCAACGTCTATAGACGGAAATTGAGCGATGCATGACGGCTGAATGAAAGGTCCAAACACCGGCATGCGAACAGAGAGGTTTCCTTTGCCAACCCCGTGTGAGGCACAATCATCAGCGAAAATACAGATGATTGCAGCATGAGGCAGGATCCGCAGCCGATTAAAGTGCGTCCTGAAAAAAAGGCGAGACCGCGACACCGGCACCGTGGAAATCCCAAGAATGCTTCAAAAAAAAGAAGACGCCGGCAAAACCCCAATGAGGGGGTTTCAGGGGCAGAATGTAGACAAGGCTTCGCGGGTCCGGAATGAGAGGATTGCGGGTTACGTCAAAATGGAAGGGTAATTCGGAACTCCGACAGCTGTGGGCGCATGAAGCTCAGCCTAGAACTAACTCACCCCAACATAGAATTCAACCATCTTCAATCATCTCGGCGTTGGGACGGGACACAAACCCTTCCCGAAAAAACCGGCGATGTGGTTTAGGAAAGACTTGATCCATCGGTCGCGGAAGCGATCGCCCCCGAAACCAGGACGCCATTTCCCAAGCCGCCGAGGTAAGGCTTAGTCTCGGTGAGCTTTCGCGGGTCGTATACCCAAGGTACTAAGAGGCATCGAACGACAGCCGCAGCGAAAACGATTCCCTTGGTGGACCCACATTGGCGAGCCGGAAAAAATAGCCGGGCGATGGAAATATGGAAAAGGCAGTTGGTGCGCATATCCTGACCCATGGGCCCGAGAAGGCAGCCGGCCGCGCCTAGTTGAGGGGAATTTCGCCGTGCCCAACGGAAACACAAAAAAAAAAACAATATGCTTCCAGTCAACCGGTACAATAGGAAGCAATCCGTCCGGGGGGGGAGGGCAACCTTGGGGGGCAAAGAAATCTTTGCGGGACCAGGGGGGGGGCTTTACATGGCTTCACAAGAATCGACCAGTTCAAAAGGTAAAAGCATGAGGCCCAGAAAAGCCCACCCACCGACCTGCACGCAAAAGAGAAAGAAGGAAGACTTTAAACAAAAGAATGTTCCGCAAGCCGATCAACCATAGACTGGCAATCCACATCAAGTCACCAGAAACCTCTCAAAGAGTAGGGAGACGCGGAGCGTACCGCAAAGAGCGTACGAACGCCAATATCATTTAGTGGGAAAAGAAAGGCGCAGCGTGACGCCATCTTAAGGACTTTAAATGAAATAGCCACTGATTTACTTGAATTACCGTTAACTGAAAGAGAACAGCACTCATCCAGTGTGAAAGAATGGGGGGAAATTGTCTTCAGAATGGTTCATCTGCGCGACCAAACGAAAGAAGGCCTGGGCCAAAAGAAAGCCCCGCCTTCGATCAAACTTTCGACTGGATGGAATACCCAAAAGCGAGACCAAAACCGCCCAACGACACTCGAGGCGTCACACTGTGCTAGACCTCGGGAACCGCATTATCGCGCCTACCAGCTGACCGACCAACGCGGAGGCCGAGCGACAACAAAACAAACGAGAGGAAAAGGGGAGTCGCGCCGGCCGGCGCGGATGGGGAAGTTGGTGGTCGCGGGCGTCGCGTCAACGGCACGAAATCCGCGAACGGGGGGACTATGAACAAAGGAGCAGCAACCATGTTGGTCTGGTACAGGAGTCTATTCCATCCAAGGCGCGAGGGGCTCCGCCAGGGGGGAATCTACTGCTAAGGACAGGGGAGGCCAATGCTCGTGGGGTGTCGACCGCAGATTTACCATAAAAAGCATTGGAAGATCAGTTGGAACGATGGACCATGTAGCTGCTGGCAGAAGAGGACCCATCGCAATGTCCAAAAAGCATGAAGGAGGCTAATTACTTGGGGGACCTTCGAATTAAAATCCGAGGGGGCAAAGTGGAAGGGAGGCCTCTTATTGCCTCGGGGTCCTAATCCCGGTTTTCTTGAAAAGGCCGATGAGCCGCGGGGAAAAAATCATCGAAAAAAACTGCTGAGGCCCGGTGGATTAAAACTTCTGGGGGTAAAGCATCATAAATCCGGGGGGGGCATGTGTCTAAGCGCAAAAGGCTGCATGTGATGTTACGCTGAGCGAGCTCATGCCCCTGTAAAAGACTGGTGCTAACAGTCGCAAGCGCCTTAAAAAATATAGAAAAGAGTCCGGTTTGGGTAGGGAAACTGCCAAGAAAATAGGAAAGGGTGCGTGCGACCGAAGACGGAAGGACACGGTTGGTCTGCCCTTGTGTCAAGGGTTCCACGCGAATGGAAACCATCAAAGGGTAAGCTCCCGCGGCCTCAGGGAAGGGGGAACGTACGACCGGCGATGAAAAAAGGCCTATATATGGTGCGATATCGGGAAAAGCGGCAAGCTGGCAAAGAAAAAAGGGGGTCGCTGCCGCAGGGGTAGTCACAGCGCGGTTAGGCGACTGTTCCATCCGTGGGAAATACCAGAAAGGAAGGCCTGGCGCTGCAAAACACACAAGAGAACTAATCGATCAGCCGTATGACGGGGTACGGGGTTGATGCTGGCCTTCGCGAGGAGGGCGATGGATTAAAAGCTAGGGGAAGAAAGGAAAACGGCTTGTGGGCGGAAGGGGGGGCACTGGGTAACGCAAAAATGGCCTAAGTGGTCGGGGGCCATCGAGATGGGGCAGAGGCTAACGACCATCGGAACTGTGGAAAAGATCCCAGGCTCCCTGTCGGAAAACGGTCGCAATGCGGAGGACCAGTGGACACCCTGACCGTGCTCTACAAAAAGAAATCGTAGGAAATGGCGAGAGAGATTAAAACGGTCGCACACCTCATTGGGGGGTTTGCCTTCGTAAGCCCCAGCGATGCGGAAAAGGACTTCGGGATTTCCAAATGGATGTAAAAAGCTCAATGTTCGCAGACCGCGACAAATCCCACCGGGGCTCGTGGAGGGAGGGCGGTCAGTAACTACGACCAAGAGCTGGGGATAAGCTGTCTACGCTGCCTCTGAGGCCTTAATTTAAGCCGGAAGAAAAAAACCGCGGGTGTCCTGGCAAGGATGGTGTTTACATTCCCCAGTCGAAGCAGCTATCGCTAAAAAGACATGCCGGGGGGCTCAGAGGGGATGGCGCTGCGAGTTGCCAAAGGAAAGACTGGAAGAGCCGCTGCAGTGACCGGAGAAACGGGGTCCGACCATTAATTGAACCACCGGACACTTGGGCAAAATGGGACCGATCCGGGGGGTAGGGGAGCTGACCTCGACGGAAAAAAGAATAATTAGAAGGCGCCGGGGCAGCCTCCCAAGGAGTTTGGCAAGGATGGAAGACCAGGCCCTCAGAAAAGACGGTTGAATGAGAAGTCAGGGGACGGGGGACAGATCGGTCGGGAGGGGCGTCATAGGTGCTGACACCAAACTTGAAAAACGGCCGACCAGCTTGCTGTTCACGGTGCACTTATAACAACTTCGGCGCTTGGAGGTTTCGAGCATAACGTTGAACCCTGGGCAAAGATTGCTTCGGGAGCTAGCCCGGCTTGAACGCGGCAAGCAAAAAAAAAGCTTACGCAGGAGTCGCCCGCAATGCGGGGGGCACAAAATGACCTTAAATGAAGAGGACCATACTCTCATCTCAAAACCACATGGATAACGAGCTTCCGAGGAGGTAAAAATGCATAGCGAAGTGTGCCTAGCTTTGGGGGGTGCCGCCCTACGGAACCGCATAACCCGAGCAAGCTCGAAAAGCCGCTCCAGGCTAACGAAAAAAAAACGGCATGCCAACGCACATGGGTGCCAATGAAGCCCGCGGTAAACCGGTGTTTCCAAGAAAAATATCGACGCGCAGCAATGCTGTGGGGCAGAAAGACAGAATTTCAAGGGAAAGCACGTAGGAGCCCTCGAGAAACCTCATGGGCGCTAAAGGCGCATTAAAAATAGGGGAGGAGAGCGTGGCCGTCACGGGTCCACACTATCGGAGGAATGTTGCAGAAAAAATGGGTTCTTAATCTACAACTTCGGTGAACTGCGCCTCGAAAGGGAAACGGTCGCGGCAACTGAACGGGAAATCGTAAACACTTCGAAACCGCATTTGATAAAAAAATAGCTGAACATACGGAGTCTTGCAAGGCAACAAGCATGCAGGGCAGAAAATCGGAGTTTGTTCTTCCAGGGAAAGGAAATCTCCTGCCGCGAAAGAGTCACCTGAGAAAGAGCCAGCATAAGAAAAAAGCTGACAGACTCTAAAACCCGGCGGTGGAAAGGGCGAACAATGCGGCTAAAACACTTTGAAGAAAACACGAGAGCAGGCAAGCGGAAAACCCTGGGTGGGAAGGGTCACTAGACAACGAAAAATGGCTCGCCATGCTAAAAAGAGTTAATGTAAGAAATCATGCAGGGTCCTCCAAGATTCAGCGGCGAATGCAAATTAACGGACGCGGGGGATGAGGGGCTCCGCTGTCGTCCCATAGAGAACCCATCAGAGAGTGCAACGCCACTTAGGCATCAGGGGAGGAAGGCGGAAAAAGGGCCCACAGGCTCACAAAAGATGTTCCTTGTCGAACAGTAGCAGTGGGGAAAGAAAAGATGTCAACGCAGGAGGGGGGTGGCAGCAGGAACTGGCAAAAAGCCGACTCAATGGCCGCAAGAGAGGAGCGTAGGCGGGGGACGGCACCAGGATTTCCGGGTAGGGTAGGCAAAGGGAATAATACGCAAAAAGGACTAGCCTGTGGAAAAGGAGGGACTCGGCAGCGACCTGACTTGGATGTCTCATCATTGCGCACTTAGAGCGACGGTATATGCTACTTGGGCGGCTGTCGAAGGACAAGAGGCACTTTCGACTTAGGCCCGCTCTTGTATTGCGGGGGAAAAAGGTCGAAGTGCGCCCCACTAACAAATCGAGCAAATAGGGCATTTGGCGGAAATCAGGTTCGCAAAAAAAAAGGCTCCTTAAGACAGAAGAGGTTCAACTTTCAAAGAATCTGTTATGTAAGCGCTGCAGCGGCGCACAGTAAAGAAAAAACCTCTGAGGCCTCGCACAGTCACCACCGGAAACCTGAACAACGGAAGGGCGTCGTAGCACGGTCCCAGCCGATGGAGCCGCCGCAAAAAACGCTTGCATCACACACAGGAGGCGCCGCGAGAAGTATGACTCCGCGACATCACCCGCAAAAGCGTCATGGGAGGGGGATCCCCGACAAAAAAAAAGGGATTAAATCCACGCAATGCCCGCCCTCGTCGTGACTGAATAGGCCCATCATAGCCTCAAAAATAAAAAAAGTCGCTCCTCGCCACAAAACCGAGAGTGGTCATCGTGACCAGGCCTTCTGTGCGTCATGAGAAAAACGGAAAGTCCCCAATCTGCGAGAGCATTGGCGCGCCAGTCCGGAGCGAGGAGGGGATAATTGCGGCGTGCAATAGAAGCCGGTGGTACCATGGCAACGATACCCAAAAATTGCCAGCTGAAAGGGGAGCGTCACGCTGAGTCCGGAGTCTGAATGCCGCCGGATACGAACAGGGAAATACCCACCCAAGGATACCTGGGCCGACAATCATCAAAAACAACAACGTAAGTGTAGGGGAAGGACCGTCGCCGGGACCCAAGGGGGTAGTTGTTGGGGAGAAGCCCGGCTGAGGAAAGACGCGGCCAGCAAGCGGACTTAGTCCTACAAGGATCTCATCGAGCGCAATTGCCAGGGGGCGGGGGTACTGATGGGGGGTATTCCAGACAAGCTAGAAGAAAAGGACATGAGAGACCGAGGCAAAAAAAAATCGTCTTTGGAGCTAGCGATGACCTCCGTGCACGGGGAAAGCAAAACCAGAGGGACGAAAAGCTTCTGCTGGAGCCTCGCAGAAGTCGGTGAGGCTAAATTCGGGGGGTTGGGCCATATCCCCCAAGTCTAATTCAAAGCCGGGGGGGGCACGCAGCGCGTGTATGTCATCAACTTCTTGAAAATCCAGGCGCTTTGTGGCAGCTGTCCCGATGAGACTCGGGGAGGAGAACTAAAGAGCTTCGGAATTCTGTTTGGAATGGGTGGATTTCCAAAGCCTAGATTTAGCGGATCATCATCTCCGGTGCTGTGGTATAAACTAATGTGACGGTGTTGGGGATCGGCGAATTCTCATGCGGGAACAAGTGGGGGGGTACCGCTGAAAAAGGCTTGAATCGAGTTCTTTTGAAACCTGTGGAGGCGAAGAATCTTCCGATAGGACTACGACGACTCTCCAACCCAATTGTCGGGGAAGGGGACGTGTCCCGTTTGGGAGACCACAGCGAATGGGAAACGTCAAGAACGTCTTAAGAAGATAACGGGCCCGCTTCAAAGGATCTAACACAATGAATTCGCACACCGTGCCGGCATATTGCACATCGGAAGAACGGCGATCCAAGGGGGAGGCGAGAAAGACCCGAAAGGTCGCTGCAAAGTCGTGCCGGGGCTACACTGCGGCGTTTCTAGGGCAGGGGAGTTACCACATGCAGCCTCTCCCAGGACCAAGGGAACCGCGGCCTCACCGTACTCGCTAGAGATTAGTACGTAAGGACTGTGTGCTGACTAGCGGCTGTTAAACGAGAAGATGGAGTCTAACTGGGCGGCGGGGAAAACACAGCCTGTGCTGGTGCAGGAATCGTGGGTCGGTACAAAGAGTTGGAAGTTTCCAAAAATCAGCGGGCTACTACATCGGCTTTAACGTTCATTGCAGGAGCCAACTATGTCGGAAAAGTTCAATCGCTTCGGCGCGGAAGCCTTGACGGCCGAAGAAGAGATACCAAGCGGTAGAAGCAATTGTCTCTGCAACTGAACCTCATGTGGGGGGGCCAGCGCGCAGAAGGGGTGGATGACGCCTGCGTGAAAAAAGGGACCGGTGGGGATCGCGCACTTGTGAGGACAGAAAAAAAACATCGGGCTGCTGCGATCGGGCCGATACAAACGCATGCTGCTAAAACCGGTCACTGAAACTGGGGTTACAGCCTAATGTGGCAAGCGCTGTCAAAAAAACCCGCTCAACATCACGGGATTGGGGTTGGCATTCAAAGACTGGGCATCTTATCAAAGGAAGGCCGACAGCAGGGGAATCGACGTGGTGTCTAGGGGAGCGATCGTTTGGAAGAAAGACAAAAAGTCCAGGGGCATCTGCGAAAAAAAAGCCTAGATCGTGATTGGAGAAAATTGAGGAAAAAAACTTTATTCTGCATTGAGAATGCCAGATTTTGCCTTACAAAGTGGGACGGAAAACCAGATTGAAGGATGGCCGGGGCAGCAAAAAGATTTCTTCTGGGGAAGCCTTAAGGCGAAAGAATAGAGTGGTCCGGCGGTGAGAGAGCCGGTACACACGGGGAAGGGCGGCGCGTCGAGAAGGATGGAACACCGGCTTGTCCGGCCGGGCTGGCTTTGAGACAAACCTCTGTCTTAAAAAAGTGCAAGCTCGGGGAGGAAGGTGCGACTGGCCGAGCTTGTGCTTGGCGGTAGGGCGCGGATGCAAAAATGTTGCCGGGGAGGCGGCGGCAAGCACACAAGTGAGGCACAGGCTGTCGCACTCTATCAGGCTACTAAACAACATCTCTATAAAAAAAAAAAACCAAAGGAGGGAGTGAGGCATAGGGGGAAAGATATTAGGGCAGAGAAGGGTTAGCGGAGGACGAAAACTTTGGTGGCATGCCTAGTGCAAAAACATGAATCCGCGCCCGAAGCAGGCCGAAAAAGGAAAAGGTCAACGATGCGCAACACGGAAAGGGAAGAAAGAAGTCTCAATAGAGCACAAAGGCGGCGGAAAAGAAAGAATTGGGGGAAATCACTGCCACAAAGACCCGATAGGTGTCCGCAATCTCTTCACCAGCCTTAGAGCTTAACGCTCAGAACATCAATTGGGAGGGATTCATATTTTCATGAAATGGTCAGTCACCCGTCACCTAGGGTCTTCCCACTCCAATTGCAAGATAGAAAAGGTCTAAGGTCGAACATCACGACTTAATGGGGAGGAAGCAGCTGAAACTGAAGTCTTGGGGAGCAACGAGCCATCAAAAATTACAAAATTCTATGTAGACGGCGTCTAAGGCGGATAGCTCCATGTACAAATTTTTTGGTGTCACACCGGCGGGCGAGGGGTTTTTCCCGGGGGTGAAGCGAAACCACCAGCGACACGCACCCACGTAAAAGATTGAGCACAGGTGCGGTGAAGGCAACGGCAAAAAAACTTTAAACGGTGTCCTGTTCAAAGAGAGTCCCCTAAAAGTAACCAGTTATCCACGCAAAGTCTCATCCGCCATCGCGGCGAAAGAGCACAAATTAATGTTGGGGGAGATCGATCCGACCAACTGCACTTCGCGAATAACCCGCTTGTTAGAGAAGAGACAGTACGTGGTTGGTCAGATTTGCGACTGAAAAAAAAGTTCCGACCGTGGGCATGACTCTGGCAAAAACTGCCGAATCTGGAGGGGGGGGGAATATAAGGGGGAGAGAAGGGGAGAAAAGCAGAGGGGAAGGGCGGGAGAGGGGGAGATCTCCAGATAACAGGTTCAAACATACTGTCCGACTCGGACGATCAATGGCCACGAGCTTTCTCCTTGGACTTGGTGGTACACCACGAAGGAGACATAGCTTTCCTTGTCAAGTCGCATTGTAGATCCTCGCATTCAAAAGATGCCCACCTGGCACCCGAAAAAAGGCCCTGGCCACGTAAAAGGGCGCTCGCGGTTAGAGGGCTCGGTAGTCGTCCACCAGGAATTCGGGAGGGGGATACAGTGATACATCAGGCCCAATCCGAACGCCTAACTGTGCCAGCGCGAAATGAAGAGCGACCCTGAAAAGGTGGGGACTGAATGGGGCTCTTGTCGACAAGTATCTCCGTCAAAGAATTCTCATTGTTCGCAATGTGCCTGTCGTGCAAGGACGCGTGACTTTACTCCGGCACGCCAGTGTGATGCGTGCCAAGTAGGGCCCCCACGGACAAGAGAATGCAAATATTTGGGCGTTGAATCCTTCCTGCACGAAAGGAAAGCTTATTGCCGAGCGTGTCAACAGTGAAAATAATCGGGAGTAGACGCGTCAAGGCGCTGCTTAAGTGACAACCGTCCATATAAGGGAAACGAGAATCAGATCAAAAAAGGGGGTCCTGCAATAAGGGATGGAGGTCGTAAACACAGGCCATCTCATCGGTCCGAACTAGAAACAAGTCGTGATACACGCCAGGGCGCCGCTCGATCGATGAAAAAAGGTCCCCAAAACGACGAGGCCGCAGCTGAACGAGTGTAATCCAAGCGCTGGCGGCCCAAGGAGGCGAAAGGGCCCACGAATTTAGAAGAAACAGGGAAAAGGTGTACTTGCGCTGCCCTCGCCAGCACTGCATCATCAAAGGTCCGTCTTCCAAGTGAAAAAAGCCAAGAGGTGCGCGGGCGGAGCCCAAAGACCGATGACCACGCCAGTCGGGGCCGCGTCGACAACCGGGGTGGCAGGAGGGGATTTAAGATCAAAAAGCACATAACCAATCACAAAAGGGGACGAAGCTAATAGGGAATTTGGTACATAGGGGACCAGCGTAACCTTATACCGCCAGACGCCGTGACCTCCGATAAACGCCAAAGGAATCTCCTGATCATATCTAAATAGATGGAAATAGAAAAAGGAACCGAGATGGGTTGGTAGGGCGCCGGCGTCGAAGGGAAGTCGCATTCCGCGCGGCGGAGGAGGAAGA
>Ga0179593_1667084_pt1 | contig 11993 bp, 13 predicted proteins | sample CZODoug2_1_08_16_FD_185931 | JGI IMG/M metagenome (GOLD analysis project Ga0179593, IMG submission 185931) | Vadose zone soil fungal communities from Angelo Coast Range Reserve, California, USA - CZODoug2_1_08_16fungal (PacBio error correction) | ecosystem: Environmental > Terrestrial > Soil >...
GCCAGGGGGAGGGAGACAGATCGGGGAAGGGGGGTCCACACAGGGGGAACTGATGAACCACGCCGTCCCGGGAGGAAGTGGGCCAGTCGCGAGGCTCAGGAGGGGGTTTCGGGGAGAGCTTGTAGTCGGAGAAAAGAAGAGGGAGGTCCACCGGGGACTGGCGGGGAACCGTAGTGTGGTACCAGGACTCTACTTGGGACAGATTAAGGGGTGGGGGACTTCTAGGAATAATAGTGCTGGAGCCACTTTAAGCCGGTCTCCACTGCCCGGTAGAAGAGGAGCCAAAGAGTACAGGCCAGGAGAAGGACATTCACAGGACCGTCGTTGGAAAACCACTTAACTGAGGATCGAGAAAATCAGCGGAAAGCGTTGAAGAATTCAGTGAACGGTGTCGAAAAACCCAACTTATGGCGAAGGAAAATTTTTGGGGAGTATTTTCGGCATAGGAACCTGGTAAATCTTCGACCTTCGACTTAACTAGCGGCTTTCGTATAAAGGATCTGGGTACTTCTCTGGCTGTATAATGGGGAACTTCCGAAAGAGAGAGTGAGGTACACTTGGGGTTGTAGTGGGGGAGCTTGGCAGGAGCGGGGTACCGGAAGGGTCCCTGTGTTCAGCTGTACTTCTGCACAGAAAGGGAAAAAAATGTAGCAAGGGCTTCGGTGTCAAGGGGGACTGAAAGGGGGGAGGTCGCATCTTCTAGGGGGAAAACGGGGAAGGGCGAAGCTTTAGGACGTGGGAGTAAAGGTCACACTTTCTCGGGGGAACCGTGAGAGAAAGGGTGGAGCAGCCGGGGGGAATTGGGAGGAGGAGCAACGTAATTTCGACGGGTGGGCCACCCCCGGAAATAAACCAAAGGAATTCTCCCCTGATGTTACTGGAGAAACCCGCCCTGGGTCCGAAAACCTCCGGGGGGGTCAAAACGAAAAGGTAGGAAATCCTGGCTCACTGCGCCTAAGGGGGAGGGGGATCGGGATGCTACTGGAAGAAGTCCAATCCAAAGAAAGGTACCAGCAGGCGATCGTCTGTCAAGCGATCGTAGGGAGAAAGAAACTTTCCAGACGATCTACCCTCAGGGGAAGGGTTCTCAAAACCCTTTGTGGACCACAAGGAGAAGAATGTCAGCCGAACAAAAAAAATGGCAAAAGCCAAGGGCGGAATCGCCCTTTTTCACGGAACCCTGAAAAACCTAAAAATGACCGACGGGAAGGGAAGTTGTCCGGTCCGATCGAAACAAAGAAGGAATCGGAAGGTAAAAATGCTGATACGAAAAAACGAAAGGGACGTCCAGGCCCGAACCTCCGGATTTTGAGGCCTCTAGGGGTGCGCAGCTATTACGATAGGGTTTGAGCATGGGGGGGGAGGTTACGGAGGAAGACTCTGCTCGCCGACAATAGGGAACAGGAAGAGGCTATCCTTCGTTTCGAAGGGGAATATGCAGAACCAAAGCCTTGTGCTTCGAGTCCCGACGCCGGAGTCGGGAACGCTTAAAGGCAAAGTCTCTCCTTCTTCCAACGTTAAGAGTTCTCGAAAATCATTATGGGAAAGGGGAACTCCCAGGTACAGGTTAGGACCTGAATCCAGGTAGTTGAAGGAGTTTTAAAAAAGGAGATCTCGACACAGCGGGGGAAGGGGTGGGGCTGGGACTTCTCCGAGAAGTCTCTGGGAAACACTTTCTGGGAAGAAGTCTACAAACAGATCCAGCCGAAGAGCGCACGTGAAAGGGACGGGGACCTCAAGGACATTCACCAGCGGTGGGGGAGGGGCCCTGAGAAGGTTGGAAGGAACGACGACCATGCCACGAGATGCTTCGATGGCCTCAAAGAACTAAAGAGCTAAAAGGATGCTGAGGGCGTGTCGAGGTAACCACCGCGCCCGCCGGGGGAGTGTCCGCTACGGAAAAAAGTAGATTGGAACGAAGGGCGGAGGGAAGGGTCTTCTCCATTCTCCGGGGGACGAGTTTATTCCGAGGGAACGAAACTGAGGGGAAAACTCAAATAATATCCCACGATGAAACTATCAGCTGCTAGCGAATAGACTAGCGAGTAGCCCTCTCGAAAAAGAAACCAAAACGAGGAAAATGAGAAGGCAGCAGAGGGGGCAATTTACGTCGCTACCTTCTTATCTGCAACAATCGGGGGTCTGTCTTCTGGGGCGAGGTGTCAGCGAGAGCCTATGGATGCACTAATAAAAATCAACGCCTACACTTACCTGATAATAGGAGCTATCCTGTCCGGTACGGGTGGGAAAGGAGCCTGCACTCTCTTTGATCGGCCCGAATCCATAAGATCGATAGGGCAGATCGCGGGGGGGGGATACACGAGAACTATTCCACTTCGGCCGAATGTGTCGGCCTCATCGGCGGAAACCTTCGCGGGCTTCACTGACGGAAAGGTAGAAGACCGGCCCTAGGTTCCGGTGGGGTCAAAAAGTTTGAATAGGCAGATGACTGGCGATCAGTTTTTGAACTACCCGCGGGTCGCAGATCCCTTGGTTACTGAAGGCTCTGAAAAACTAGCTCAGTCCGCAACAACGGGTCATAAAAAAAAGAGGCGGGAACTTCGAGAAACAACGGCCTCATAGGCCTCCAGGCGCTGCCTAAAGAGGTACTGGGAAACCAAAATCTGGGCGGGTCTCCCGGGGGGGTCCTCCTCGCCATGCGGACGTCGGAGCTCCTTCGGCATGAATATGGGGACGAACCCCTCGCCGCAATTGGCTCTAGGGCGGGAGGGGGAATACCTGAAAGCATCCGCAAATGAAGGCTGACGCGAGGACTCAAGAGGGGGAGCAACTCCTCTCATTCCATCTACGTCATGCTAAAGGTCAAAAATCGTCGATCTTCCTCTCGCTTGGAACCGTTTATACATCTCTACTATCAGAAGAGTTTGAGTTTATTAAGCGCTCAAAAGGGGGATAATCACCTCTTTCAAATTTCCACTATTCGGACCATAGATAGGCTTCCGAAAGGGAAAAGCCAACAGGTTGAATCGAAATGGGAGGGGGGGATGGGGGCTGAAGAAGGTCTGTTCCTTGGAACATTCTATGCCTCTCACCGCCTTTCCGAATAGGGGCTTTGGCGGCCATGGAAACTCTTCCGGGCCGTGTACACAAGGATGAACGAGGGTTGTGGATACCGATTACTTCCGATTGCGGATTAGAGGGGCCGCGGAGAAAGCGTCTGATCTGCCTTCAATCCCTGCCGTCGACCGCTCCCCTTAGAACTCCTAAAAAACGTATCGACGATGGGGACAGGTTCGGAAGAAAGCTTACCAACTCCACCGGTAATTGCGGGTATTACTTAAGGTTGATCAAGAAAAACCCTGGTCCCCTACGATTGTGCGCTAACGTTAACGCTCGGTTACAATCACCTCAAAGATCCCTTACTGCGGCGCCATCAAGGACGGGCCAACCTGAAATCGGGCTAACTGCACTGTCAGATGTAAACCGGAGAAGACGCCAGTTCACTGTTGCCAGGTCGTTTCTAACATGCGTCTGGGCAGGGGCGACGCTATGCGAAAGCGACCGGCCCGCCGGACACGAAAAAAAAGTGGGCGACCCAGCTTTCGGTGTGCAAGGGTTACTTACAACGTCTTGAACAAGGGGTGGGGGTCTGCGAAAGTCCGGGTTGATCTTCCGAACGGCCCACCTTGCCACTCTTTCAACAATTCCCACCGTCCTTCAAGGAAAAAGGGGGTTCATGAAAGATCTCCATCTCAACGGAGGGACTTCCACTCCATCGAACTCCACTGATACCTGGTGAGATCCTTCAGGTCCGGGACGGAAGACTTCAAACGAGGAAAAAAAAAGCAAAAACAAAAAAGGGGCGACCACCGCAGCGGGAGAGCATGGCTACCGATCACCTGTTCCTGAACCGTTCCGAAAAACGGGCCAGGACCGGGATGGGAGAACGCGTAAAGAGAGCTTATGACCCCGCCAGAGGACGTGTCTCCATTTACCTCACTAAGACCTGGCAGCCGTCTATCGGGGAACGGCGGATGTACTCGGGCGGCCACCGGGCCTCGTACTGTCATGGTCTACTGGATCACGCTAGTAAACAAGAAAACAAACTCGCAAACAAGAAAAAATTCAACAAGGCAAGGCAGTCATCATGCATCTGGACCATCTATCGGGGTCAACTACCGGGGGGGGTTCAGGTAAAACAGTAGCAGGCGCATTAGAAGCCACCGCCATCTCCGTAGGCCGGCTGGGCGTTGGAAAACTCATGCAACACGGGGAGGCCAAAAAAAAGGACCGGGCAGACTACGTCCCTGGCACAAACGTCATCGGGGGAACTTCGAAAACCTGAACCTCCATCTAAACTCCACCTGTAAAGGAACTGAGCGGAGACGGCTTGCAACGGATGACGGTTTAATAAAGCGGGCGGTACTCCCATGGGGATTATCTCGACGGCAAGTGGCTTGTACCAATCGGCGGAAAATTGGCGCGGAGGAGCAGGTGGTCCTAAATCTTTCATCTTCTGTCCTTTTATGGTCGAAAAGCAGACCCTCCACCGACGAAAGTGCTCAGGGAAGAAAGGTCCGGAGAGGGAATGGAATAAAACACGAAGGACCAGCTCTCGATCGGAAATCCAGCGCGTCCGAAAAGCCGCCTATGTAAGCGCTTACCAGTTGCTCAGCCATCCTCCACGGTCTCCTGACAGAAGACACTAGTTCGAGCGTAAATGTCGTGATCCTACGCTTCAAAGTGTCGTACGGCTTTCACCCGGACAGGGGGGGAAACCCAGATAAAAAAAAAAAAAGACTGGAAGAGGAGGAGTACCTCGGCGATTAGCTCATAATATCTGTCTTCCCATGCCTGTCCGGGGGACGTGCTCCGTCACGATAGCGAGCGCCCCCCTCCCTTGAAGAAACATCCCAAGGCAGCGAATCCAGTGCTCGCAGCCCTGCCTTATCCGAAGGGCTTCAGTGGAGTCGGGCGGATAACGTTGGAGATGGCGCCAAAAAGATGCGGACGCAAAGGCGGTCTTCATCACGCTATTGATGTCTCGGATCAATACCACAGTCTAGGCGGGGCGGAACTGCGGGGAAAAAAACTGCATGACGCGAACTGTCAAAGGTGCGACGTCAGCGTCATGGCGGATCGCTGGAGAGGTTCCTGCGAGAGCGCCCGTCAGGGCCCGGGTCGTGCAGGACCAAAACCGAGGCAGCCCGGCATCCAGTGAGGAAGGGCAAGTCGTTTAAACGGGAGAAAAACACAACGTAAGGGAGTAAAAGAGATAGATGAAGTTTTCCATCCTCTAGACGGGACCGGCGGCCGGTGAGCCGTGGACGGCACGGAGTCATGTGACCGGCGCTCCTCGCCAAAGCTCCTGCTCCATCGCGGACCGGGACCAGCTCGCCTCAATCGAGAAGTGCGCAAAGAAAGAACGCATACGGCATTCCGATCGTCCGCTGGTTCCCGGAAAGGGTCTACCCTCACGCGAGGCGCTGAACCGCGCGGGAGAGGACGGTCAGGGACACGCTCAGAAATATCCACGTCATCCTCCCCAAAGACTTCAAAACCCGACGCTGGACGATCGAAAAGGGCAAGAGGCAGGGGGCGTAGGGAGACGGCTCAGATATGTTTTAGAGGAACATTGATTCTATCTCCCCGCCTCGGGTTCTGCAAGAAGTAACGGGGGGCAAAGACCGCTAATTAGAATCTCCTCCCGCTTCTTCCCCACCTAGCATTGGGCGGGGGGGGGCAGGGGAAGAGTCCTGCACTTGGAGTCGGCGCTCCAAAAGGTACGTTCTCGCAAGAGTGGCACCCTGGCCACCGCGGGGGAGGAGGGGCCCGCACCGGAAGGGATAACTTCGGCGGCGCGGGCCCGGCAGCGCTGGGGACGTGCCGAGCGGGAAAGCGTGTCCCGAAACAAGGACGCAGCAGGGAGCGGAGATGGTCTCCATGAGCACTAGCGGGGGAGGGAGCTGCTCCTCCCCTGAGAGGAAGTGCACGAGCCGCACGATCCGTCACGGTCCGATTGCTTGACCTGCCTGTTAAGAGAACTGCTGGTGACGGAGGACTACTCTCCAGAGGGACCTACCTCCTTTTCGCCAACTTCAACGCATACTAGGTGCCAGTTTCCGAGTGCCGTGGGCGGGCTGGAAATAGGAATGCTGGATCTGGAAACCCTCGGACCGTCCAGGTGCTACGAGCTTCGAGGGGGAAGCCATCGGCCTCGCGGAAGGGGACTGGGAGGGGTACAAGTCCACCTTCCCTGAAGCTAGGCGGCTTTGTGAGCATTGCGGTGAGCTGGAAGTCCTCCCGGTCGAGGAACGGAAGGTCGAGAGTGCTGCCCGGGAGAGGACGGGACGGGACGGTGGGGTGAGAGGAGTCCGGGGAGCGGGACTCAGATGAAGCCGTCGCCCGGACGGTAGACCACGCGCCCCGAGGGGGGCCGAAGAAAAACAAGGAATGGCCCGATGAACTGGACGAACCGGTGAAAGGAGGGACAAGGAAACGGCCGGCTTTTGTGCCGCGCTCGCCCCCGAAGAGCGTGGGAGTAAGGCGAGGTGTGCCTTTTTCCTACCATTGCAGGAGGTCCCTCGAGGGAAAAAACGACTCTGCTGTTTTTGCGGCTCTTCTTTTTTCGGTTCCGACCGCAGTGAGAACTGGTAATTCAACATAAAGGCGGGTTCTACCTATCGAACCTTTCCCGGATCCATTTTCAGTCTATGGGTAGGGGGGGTGGGACGGAAAATCTGAGGCTTGCTTCAGCCTTCCACTCTTCGACAAGCCCGCGGGTACTTTTTTACTCTTGGTTTTTTTTTTTTCATGACGACAGGGGTCCGGGGGGGGGATCAGGTGAGAAAAGTATCCCAAAAATCCTGGGCCGCCTCTTTGGTTCATCGTTACTCACATGCAAGAATCGTGCCAATTTTGACCTGGCGAAGTGCTGGTGAGGAGCTGGAATTCTGAAAGGGGGCCGCGTCGTCAATCTGCTTCGAGGCAAACGGGAATGGTCGAACAAAAAGGAAATTGGGGGGGGTCTTTTTGGGGGTCTTAGGGCGTGGTTTATCAAAGGGGACGTGGGAATCCCCCCCGCCACAAGTTTTCTTTGTGGGAAACTTTGCGGGCGCGCTCATTGTTAATCAAAACTATATTCCTGTCGACCGAATTACGGGGCCGAGAGACTATCTTTGGGTGACACCCTGATGGGTACGGAACGCTAACCGGGGAATGCCGGTCCAGGGAAACGGAGTATGAACGCCTTAGCGATCGCTACGACTCGGTTGGGGGGGTGTTCAGAGGGGATGTCGACCGCCTGGAAGACGTGCCAGCTGCTGGGAAAAACTTGTGCGGCCGACGGTGCCGCGCAGAGACAGAAGGCGGAAAAGAACAGAGAAAAGAAGAGCTCAGATCGCGGGCCAAGCTGATCGCGAGGGAAAAGGAGTTCCGTAACTCGAGCTACAAAAAAGCACGACGACCGGAAGATCACTTGTGGATTGGGGGGGGGTTGTCCAAAAGGCACCTCGGGGTTGACGATGCCGGCGCAATCGAGAGCTGCCCAGGCAAAAAACATTGTGGATTAAGCTAACATCTTCCTAAGATAGAAACAAACAATCGAACTTTGAGCACCTGGGCGAACGCGTTTTCCGGGGGGCAACGATCGATCGGCCTCGCCGCGCGGACGGTCAAAAAAGGGGGGTCAAACCGGCCGCGGACCGGTACTCCTCTACCTCGAACCACACAGCACTTTGCAGCGGACACTTTTCTGACCTTTCTTTAAAGATAGGGGGGTTCACTGTCTCCTGTAAAGGTGAGACGGTCGCAAGATAGTAGCGTATGGGGCGTCTATATGATCAGAAGGAACACTCTCCGATTCCGTCATTTCTTATGGAGGCAGGTCACGAAACCCATCATTCGGACCTGCGAGGGGTTCTTCCAGCGAAGCAATGGCGAGTAAAACAACGGCGATCGTCTGCGCCTGGAGAGGGGCGCCAGTACAGTAGCAAATCCAGACTTAGTATTACAACTGAACATGTCCGCGAGGAGGAATGCGCACGGCGCCGAAAAAGCCGTTGGTTGCAGGAAGGCGCTGGGGCGAATGACGAAGAACACCGGGATGAACATGTTTGTTGACTACGCTGGGAGCTCGGGGAAAAGAGGCCACTGGTACAGGTCGCTGATCAGAAAAAGCGAGCGTGCGAAAAAACAAGAAGAGCAGAGCACATCTCAAACCCGGAAGGGGTTCCCCCCCAGTCGTCAGGTGGAAATCACTCAAAAAGAGAGCACCAGCGGGGTGGACTGGAAGGAGAAGATTGGAAAAACCGACCAAAGACACCTTCCGACCGAGCGGGTTGACGGGGGCAGGGGGAGTGTCCGAAAAATGGAGAAAGCAAAATGAAAAATGAGGGTGTCTGATGGGCGTCGGGCGATCCAGAAGAGTGTCCTCTGAGAACACTGTGAAATTACCATTGCTTCCATGTATAGCTATGAAGAGGACAAGTCGAGGTTAAGCTTTACTATTGGGGGGTTAATCCTATGATTAGTGAGAAGGAAAGAGAGCCCTATACATTCCCCGGTTCCCTCCTCCGAAAACTCCTTCCGCCGGATTAAACGGGAATCTCTATAAAAAAAACAAACGAGTATTAGAAGGAAAATCTAGGCGATTAGTACTGGGAGCTCCCGGCTCTTCAAAGATGTTCTTCATTCTTGGGCGACGTGGTAAAGCATACAAAACCAAACTTTACTCATCTCAACGAGACACCTTCTAGGTATCCTCGGATCGAGAGAAGGCGAAAAGGTAAGGAACGTGTTCCTGCAAGCCTCCTGAGGCGCGCAGTATCTCGCAGGACTCCAGAAATCGAGCAAAAAGGGAGCAAGCGAGAGGAGTGTCCACGACGTCGGCAACTCGCAAGGAGATTTGGTGAGCATCCGAGACAACGCAGCAGGCAAAATAAAAAGAGGTGAGTGAAAAAAAACAACAGGCCCGACGCACTATCCTGTGGGCAACGGCGGAGGGAGGGCTTCTCTCGGTGGGGAGAAAGAGCGCTCGCAGGGTCAAAACCGTGTATGGGAGGGAAACCTGGCTCTGAACCGAGATATCCGGCCGAAAACAAAAAGGGGTCACACGGACTGCAACAACAAGGCTGGGGCCAGGCCAGGAAGAACCATGCGGCAAAAACAGGCGCAGATACCTCCCATGGGCGGATAGCTCCGTCTAAAGGGGAGGTACGAAAATTACCCCAAAAGGCGAGCGATCGCCAACGGGGCTACTCGAAGGCCAGGAAAGGGCTCTGGACGAACCAGGGCAAATGGGCCGGGAAGGAGGGCCGCTGATAAGGACCTCATCGACCGAAAGGAGAAGGTCGAGGGGGGCAGATGAAACGAAGGGCGCACAAAAACAGGTCCTCTACGTCTTCGAAAATCGTCAAATCCAGGCGGAAACTGCCACAAGAGGAGGAGGCGGGAAAACGGGTGAGGGGAAACGAGCTCACCGAAGGGTCTGAGAGTAACCGGAGACGCCGGGCCAGGGGCGGAGCCAAAGGAGGGTCCGTTAGCCCGAGGCGGGGGGGAAGGGGGGGCAGGGCCAATCAGCCAACGGTTTCGCCCAGGGCAGTCGAAATTTCGATGGGGGACTATATTCGCAGGAATCGTGTTTCCGGACCAGGGAGAGCCCGCATCCTAGGAGGCCGGAAGGGAGGCTCGCTCCCAATGACGTTGCCGGTGACGCATCACAACCGTAGGTGAAACCATGGAACCGGACTTTAGGGTCAAAAAGGAGTAACGGAAAGGACTCTATCGCTTCTCCTCGAAACTGCCTTCTGGTCGGGGAGCGGGCGTAAAAGGTCCTTTCGGTCCGTCCGAGCGAGCCCCAGTAGACCGCCAATAACCACAGGTCGGCAGCGAAAAACGTCCATTCTTTCGACTCTACAAAGAACAAAACCAACCGATGGAAGGGGATTAGTGAATAGCGATCACAGTCCATCATGTACTCTTACGCTCACTTAAGGTCTGATAACGTGACAAAAGTGGGCAACCGCCGACTAAAGGACGGCCCATTCCCGTTCTTCGAATCATAGGACTCTACTCCAAACATTGAAAAACAGGAAGTTCAGCGCAACGGGGGTGTCCGTACAAAGGCAGAAGCAACAGCCCGAACCCGGCACGGTGCCTCAGGGGTCGGGTTGACAACAGCCTGGGAACGACGGACGACGCGACCACCGCAGAACTCCAGCAACACGCTGAATCAGAACACGAGGCGGGAGAGCGCTGGCGGTGCAGTTGATACACGAGTAACCAACAGGGACGGAACATCCTGATAGTACACGAGACGTTAAAAATGAAGAGCAGAAAACTGACCAAAAAAAAAAGGGTTTCAAAAGCGGCGAGCTGACGGGAGTGTACGCCAGCAAGACAAGCGAAAAACAGAGGAGGCAAAGCAACACGAGAGACCCGAACCAGACCGGGGGAATCGTTCCCTTCGGCCTTGAGGTCAGCTCTTTAAGGAACAGGTTCGACCTGGAGGACGAAACATAACCAAACCCAGCAGGGTGTGCATGTGGGGGGCTACGACTTCAGGGGTCCTGAAAGGAAGAAAGGGACCTGTCGATGATCGGTTCTCATCTTATAAAACCACCATCGGCCGGGTCTAAGTCACAGACGGAAAGGCATCCCATCTACATTGATTCCCTGGAGGGGGTACATGGTCGGGCCAAGGCGCTCACCGGCATGACGGCTTCACCTGAGTACGCAGCACTACCCGGAAGAAGCAGAAAAGCGAACACCGGTCCTGAGCCTCGGCAGCAGTTAGCTCGAAACCTCTATCTGGGCGACTCCGCGTATTAGGAAGCTAAAAATATTCTAATGCTCCCAGCAAACCGTTCGGAACGACGCCGGAACGGTGTCGCAAGCATCACCGTGTAACTCAGGCGATCCGCCAGGGCCTAGGCCTCGAGCGAAGGGGGGCAAGTAAAAAAATAAAGGGGGGGGCAGCTGTTTGGAAAACCCAATCCGACCTCCCCGAAGATTACCTCCAACGTCCTCGAAGGCGCCGTAGACGAGGAAGTCGCCGAGGGGAGGCGGCCAGGGGGGACAGCGGGTACTCCCGATACAGCCGAAGGGGGCGTTGACCAGCCGTTTCTCGTCCCAATGGGAGGAAGCGGAAAGCGAGGGGGAGGCGCTCGGGAACTTCGCTCCTTGTAGTTCTATCCACCTACCTCCCCTCTCTCTTCAGGATAACAAGAGGCGACTACCCCCCTCTACGGCTGGAGAGGGCCTGATTGGCACGAGGCAAAGCTAGCTACGTCAAACACAAGAGGGGGCCGGGAAAAAAAGGCGAGGTGCGAAAAATGGCTCGAGGCCAAAAAAAAAAAAAAAAATCCAGGTTCGCCGCCAGGGAGGCCCCCACTCGAGGCGAAGCAAGGGAGGGCGGCCGGAGTCCACGTGCCAAGCACGGCACCCGGAAAAGTCCCCCCCGAAAATCCCTACATGGGCCGCGGCGGGGAACCCCGCGGGCGGCGAAGCTCTTCAAAGCGGAAAACCCCCAGGAACGGGAGTCCTGTGCTCCCTGGACTATACGGGTGGGGGGGGGGGGGGGGGGGGGGGGGGGGGGGGGGGGGGGGGGGGGGGGGGGGGGGGGGGGGGGGGGGGGGGGGGGGGGGGGGGGGGGGGGGGGAGAGCATCCATGGAGCCCCTCGCGCCGCTAGGGGAACGCTAATCCATTGATAACGCGGCGCCCCTGAGGATCTGCACAGAGGACAACGGTGGAAGGAGGGGGGAGGGGGAGAAAACGATGGAGCGACTTATCGTGCCTTTAGGAGTCTGCTCCTAAAAAAGCGCGGTCGTCAGCAATCGCGAGGAGGGGGGGGGAACCGGGAAAAAAGGGGGAGGCGGGCGCGTACTGGGGGAGGCCGGCGCACTTGCGGCTGCGCGTCATCATTTCGGATCGACTAAGGAGCTGCCGGGCGGAGGAGAGTTCAGGTCCTGAGGGGACGGCATAACCGGCCACAAAAAGCAAGGCCGCCGGAAGACGAGGATGTCCCCCGGAA
>Ga0179593_1228813_pt1 | contig 11992 bp, 10 predicted proteins | sample CZODoug2_1_08_16_FD_185931 | JGI IMG/M metagenome (GOLD analysis project Ga0179593, IMG submission 185931) | Vadose zone soil fungal communities from Angelo Coast Range Reserve, California, USA - CZODoug2_1_08_16fungal (PacBio error correction) | ecosystem: Environmental > Terrestrial > Soil >...
GAAAGACGACTTCAACTGTGGAAACGTACCCGAAAGGAAACAACAAAAAGGGGAAGGAAGGGCGAGAAAAGAGAAAGAAATGACGCGCAGGCGACTCTGCGCATACGGGGAACTGCAACAAACCGAGTCGCCAGAAGAAAAAGAACACAAAAAAAGACAGATGCCAGGAAACAGAGAAAAAACAACAGAACTAATGAGCATCGAAAAACCGAAAGCACCAGCTGGCAAAAAAAAAACTGCCGGTGTCGGTGGCCGGCAGGTCTGCGGTGGAAAACTACATCGGATCGGGAGGTCGGGGTACTGCATCGATGCACCGATCGAGACCGTCTCACATATCAGCCGACAAAAAAACGGAAGAACAACGAGTGTGAAATAAGCCTGGGAAACAATAAACTCGCAAAAGGCCGCCTGGTTATAAAACTACAAAAAATGCCGCTCACGAGAAAACCTAGACGACAAACGCGATATCGCGGTGAGGAAGAGATAAGCGACATCAACCAGGAGGAAAGTATAAGGTATCAGAGAGGCAAAAGCTTCGAAATCCTTGCGAATCGGAAAATTGGGACACTTTACATCGGGATGGTGCACCAAAAGCGAAAACAGAAGGCAGCTGAGGATGTTCAAAAAGTTGTTATTAGTAGGGGGGGGTGGGGCGCAGAATAGTAGAATGAGGGTGGGGGGGGTGGGGGGGGGGGATGGTGAGAAACAAGAAGAGGGGTCAGGGTCTGAGTTGGAATCCGCAGGTCGTCAGAAAAAAAGGCAGGAGGAGGCGGGGAGGGGGGGGACGAGGTAAGGCGAACTCGCCCTTACTTCGGACAATATTGAGCCTGAGTCACCTCAGAAGGTTGTCTGAGGTAAACGATGTACGCCGGTCGTGCAGCTTGATGGGCGAATCGTTAAAAAAGCGGATTGAGTCTGACCGCGAAATTGGCGTCATCGGAGGTCTCGATTGAGGGGCGCCTACGTGACAGAGGGGTCGGAACGGCGAAAAGGCCGAACAGCAAACCGATAGGTCGGGCATGGACGATCCAACCATAGTGTAAAGGAGATCGGCAAAAGGATGAAAAGAGAGAAGGCTGACACTAGTAAGGGGGAAGAGCGTCCGAACTGTGGGAAAAAGACTAAGTTCTTGTTTCAAGTTCCTGCGAATAGACGCCATTCAGCAAGGGGAAATACGGGGAAAACCCCGCTAGATCGCTACATGCAGGGCCAAAAAGGACTACTCTGGAAGGAGAACGAAGTAATCACGAAACCACAGCTGATGTAAGTCGTTCTAAGGTGATTGCCGGGGAAGGGAGGCCGGGATGGACGTGAGGGGACCCAATCGGGGAAATACCGAATACGAGCACAGGCAGGAGCATAAGCCCCGGCAGGCCTCTCTCGCCGATAGTGAGACGGGGAGGGGCGAAAGGCGGAAGCTTCAAAGAATGTCCTTAAAAATTCGACCTCTTCGTGGTACAAGCGCAGCCGGCGGCGTTTGTTGAGTTAAGAAGGAGGCCGAAAAGAAACAGCAGAGAGAAAGAAGGAGCCGGAACAGAGGCAAGAGAAAAACGAAAGGTCGTAAAAAAACAAAAAATAGACCCCACACCAAAGAGCATATTTGAGGGTGAGGTCGACGAAAGGGTCGGCGGTTCGTGGAGTTGCGGTGAACCTGCGGAAAGACCGACGCAGAGGGCTCGGGTCGCAGGAAGTTGGATCGGGGGATCCGGGATAAACTGGGAGGTCAGTTAAAGGGAAGGGAGCTAGGGGGAAAAGATGCCGTCAAACGATGGACGGCGCCGGTGCAGGGAACCAGGTACGAGGAGAAAGTAGGTGTAGAGTGCAAAGGGAAGGAAAGTATTGATGGTCGCCCTCGGTCGCCCTCGGGAGACCCTTGAGAGCCGAATGACGAGCAACGAGGAGAGGTCCTGTCGGAAATTGCAGGAGACGGGAGGAAAAAGAGTACCCGGATGTTGTAGCACCAGGAGCTGTCCAGGATCAACAGGAAACCGGGTAAAAATAGTCAGTCCGGAAATGCCGACATCCTCAGAACAGAAAAAGGCGCGGAGGGGTTGGCGTGAAAAGTGGCCAAAAAGAATTCTGAAGGGTGGTTATCGCACGTGCACCTCACTTCTCGAGAAGCGGCAACGAACACCCCGGAGGTCACCGTAAAAAAATGAAAAGGACAGTGCGCAGAAAGGGCTTGACGAGGTCGCGATGGGCGGATAGCGACTTGCCATCGAATGGCTGGGTGCGGGGGGGGGCAGGCCGAGGGCCGAAAATGGAGAACACGGCGGCTGCTGCAGGCGGCAGCTAAGGGGGGGAAGCGACCTGGATGGCGAATCCTTCGGAACGAGGGAAAGGGGTTGATCAATGGGGTAGTGCCTCCGGTGAAGCCCAGAAGTGAGCGTGGTTGGACTGACGGTGACGGGACGGGGGAGGCGAGCACTCGACATATGGGACGGGCGCAGTTGCGCCGAGGAGACCGATCCAGGTAAGGGAAGGCTTGGAGATGGCGGTCAGGACAAAAGGGTTGGCCTTCGAAAGTGGAAAACGCAAGGCGACCGGAACGGTTAAGCGCGAACCGCGAGGAAACAGCGTCTCCCAGAGATGCTACTTCGTCGACCAGGAGGCCCACAGGCCAGAGGAAGGCTGTGGGGACGGTGCGACGGAGTGCGCACTCTACCTACTAACCCGTGTCGGCTCCGAGGAGGCCTAAGGTCATCTAATATCGGCACTCGGTGCCGTTGATGAGAATGGGTGTCGTGATGAACAGTTTCACCTCCTAGGGCCGGCCCGTCATCGACGTAGAGAAGCTCAGTGGGACGAGCCAGCGAGAGCCTGGCTTTGAACGGAGTACTCGCAAAGACCGGATTGGGGGTTTAAAAAAGATGCAGGGACGTAGGGGTCAGATCTCCTCCGAGCAGCTTTGAAAGCGCCGGAGGTGGGATAGAGTAATGCATTCAATACGAAAATGGGAGTCGAGGAAGAAAATCTGACCGAAAAGGAGCGGGTGGGCCAGTTCGGGGCAAACGGGCAGAAGATCGGCATGGCATAAAGCACCAGAGGGAGGCGGGAGGCTCAGTTAACACCGTCCATTTAAAAGATGCCGTTCTAGGGGGTAGACGATCGAAGAAGCCATCGTGCCTTTACGAAGTCCGCTGACACGGAGGAAACCTTTCAATTCGGGGCTTAAACTAAGAACATTATTAGTAGCTAAATACTTCCAGGGGGCAAGCCGAATGAGAAGCTACATAAGAGCGGGGCAAAAAAAATTGGAGAATCAATGCGCACTCGGTTACGGCCAAAGAAAGTTGATGGGCAGGGCGCTAATCACCTGGATTGGCCTCCGTTATAGGGGGACTCATTAAAGCTATTCGGAACAAAAAGAGATAAACTCGCGCAACCAACGAATATTGTTCTATCTCAAAACTCAAAGAAAGAAAGAGGAGATTAAAATAGGATCGAAAAAGTTCGATGGTGGCCGGGCTATTAGGGGGCGAAACCTATACGAAAGGTAAATCACGGAAACAAGAGAACTAACAGAAGCATTCAGAGCAGCGCCAGAAGGGGGAAGAGAAAAGGGAAGAAGAAAAAGACAAAAGGGGGCCTCACAAAAGAACATAAAAACCGGGTGACGTAGGGGTGCTGGGGGGGCGCGGGGCGTGCTGGCGGGGGGGTGTGGGGGCGGAAGGGGGGGGAAGTGGGGGGGGCGGGGGGGACCGGGAGGAAATCGGGGGGGAGGGTGAGGAGAGGGTGGGGGGGGTGTGGGGTGGAAAGGCGCGTGGGGAAAAGGGCGGGGGGGGGGGGTTGGGTTGTGGGTGGTTGGGTGGGGTGGGTGTGGGGGGGGGGGGCGGGGGCAGGGGGGGGGGGGGGAGGGGGAATAAAGGGGGCGGGTTGGTGTTTCTGTGGTGTGCAAGAAATGGGGGGGGGGGGGTGGGGGTGGGGTGTGTGGGGGGGGGGGGGTGGGGGGGGGGGTGGGGGGGGGGGGGGGGGGGGGGGGGGGGGGGGGGGGGGGGGGGGGGGGGGGGGAGCGGGGGGGGGGAGTGGGGTGGGTCAGGGGGGGGAACGGTGGGTTTGCGGGTGTGCGAGAAACGTAAAAGTATGACGTTTAAACGTGGGGGGGTTGAAAGGAGAATCTGTGGCAGACCAGCTAGTGTAAGGTGGGGGGGGGGTGGGGGGGGGGGCAGGGGGTGGGTGCGCAAAAAGGTGCTGGGGGGGGGGGGGGGGGTAGCTAGGGGGGAGGGCGCGAGTTGGGCCAAGCTGTAAATAGTACAGGCGGGAGGGGAAAGTGGGAGCAATTTAATGTCAACTAAAAACAAAAAACTCGGGGTCGCATTAAAACAGCTCTCGAGAGCATGAAAATCCATGAAATGATGTACAGACAAGGAAAGGGAGTAGCAGTTCAGGACCCCAAGGTCAAGGTAAAAGAAAAAGGGCGTCTATCATTCACATAAAAAAAGGAAGCGCGAAAAGGTGAAAAAAAATGAATTCCTCCGCTCCGATCGTACGGAAATAATGTCAAACCTCCCTTGTGGTCCGACAGGAGGTCCGCCCCGAAACCCTCAGGAAATTCAAGGGGATATAGAAGGGAAAAAATAAAACAGACTCGCAAATTTGGGACTAGTGGAGGCGCGTGAACGGCAAAGAAAACGATCAATAAGAAAGGAAACGCTCTAAAAAAAAAAGAAAATAGATGAAAGGGAGGAATTTCCGCACTACCCTGGACCCCGACGTTCAGACTGAATGATATGTAAAAAAGGAGTGGGTCAGCTGGGGGACCCGTCAAGCTGCGAGAGTAAAATTAGGGAAAGCCGACCGAAAGGCGCTGGGAATTAGAAAAGAAGCTCACAACGTAGGGCGCACAGACACCCGGCGGAATAAAAGCGAAGGGCCGAAAAAGGGCTGTACAACATCAGGGGGGGGCCCCCTCGAGGGAAAGGGTCTGCGGGAAAAAAAAGGGGGAAGAGAAGGAGGACCAGTGCAGAGCGTCGGACAGCAGCATCGCACTCGTGCGCGAACTCGACACGCAGCCGGATCGGAGATAAAAAAATCGATGGGAAAAGAACGGAGATAGAAAAGGGAGCCCGAGAGGCAAGTAGGTCGGGGAAGAAAAAAGCAAATGAACGGACGCTCAACGTCGTCCATAACGGAAGTCGACCACTGAAAGAAAAAGCGGTACGAAAGTCTCAAGAGTAGGGGGGGCAGTAAAAAAAGAAAAAAAAAAAACATAATCTCACTAGATGCGCACTCCAGTCCACACATGGAAAGTGGGCAGACGCAGAGAGACGGCCTCTGGGGAATCACAAGAGGAAAAGGGAGGGAGAAAAGCTCGGGGGGAGCACAATCTGCGAGCAAGCGTCACTATGGCAGTAAAGTCTCGGGGGGGGAAGGAGGGGAGGGGTCAAATCTTCAGGAGCTTTCTCTCAAATACGCGCAAAAGTATAGCTCGGTCAACGAAAGAAGCGTACGAGGGGGGGACAAAAACGTGTCTACGTCTACACCGCTGGTGCAAAGCGGCTACGCCTCTACGGGAGTAAATCAAGAGGGAAGTAAGAACAGGTTGAGGTCGGGCAGTCGGAAGGGGCAGGAAGCCGGAATTTCGGAAAGAAAGGGGACAGGGGGAAACCGGGGGGAGAATAGCAAGGAAACAAGGGACACAAAAAAAATATGGGATAGTCAGCATATGGAGGCACACTGAAAAAAAAGAATAGAGGGTAAGAACGGAGAGGTAGAATACAACCATTACAAACGCTCTCCTTGGAAGAAGGAAAGGATGGCCTCATAAAACAGAGGACTCTTCAGGGAGCTGCGAGGGGGGAAACCCAATGTGACTATGGGGAAAAAAACACCAACCGCTAACAAACAATGTCGGAATGAAACTACAGGAAACATCGGAAAAAAAACGAGATGCCATTAGGATTCCTATCGCTACAGAGGGGAGTGCACAGAGAAGGAAAAGACCTAGCATGAGAATGTAGATACCCCATCCACGAATGCACAAACTGAAAGAAAACAAGAAGAGCACGCTAAAATCGCTGGGACTCTAGCCGATGTAGTCTTCGAAGGACGTAAATTACTGGAAATCGAAAGGAAGGAAAGAGAGCTGCATGACAACCGGTCAAAAAATCGAGCGCTCCCGTCCGGGGAGCTCAAAGGATGACATTTGGAAGAAGAATAAGTAAGAGGGGAGACATCATCAAGAGGAGAAGCGACCATACGTCGCAAGAACACTGAGGCAAGGGAAGAAAAAAATTAAAAGGAGACGTAAGAACAGGAGACGTCATCGAAAAGACCAAGGGAAAAAAGATGACAGTCCCCGGACTGAGAAAAAGAAAAAGCCTGTAGTGGGAGGGAAGAACACGACAAAAAAAACACTGGTTGAAAGGAAAGGGACTAAAAGGATGATGGGGGAGAAAGGAGCGGGGGGGGGGGGAATCGGGCAAAGCTGGCTGGGTCTCATCGTATATCATCGTGGGGGAGAGAAGCCCGGACATCAAACAAAAACAAGAAAACTTTCGAAGGCTCAAAAGAGAGGTGCAGCCGCAAGTACAACCTGGGAAGATGTCAACTCGAGCAGGCGGGGTCATCAAGGAGGAAGCGAACTGAACACGGTGGCCGGAGGGGCTCGCTCACCTAGGAGCTTTCGGGTCCGGATGGTCGAAAAGGGCAATATCGCCATAGGGCAATGAGGGAAACGGAATAGACTCATGGGGGTACGCATTGAATCATAATCATATGGGAGCAGCCGTCGGGGGGAGGATAAGCTAAGACGTCAGAGTTCTGGTTTTCAGTAGTGGTAAAACTAAAAAGATGTTGCTCAAAAGCGGCTGCAAAGAGGGAAGATAAAGTGAACCGGCTAGAGTCGGCAAGAGGAACCTGGAAAGGCCGTACAAGAAGGTCAGGAAAGAAAAGGAAAACGGGGGGTCCGAGGAGCCCACAAGAGAGGGCAGGAGTAGTTCAGGCCTCAGCGCCGGAGTTCAACGGCAAGACGCATTCAGACCAGGGAATGAAAAAAGAAGTAGGAAGGAAACATGAAAGAAATTAAAGCTGGTCTTCCAGGTGGGGAAAAAAATTACTAAAAAGCCGTGCTGCAGGAAGTCACATAGGAATAAAAGTACAAGTGGTACCCAGCTTAAATAGATGCTAACCAGTGGGTGGGGGGGGGAGCTCGGCCGCAATCTAGCCGAGACCCCTGACCGACGTGTTAGGCTGCCTGCGGGGTCCTCCTTTGTTCTGGTTAACATAGAATCGTCACCACCTACTCGAAGGCGCACGTTCAAAGACTACACCCCTCCTAATCAGAGGAGGAACTGCTGGTTACTGTAGAATCTCTAGATGTAAGAGTTTAAACGGGCTTAGCGGTTCTAGACAAATATAAACGACATGAGGGGATGGGGGATTATAGAAACAGTGTCCTGGTGGTTTCTAACTGGGGCGGCTGTAAATAAAAAGAAAGAGACGGGGGGATTAAGAGTAAAGGGCCATTGAGCAGTGGAGCAGGGCACCGTAAGCCTTGCGCCTCCGAAGCGTGTCGGGCTATGATTATTGTTGGGGCTCACAGGTAAGGAAAATGTTTGAAGTTCAGGAAATGGCGGGGCCAGAGCTCCGTGATTCGATGAGAAAGAAACACCAATCATACGCGGCATTATTCAAAAGAGCCGGCTGCACCCAAAGTTGCAGAAAGGAACTCTGTCGATTAAGAAAGAATCCGGTTAAATGGATTGGGGTCCGTATTTCGCGTAAGATGGTGCGTAAAAAGCCGGGGTTTCCTTAGCAGGGGTATCTGAGCTGTCTCAGGCCGGGCTTTCACTGGTCTCCCTGGTAGTTAATTAAAAGGCTGCAGTGGCTCTGTATCGTCCTAAGAAACACAACAAAGGGGAAAAGATGACTGTGAGAAGAGAAACTCCTGAGTCTGGGAATAAATGTAAGGCACCCCTAATACTAAGAACTCGCATCGGTCCTTGACCAGACTGGAGGTCGGAGACCGGGGGAACAAAAGGTACGAATTAGAGGCTGTAAAAGAAAAAAAATTACTGGCCACCGGCAGAGCCATTCCTAAAAACAAGCTGTTGGTTAAAGTTTGTCTTGCACAGGGAACTTTCCGAGAAGCAATTAAGTTCTTGCTTTGGGGGTTTGGTAAGGCGAACGGATCATGAGACGGATGTTGGCGGCCGGGAGGTAGTAGTCCTGAATCACTGAAAAGTGCTTGTTTTTCTGCCTCAGAAGCCATCGATGTTATTAAAAAAGCGTGGAAGAGAATGCGGACCGAAAGGAATGGGAGTACTCGACGTTGGATGTCGGAAAGTGAGAATTTCGGTGCCCTACTATTTTACGACAAACTAACGGGCGCTTTTGTAACCCATAAATGTAAAACTGGCGCCATCATCAATTAAATTACACCGGGATGATTTGCGCCTTTCCTGTAAGAAGTGGGAGTATGGTTTGGAAATCATTCGAAAGCGAGGGAATATAATAATACAATAAAAAAAATGATGGAAACCTATCGCTGTTTATCACGTAGACGTATGATTGCCGAAAGATGCCATCAGATAGCTGATAGTATGGGTCTCTAGTTTGCCTGTCAGGTACTGGTTCCATAAAATAAGTCTGCCGATTGGGACGAGCGCTCGCACGAGGCACCTAAAGAGGAGATGGACAAGGATAAGACATGTGCGCGCCGTGCGCCCATATGCCATTTGCTACGCGCTCCATCTAATCGTGGGTTTTTTGTAGATTCCTGTCCTAGAGTTGTGCAAATAGCTGCCCTGGCGGATTTAACCGTTGCTGTAACGGACAGTTAGAATGTCGAGTGGTCTTCCTCTCTCTTGTTTGCAAATCCCGGACTTGCCGCCGGATTCCTGCTCCTCACTCTGTACAGATGTTTCGATACTTACCGCCCTTAGGCAAACGCTGGACTATCTCCTGCAACTCACTTTCCGCGACGTGGTAAGAATAGGATCTAAATTCAGCTTTTGACGGTGACCTGCGCTTCCTTAGCGAATGTTCGGAGAAGTGCTAACCCCTTCTGTGTTCAATTCCAAGAGACTCTGGAGAGTTTTCGTTCATTCGAATATCGTGGGAGGCAAATAGATCATCAGCCGCCCACCTATGTGGTGAAAAATAGGATAGTCTGTTAATAATTAAAGAATTGTCGATGTGGCGCATAATGGAATACATCTCTGCGTGAGACCCGGGAACTCCTTCGTTAGGCCGACGTTCTGTGTGGCGAACGCTGCAAATAACGAGCGCTGAATGTCGCAATGATTGATACGGGACATTCTCACAAAAGCAGCCCGACGTCGCTGACCGAGCAGCCGGAGACGCCCGTTGAGTGGTTGTGCATTAACGCATGGTATTCCGCGGCCCAATTAAGAGTTTGCGGGAAATTCTCTGGTTGTCCCTACGGGTATTCTATGGGTAATCAAGGGATTTCGACAGGCTCGTAGGTGAATCTAAGTCAAAACGTATTTACATGAAGCGGGTTATAGCTGATAGTTGTAAACGCTTCAGTCCGTAGGGCGTACTGCGCCAAAATGCTGTTTTGTCTCCGATTAGCCCCACGCTTCAACTCTTAGTCCGCGGCAATGCATCGCTTAAAATTGATGTCAAATAAGCTTGGTGGGCTGTGCAATTCTATATTTGCGACCCGACGTAAAAAGGGAGGATCCTCGGTTTGTATGCCTTTTGGTAAAAGTAATGGCAAATAAATCACATAGGGCGTAGTCATTTTCCTATCTAGACAGAATGGCCTCGACCTACAACTAATGAGTAGAATAAACAATAACCTAAAGCTATCTCTAATACCCAACCTACGCTGGCATTACTTCTGAGCAGAGGTGTGTAGCGGAGTTCTCGATACAGACATGTAAGGGTTGTTCGTCGTTTAGTGGCGGCGCCTTCGTGTTCCGCTTTCTTTTCTCCTATCATTCCGTTATATCAGCATTCGATTAATTGTCGATCGAGTCCGTTAAATATAACATCGACCGAGGCTCGCGGAATCACTGGTTCCTGCTGCCCAGCTCCGATCGGATTCTTGTTCCGGCGGCCAAATGAGGAGGAGGTAATGCAGCAGGTGGGTAGGGACCACGTCAGTGAAAGGGCCTATTCGGCCCAAGTGCACTGTGGTAAGAAAAAGGGCTCCTAGAAAAATTTAGCACGGTTTGTAGGATGAGTATAATTACGAGGCAGAGATCCGCCTTCGGAAAAAACTCTCCAACCAAAAAAGTCCGGACACTCTAACTTTGAGGTCTATCCGGCGTCAGGACAAATCCACGACCAGCAGTGGCGTGTAGGCCGGAGGAGGCAGAGGTGTGAGAGCTCACGATTACAACGTAGGGGTGCCATCGAGATCCTCAGATAAGAAAACGAATAGGTCCATCGAGCATGCCCCTACTCAAATCAACCAGAAAGCAGAAATTCGCGGTCGCGCGGAGTGGGTTGTGAACGGGGACAAACGGGGGGGGGGGGGAAGGCACGGAGTTTGCTCGTGCAGCAGGGTCATCTTAAAAAGCGCAGCGGCACTTCGCAAAACGGTAGGCCGCGCAAGGGTGAACTTTATAAAGGGGCGCCGGGAGAGAATAGCCCATGCCCATCGGGGAGCAGCGTCTCCAGGCGTCACGTTCGGGATGCTGTGCAGAGGCAGCTATCTAGCGCGGTCGGTCTGCTTAACCAACAGGCGTCGAGCGGGGTCGGCGTCCTGTGCTAAGCGAGAGAATTAGATTTGAATTCATCCGTGGGGGCCTGGCCCGAGCGGTGGCATTAGCCTAAATGATCACAACGTGATAACGCAGGTGATGCAATGGGGACTAAGCGTAAAGTAAATGTAAAGTATCTAGGGGGAGTGGCGGGGCCGATGGCTACGTCCGATGTGTGCGAATAGAACGCGTTAGGAGCTCGTAGCGTAAAAAAAAAAGGGGGGGGGCAAGTCGACCCAAATAACCCTTGGGTGAGGGCTACTTTTGAACGCACGCCGTGTCGAGTCATACGCTGTCAACATCGGAAAATTAAAGAATCGAGACACTTCGCCAATGATACTATCTGCCAGAACTAGCTGCTAGGTGCCCGCCGAGTCCTACATCGCACCGCGTGAAAGTGGAATCGAGGAAGCCGGACTCTCTTTCTAGCGGAACAACCGAGTGGCTGCTGAGTAGTGTGGTCGATGGTATTCCAGCCAACTGTGGCAAATGTGCACAGGGCACGGGCACGAGACAGATGGAAAGTCTCCGAGTATATCGCAAAGGGAAAATTTGGATCGGGGACGGTATAAGCATCTCTCAGGGTGAGCGGCGGGAAGTGTTCTGCTAGGGACCAACTGCGGTATTGGCCAAGGATTTACTGAAGTGGATAGGGGAGATTTAATCCGCTGACTATCTTTGGGCAGCGTCTTTCGAGAGTTGGGATCTAAGAAGACAGCTTGCGGGGCGTTTCACAAATTGCGTCATGGGAAAAGGGTTTGGGCGGGTCAGCCTCACTTTTCAGGGGGGAGAAGTGCGGAGATGGGAGCGGGCTTGCGCAAGTAGCAAATCGTAGCGGACTCTCAGGTTAGGGCAGATGTATTCGGAAACACAGGTCCCTTGGAGTTAAGAATTCGGCACAAGCGAAGTGGCGGAGAAGCAAGAGAACACACGCTCGCCAAATATGCGCATGGGCGGGAAAAAGCGATCGAAATGTCTCCAATCGACCAGGACTCGCCGGCGGGGACGTGTGACCACGACGGACATGATTCACTATACAATTCGTAGAGGGAGATGCTCAAACAGGTGAATTCGGCGCGTGGAGTCAGACGCAAAAAAACGGGCTAGGACTCAGCTGGTCCAGGACCGGCTCGTAGTTTATGACGAAGCCCTGGACGGGAAAACGGAAATTAATCTTCTGGAGGCCGCCCCTGGACTGCTGTTGACAAGGGACCCGGGAGGTAGCAAGAACTATCGACACGCGCCCTATACTCCATTTTCGCCTGGGTCAGACAGATCGCCCCCGTTTAGGCCTCGAAAGTGTGTGAGGGTGGTCG
>Ga0179593_1348580_pt1 | contig 11992 bp, 15 predicted proteins | sample CZODoug2_1_08_16_FD_185931 | JGI IMG/M metagenome (GOLD analysis project Ga0179593, IMG submission 185931) | Vadose zone soil fungal communities from Angelo Coast Range Reserve, California, USA - CZODoug2_1_08_16fungal (PacBio error correction) | ecosystem: Environmental > Terrestrial > Soil >...
GTGAGGGAATGCAGGGTAATAGAGTGGCAGAATGAAAGGGCGGCTACCAAATGCCCACGCGAAAACTAGGGGTTTACGTTCGTGGAGGATGCTAGGCTAATAAGTGCGAGGAAAAAGGAACACAAACGACGACATCAGAGGCAGGGAGGAAAGAGCATCCTTATCGCAAGAGAAGCGAACGGCGCCCAAAGGGGGACGCAGGAAAAGAAAGACGCAAAAGCGCCAAAACACCAAAAAAAAAAAAAAAAACAAAAAAAAAAAAAACAACACAAAAATACAACCAAAAAAAAAAAAAAAAAAAAAACAAAAAAGGTCAAGACACTACGGGTGTTTGAAAGGTTGCAAGTGGGGGTCCTAAAAAAAAAACACAAAAACAGTACGGACGACAATTGGATAAAAGCTGGTAAAATGATTCCCCAAAAAATGGTCAACGGGAGTGTGGTACTCAATAGACGAGATCCGGTTTTCATCAAAACTGCGACTGAAAGAGGGAGGGGGGTGGGAATGTGGGATCAAAAAACAGCACACCAAAAGAAAACAAAAAAAAGTGTTGTGCTGTCTTTTCGTAATGCAAGGGGAGGGTGGGGGGAAAGGCATTGTTGGGCGTTGGGGGGGAAAAGAGGGGCCAGAGCGAACATAAAGGAGGCTGAAAGGGAAACGAAGGGGGGGACTTCCACAGTTTTGGAGGAGTTTGGGGGGAGGGGGGGGGGGGTTGGGCAGTGGTTGGACTGCAGCGGCGGAGGTGGGGGAAAGGGGGGGGGACTGGTCGGGGGCGGCTTTCAAAAAAATGGGGGGACGCCAGTGAAAGGCGGGCAAGAGACTTGGTTGGCGCGCGTCCGGAGAATAAGGAGGAGGGTCTCGGACGACGTGACGTCGTGGAAAAAAGGGGGGGGTTTGGGGGCATCTCCATAAGCGAAGTCGGAAAAAGAAAGAAATCAAAGACAGGCCTGGGTATCCTCCGTGCAGGAACAACAGGGAAAAGTCGGCAGAAAAAAAAAGATGAGGACCAAATCTCATGTGTCGGTTCTCGTGGGAGGACAGGTGGGGTCCCAAGTGGGGGAGGAAAAAAAAAAAAAAAAAAAAATTTCGGGGCCTTTCGCCAAACTTCACTCAAAAAATTGTCGAGCTAGGAGTACAGGATCACATAACAAAAGATGGGGGAGACCCTTTCTCGCAGGGTGAGGACAACGGGCGCAAAAAAAACTTGCAAAAATGGATTCCCGAACCCATTTATTAGGAAGTCGGAAGAATCAGGGGGCACCGCAATCTTGGGTGAGCACGGAAAAAGATTTGGAGGGAAATGTTGCTGGGCATAAAGGTGGGGCGCATATGGGGAGAACAAGATAACGCCGATGGGGGCAATGGGGGTCCTTTTGTTGGGTTGGGCATATGGTGTAAATGTACGGTATGGTGAAAACTGGGCTTCACGAAATTGACGGGATGGGGAGTGTCACAAGGGCCGTCGCTTAGCGGAATCAGTTCACAAATATTGTGCCACATAAAAGGGAACAGCAGGGTCGGGAAAGAGAAAACAAAATTTTTTTCACCGACCGCTCAAAGCACCGACTTCAAAAGGCCGCAGACGGCGCACCACTCTTTGGGAAACTGGGTCGGGGGGTCGGAGCTGCCGCCAGTTCTAAACACCCCAAAGGACGAGGGGGGGGGGGTAATGAAAAAAAAAGAAAGGTAGGTCAGTTCTAGGTGTGGGGAAAAAAGGGAAAAACAGCGGGGAACTCGTCGCAGGTGCACTACCAACCTGGGTTCCGAGGAACATTAGAAAAGAAAAAACGGTTGGAAACAGGTTTTGGTGAACATTCAACAGTGGAGAAAAAAAAGCGGATTATACCGATTTGAACCAAATGGGTTGTGTGTGGGGGAAAGAGGAAAAGTACGATGGCGCGGGGTGCAGGAGGGGGAGAAAGGTAACACGGGAAAAAGGGGGACGCCGCAAAGGATAATCCCTTCAACGAAGAATCCAACCGTACCGAAGCGATAGGTAACACACAAGAATTTTTGGGGGGGGCGGGGCCTCGGGAGAACGTCACAGAATAGCCCGCACAATACGACAAGACCAAGAGCCAATTTGCCCAAGAATGGGCGAAGGGGGGCATGGGGGTGCGCCACAAGGTGTCCAAACGGAGGGGTAATCGTGACAAGTGGCTACCGGAAAGAAACCGGTGCCTGGGTCACGAGATCCAGGAGGGGCGGGGGGGCGCCCCACCTCAAAACACAGAATGGAAGGAAACGGATCCCATCAACACAGGCACGGGGAAAAGGGTCCACAGAGACAGAAAACGAGGGAACCTAGCGAGGGTAGGTCCTGGCGCGCAGATGGTGTTTTCGGCCGGGGAAAATGTTTTTTCAGAGAATTCGATTAAGGGCGGAACTGGTTTAGCGGCCGGCCAAGTGTCATGAATCTGCCCGAACGTGTCGAAGTGATTGGGGAATTGGAAGAACGTCGGAGTGGTGAAAACTGGTGGTAACACAAGAAAAGCCGACAAAAGGGAGGATGAAAAACTAGATCTGTGCAAGAAAATCTATAAAAAAAAGGACTAAAGAAGGGGCATTGCTAACACGAACGAACGTGCGCGATCATTAAAAAAAAGCAAGAAAAATAAACAAGGGAAGGCACTGGACGTCAGTAGGAAAAAATATGAAAAAACCAGAGTTCCCAACGCAGAAACTCCATACTCCACTACCATCGGGCTGGGAAAGTCCCGGCAAACGCTATCCCACAGCATTGGGGGGGGTGCGGAAGAGGAAGGGATGGTAAACAAACAAGAAAACCTGTGCTATTGAAGAACAGGGTCCAGGCTTGAGGTGTCACGCGCAAAACAACGCTGGATCGCCAGGGCCAAAACGGGAGGAGAAAAAAAGGAAAAGATGTTAAACCGGACGAGGGGGTGCTGGGACCTCACCCTCCGGCCCGAGCAGGGAAAAATAGGACAGAGAAAAAAGGTTGTCACGGACAATGATGAACGAGCAGGGAGGCCGCCTAAAACCGGTGAACGATTCAAAGACTGAATCGGGGGGAAAGATGTTAAAAGGAAAAAAAAAAATAGCCTACTGATGACCAGAAAATGTTAACGGGACAGGTTCACCGGCAAGCGGACTTTGACCTCCGCAAAATTTGGCTCAGAGGGCAAGCACTACACGGGGGGTAAAACATCAAAAAAGCGGGGGGGACAAAAGCTTTGGATAGGGGCAGGAAAAGCTGGGAGGAAAAAGTGGGGCCCAGAGCCACCGAGGAAAAGGGGCAAACGGGCCAGAAATCGGGCCTAATGGCAATAAAAGTGGGACACGGAGAAAAAGGGCGGCGGTTAAAAAAAGAAAAAAAGGCCAAAAGAATGGCGCACTCCAGAGTGCCAACGGATGGGACCAACAAGTTCCACCAGTAGGGAAAAGTCGAGAAATTGGCGCGGAAGAACGCTGCACGTCAAAGTGTGTTTGTAAAAAAAATAGTGGGGGAAACGTGAAGAAAAGAAGCAAACAACGCCGCGGAAAAGGGGAGGCAAGGCCAAGTTGAAAAAGACAACGGGACGGAAAAGGACAATAAGGTCAACAACAAAAAAAAGGGGTCAGCGGTGGAAAGCCTTTACGAGAAAAATAGGGACCCAGCACCGCCCAATGAACGACAGGAGAAAAATGCAGCAAATGGCTCCGACACAAAAAAGGGAGGGGCACTGAGTCGACCGCAAAAGGAATACAATCACTGTGCGGGAGCACAGCCAGGGGGGGGTCCTAAACAGAAAAGAGGAGAAGGACCCAGCGAGCCAGAGTGTCCAGAAAGGGGAGTCCGAGGAAGAGCCGAGTTGGTGGCAAAAAACCGATGCCGGGGTGCAACTCAGAGAATAACGAAAAACGCGTTGACGAAAAATAACCCTTGGGGGGGAAACAGCGCCAGGGGACCCAGACGGCCAAACACCCTTTGAAAGCAAGACCCGTCGCCGGCTGGACTGGAGCCCGAAAAAGGAAAAAAACAAAGCCTGAAGAAGGAAGACGACAGTATGTATCGAAATGAAGAAGCCGGAAATCAGCCATCCGAAAAAATCGTCAAGAAAAGAGAAAAGAAAAGTAATGTCATACGCCACCCAAGCAAAACAACCCAAAGCAAAAGGAAAACGACCGGGGTGGGGGGGCGAGCCATCAGATGTAGGTGTCATCGCATAAAGGGAACAAACCAAAACCAACCTTTTCAAACAAAAAAAAATCGCGGGAATGAACAACTAAAAAAAAGATTCCGCAAAATGGTCGGAGGGGGAAGGGTGGAAACCGTGATCACCCCCACCAGCATTCCCAAAAAAAACCTCGAAAGGAAAACGGTCCAATAAACTAAACACAAAAATCCAGGAAGCCGAAAAAAAAGTACCCGGGTTTACCCAAGGAAAGACCTCCCCGGCTCAAAGGATGGGGGCCCAACCAACGGGCCACAACATAGGTATTCAACACGGGAGGGGTTTAGAGACCCGGCAGAAAAAAAGTCAGCCTTCCCCATCAGGGATGCAGAGCAAAAGAGGACCAAAATTCAAGGGGGCGAGTTCATCAATTAAACCCGGAGGAGGGGTGGCAATGCCGTTTGACAATTCCGGGAAACAAAATCTTTCTCTGTGTGGGACCGGGAGAGGAAAAGGGAGATTCGGAAACGCAAGGGGGAGGGTGGGGAGGCGCTTGGGTCAGTGGGGGGGGGGGCCCCAACCACCCCTGCGAGTGACCCTCAAATCGGAGACCAAGGTCAAGGGCTTCGGAAAATAGAAGGGGGAAGAAGGGGGGACAGACAACCGCGGTCATTGTTAAAGAGTAGGGGTCAATCTCGTTGGGAGGGGGGTCCGAAAAACAACCGAGGACAAAACCTGTCAGGAGGCAAACCTAGCGCAAAGAAACTGCGTGAAGTAAAGCCTCTTACAAAGTGGGGCAAAAGAGTCGATCAAGGGGAAATGGGAAGTGCGCAGGGTACGAAAAGTGATGGAATGGGCCCCCACACACGTCGCCCCTTGGCAAGTAACCAAAAGCACCGGGCGTACGGGTAGGATAAAATCTCGGCAAAAAGAAAGACCAGAAATAAAAACAGACACGATCGGCTTTACCGGGAAAAAAGGAAAGGGAGACTTATCCGGAACCTGGAAAGTTAAGAAGAACCCCCTCATGAAAAAAAAAATCTACCGGGGTAGAACAGGCCACGGCAAATGAGTAAAAGGTGGAGCAGAGGGTACCTTCAAAAGACAGAAGCGCTGAAACGGGGAGGGATGCACGAAAAGTCGACACCCAGGGGGAACGCGGGCAACGCCAGGATAAAAAGAGGGGACCGAGCCACCGGGTCAGGAAGCGGTTAACAACGAAAATCGCCTGTGAAATTCAAAACGAGGGGGTCGACAAAGCAGGACCGGGGGGTCGAAAAAGAATCATCGGGACTGGGGCCGCTGCAGGTTTGGACGGGGAAAGCTGCATAAATCTATGGATATCAAAAAAGAAGAAAGACAAGGCAGACGCGAAAAAGAAAAGCGGCAGGACCCGAGTGACGGAGGGACCGGGGTCACAGGACTGGGCGGGCGACAACCAAAACCGATATTAGGGGTTTTTCAGTACAAAAAGAAAACAAGGCGCCCGCGACCAACAGAGGACAAGGTTAACCCTGATCGGGGTTTTGGGAAGAGGGGGGCAGTCTCACCCCCATGGCAGTGGAGGGGAAGCCACACGAATGAGTGAAATCAGGGGACAACCAACTGAAGGGATAAGGGCTGGGCCGTACTTAAGACTCACGGGACGGGCGGGGGCAGGTGGTCGGGAAATTCAGGGGCCATGCCCTTGGGCCGGGGGGCAGAAGACACCCCGTAGTGAGAGATCGTTAATCCTATCGGGGCGTAGCCGGGACAAAAAAGGCTAATAAAAAGGTGAGAAAAAAACCTTCGAATTGAAGGCCAACTGTTGTTGAGGCGGACAAACGTTAAGGGATAGGGAACGACAGAATGGAGTACACCAAATGGGGAAAACGGACAAGGACGTGAGAGCTTAGGGACAATACCTAACGCGAACGAAGAAAAGAAAAGGAACATCCCAGCTGAAAATGAAAAGGAACAGAAAAAAAAAAAAAACGGATCAAGGGGAAGGGGGGGCTCACACACCCCTTCAAAGTCCTTGAAGTCCAAAACAGGTCAAATCGCAAAGGGGTCGGTTATTCACAGAATAGTGGGTGAAAGGAGCGCTGTACGCAAAAGGGAAGGCGAATGGCGAACTGAATAGAGAAAGGAGAAAGCCAGAAGGGGTGAGATCGACATCGTTAAAAATGACCCACTAACCGGGTGGGAGAGGGGGGGGGGGAAGGCAATCCCTGGTCCACCTCGAATAAAAACAAAAGGGGCGTGGAGGCTTCCGACCGCAGAAGGGTCTGCCTAAGGGCAGGGGCAAGTTTCGCCAGCAAGAAAAATAACGCAAGTAATGAACGGGAGTTTAACTCCGCCCAACGCACGAAAGGCGCAGGGTCCCCTCCTCAAAACAACCCAGTGTTAGGTTAGTCTCTGGTGCAAGGAAAGTGTGTTCAAAAGGGAAGAATGGTGGGGAAATTGTCCGACACAGAGTGCAATCAAACGGAATAAAGCAGGGGGGGGGGAGGCGGGGGGGTTGAAGCAACACTGAGAAGGCATCTGACGAGGGGAATTTCTTCTGACAAAATGGGATGAGGGGGGGCAAAGGGGAACCATAACAGTAGCATCAGGAACACTTGTGTAGAAAAAGATGAAGGGGCGGGACTTCCGGAAAAAACTGGGCGGGAAGGAGGATTCGGGGACAGGGGGGGAGAATGAAAGAGAAGGCCTGGCGGAAAAGTTCAACGGGTTTCTTTCTCCTGATCAAAAATCAAGGTATCTAGGGGGAAAACGAGGAAAAAACTCGTTGGGAGACCGAAAGAAGAGACGAGAAAAAAACAACACCGGAGAGAAATACCTAAGCAATCTAAAAAAAGAGGGACAGAGGGGCAAAAAAACGATCAAAATTAGAAATTGGGGACTCAGGAAAAGCAGGAGGAGCTAAGCAAGAAGACCGAGAAGAGAAAAAGCCGCAGAACGAGCCTAAGGAAGAATTGTACAAAAAACTTAACAAGGCCAAGGCCAGTTTGACGGGGGGGAAAGAAAACCCAAAAAAAAGGTTTCGTACGCGCCGAGATGGAACGCGGAGGGGGAAAAGTTAGGAAAAAAAACGTTTCAAGAAAAAACACGAGGGAAGAGTACTGGGATTAGAAGAAGGCTTCCGTCAAAACTTTTCCCGAAAATAACAAATTATTGGCAAGAGTACCAAGAAGACACGGCGCTTCGTCTGAAGGGACGAATTTACTTGAACCAAAATGGGGTTGTGTGGGGGGAAGGAGGAGGGCAAAGAAGAAGGAACCGTTCCTCAATTCTCTCCCAAAAAACAATAACAAGTGCTCTTAAAAAGTCAGCGCGGGCAGAAACGCGATTAACCAAAGACAAGCGTCGTAACACGAACTACCACAAGGAGGGCAGGAAACGCCCCAAAAATGGGGGGAAAAAGAAAAGTATCTTTTACTTAAAACTCAGGCAAGAAGGCCAAGGTTGCTTCACTGAGGGGAAAAGGGGTTTGGTGGGAAGAAAAGAAAAAAAAAAAAAAAAAGATCGCCAGGAAGAAGAAAAAGTGATACTAATATGGTACCTCGGGTAATGAAAAATTGACATCACACCAAAAATATCATACAAAGAAAAAGGACAGCAGAATTCCAAAAGAATGAAAATATCTTTATTCAACAAACGAAGGCGATGAATGGGAATGGGTGAAGAGATGGTCTGTTCACCTTGTCCATTCGAAAAAAAAAAGGGGAGGGGAGCCCAGCCGGGGACTATAGTTGTCAAGAAAGGCAAACTGTTAAGGAACGAGTTGGGGGGCGTGGCCGGGGGGGGGTCCTTCTGGAGAGGGCAGGGAATAGGGCCCTCAGAATAATCTCTTAAAAAATTTTTTGGGGGGGTGTGGTGGTGGTGGGGGGGGGGGTTGGGTGGCTGAAGAAACAGGTCATACCAGTAAACCCATGATGGAAAAAAAAGGAAAGGGCGGTTATACACCACCGCTGTCACCTACAAACGTATCGCAAAGAAAGGGAAAAGACGTGCTAAAAAGACAAAAGCTCAGTGGATACGCAACTTGGCCCACTCTGCCGCAACGAAGGGATGGGGTTCCGCTCCAGAGAACGACTGATAGGGGGGAAGGGGAAAAACAGCGGACAAAAAACACGAAAAAGTGAACTAACAAGGCAAAACGGGAAAGGAACACCAGTGAGAAAATCGGAACGTCCCCACTGCCTAAAAAAATCTCACTTGGGGGCGTAGGAAAGCCCAACTTGAAATTAAAAGAAGCGGGGGAATAAACATGGAGCAGGAAGCCCTTGCAAACCAATTCAGAAGGAGGCACTTGCAATGGGGGAGGAAAGGAAGTCAAGGGGCCAACAAGAAAAACAAGCGGGGATAGCGCACGCATGGTAGGGGGACCCAACCCCAACTAGGGCATGATCGGTTGTTGCATCAAAAGGCCTAAAACGACAACCGCACGGAAGAAAAAGTACATGACCAAAAAAGCCTGGTCGACAGACTGGCAAGCGTCAAAGAGCGGAAATTGGGGGGGGGGGAGCAGGGGGTCCGGGTGAGAGGAGGTTATCTGGCGGATTGAACTGATCACCGCCCCACGACAATCATGCAGAAAAAGAACAAGGAGGAGACATTGGGGAAAAAAAAGAATTGAAAAAGGGCAGGTCTGAAACTATCGACACCGAAACGCAAAGTTTTTGGGACGTGGGAGAGGGGGTGCAGGGGGCCATTGTGAAAAAAATGACGCTGAGAACTGCACCTCCGCTGAGTGGGAAGTAAGGTGGTGGTCGAAGGACTCAGGGTACAAAATAAAAGAGGGGACGACGAACGCAATCCTAAAATGGCTAAAAGTTTATTGCGGAAGACCCACATTGGACTAGCGAGGGGAGATGACCGTGGGGGGGGCTCTAACCATCAAGAGGAAAGCGGGGAGGGGTTTAGAATGGAAAAAAGGGGCAGCATCCTGAGGGATCGGACAGGCCTGCGGAAGGAAAAGGGGGGTTTCGCAAACGTTGCACGGGGGCGAGCGACAGGGGGAGGTTTTTACTGGTTCGGATGTTTGAAGGTTTTGGGGAAGAATAAAGACAGAGGGCCAGGGGGGTAAAAAGGCTGAAGGCAGGACTTAAAAACTGTGAGGGTAAGGGACGACTAAAAAAACGTACCCAAAGTTTCAATGGAAGCATGAAAGGACACGGAAATGCAACTTGGGGGATAAGGGCATCGGGTGTGGATTCAGCCCGGAAGATATTCGCCTCCACCTGTCGCATGACCGGGGGGTTTGGTTTCGGAGCTGGGCACGAAGGGGAGGGAACCAAGAAAAAAAAAGGGTCACCACTAAAAAATGGGAGCCGCAAGGGTGTCCTCAACGGAATGGCAAAGCCGAAAGGGAAATGGGGAAGCCTGACTTCCCCTAAGCATTGTATCTGGAAAGGAAAGCAACAGCCCACAGCCAAGGGAACAGCCGGATCGCCATACAAAACGGACTCCCCGCTTTAAAAAAGAAAAAAAAACACACAAATCAAAAAATGAAGGATGGGGGTCAGTATTAACCTCTCCACGAAAGGAATATTACTCACCAGTGGGACTCTCAGCTAAGTTCAGTTTTCCCCTCACTGGGGGGAGAGTGGGGGCATAATGAAGGGGTTCGAGCCCCAAGTCTGGAAGTGGAAAAAGTACTGCTAGGAACAATTTTTAAATGTTTAATACCTTTAAAACCCCGGGAGGTATGAATAACTATCCCGGTGTGGATATCGAAGGGGGAAAAGGCACTGGGCACTCAAATAAAAAGCGGAACAGGCCCTTGTCCTGTGGGCGGGGGGGAGCGGAATCAATTCGTCAGGCCGAGGGGGGGGAACGACCCCTGGCTGGTGGGGTCTTGGTTGGGAAAAGGTAAAACCGCATTACCAAAGAAAGGTTGAGGACCGGTGAAAGGAAAAATATTTCTGGACAAGGGGGAAAGAGGGGGAAAACGGGCATTGGACCGTTTGTTTTCATAAAAAGAGCTAACACCAAAAGGCTCAATGAGAGAGGAGGGGGACCAAAATGTCGGAAAACAATGCACGGGAGTTGGGGGTGGGGTGCTGGGGGTGGGGTTGCAGCTAGGAGAAAGATATGGGGGCACAGGGGTTCCAAGTGAAATCGGTTGCCACGCCTGGGTGGAAGGTGAGCCCGGTGTTCGTCATGGGGGTGAAGGATGAAAGGGACTCGAAACTGAGAACGGAAGTTGCTTTGGGCACGTGTACGTGGGTCATGACACAACAAAAGCACAGGTGAAAGGGGGGGGTAGTCCACAAAGAAAAGCGGCAACGAGAAAAAAGAAACTCATTAACCAAAAAGCAGGACATGATGAAATCACATGTGTGAGGTGAGACAACAAATAGAATTTAGGGGGGGAAGCTGATAAGTAACTTGTGAAGGAGGGAAGCGAGACTTCCACAACCGCTCAGGGACGGGGATTCACGATAAAAAAGAGAGCAACCTGAAAAAAAAAATTGTTTCGGAAATCTTCTCGGAAAAAAGGGCAGGGGGGGAGAACGACGGGGAAATTTTATTCACTGGGAAGAAAGAGGGGGGAGGCAAGCTTGGGTTTGGAAAGCACTGAAATAATAAGGGGGGAGGGTGGGGGGCATTGGGGTGGGCCTCTTCCGATTCTGAAATAGGTCTCAGCCGAGGGGAACCTGGGGGGGACGGGGTTTCAAGGAAGAGGGGATGAAAACAGTATTGGGGAAGCCTTCAATGGAACCTGGTGACAAGAACTTGGCCTGAGGCAACCCGTAAAAATGTCATTCAATAGTGTTTGGGGCCAGGAAGGTGAGGGGAAAAAAAAGACGCAGCAGGTCACTTAAAGAAAGACAATGGGGAAGGAAGGGAGGAGGGAGGGGAGCCGCATTGGCCTCTGTGTGTGGTTGGGGGGGGGTTGGGGAGGCTGGGTCCAGTGTTCTGCTGGGGGGGGGGGCAGGTGCTTGAAAAGGCAGAAATGTCTACAAAGGTCACTCAAAGTACCGACAGGGCAAGAGGGGGGAGCCAGGAGTGGCGGTGTGGGACAAAAAAACGGGGGGGGGGACTCGAATCAGGTGGGAAGCGTCACTAATTGAGAGCAACTATCGGTCAAAAAAGACGGGGTGTAAAAAAAAAGGCAAAGGAGTCGTTTGAATTTATTTCCAAAAGGACAAAGCGGGGGGACAGCTTCGCGCCCTGTGGGGGACCGGGGGAAAGGAAGAGGAGGCCGGGATCACTTGGGAAGGCAAAAGGAAACGGGAGTCCGGTTCCCAAAAAATCACTCCAAAGGGGACAAAGGGAAACAGCAAGGGCAGCTCAAGTCGAGAGGGAACATCAGAGGGGGGGTGAGGGGAACGGACCTCGGCACGTCTCAAAAAACCACTCATGGAAAAAGGTCAAGAAAAAGCCCGAGGTAACTCTGGGTTGACCATGAAGGGGTGAGAGGGGGGGGGAGAAAAAGGAAAAAATCCACCCGGGGAGACGGAAGGGTTCTCTGACCTGTGGGGACGGGGTAAGGGGAAGTTAAAAAGCGCGACCGGGGGAGCGCCAACGAGGCCACCTCACCGGAAAATGGCTTGGTCAAAACTAGGCCAAAGTCGTGAAAAAAAGGGGAAACCGGGGACATAGGGACGACAAAAAAACAGCCGGCCTAGCTTTAGGGGGCAAGGGGACTTTCATCACGAGGGGGGAGGGGAAAGGGGAGGATGAGTCGAGGGGGTTAACTTCAAAATGGCTGCAAAGGTTGTCAAAAGTCCAAAAGGGGGGGTTTGGGAAAGACTTCCTGTCAAATGCCAAACGGACAAAACGGGTGCACGTGGAAAAAGGGGGGGGCAAATGCAAATAGGAGTGTCAAAAAAAGCTATTACTAGCAGAGTCCAAAGATTGGGGCGGTCGCCACAAGAATGTGTTAA
>Ga0179593_1370557_pt1 | contig 11992 bp, 8 predicted proteins | sample CZODoug2_1_08_16_FD_185931 | JGI IMG/M metagenome (GOLD analysis project Ga0179593, IMG submission 185931) | Vadose zone soil fungal communities from Angelo Coast Range Reserve, California, USA - CZODoug2_1_08_16fungal (PacBio error correction) | ecosystem: Environmental > Terrestrial > Soil >...
TTCCCTTTGACAAAAAAGGCGAGACCCGATCAGGTGGAACTATCTTCTAAGGGACGCTCCTTCAGGATGTTGAAGAAACACGATAGAGAACTTCAAAAGAGGACCTGGTCGTAAACGCGCCCTTGAAGTCACTCTTTGAGAAGGGGGATACGCGGGGCTTCGCGAAGGAAGAAAAAAGACGGTGCAACAAAAGTAGGTCTCAGGGGTCAAATCAGAAGGAAAAAGGGTGACGACGTGGTAGTGGGAGGGGAGGGGATCTCCACCTTTCCTCAAAAAAGAGATGGGGAAACCTTCGTGAGTCATCCTGATCGTGCTCTGGAAAAAGGGTCGGTGATTAGTGCGGGCGAGTGAGGGCTCGGGTACGGAAGGGATGGCGTCTCTACTGGATCTGAAGAATGGGGGAGTTAGGGGAGAAGAGCTTGCCTTTGCGTTAAAGGCATGAAAATGTACAGATCTTTGCCGGGACCCGGGGACCGGGAAAGGTGAAACAGCAGGGCACCAGGTTACATCGTCTGAAGAAAGGTAGGTACATCATGTAAACGAAAAGTAAGCGGTTGGTTGGGGGGGGGCAATACCAGGATACGACTAGTCGCCGAATTGCGTGAGAATATCGAAAGTAGAGTATCTTCCAGCTTCTCATTTCAACGATCCGGGGCCGTTGGGAAAATACAAAAAAAGGGTAACGAGCTTTGTCTGCGCGAAAGAAGTCTCGAAAGAAGCCGTCGCCTTAAAAGGGTGAGGTAGGGCCGCTGACAAAAGAACAGATGTCTGGCGAGGGCTGGAACGGGAAACTCGACATTTTATGCACCAGAAAAGAATAATTTAGTCGTGGGCAGGGTGGAGGGATGTTCCCAAATAAAAGTGTTCCAAAGTCGGACGGGAGAGTTTCCGGGATGGGTATAAATTTGCAACGCCGCGAGAGAGATTCCAGGACAGGGAATGAAAACGCGGGTCCGGAGCGGGCCACGGCTGCTGCGGCAATCCGGTTCCGCAAAAAAAAAAGCAAAAAAAAGAAGACGCCTGAGTGACTCACTGTACCTAATACTCAAGAAAAAAGAGGATGGAGTGGAGAAGCGGGACCAAACTCGGTGCCGTATAAATGAGACACAAAGGGCTAGGGACCGGGTTAACGACCTGGATTAGCGGGTTACGGTCTGGGGGGCACGGCAAGAAAATTTCCGACGAGGGCTACTTGACGGCCACTTTAGCCATACACAATGAAAAAACGAGACCAAGGGGCGGTCCTATGGTTGACGGCCGCGGGCGCGAGGGGTCCGAAACAAGATGGAAAACGGCAAAGATCGCGTAGGGAAATGTAGAGGCGCGACGCTAGACAACTACAGAAGCTTGCAGAAAGGAGGCGTACGGCGTAAAATAGGGGGGATGAGAACCTTCCGATTTACACATGTAAAAAGAGAGAGAGTGACGGTGGTTCTCCAGAAAAGCATCCAGCTGGGTGGTTGGTGGTTTGCGGAGAAAATGCGAAGGTAGAATTCTCTGCCAAGACTATCGGACGGTTGGGAGAAAAAACAGACTCTTAAAACACGAGAAGTCAGTGAAGTGGGCGATCAGACAAGGGAGAAGCCAAATCAGCATAGAGGGGACGTACTACCCCCTGGGCAACAATTTGGGTCTTGCCGGAAAAGAGAAGGTAAACGTAAGATGTGAGCCTGTACTGTATCCTTGAGGAGGCGAGGTAGCGCGTCACTGGAGCATGCGGGCTGAGAAGGTGAGGTGAACGGGTGCGGGGGTCGACAGGGCACGTATAGCCTCGCGTGCAGAACAGGGGAAAAAAAGGTGAAGTATGAACAGCCGACAAAACGTCTATGAAAACATTGATTTGTGACGCCGGAAAGCCAAAAAAGCGCCGAGGGGAAAGGAAATACATCAGACATCAAACAAAGAACAATAACAGCGACTAGTTCGTGAGCAACACAAGCCGGGGAGTTCTCTCTTAAGGATTTGTGGAGTATGCGTTCGCACCGTGAATAAACAGGAGGCCTTGAACCTTCAATCTTCTCGGGGGATGACGGTAAGTGGCATTACCATCAGTGTAGCGCGTTCCTCGTAAACAATTACGAGGAGGGGGGCAAAGGTTGGGAGGCCGCGGTTGTGTCACCCTCGCATTAGGCATGGGGGTATGAACCATGTCGGCACAGAAAAAAGGGCTCAAATACAGAGGGGTCGCGATTTGGTCACAATTATACGAGACTGTTGGAAGAAAAGAGAGAAGTGCCGTGAACTATCCTCGGGGGGCGACAGCTGAGGTGCGGTAAGTCGTGTCGCTTAAATACCTGAGGAGGCTTCGCATTTCGGTGGCGCTGCGCGTTAGCGGATACCTCTAAGGAGGAAGTAATAGAGGGATCTTACTGACCGGACAACCCATGAAGGTGCAGGAATGAAACTTGCAGGGGAAAACTCATCCTAAATTCTATTCGGAAACTGGGAAGTACAAGGAAAAAGCAAGTAGCGATAGCAATCTAGAGGACCACTGTCAGAACTTCCTCTTCTCCGACAATGCGTCGGATCCCCTGCGCCGCTATAGGGCTACTCATTAGTGACGCTTGGAGGTCCAAACTGACTCTTTCTAGGTTGGGGGTCGTGGAAGCCCCATTTTGGACGTGCTATGCTTGGCCCTGCATCTAATTTTACGAAGGACGGGGCAGGCCAGCTAAGGGCGTGAGGTCGGCACAACTGCACTACAAATGGCGCCGCGGTGCACACTGGAGAAAGTAGGGGTAGCAGAAAGAGGGTTGAAGCAGGGTCAACGTGGCTACTTATGCCAGGCCACTGGTCAAGAAATACGGGCAAAAAAACAACGTATTTAAAAAAAGATGTGAATAATCCTGGGGGAGCGTGACCAACCGCCTCTCAAAACCCAGCTGAGCCCACCATAGAGTGTTCAAAACCTGCACAGCTCGACCTTTCCATAGCCAGTCGTCGGGAGAGGAAGCATCCAACAGACGTCGCGAACGTCGTCATGAGGCATCAGCGCAGGGGACTGCCCCACACCGAGGAAGAAACAAAAAAAAAAAAGAGGGGAGTCTTTGGGAACGCCGGGAGAGAGGTGTACTAGCTGAAAAAGGGCGGATGCTAGTACTCGTCTAATCGTCGAGCACGGGGAAGAGAGAGGTCTAAACCTATTGCCTCCTGTATCTGGCGGTCATCTGTGTCCGACAGTGTCCAGAAGAGTAATGGCGCGTGGCACAACATGGGTTTTAAAAAAAGCAGAGCTGCGACGGGTTGGCACAAACAGCTACGGGCAATTACGAGCCCCATTGCGGACCGGGACCCCAAGTCAGACCGCATCCCAAGAACTCTCCAACAGTCCATCTCCTGGAAAAATTGAAGCTCAGAATCACTATAAATGCACGGCCCTACCATCGGCGAGAACCGCCGTCTCCGAACGCGTCAAATGCAGTAAGTGGCACTCGAAGGGGCGGTACGCTACGTCGTTAAAATGCCGAAACATCTCGACGTCGAAAGTCTTGAGACAGGGTTACCAGTGAGTCCTAATGGTTGTCATGCCAGGCGAAGCTGGCCAATGCCCTCATCGTGGGTACTGCCGGCCCAGCCTGTGACCTGGCCACTCACTCTTTTCGGTTTTGTGGTGTGGCGTTTTTTATAGAGGCCAGGTCGCACGAGGCACTTCTCGTGGGGTGGACATGGTTTGACGCACCGCACGAGGCTATGAATGGGAAGTGAAAGGTTCATCGTTGCGTTATAACAGATGCAGTCCAAGACAAAAACACTCCAGCATGTTAAGCATCGCCCTCACCTAGACTTATTGGGGGGAGGGGGAGCACGATCTCTCGGGACTTGGCGTTGTGTCTCGAAGTGGACGAAGTATTACTCATGACTCTATTTAGTCTATGGACCTAAATGGTGTAGATATGTGAGTCATGTGGTGTCAGCTGCAGCGATGCGGCATGTCAGAACGCCCTTAGAAGGAAGTGCCCCGGGGCGTCCGTAAAAAAGAAAATAACGCCTAAGTGCGACGAGTTAAGAGCACAGTTTGAACTATCCGCACAAGCGGGACGTGAACCCTTCCAAAAAATCCGCTACAACGGCTGAGCGTGCACGGAAAGACGTTCAAAACCAAGTTGGGTACCTCCTTGGTGTCAGTTCCGGATCCTGGTCCGCCGATATTCGGCCCATGGTAGTCCCATTTTCTGAACTAAAAGCATTGCCCCGTCGTATTTTACATTGGTTTCGCACGAAATTCAGCTTCGCAAGGGCCATCGAGCTTCTGCCGGGATATGAAACAACCGTGTCACAAGAAGCTGGGGCAACGATCATGTGATCGGTGGTTGGTTCCGCACACCTCCACAGTGGTCCGCGTGCTGAATAGACTTAGATAAACCTGGTACAATGTGGGGGCAGGAGTGTCTTAACGTCAACTCAGGGAATGGATGGATGAAGAGGGGCCGTGGCCAGCTGGTCCCAACTCATGAGCCCTGGTGCTCTGGGTCGTACCGCGGAGGCGGAGCTATTAACAGCTGTGAACTCAGAGGAAGCAATGGCCCGAGCAAGGGCTTGGCGGTATTCTGAGTTAATAGAATGCGGGGAATACGATGGTTTTCAGTAAGGGGTTGGACCGGAGAAGGGGATCCACATGAGTCACACCTAAACTCCACTAACAGCGGAATAAAGACTGTACGGCGCGTTTTCCTACCCCTAGCTTAGTGGTAATGGGCGATCAACGCCCTGAAGCCCTCGTCTAAACCTCTCATCGGGGGCCTCAACATCCCGACCATGCTGCACGTCCAGCACGTAGCGTCCCATCCTTTCCAACAACGGGTGAGGTCTTGCGTCAAAGAAGCTCTCATAACCGCACTTGGCCGTGCCCACGTGTTTAAAGAAATAAGAAGTATGGGGTTTCGTAGGTGTACCATGGGCGTGTAGCCCGCGGGGGTTCGCGTCGTCGCATGGATATACAGCCGTCCAGGCATGGGATGAAAAGAGACACGGCCTGGGCGTTCTATTCGAAGCGCCGTGTGACCTGAGACACGCGGAAGACTGGGGCCTAACTGGGATAACGGGTAAAAATGTGACAACTCTTCCGGCACTTAAAAACCGTAACATCTCAGAGCTAGTTTTACAAAAGTTCGGGGGGGTCCAAGCAGGCACTCCCGACACATCAAGGCAAAGTTACCCGGCGACGACACTTCTGCAGGGCTCCCCGAACGGCCGACTACGGAATTTTTCGATCTAGGACATCCCGGTAAGAACGGGGCATTGGGCAACAAATTTACGGAATCGGTACGCGGATTCTAAAGGACCCGAAGTCCCCTGGACAGTGGGCAGTGGCAATTAGAGGTCGTAATGAGGGTCTACCGCCGGGGGAAATGGGGCGCACCAGGTCTCTGAGCAAGTGTACAGCGTCGGGAAAGGAAACGTAACCCTCCCAGAGTTGTGCGACTTGAGTTCGTTTACGCTAGTGAGGGCGGGAGGGATGAGTGTGCAAGCGGGTCGGTCAGACCTATACGATAAGACGCCTGGGCCTCCACGCGGCGTAAATTCACTCTCTAAACGGGGCGGTACAAGTGGGGACAAGGCAAGCAAGGTTACACAAACTATCCAACAAGGAGAGTCAAGAAGGCAATCAGAGTTGAATGACCCGCTGACCTACTCCTCTCAGCACGAGTTCATAAAGACCGATCCATCAAAACAAGGAAGGGAGGAGCGTACGCCCCGAGTTTGTAGAAGGCTATTGATAAGCTGTGACCGACGCTGGTCGTGCCTATATCTCTAAGAATCCAACTGCACTAGTCTGTACCTTATCATAAAGAACATAAATCGAACGCTGGGGGGAATTCTGACACGGCTTTACACCTTACCGTTACACTGGAAGAGAAACGGGCTGAGAGAACACGGCCTAAAGTTCATCGAAGGGTACCGACACTGAAGAACTATAGTGCGCGGACGAATACGTGGGCAGAGACTTCGTTGTTGCTGCGGGGAAAGTGGACTGTAACGAATCTCCGACTACAGACCGGCGACCTAAGGCGACAAAGATCAAGACAAACAGGACGGGCAATAATTTGAGACGGGAGGAAGTAAACACGCGGGGCGGAAGATCCCCCTAAACTACAAAGTGAGGTACCACAACTCCAACAGCGGACAAAAAGTGAAAGTGGCCAGCATATTCAAAGTAAACACGCTACAGGAAATGAAGCGAAAAAAGATATGGGACTCACTAACAGGTCAGAAGGACTCTCAAGTCGAAGTACGAAACAAGCGAAACGGTTTGACCGGTCTGAAACAAGGATACAGAGCGCACTATGGAAGGGACGGCCGAAAGAATAGAGAGAAAACACAAAAACGGTATGAAGTGGGGAAAGATGAGGAGCAGCTTCATGAAACACGAGCTCCGGGGGGCGCCTGGTCTGCCAAAACCGAAGATCTTCAAGTGGAAAAACGAGTCAAAGAACAATCAGATAGTAACCTTAAAACACAAAAAGGGTTCGAAACGAACACGTAGAAAATCTTGTAGACTCGAAATACGAGGGGGGGGGGCCAAAAAAACTTCTAGGGGAAACACAGGAGCGGAACGAACTCGGAATCGGGGTGGCCGGATCCTTGGTAGTGGGGTGGTCGGGATGGGAATCTCCGCGCTGGCGGACCCCTGAAACGGAGCCAAGGAACAAAAATTCGGGACGGAAGGCGGAGAGTGCTGGGTCAAGAGCGGGGGATGTAATTAACAGAGGGCGGGTTGAATCGGCGGTCCGGACAAGAAAACTCGGCAGGGGCTGACTTACACGGTTATCGCAAGCGGATATGCCTGTTTAATTACAGTGGGTTCGACACAAAAGTTTCAAAAACTCTGCGGTCTCACGACCCGGAGAGAACTCGTAATCCTAAAATTGACTTGGAACGTGTTTCTCTTTGCGTAAAAGGTATGCATGGGAGGAGTTCGGGAAGATAATGATTTGGGAAAAATCGTTCTCTACGTCGATCAATGACCTCGTGATTGTAGTGTACTGTTTGGCAACGTAGCAATAACTAACTTCAGCCAGCTTAGGCCATCGGCAGGGAAAAACCTGACTTTCTAAACCAAACCTACGACCTGTAAAGTGGAAACTTTAAGACACATGCGCGATGTGGGCACCGGATCTGCTTTGTAAAGTCTTAGACGATTTAAACACCGATGCCGTAGTCAGTTGGCCTGTGGGGACAAAGCTTGGGGTGGTTCTAATGCGAAAATAAGTGTCAAGACAAAAGACTATCAAGGAGCCGGGTCGCTCTCCGTGAGGGGTGCGGGGACCATTGGTAAAAACTGGGACCAGACGAGGGATTAGTCCTAGACGCTTGGAACTGTAACCCCCACGAGTCCAGGCCTTCTGCATCGCAACGAATTTCTGCGAGTGCGTCACGCTATTTTCGCAAAAAAACTCAAGCACAGGTCGTTGGGGCCTGTCTTACATGGTTGAAAAACTTTGCGATGGTCTCCGCAGGGGTTGGACACACGGTCGAAGAAGATGCTATTCATGGACATGCAGCACTCTGGTTCCAGAGTTTGACGGGCCGAAGGTGGGAAGCATTCTGGTCTTGGCTGCAGGAGAACGGGGAAAGGATTAGCCTCCCTGTCGGATGAGATCGAAGAGCGTTCTTCATGTGACTCGATACTGCAGGAAATGACCAATGTATGACGTTCTAGGGTCACAAATTCTAAGTGGCCGGTGTGAATAGCGTTACAAAGCCGGGGAGGTGGAAGCCGAAGGAGGGAGCGTGCTGAGAGAGGGGAGTCGGGGTTCGAAAGGGAGGCAGCAGGGGGGTAGGAGGGGGGGGAAGGGAGGCGGCAACGGGAAGTGGGGTACCGAGAGAAAGGGATAGAAAGGAGGGAGGTGTGGGGTTGTTGGGGACTAGTTCTATTCAATGAGGGGTTTTCCGTAACTCGGGGCATGATAGATGGTATATCTTCGTGGTCTGTGTGCGAGTTCTGGTCAGGTGATTTCCTGGTCCAGGAAGGGGCAGTATAGGACCTAAACACGCGAAAGGTTATAGAAATTCAAAAAACGAAAAGGGACCACAGAGTGGCTAGAGAGGTAAAGGCTGTTCATGAAGTGGAAGGCTCTTTATGAAGGGATTTCCGGCTCGGCGGGAAAACAAAGCACAGATCCGCACTGAGGTGACGCTCCGGCGATTGGTGCATCCGCGGTTGGGGACGTCTACGGGCTAAAAAAGGGGACAGCGGGCAGACGGCAGAGTCGCCCAAGGGTCGGGAACTGTCTAGGAAGGCAACATCAAGGTAGTCTAGCGAAAGTCGGTGAGCTTGTCAAAATGACCCGAGGCCCGGGTCTACTCAAAGAAGCCTGGGCACTTGCCAATCCAGGATGGGGGCGCCAAAAGGCAGAGAAGAAAAGCGAGGCATTCGGAGAGATCGACTTATTTAAAGCAAATAGGCCAGGGCGTAACTCAGAGAAGATCTGACGTACCTAACCTAACAAGTAACAATTTGTTTCTTTAACCGCGAACCTAAAAAGACGTGTCTGTCGTCTGGGGGGGGGGTCAACACTGGTTTTCCGTTAAATCCGTGCAACGGTTTGGGGTGGGGTTGCAGGCTGTCGTTGAGCATCTCGTCCGTGTCTTTTATTGGAGAAGTCCGACTGGGAGGCGGTTCACAGAACACCCTCTTGACATTCGATAAGGTGACGGAGAGGCCCGGGTCAAATTTGCAAAGCAAGCTGGCTACCGCGCCTCCGCAACTCTCTTTGCACCGACACGGGGAAAAGTGGTAGAGATCCTCCGAGTAATTCCAAAATCTCCTCGAAAAGATTCATCGACCGTCACTACAATCACCCCGATCCAAGATGACTCGGGGTTTAGCGGTAAAGCTCGTTCGCCAGAAACCAATCGAGGATCTGTGCGTGCGAGACGACAACTCTTCTATGAATATAGGTGTCTTTGGGGACCGAGTGCCAGAGATGATTAACCAATAGGCCAAAGCGCAGGGGACCAAAAACTGAGGAGGCGCTGGAAGGCGGAATAGAAGGCTTCAGGAGATGCAAGTGCGGAGGACATACACGGTTCCGTCCGGAAGTTCGAAAGCCGTCCCTTTCTAAAGCGGCCGCTGAACGACCAAGGTGGTCTCGGGGTGGGGGTAAACGACTGGAATTTGACTAGAGGCCAGATAGGCGGGGGCTTGATAGACAGAAAGGAATGTTTGGAGAAGTCCCGGACACACGGGGGGAGGGAGAGTGGTGACGTGCATCTATTCTCTAACCATGCGGCAAAGATAAAAATGCCCGACCAAAGCTGGTCGAAATTTGTCACGAAAGGACAAAACACTATAATCAAAGCGACGTAGCAGAGGAGTCTGGGGGAGTATCACTGACAGGGGTCAAATACGTGCTCGCGACATTGAAAGGGTTTGGTCTGCTGGACCTTGCACGGTCGCTCCATTCAACGCAAAAAGTGGCTAGCGGGACGGTGTCTCATGTGTAGGGGCTGAGCTCTAAGAAAAAGTGTCAGCGAAGGGGGGGGGATATAAGCCTCTGCTACAGAAAAAAGGCAGGAGTTGTCAAAAACTGGCAGGTGACACGACAATACTCGAACGGTAAATGAACGGCCCGGAGAAAAGGAGAATACTCAACGATCAGAAGATCCGGCAACGTTCTAGGCGGCTAGTATCCGACCCAAGAGGAGAGATCCCGCGCGAAAAGCGTCGGGGCTACCTCTTCTCGTTGCAAGATACTCTGGATCTGGGCGGAACCTCCCCGGCGTGGATCACGCATTGCGGAGCGAGGAGACGGCGGCCCGACGGATGGAAAAAAGTAATCTCGAATAATAATGGGCAAGGGGGCAGGGGAGGAGCAATAGAAGGGAAACTAGGGGGGGAGCGGAGGTTGACTCAGACCGGGCTCGAAAGAGGGAAAAGGGAGACACAACGATAGGGTCACGATCTCACTAAACACAAGATGATCGAGTAGGAAAAAAAAATGATACACCAAGGGGCAAGGGAAAGCGTATTCCAAAAAGAAAAAACGAAGACAGAAAAAAACACTAGGGGTACCAGCGCAGCTCATCAGCAGAAAACGGAAGCTTCGGCGCGAAAAGGCAAACGCAAACGAATGAGCACTAAAGGTTCTTGGACGAGAAACAGCCGACTTCCCAACCGGCTGACCAACCACAAAAGAGCGAGTAGTCGCTTGCAGGGAAGATATCAGGAGGGGCGCCCCGGCGGAGGGACTCGAACGGTCGAAGAGAAGGTTAGCACGGTGCCGCGGTCTGACCAGTGTATCCGTAAGGGGGGGAAGGCACATTTCCAGACGCGAAGCGTCTTCTTCAAAAAAAATGGCACGCAATTGCAACGCAGGAAACCGGCCTATTTGAATAAGGCCGGACAGGGAACGTCGCTGGGACGACGAAGAAAAAAAAAATACCATGCCCCAGGGCCTAAAAACCGTGGAAGAAGGCCGGGGAGGAGGAAAGAACGTCGCAAACCGCTCATACTAAAAAGGGTCATTCCTCAGGAAGAGATCGAGAACGTCCGAAGGAACGTGACAAGTCGCAACAGAAGGGGCCGTTGAACACGGGACTCACTTACAAAGGCACGGTTATGATACAAAAAGAAAACAATGTGGGAGGATAGTACTGGGGGGGGCGGGCTAGGAAATTAACATGGCAGAGACAAGAAGGTCCGCATCTAGTTAAGACAACTCGTTGAGAAGTAGGCCCCGGAAGGACCTCACACCAGAAAAGTGTCTCGCAAACGGACTGGACGGGTGAGGGCGAAAAAAAGCGGGAGGAAGTCGCTTGGACGTATTGTGGATTGAGGGGAAAGGGGTGTCGACAAGGTACGGAGTCGTTAAAACCTACTTGGGGGGAAAGGTGGAGGCGGAGTCATCGCCGCAAGTCTTGAGGAGGGGGGAGGGGGAAGGCCCTGACTCTAAGGCGTAAACCGCGGGCGACTACCAGCCCAGCAAACCGGGGGGGCCTACGAGGAAACAACATACGCCAGAGCGTCTAACAGCTTCATAAACTTTGGGGGCCAAGCACCACCTTCTACCACCGAGGGGCGGCAGATTTAAATTGCACAAAAGGTTTTAATACAGGGAGGCGGAAAAACTAAAAGGAATAGCCCTGATGCAACAACGGGGATAAAATCGCAGAAGAAGTTCCGAGGTAATTCGTGGACCCCAAGTTGGCCAGAGAAAGGGATTACGTCGAGGCACCTCTCTGAGGGTCAGGGACACCAGAAAGAGATCTACGGAAGCTAACGATCTAAGGAACATCAGACTGGGAGAAAAAAAACTCGAATAGTAGCAGAGGCGGCAGAAACCCTACGTTCAAAATCGGAAACGGCTACGCGCTGGCTTTTCCGAGAGGGGAAGACGTAAAGAACCTACGACGATAACTCTATGGAAATCGTCGGAATGGGTGGATGTCCATTGCGTATCAACATATAGGAGAAATCTCGGTCAAGTCCCAAAAAAAGGAGTAAGACCGTCCGTAACAAAGTGTGCCTAGGCACTCGGAAAACGAAGGGATTCATCATGCAAAAAATCGGAGGCCTTAACCTGGGGGGGGCTGGGCACAGTCGCAAGATACCCGGGATAGGCGCAGACCTTTCAAAAGGGACAGAACTCCAGCCGCGGGGGTAGGACGAAAAGAACCCTCTTTACTTCTTAAAAAATGGCTTATAAGAGAGCAGGTGAACGGGAAAATACCAAAACTGCACTCGTACTACGAAGAACGGACTTAGTAACCGGGAAGAGGGACAAGCGACAAACTCCTGGGAAGAGATGTCTTCTACCGGAAACAGTCTAAGTACCGTCGAGAACTACAGACCTAGGACGGAGGAAGCAAAAGACTCGGCAGAGAGCTTATGTCTACGACAGTCGAAAGTCAAGGAGGAGGAAACTGAACAATAGTGCCACTGACAAGCACCCGAAGGATATCTCCGAGACACGGAGAAAAACGATCCACTAAAAGCTGAAGGAGACAACAAAAAAGCCAAGGCGAAGGGGGAAGAGGGAGCGGTGAAGAC
>Ga0179593_1485019_pt1 | contig 11992 bp, 7 predicted proteins | sample CZODoug2_1_08_16_FD_185931 | JGI IMG/M metagenome (GOLD analysis project Ga0179593, IMG submission 185931) | Vadose zone soil fungal communities from Angelo Coast Range Reserve, California, USA - CZODoug2_1_08_16fungal (PacBio error correction) | ecosystem: Environmental > Terrestrial > Soil >...
CAGAACGGTGCGGCAGCTACTCAGCATACACCTCGGGCCCGGTGCGAAGTCTCTTTGCAGGGCAAAGGAAATCAGAATTGGGTAGGGGTATAAGTACTGAGAGCGCGGAAAATTGGGCGCTCATGCTCAGACTCATCGGTCCTTAAAGGAGGGGCATCTCATCCTTTCAAGTTCGGTGGAATTAAGGGACCATCGCAACGCCAGGGCAAAGAGGGTGGAGACATCGATCGTTTTACTTGCAAGGGACGCGACCGTATGATAAGTACTGCGATTCGCTAAAGATGAGAGCGAAAGAGTGCGCAGCCAGGGGATCTTTACGGGGGACCGACCAGGACTAAAGCATAGGAGGAGGAGACTAACGAAATATTTCATAGGGAGGGGAGATATGACCTGAGCTTCCGAGGGCGGCGATGGCTGGAGGGAGGGCAACCAAGAACCGGGGGGATGAGGGATATGAAGACGGTGGGTTCGTCCACAAAAAGCGAACGGCAAAAACGGGTAGCGCCATGAAGAGGAACGCTGGGAAACCAAGGAACTAAAACGGGAAAGGAAAAGGACAGAATAGACGGAAACAAGCTTTGCTGTCAGGCTCAAGCGCCGGAAGAACTGGACCGGCCGACGAAACCGAAGACTGAAAAAAAAAGGAAGAAGTGCGGCTCTCGCAAGTATGGGGAAGCCGCACCCTCGTCGGAGAAAGAAGAGAAAAAAAAAGGTAGGAGCTAAAGCCCGGATCTCAGAAAGGAAAGCTCCCCGCGGAAGGGGCACTGGAGCTAAGACTTGTTCGAAGCATTCTTGTTTGTCCTTTCTCTTCCCCGGTTCCTCCGTCGACAAGGAGGGACCGTGAGCCGCTCTCCCTTTCTCATGGAAGACCCGCTGTCAGTCCTCTTTTCAGAACCGCGAATCGAGAGGGGAAGTCACAGGAGAGGCCACCCAGCAAGCAACCCGCGAAACGGGGGGAATCACTGAGCGGACAAAAGTCCGGGGCGTTGAAGAAGGAAGTCGAGAGGGACCCGGGAGCCGACTTCACGCGAGCAAACCTTGCTGGGGAGGCGAGCTGCAGCGGAGATGTGAGCTCAAATCTTTACGAGGGAGGAAGCCAGGCGCTGCGCTCATCGTCACGATGAAGAAATCAATATCAGCACCGCCGAAAAAGTTTGAAGGTGGCATTGCGATCCGTGGCCGGGGTGAAGAGAAAAAAGCTTGAATGGGAGAGAGGCCCTTTTCATCTTGCGCAGGAACGGGGGGCACATCCGGGGCAGCGACGGTTCGATAGTGGGAACAGCGGGGCGAGAGGAAAAGCTGGGGGGAAAGAAATGCGGTGCAGGCGCGGAAACCGCGGCGCGCCACGACTGAGGCAGAGACTTTTTTCAAGGCGGAGGGCAGGCAGACCCACAGAACACACTAGGGGAGGGAAAATAACGTTCACACGCTAGGGCACGCCCGTACCGCAAAAAAAAAAAGACGAGAAGGGACAAAACTTGGGCCAGCTGAGGTGCCGGGCGGTCTCGATCACTTCTTCAACACAAGGAAGGACTGACATCCCTATTACCTCTTCCAGTGGGAGGGGACTCGTTGTCCTCCACGGCTTTCCAAAAAATCCCTCTTTGAAAAACTGCCGTCGAGTTCCTGGTGACGGGAAGAAATGTACGATCAACCTCAAACAAAAAGAACTTAGGGGCTTAAAATACTGAGATAACAACAAAACAGATAAGATATCAGCACGCATGTGGGGGTGGGGAGGGGTTTTCTCAACCCAGGTTGCCCGCGCTGCGGAAGCGAAGATGGTCACCAAGAAGGTTTGCGAGAAACGTGTGGGGCGATTGCAAGCGAACCCGGAGGGGCACACGATCGGCCTCACCCCCAAGAAAAAGAGTACTCTGGATTCCAGCCGGATCCCATTCAAGTTAGGGGGGGCCAAAGGGGATGAGTAAATTCGCGGACAGCCGGCTGGCCCACTAGCTAGAAGACGCGTGCGGTACTGGCGTTAGGTAGAGATCAGGCTTGAGGGTCTTGGAAGAAGAGGGGGTCGGATCGTCTTCAAAATGAGCACGTCCAAATCGATGTTGGACAACAGAAAATGCAAGGCGGGGGGGAAGTTTCAGCACGCAGCGGCTTGACACCTCAAGGAGGGGGCAAAGAAAGGCCCGAGCTTCGCTTTTCCAACACTAGAAATTAATGGAAAAGAAGAAGGGAGCTGGAAACTCCCCTAGCAAAAAGCTGAAAAACAGACCGCCATTACCTCGGGGGCCGCCTACCCCCACCGCGGCTGCCTCACTGCCAAAGGGAAAAAAGGAAGGGCGAGACTTCTGCTTGGGTGATATCTCAAAAAAGCAAGATTCTCGAGAAGAGCGAGCGGAAAGAGAAGGGGCGAATCTCGAGCCGATTTCTGAGAGAAAAGCAGCCCGCTTGTCTCGGAAACAGGCGAACGCAAGGGAACGTCTAATAAGAAAAAAAAAAGCCGAGGGCGCTCATTGCAGACCAACAAGGCGCCGGACCGCCCGAAGAGGGGTGAGCGCACCTAAAAAAATATGCAGAGAAAAGCACCGACGATTGGGAAGGGGGGTCTTCGCTGAGCGGGTAGGGAAGGACCGTTCTCGGCAGGGGCACTTTCGGATGGGAATGTAGAAAACGGGCACGTCGAAGCACGGCTGCAAAACAGGGGGAGTATACCTCTGCCCACCCCGGGACGGACCCGCAGTCGTCGCGAGGGGGGGAAGGGGGAGAATAATTTTTGTTAGAATGGGGGAGAATATCGCGTGCGGGGGCGGTGGGGGGGGGGGTTTGTTGTGGGGGGGGGGGGGGGGGGGTTAGGGCGTCTGAAAACACGAAAGATCTGCGCCTCAAGGCGGCGTCGGAGAAGGATGCGCTGGCGGAAGTCGGTCAAAAACCAGGGAGGGGTTCTGTTTACTCTGGGGAGCCAAACCAGCAGTAGAGGAAGTTCCAGAAGAATTATCTGGTTTCAAAAAAAAACACCGAGACCTCCATGCGCGAGCGTCCTATCGTTGGGGGAGAAGGAAAGGGCATCGGAGGAGACCGAGCAAGTTATGGTGGGGAATACGACAGCAGAAAAAGTCTCCTAAAAGCTGGTCGCTTCCTCAAGAGGAGGAAGCATCCTCGTAAAAGTGAGGAAGCGCCGCGCGCCTCTTAAAAAATCAGAATTAGTACAGAGGCACCGGCATTGAGGCTCTCACTTTGCATGCAGTCGAGCCGCTCGCCCTCCCCTGCCCCCCTTTCGCATTACGGGGAGAAAGAAAGGTCACCTCGGTAGAGAAGTGAAATACCGATTAAGCGAAAGGGGCTCGAGAAGAGAGGAGGTAAAGGGAAAGTGCAAAGAACGATGAAACGGCCAATACCGCCCGATGCCGAGCGCCAGGAGCCGGTAAAGTACCCGAGAACATAGGAAATGCTGTTAATAACTCAAACGAGAAAAAAAGAAGGGCAACGAGTGAAGAATCGCAACCTTGCTGATTCGAAGAAAGGAAAGGCTCAACAACACCAAAAGGGAGGAGGGAAACAGGCGCGATCAAAAAGGGGTCGCAAAGAAAAGAGTCATCAGGGGCCCTGCGGCGTGCGTGGCGGCTTATAAAAGGGTCTTTTTCAATCGGGTCAGAGAGGGAGCTCATTGCTCGTAAAGGGACGGACGGGTCACAGAACCATTCCTCTTTGCCACTGCCGGCACATAAGCAAAAAACAGGGGAGCAAAAGTTCTGCGACATAGGGGGATCCGGTTACAGTTCATAATTGGATCCACTCAGGAGATTGGGAGAAGGAAACTGCCGAGCGCGAGCTGGATGCATCGCGCAGCGCAAGGGACCAGGACCATCATGACGGGGGTTCATATAAACGACATTCTGACAAAAGTCTGGGCGGAATACCCCCTCGTCACGTTAGGCCATCGGAGCTTGAAAGAAAGAGATGGCCTGTAATGCGGCGGCGATATCCGGCCTTTAATTCTTCCCCAGAAAAAAAGAAGGGGGGCATTGGAGTCACAGACTCGCGGAGCGGGAGGAAAAAGTAAAAAACCCAAATACCAACGGCAGAGGAAGCAGCATCACACTAGAGACGGGGTGATAACTTCAAGCTCAAAAGGGGGACCAGAAAATGCGCCGCGCAACGCCGTTCTAAGGAAAAAGCGTCAAAAGCCAGAATTAATTCCTTACAGAGCAATCGGGCTGAAGGTGCGCCATAAGGGCAGACCATGAGCGAGGGACGGCCTAAAGGGCGGGCGTGGGCATTGAAAAAGCCGTTTCATCTTCAGAGGCTTAAAAACGGTTGAGTTCTTACAACGTAAAGGGGTCTGCCTAGACACAAGGGCAGACTACCCGGATCCACGGAAACAGCGGGGGCAATGAAATCGGGGTTGGAACCAAGAAGGCCTATACCGCGGTTTGTCGTAGCTCCTCCCAGACACTTCCCAGTCAAGAACACAAGTGAGGAACTTATAGGCCCACGTCACAGGGCGTGCTGATAGGGGGTGATACCTGTTCTTGGGCGAGAGGCAGGAAAAAGGACAAGAGGCTGCTCAGGGCTTCTCAGAGAGGAGGATGAGGGAAAAGGCCCCTCTCAGCGACGCCACTGTGCCTGCGGGAACCAGAGGGCTATCTATCAAAAACTCATGGCAGGTGGCATTTGCGGGGGAAAAAAGGGGGGGGGGGAACGGGGTTTCAACGTGTCCTTCGGGCGCCGAAAGAAAACGGGTGTACGAGCGAAAAAAGGGGCTATTCTCGACCGGGCCGCCGAGCGAGCCACCCTCCGGCTATGGGGTGAAAACACGCTTACGGGGAGACTGGTCAGGTTTGTGCCGCGCGTAAAAGGAGGGCCAAATGCTTTCCAACATCGCGGTGTGCACCTGGGAGGTCAGGCATTAAGCCCAAATCAAACGCTGTTCATGGTCTCGGAAGAAAGAGAAAGAGGACCAAAGCCCCGTACGGAATCTGTCAATCTGGGAAAAAAAACGGCGGCCGAGGCATTTCAGGAGTCACGTGAGACAGTGAGTTCGGCGGGTCCCGAGGAAAAAAAGGTCAGATGGAAGTTTTTTGGAGGACTCGGGAAAGTAGGAGCTTGCCACGCCATCGGGAAGGAAAAATGCAGCGTCGGGCATGAAAGCGAGCATTGAAAAGGAGAACCTGCCGGTGCTGATATCTGAGAGAAAGAAGGAGTAGTATTAAAAGAAGAGAGAGATATCATCCCGGAGGTCTCCCCAGGGGCTGGGCGGGAATGCTCGTAAAATTGCAGAACTCTATTGCGCTCCCCGATGGGGGCGATGGCAAAGTAAAACAAAAAGTGTAGCCCAAACAGCCTGGAAATCTGTACTGGGGTATCAACATCATGTCCTGTGGGGGAACCAGTCGAAAAAATGCCGCGGCAAAGGGGCAAAAGAGACAGGAACCCGCTATCCATGCGTACTGGCGTTGAGTAGACTCTTCTGGAAGTGAATTTTACGAGATATTACAGCGTTGAAAGATAGAGGGGAGTCCTTCATCACTACAGGTGGGGGGTGACAACCGTCTGGGGAAAAAAAACGAACGAGCTTTGAAGCAGCCGTGTTAAGTCTCGCAACCTCCGACCTTCTTGGACCAAGGTCGCCGATTTACCAAGAAAAATTAGGCTTTACCTTCTAAAGGCCCTTATAAACTCCGTACTCCTCAGACGGAAAAGACAGAATGGCGCGCATCGAACGGTCTATTGAAAGGTCTGCCGACAACCGGCACCTCAAGCCATGAGAACAACGCGAGGATTAGGTAGTGGTTTTAGGACTGACATGTCATCGATCGCGCAAGGCCGAGTCGAGCTGAAGAGCTGGCGAAAAGAGCACGTCATCTATCCAGGAAGAAGTCGAAAAAGCTTTTCAAGGCCCGCGGACCGATTTCGAAAACGCGAAACGGAAGGCACCTCGATACAGAGGAGGGTTAGGACTTTCCGCCCACACCTGGCGTGGGGGAGAGGGACTCCCGTTGCGAACGCTAACGAGGAAAAACTATCGTGTCAAAGGAAATCTTCATGATCCCGGACGGCATGGACGTTCCTCCCGGTGGATTTTCAAATCAGGAAGTGCCCCTTGGAGTCAACATGCATACAAGGGAGGATTAGACCTATAGAAACTCCAGAATACTTTATTGCTAGGCGAGGGGCTCTAAAGGTTCGGATATGGGACGGGGGGTGGGGTTCTCACGAACTGGGGCTGGAGGATTCAAACAAATAGACGTAGTATCTCAGAGGGTTTCCGTTATTATAATCGTTTGAGAGTGTCAAATTATTTAGCATTCTCTTTAGAAAGAAAAGTGAGTCTTGACCCCGATCCTTCGGTCTCGTAGAGGTCTTTGTTAGATTATCGTGGGGAGGGTTTGCCGCGGGGCCGTGATCGCCTCCCAGGAGCCTAAAGCCTAGGATGTTGACACATCAGGGAGGGCCCTAAGAGAGGTTTGTGGGGAAACTACATTCAGAAAAGATATATCCAGTAAAATCTCGTGGTCTCGCGTAAGTCAACAAGGTATTGCCGCTCCCAGATCAGGGATAACACTTGATTTAAAGCTCAGGGAGCCATACGGAAATCATTAGGGCGTCCATTACCTATGACAATAAAAGGGTCGCGCACTTAAGACGTAGATGAGACCTCTCCTAGAAAAAAATGTCGATCGAGATAAGTATAAACTCCTCGTGGGTAAAAAAAGGATCGTGTCGCAGGGCTCTCCGCGGGAAATGTCCTGAAGGGGGAAAACCTACGTTAAATTGATGCCGAAGGCCTCAAAGGCAATTGAGACCGCCAGTAAAGATTCTCTGAAAGTCCGAGTTAAACCCCAAATTCTCAACTGTTAAGAAACTCACTAAGAGAGAGCTTCACCCGGCCCTGAAGTGAGAAATTAGTCGCAGGAAAGGGAGAATCGCCTCCGGGATAGAAAGGTAGAAACCCCAAACGTAGGAGGTATTAAGATCCATGGAGAAATGACGATACATCATTATAATACTCCCTGCTAAAGATCAGGTATGAAAATCGTCTGGAAATCCATTTCCTAAGGTGGGGTACTCCGTAGATGATCTGCATGTCGCTCTTCTAGGGGCCGTCTATGCTTGTCCAGACAGTAAAGTTCACGCTTTGCACACAAAAGGAGTTACCATCAGCAAGTCCTCTCGCACAAAACATGTTCTGTACGCCTTTTACTTTCATCTTTTCGACGAAGTTCATCCCGTTAAACGTACGTTCTAAATTCCGGTCTCGCGGGAGCTAAGCCTCGGACGCGAGGGCGCAGAAAGAATGCCGTAAAGCTTTAACATTATGCTGCCCTCATGCATGCACTACGCCCAAAGTCATCGGCTGAAGGCCTCGGATTACTAGGAGCGAGGTATAGTCTATAACGGGCCTTCTTTCATAGGGGCTCGCGATGCAAGTAAATAGGTCAACGCAAAGACGAGCTCGCGGCTCATTGAAAGCACGCGTTAACGTACTCAACCCAGCAAGATGCGGAAAACTCCGCATCGAAAAAGTTCACATTTGTGGCGTGGGGTGGATCAAAAGAGCCTAAGCCTGTAAGAAGGCGCCAGCAAAGACAGCCTTAAGACTCCCCCTTGCTGGAGCGCGCATCGTCGACGCCCAAGGGCGCGGCGTGCCCAGAGAAACAGTACGTGAGAAGAACACGAGCGCGATCCGGGGGAGCAAACCACCGGTCGTGGCAAAGAGGGGCTACCCGGTTAAGGGGTTGCCTGCAGGTGCTTCGCGGCCTGGGGATTTGCATCCGAAAAAGGGCGAAGAACGTGGTGAAATCGAAACGTCCTCAGCGAATTCAAGAACGGTTGACCAATCGCGAGGGGGGAGCGGAGTCGGAAGTAACACAAATCCCTTTCCTCAAAAAAAGCCGGGGGAGGGAAATGAACCACGCCGGAGCTCGTCGGTCGGTGGTGCGTGGATCTGTGGATCAGTGTAGCCCTTTCACGCGAGAAAGGACTATAAAGGGATTCGGCAGGGAAAGATTCGGAACTCAAAAGTCAGCCGACCCGACTACGGTCTTTCGCGCGCGAGTATGAAGAAGGCGATCATATCACGAATGGCTGATGTTTCGTCATCCTCCCGTGCCGGTATCCTCGCACAGTCGTCATAAGAGGAGCAGGGGTATGGGGTTTGCGAGGGCGAGAAATAAGGGCATCCGGGGCAACATCCCTTCCGGACAGTGGGGGGGGATCATCGGAGGCACTTGAGGGGAAGCAAAGGGGGAGTTAATTCGCTGGGCGCAAATTCACTGGAGGCGCACGCTTCTAAAGTCTAGGGTCACCTTGGCTTAGGATAGCCGGTCAAGAAAAAACACCACCGTTCTAGTACAATACCTTACACGACTAGGAAAAACCCAAGGACGCACCTAATGTCGCATGCAGGTCCTCCTTCGGGGTCCGAGATCTGAGTAAACACCAAGCCATTAATGAAGTTAGCTGCCCTTACCTCTTCACAAATTTGGTTACGGTTTCCAAGACTCGTGTGCCTCCATCAGGTTGTCCCACGGGATCGCAAATTCCTCGGTGAAAGATCAATGGACGAGCATTTACAGCTCCACCCTTGAGAACCGGCCTGGGAATACTCTCTAAAAAAAAAACAACTGATGTATATTAAAAGATAATATCAGCACCTTATGACGGCTAAATGCCGTAAACATTTCAGTAAGAAAGGACCGAGGGAGAGAGAGGATTGCCCGCTGGCGATGGCAGTACAAACATATTTGACACAACCGATAGAAGGCCACCGAACACTCTTGAAGCGGTAAGGGAAGGGTATCGGAAAGCATTCCATTGCCGGAAACCTGCGAATTCCGCTACATGCCGGCTGCCCACGCGAGAAATTCTCGTGAGGACGGTGTGTCCTAGTCTCTCCTCGTGAAAAAAAAATTAACATCTTTTTGAGGGCTTACTTATTCTCCTATACCACTAACTTCTCGGTCTCGAAGAAGGGTAATGTGGAGGCCAAATCCATTTCTGAACCAAGAAATAATGCCGATGTGCTTAATTGCTGGCCGGCACTACCTGAGGGTCCAGTCGCGCACTGCCCAACTCAATCCGATATACTTTCTCAAGGCACCTTTTCGATTGCTTCTACCGACAGAGGGCTCAGCCTCAATTGTAAAATTCAACCGTCTCCTAGGGGAGCTTTTTGTTTTTGTCGCTTCCACCTGGCGCGACAGCAAAGGGAGGAGTAGATATCTTCTACTCATCAATCGACCGCATGAGGATTCCATGAGCATCTAGGAGCTCTGCCCCTTTATGAAAAAGAGCAAAAAATCCTAGTCAAAAGCATGCCAACAGCAGCCTTGCGCTAGAACTCGAGAGGGTAGAGTTCGGGGAGGGGGTCGCGGAAAACTTGTAAGGTGCTTGGTTAGGGATATCACGATTTAATTGAAAAACGCGTTTCCCGCGCAAAGGTTGAGTCGCAGAAGGGGGGAATGTTATGCATTTTCAAATCTTCGAAAAAGTTCTGATTGAAATGTACTAAGGCCCAATGTCTGCTAGAAAACCCGGATGCATATGCAAGGGTTTATAACTCCTTGCAAACGAAAAGAGGTGAGGTGCTCCCCTGCGCTAAGGACTTATCAAACGTAGCTTTGTATATGTGGGGAATCAACGAGGAGGCGTCGTCTGAAGGCCTGTGAAAAGGACGAGCCGCAATGAGGAATAAGGCTTCTGGTGAGGAGGAGTTCGTCTTCGATCCGGAGCGATGATCACCACCAAGACCGGCCGTCGAGTCTTGTTAGACGATTATCGCTGGTAGTAAAAAGACGGCAAATCAGTAACTGAGACGCGTCCTGAGGGGAGTGGGGGTGAGCCACAGCCGTCATGACTCCCACCCGGGAGAAACTAAAGTCATCCGTCTAAAGACGCTTTATCCTCAAGTAAAAGTCTATGCTGTGGCCGTGGATGCTGTAGCGAAGTCAGATATTACAGAAGAATGTCGACTGCAGTAAGATGAATCCGGCAGGAAGGCTGAGAACGAATCTGCGCGATGAGGCTAGCACCGCAGACGATCGATAAATGGGCATCACGAGAAAATTGAAAGTACACGTATAGATAAAAAACCGGGAGCGCAGCGGACGTATGTTCCAAAAAAAAAGAAGAGAAAAAGGGGTAACGGATTGTTCTGACCATCGCCCGGCCAGCGAGCTGAAGGCATCATCAGCCTTAAAACAGAAAAAACTGAACCCAGGCGGCACTGTCTAGCAACAGGAAAGAAAGACCTCACGCGGGACTCGAACTGATGGACCTTGGGAAGGACGCTGGATAGCTCAATCAAAAGACGGGTAGGAGGAAATGAAGGACCCAAAGTGCGGCGGAACGAGAACTCATCACGGAGAAGACGGGAGTGAAGGGAGCGAGGTCGAAAGTTAAACAGAGACAAAGCCGGCCTGGTAGGGGGTCTCTCTGGGGCGGACGAGGGTGGGACGAGTCAGGCGCTACAAGGGAAGGGCATTGCGGACAAAAAAAAACGGGCACGTTCTTTCACTAGAGGACCAGGCGCCGGAGCGGGAGCTGTCTCGGGCAGCTATCCGTTTCTTGGCTACGGCAAGAGGTAGTGACAGGGATCTAAACTGCACTCTGAGCAAAGGACGTGCCTTGCATCAAAGCGGTAGGGCGCAATATTCTCATCAACTGTCATCTGTAACGGGTGAAAAAAACCGGAGGATTGGACGGGGTCATGGATACCGACGCTACGCCCTCAGGCATAATCGAAATCCGCTGAGTACAAGGACGTGCCGGTAGAGGCGGCGAGGAGCTTTAAGGGTGGAGTTGTTCCCCACCAATGGTGACGATGCGGGCATGGGGAAAAGCGGCGCTCGGAGCGTCAATGGGCGGTTCACGACTTAACCAATGTACTACGTAACCAGGCTCACGTCGAAAATAGGGGGGACAGAGCTGCAGGCTTGTTTCTCAGGAACTGACGGCCTGACCGGCCGAAAAAAGCTCACGCGGCCTTCTAAACCGGGGTGGCCGCTCGCAGCGGATGATGAAAAAGTACGCCGGGGCCCCGATCGAAAACTAATGGTAAGTGAAAAGACGCAGTAAAGGAACGAACTTCCCGGGCATCAAGACCGCGGCGGCGGAAGGAAGGTCTCTACCTCGTGCGTTCATCGCGTGGCTTACCTGTTGGCAAGGAAACTTAGCGCTTGCAGTTGTCCAGGCCGAACTTGCCCTGGGTCCTGAAAGTATATCAGGACCAACACGCAATAGGTTGACACGAATCTCGGACAGTTTAGGAAGAAAAGGGATAATGCCAAACGACACCCCTGTCAGAAGCGTTTGTGTCAGGGCTTAAGACCACCGAGGCTCGAGGATTTTCTGGTGCAGCAGTAAGACGTTAGTTAGAGGCACACTAGAGAAATCATGCTTCTCATACTGTCGCGATCTATCGGGGTTGCTATCCGCCGTTCGAGTCCTACTAGAATCGGAGATTAGAGATTCCGTTTCAAAAAGAACACAAATCCGAATGAATTTCATGTTCATTTCTTTAATCCGCCGGGGAAGTTTTGGGATGAGACCCGGATCGAATATTCAAAACATTTCCCTGCCTCGCTCTTTTCTGAAGAATCTGCAATCTCGCCAGCGTCCCGCAGCCTTCTAGTGGTTGCTCTTCTTCGCAAGGGGGAACCAGAAGTGCTGGCGGCTCTGCGGACTTACAGGAGGCTGACACGCGCGGGTCCAACAATCGTAAGACAGAGGAAGTTCTGTAAAATAGAGAGACACCACGCTGGGCAGGACATACCTCAAAGCGGCACGGAAACCGCCTAACAGCATGTGGAAAAAACGGGGGCAGCTGGTCCAGGAGGAGGTGGGCCCTCTCAGGTGACGCCTGAAAGGGGACCCTTCAAAGTCATGAGGGAGGCTTCTCCCGAGGTAGACGTGGGGGTGTGTGTCCTATAGGCAGGGACGAGTTGCCATGAGGGGAAGCAACTTCCTAGGTTCCTGTAGAAAAAAGGATAAATGTACAGCCTTTCAGACTGGTGAACCTGAAGGGGGAGAGGAG
>Ga0179593_1623952_pt1 | contig 11991 bp, 10 predicted proteins | sample CZODoug2_1_08_16_FD_185931 | JGI IMG/M metagenome (GOLD analysis project Ga0179593, IMG submission 185931) | Vadose zone soil fungal communities from Angelo Coast Range Reserve, California, USA - CZODoug2_1_08_16fungal (PacBio error correction) | ecosystem: Environmental > Terrestrial > Soil >...
GGGAAGAGGCCCCCAAGGCAAAACCGAACCTGGAAATGCAACAATCAGAAGTCGGGGGGGCCCCTGTAACTGAACGGCCAACAGGTTGACATCCCCCGGTGGGGGGAAGGTCTGGCAAGAGACTCACGGCCCGCGCCTCAAATGGGCTAACCGAGGGCTACAAGGAGAAGGAAAAATGGGAAGCATCCTGGGGGGGAAGAGGGACTGAGTCCCCTTCTACAATGTGCGATCGCAAGGAGGGCCCCGGGAAACACCGTTCCTCAGGCCTGGGGGGTGGGTCGTAAAGCGCGGGGGAATGGGGGGGGGGAACAGGGCGGGAAGTAGGTAAGGTTTACTCCTGGCCAAGGAAACAAGGGCTACGGCCAAGCAGGGAAAAAGTAGGAGTCCTCGGGAGGAGTCCTGGAAAGGATAATGAATCCCCTGAGCGAACAAAGAGAAAAGAAAACAGAATTGTAAGATGGCAAGGAAGATCTTGGGGGAAAAAAAACCCCCTGCTGCAATGAAGGAAGAAAAGCAGAAGTGGAAAAAGTCAAGCAAGATTCAAGGCCGTGGCGAGCGGTAAACGAGACATTTTCGTATTCAAAGAAAGGGAAACCTAAAGCGGGACTGATCCTCGAAAAGAAAAGCGTTCAAACCGGATTTACATGAAAAGACCAGGGGTGGGCAAGACCACCTCTCCAAAGAACAAGGAAAGAGGTGGGTAGAAATCACGTGGGAATTGATCACGCTCTCAAACCAGGGAGAGAAAGATAGCCCCGCGGGGAACGCGCGAGCTGTCCTCTATGAGTTGGACGACCAGAACACCTGGTTCAGCCTTCGAGGGGGTGATGCATAAGGGCAATGGCAGTCGGGGAGAAGAAAAAGGGGGGTCAGGCCAATGACTCTTCTGCTCATGAGGCAAGCGACAGCTACGACTTCAGACCGCTCGGGAGAGAGAAGGCCCCTCCATCACGTTATGGATTTTAACGAAAAAAAGGGGACAGGATCTAAAAGAAGAGCGCGTGGAGTCTCAACCTGGCATGCGTAAGCGAGTTATAACGGAAGGATCAATTGGCGACGGGAAGGTGCAGCCACGATGAGTAAAAAAACTACTTTCTGGTAGCCACGCTTGAATAGTCAACGCCGCGTTCAATAAGGGCAGAAAGGCTGGAAGGGAGATTGGGCGGGCGACTCCACCGAAGCAAGCACTTAAGGGAAGGGGGGGGAAAATGTCCAACCCCCAAAAAAAAAAAAAAAAAAAAACCAAACACCTCCCACACAAAACAAAAAAAAAAAAAAAAAAAAAAAAAAAAACAAACGGACAAGCAACACAAAAATTGCCAAACAAGAACGAAAACCAAAACGCCCAAATAAGAAAGAGGGAAGGAACTGCTAGAAAGGACTTAAGACGAAAACCGACAAAAAGAAAACATCCTTTGGAGGGTCTCAACATGACGGCCAAGAACGCCCTACAGACGAATCTCCCGAAAAAGGCAGAAAGGACCTAGGCGAGATTTCGTTTAGGGGGAAATCGAAGAGTCGGAACGAAAATGACGGGAGCTGAAATACATCACTAAAGGTAAAACGCCATTCCGTTCAGAGAGCATGCAATGTCATGATGGGGAGAAATATCACAGAGTTTCTTCGTCCTCCCGGTGAGAATCAGGAGCAGGTGTGGACATCATTCCCCAGAGGGAACGACTGGCGGAGGGGGGAGCAGGGAGGGTCGAATTCGGGGGAAAAAAAAATCAATTACGGGTTCACTACTCTACGTGGCAATGAGAATAAAAGATAAAACAGACCCGGGGTTGGAAAGCGACGCTCACATCCAGGCAAAAAGATAAGCTCTGCGGACAGGACTACTCAAGAAGAAACAAGAATTAAAGGGTCCTGGAAAGATAGACGGGGAAGAACTGCGCCCAAAGGCCGCTCGTGAAGAAGCTACGGATTCCGCCCCCTGGCCTAAAAAATGGGGGGATACGAATTGACATCTCTCGAAAAAAAAGGGGGAGGATTAAAACATCCTCTCGAGCAAGGGGAGAGCACATCAGGGACAAGGAAAGAGAGAGGACAGAAGATATCAACGAGAGAAGCGTATGCGGAGCTAGGAAGGGAGGCTCTCTGGCGGGAATAGAAAGGTTACACTCCCGGCTCCTGAGTTGAGTAATGGAAAGAAGGAAAGATGGGGGGGGTGCCCTGGATCAGGGGAGGTCTACAACGTGAGGTTGGTAGGACATCCAAATTCCCGATGGGCTCTTCAAAGGGTAAACACAAAAGGGGACTGTCGCTACTTGACCAACGGTGTAAAGAGTGTGTACCCGCGGCGAATTCAAGAAGGGGAAAGCAACTACCTTGTCAGGTAGGGGGGGAAGGATTGAAATTCAAGTTCCCCGCGCAGGGCCAGCAAGGTAGGGAGAACCAGCTAAGTAGGAAGAAAAAAAAAACAGCCATCCCTGCGAGGAACCAAGTTGCGTATCGAGGCAGATAGATCGGGCGTTAAGAAAACTAAGGGAAATCCTTGGTCGGAAGACCAGCTGACGCGAAACGAAGGTTATTCCGCAGACACTGAGTGAAGGTCGAGGGGACGTAAAATATATGTGAGAGGTCCTTCGAGCGTCAGAAAAAGGGATTGAAGTGGTGGATTGGTACACTCCTAAATATGAAACGGGATCGAATTGGAGTTCAGGAAGACTTCCGCAAAAATATTGCGGTGCCCAAACACCGCTATGAACAAGGTGCCCTGGTGCGGGGGGAGTCCGCCTGAGAAGAGGCACAAAAGGGGATGGGTCAAGTGATGGGGCAAGACTTGACGGGCGGGTCTTTCCCAGCGGAAAAGCGCCAGAAACACAGGACAAGCAGGGGCGAGATAAGACTTTTCTTCATCTCGAAGGCCCACAGGATCCATCTGCGCTTCAGTGACGGAAAATCCGAAAGATTCGGGCGAAAAAAAAAGACAGTGGAGAGTTTCAGGAAAAGAGGATCCAAGTGGTTTATCGAAGCAGCAAAGAGGCAGCGAAAGTATTGATTGAAGGAAAAAGCAAGTATGCAGGAGGGGGAAGGAAGCTTAATTTCCCGATGACCAACAGGGGGGGGGATTCTTATTGGGAAGTCCACGGGGTCCCGAGAGAAAGAAAAACCCACCGCGGAAGGAGGGAAAAAAGGGGGGGAAACTTTTCTACCTACCAGCATCTGCATATGCCAGGGAAAAGAGTCCATAGCCCAAGGGGAAACCGCTAAAGGAAAAATATCATCCTTGTTCGGAGGGGGATATCCACCTTCCCCACCTGGACGTGCCGGCTCACCCCACACAAAAAGGAACGCAAAAAACACACAACCCAAAAAACACCGACTTCCAGGCAGGGTGGTCTTTCCCCCAAACACGGATCAGGGTACGGAGGGGGGGGAGGGGGAACGCCGTTGGGGAGGGAGGGGCGATGCCGGTCAAGAAGGAAGAAAGGATCTGTTTCTTCAAAAAGGAAAGCGCACGGCATGCTAAGCAGAAAAACAAACCTTCGGTTTAAAAAGAAAAAGAGGGATCTGGACGCCAGGGGGGGAAATCGTCGGAATCTGGGTTTGAAGTTAGCTCAGGGGTTCAGGATGCTCAAGAAGAAGCCACGGAGAACAGTAAAAAAAAAAAGAAAGAAAGGTGAAAAAGATGGAAGGGGGAAAATCTCGTCTCCTGTTGGCCAGGGAAACCCACGCGTCACCAAGGGGACCATTTCCTCGACAAAACAATCGCGGAACTGGGCGTTACCGAAAAGCGGGAGAAAATGATGAGTCGGGGAGAGGGAAAGACTGCAAACACAGAAACTCAAGCAGGGTGCCCTAGCGGAGAAATGTGAGGATGAGGGCGGGTCTTTGGAAGATGGGGGAAAGAAAGTAAGCACCTAGAATGTAAGGAAACGGATAGCAAAGGAACCAGAAGGGAGGTCGGGAGAGGATAAAAGGGGGGCGAGGTGGGGAGGGAAGTTCCTCGAGAAAAGAGATCAACAACACCAAGAATGAAAAGATAAATGTGGTACGAGCGCAAAAAAAAGAAACGACTAGCATGAGCCCCAGACGCCCCGTCTCGGACCTGGGGGGGCAGGGGCGACCTTGCGGCCCTTACTTGGAATAGACCAGTAGGTATGGAATCGGCCAAAACATCAAACATGGCACCGTGCCTGTAAGGAAGTTAGGGCGGGGGGGTTTCTGGACTCATCCTTGGGACCGAGTCCCCGTCGGATACCTGCATCTAACCCGAAAAAAAGAACACTCCTCGGGGGGGTGAAGGTTAGTCATCGCGAGAGAAGGGGGAAAGGGGCGTAGGGGGGTTTCTTATTTGGGGTAATGTGTCAGGTGGGGAAATGAACTGGGCCACTCCGCCGAGAAAAAAAATCTGGAAAAAGGATTCTTTTCCTTGGAAATTTAACACGTGGCACATTCAAGCGGAAAAACCGAAACTTGTCAACACGCGGAATGGTCGCCAGTGCACAGAAGATCAAGGGGGGAGAAAATACGGCAGTCAGAGAAGTTGTGAAAGATGGGGGGGTGTCTTTCTCTAACGATTTAGTCAACGGTTGAAGAAAGATAGAAAGGTCGAGGGCAAGGCTTCTGACCGGGGGGCCTTAAGGAAAAAAGGGGTTCAATCCTCATCGGACAAACCTCCAAGCCAGGGGGTACAGACAGGGCGCACGGCAACGAAGCTAGCCTGAAATTCGGTAGGTCGCACGCACGGGTAAAGGAATATAGAAGTAAAAAGGGTGATTATGCTGAGGGGAGCCTGAAACGGCTGTGATCTGCGGCCATTCACGGGTAGGGCTCTAGGGGGGATCAGGAGGGTCGAAAGGCCCCAAGAAACTTGGGGAATCCTTCCAGGTTAGGAAAAAAAGGTCCCATCTTGTAAGGTCGGACAGCATAATTCCTAGGAATCGATTCCCTCGACCGAGAACGGTCCCGACGAAAAAAAGGGCCAATCTAAAGGAAAAGATGAGCCCTTCAAAAAAGGGGAAAAATCAGGGGGAAGCAAAATGTCTGCTTTTGGACTAGCAGTACAAGGATCCTACCCCAGAGTGTCGCGCTGCGCCCGCAGCGGGAAAAAGGTTCAGGAAACGGGGGCACAGGGGGGGGCAAGGGAAAACAAGTGACACAGCCAAATTGCCATCCCCGAGAAAAGCAGGTCCGGGTCTACTCGGAAGGTCGAAAAAAGAAACCGCGCGTTCAATGAAAAAAAGCAAAGCTTGACTATCGGCGTTGCAGAAACCGCGGCACCGAACCGTGTGAGCGTCAAATGCGGTGGTATAAAAAAAAGAGGGAAAAATACGCTTGAGGGCAGAAAAAGACTGAATAAACGTTTCCATATGAATCTGGGGGAGACCCAAACACCGCCAGCGCGGGAGACGGAGATGCAAAAAATTCCAGGAGAGACTTCCGCCGAGATAATTTGGAAACTAATCACACCCGGAGATGTGCTGTAGGAAACTTACTTGACGAAAAGGCGTCGTAACCATACGACAGCCTCGGAGCACAAAAAGTGACAAGGAAGAAATTCAACTTCATAAGCGGTCTTACTTGGGTAAATCGGGCAGTGATAGGACACAGCAAGGCTTGGTAAAAAAGGAAACCGGACGAAAGAACGGGAGAACTAGTCGGGGAAGGAAATTTGGAGGACGTTTCCCATCGAGTCACCAAAAATAAACAGTCCATGAAAAAAAAAGGGGAATTCAGTCCAGAACCTTGGAACTCTGAAGGGGTCAACCGATTCCAGGGCAGCAAGGTCACCCAACTATGAAGGGGAGGAATCAGTACGCAGGAAAGACGTGCGCCCTGGAAGAAAGAAAAAGTTTCCAGCAGCCACAGGACAAGGGAGACTCTGAGATAAAGGAGTAAAGCGAAAGGCCGAGTCCTCCAGGCAAAAAGGGTCTAACTTTTCTTCCGATGTCTCGCAGAAAAAACAACAACTATTAGAGAAAATAGGAGTCCGAAAAAGAAACAGGGACAGGAAAGCGTTATGGAGACGGCCTTAACAAGGAGCTCAGGCTAAAGCGGCACGGGATGAGGAAGGCAGGCTTCTCTCTGACCAGGGCGGAAAAAATTCGAGACATTTAAGTTAGGTCAGAAAGAATATAGGGAAGACCTATGCCCTAAGGGGTTATCCAAGGACCCACCACCATGAGGGTCCTGTCAAACGTGGAGGTAACCATGCTCCTTAATGGACTTACGGAGGGACGAAAGTCAGGAGAAATAAAAAAAGGCACTACCTGGCCGCCAAGGGCAAAGGGTTCATTCGGTCAACAACAACCTTGCTGGCCATTGATATGCGACGCCCACCGCTCAGGGCCAGGAAATAGAGATGGGGTAGGAAGAGGCGGGCATGTAGGACGTTTATTCTGTCAGAGACCATGACGAGTCCTTCAGTCCCTTGGGGGAAAACGACAAGGGACAGACTCGAAAGGAAACTAAGGTGTTTCCGCGAGTCCCCGGGGGGAGAGGTAGGAATCTGCGGGGGTTCAAAAGCATGAAATCGATCGTACACAAAAAAAAGGTGGGGGGAGTGTTCAAGGCGGCAAAGGAGAAATGCAAAAGGAGGTGCGCCCGCTGCGGGAAAGAGTATTGGGCGCAGGGGGGGGTATGGAAAAAACATCATGCCGTGAACAATGTCCGCGGGAGTCCTCCGCAAGAAGAATGTAAGAAAAAACCGAGGAACTGGTCAGGGGAAGTTAACTCTTATGTGTAAGAAAACATAAAAAATCGTGGAAAAAGTCGGGGGAGAATACCCGTAAAAAGGAATGAGAGATGTCATAGTAGGGATTAAGGGGGAACTTCAAGAGACGCCGGAAATGAAAAACTCATAAGAACGTGGGACGAAATCCAAAAGCATGCGAAAAAAGGACAAAGGGGGCAGGGAGTGGTCAGGACAGTCTCAAACATTGTTATCGACCAAAGCAGCCAAGTTGTGACCGTTGTATTGCTGAAATCTGCCGGAGTAAGAGAAAAAGAGTCCAAAAGAAAAAAGGCGGAACTCGGAAAACAACCTAATCGGGGTGTCATTCCTGTTCACGAACCTGAAAGCTTACCAAAGTCTGCATCAAGCCACCGAAATGGAACCAGTCTTTAGTACAAGACATCAGGAGAAGAAAAGACGAAGGAAAGATCTAGGCATCGGAGCGCAGCATTTTTCGCGCCGAACACTAATAACTTTGTGGGAATAGGTATATAAATCACTGATCCCCCTCTTGCGAAGGACAGAGGGGGGGGGGGCAATTTATATGGGGGGTGTGGCCCCAGGGAGCCCTCAGGGACTCTAGGGGGGGGGAGGGCACTCAGGAGAAAGGTGAGGTGAGGGTGCAGGAGATGCATAAGGCTCGGGATCTGGGGCCCTCTTTCTCCCCAACAAAGAAAAAGCTGTGGGGGGCCTGAAAGAGGGGAGAAACCACCAAATCGTTGAAGACTGAATATAAGCAGGGGGGATGAAAATGTCAAGGATGGGGAAAATTTCACACGCTTAAAAAGGAGGAGGAAAAAACAGGCCGGGGGGATTCCTCAACTGTCCTAATGAAGGAAAACGAAAGAAACCATTAATAACCGAATCCGTTTTACAGCCAATACGTCTAAAAGGTGGGGAAAAGGAAAGGAAAAATCAAAAGGAAGGCCACAGGGAAAAAAAACTCACTCTTACTAAACGAAACAAGCGCGGGGACTGTCGGGTCCACGTCCCATAGAACAAAGGAGTGAGGGGAAATGAAAATTTTACGACTGAAGGGAAAAAAAAAAATGATAGTCCAGCACGCAGTTCCCTTACAGGTTACAAGGGGAATCTGAGGGGGGAGGGGGAAGAAGCCAAGTTGAACAGAAAAAGAAGGGGGCTCATTAAGGGCTTCATTTAAAGGGGCACGGACGGAGTGAGACGAATGTCAAGGGTGAGGTGGTCGAAGGGGGGCGTGAGAACATCTAAGGTACAGGCTTGGAGGAGGGGGTAAAGATAGATACTACCTTTCCAATCTGACTCCCAGAATAGCCATCGCCTCAATGGCTTCAAGGGGACGGGGAAGGTAACTTCCTCACCTGACTTGACCTGGGAAGATTTCTGTGGAATGGACCAAATCACATCATCGGACAAAGGGGAACCTTATGCAAGGAAGGAAATTGTGGGCGGGGGAAAATCCTGTTGGGAGGAGTAGGTGAGGCAAAGCCCAAGTTCCTAAATAGAGACGAGGACGGCCCGAAGGACGAAAGTTAGAAAGGCCTTGGTTCACCGGAGAGGGTCATCTCTAGAGAAATGGGTCCCCCGTAGTACGGGTTTAGGGGATTGTTCCTGCCTACCTGGAAAAAAAAAGGCCGGGGGGGGGGGCCGGAGGTCGTAACGGAAGCTTGAAAAGGAGGTCTTCAAGAGTATTGCCTTCTCGCACGGGAATCATATGCAGCCATGAGGCGAACCGAGGGGGACCCGGGGGAAAGAGGAAGCAATGAAAGGTTTACCTACCAAGGAGGTACGGTTCCGGAACCCGAAAGGGTGGGGCCGGGACTCAGGATTCAGAAAATTTGGCCGGAGCACAGGTTTCAGATGAAGGGCCAACGGCCCCCCCCACGTCCTGCAGGATCCAAAAAGCTTCCTGAAAAAAATCCATAAGGGTAGCAGTAACGGGGGTGGGGATAGAAAAAGAGCCCTGATTCAAACTCTTTGGAGTCAAAGCGGGGATAATGCCTATACTACCATACGACTGAAACCAAAGATTATCTTAGGGAAAGGGGGGAGCCTTAAAAAGAGGTGTGACTGGTAAAAAAACTATTTTCACGAGAGCCAGGGGAGGAGAAGAATTTTCGACGAACCACACGTGAATCACGTGGTGAGACTGGGGAACCATCATGCAAGTAATGGAAAATAATCCTCTAGCGGGTTATTAAAACCTTATTAGAAAGAAATGAAAAGAAGCCTTGCGCCTAACCAGGAATCTCATACGGAAGGGTCAAGGCCCTCAAAGGCGGGGCTGAGTGAGAGAAAAAACACACGGACGGAGAAACTCCGGGACCAAAGGCAGCGGCCAAAGCGTCCTGGCTAGAGAAGGGGAGTCTGAAGAGTTACTAAACGACGGGCGAAAACAAGCGGGGAAAATTGACGATCAGGGTCAAAATTGAAGCAACGATTAGTCACAGCACAGCCAGGGCTAAACTCTCTTGATGGGCTGAAAAGAAAACCGCCGGAGTGAAAGGATTAAAAGACGCCAGCGAATATGCTGCTTTTTTCTAGGACCTAACAGAGGGAACTGACCAGGTTCATGTGGGACCTGAGGGTTTAAAAAGAAAAAAGGATAGGGAACAAAATATGCGAAGAGGGGCGGGATAAGGCAATCTTCATCAGGAACGAAAACTCCACACCTACAAAGCACCTGAGACGAAAAAGTGGATGCAAGAGAAACTCATCTATGGCTCCGTAAGGGGGGGAGAGACCCTCAAAGGGAAAGGGCGAAAATCACCAGGCTATAGGTGGCGTTCTATAAGCAATCTGACGGGGGACGAATAAGAGAGGGAACGATCGAAAATTCAAGGCGAGAGTCAACTTCCGCCCGAAAGTCAAGAAGGGCAATAAATGAAGGCATAGTGGCAGGGGCTCACCATAAATGGGAATAAACGGGCGTGGGGGAAGGGAAACCGAACCAAGACCTCCTCGACCCCGGAGGGGGCCCTGAGTCTGAAGCCGCCGGGTCAGTCAAGAAGTCCATTTGTGCATCAGGCAGCGTGTCCCACAAGCGCGCAATAGTATACAAAAACCAATCCTTTGGGGGGGGGAGAGAACTCAACCGGGGGGTGAAGGCACCTTTGAGGAAAAAAGGGGGCGTACCTTAATCCAATCAAAAGGAAAGGCTTTTGCAAAAACGAGGATCCTGGCACACGGCCCCAAACGCGCGCGGGGGGATATCCGATATCCAAGGAGGAAACCTAAAGAAGGCCAGGAACAGCCTGGAACAAGTTCAGGACGAAAAGTCTCTCAAAAACAAAAACGATTATTAAGAAGGAAAATGCAATGTAGTCTAAACGTATCCGGACCAAGGGAGGAAATCAAAAAAAAAAACTTTCAAGGGAATAATCGGAGAGGAGAGACGTTCCGCCGAAGGGGCGGCAGGGAGAAAAAAATGCGCTCTGTGAAATCTTAAGGTCTTCCTCCCTTTCTGTGAGTTGTCCTATGGGTGGCCCCGGAGGATGCCCGGAAGTCAAGTGAAGCCCACCACCAGGCGTTGTTCGTAAGAGAAAGGGAGGGGGGAGGGGATGTATGGGAAACCGGCTGAAGGGGAAAACGGACCATGACTTCTTGTCTGGGCAACGGATCTAATGGGACCGGGGAACAGGGGGGTGACGCTAAGAGTTGAGGGGAAGAGAAGGGCCAAAAAGACCCGTGCTGTGCATCAAATGGTTAAAAAAACGTTCCCCAGGGGGATCACACCAGAAAGTCAAATTGATACGGTTCAAGGGGATAGGACCTGGGTGAGAGGGAGTATCAACCCAAGAACTATATTCCACGTCACACCGCTGAAAACTCAAGGAGGGCATTCTCGAAAGGAAAAAAAGAGCCCGTTGGGGGTCAAAGCGCGAGGTTCATTCTGGGGAGTGGGGAGTTAGGCGGTTGGTGCGCAGGACAGGAGGAGTTCCCGCTAACGGGGAGGATTGTATGTGGGCGTGTAGAAGATAAGATTAAAGGGTAAACGCAGTACGAGGGCTGTCGTCAAGCGAGCTCATGGGAGGCCCACCCCTCGGGCAAAAAAAAAAATTACAGGTGTGCCGCCAGCTGGGGTATTCCGACGACAGAGGCCAAAAATCGTTATGGAACGAGGGGAAAAGGTTAGGAGGAACGCGGATGCTGGAGACATCTGGACCGCGTATCCCGCCGTCTCGGTGTCATAGGGGTGTGACTGTCAAAAAAGGCAGTCCCGCGCAGGGGAAAAACACAGGAAGAGCTGCGAAGTTAGGGGGGAAGATTAAAAGGCAGGACCGGGGAATAAAACGCCATCTTCATGAGAGCGTCTCCCAGGGGGGGTCTGAAAAAAGCAGCACCGGTATGCATTGGGTAGGAATTCCCTTCGGATCATGGGGGGCCCGGTAGATTCGTCGCATGATGCGGAAAGAAGCTACGATCGGCTTCTTAGGCTTGAATCCTGCAGGGCGTAAGTAACCCGGCTCATCACTCCCCACCGCGGGGGATGAAAGGCGGGCCGTCAAAAAAAAAGACAAGGAGCCATACGGGAGGACCCTTAGGAAGGAAAAAGACCAGCCGGGGAACCGGGCGAAAGGACAAGAAGAGTCCTGGGGTCATTCTATTTATATAAACATGGCTAACTGTGCGCCCTCCAGAGATGAAGGGGGCAGGTGTAGGGAACACGACAACGTCACTGTAAGAAAATTTCAAGCGAGGCGGAATGCGACTTGAAAAGGGGGAGGCAGCTATGAAAACTTTCAAGAAAGGCTTAGGATCAAAAAAGTGGCATCTTTTCGAAAAAACACCGTGCGGTGACGAGAAAAAAAAGGAATAAACCTCACACGAGTTTCCTGAATAAGGACCGGAAGGGGTATGAAAAAATATAGTACGGGAAACTAAGTCTGGGGGTCGATCGGGACGTGAAGCATGGCGAGTCGTCAAGGGCAATAAAAAACAGAAAACAAACAGCAAGGAAAAACGGGTATCACCTAGGCGCGCCGGCACATGAAATTCCAACTCCATGATGGAACATGAAGCAAAAGAAACAGGGAGCTACAAAACGGGAACAAAGCCCAAAAGTCCTTTATTGGCCCCACCCAATCAGGATGAAAAGGGGTCCGGGAAGAACGTAGAGAAGCAACAGAGAAAAAGAGCAGGTTTACCGGCAGCATACAGGAGTGGAAAGATCTGCGTTTCATGTGGAAATGGACAATCTGGGACACAGAAGGTCACCGGAGTCCAAGGAAGAAATGTAAAAGACCGGACCAGCATCAATGATGGAGAGGGGAAGATCAGGGTCTGTAATGGAGAAATTGATGCATCAGGGGGGTTCCCAATCGGAAGGT
>Ga0179593_1727510_pt1 | contig 11991 bp, 12 predicted proteins | sample CZODoug2_1_08_16_FD_185931 | JGI IMG/M metagenome (GOLD analysis project Ga0179593, IMG submission 185931) | Vadose zone soil fungal communities from Angelo Coast Range Reserve, California, USA - CZODoug2_1_08_16fungal (PacBio error correction) | ecosystem: Environmental > Terrestrial > Soil >...
AAAGAAGACCATAAGAAGATGGAGGGGGGGGGCGGGTTCCGCTCAAAAAGCGAAACACGCGAAAGCGGAAGACTCCGATCGTATGCGAAGGGGAAAGAAGGATCAATCACAATAGTCCGGGAAAAGGGAATTAATTCCCGGGGGAAGAGACCACAAGAACCCCGAAAAATCCCCAGATCGGAAAAGCATGAAGAAAAGTCAAAAAAGAGTATTCACAGAGCTTAAAAACACCGAAGATCGAAAAGAGGGTCATCTAAGTAAGGTGGAAGCCAGCGCTTGCATAATGGGGCACCGGCAAAACACAATCAAGGGGAAAATGAAAACCATGGTGGAACCACGCCGAATAAAAAGTCTTCCGGGGGGGGGGCCAAAAATGGGGAGACAGAGCGGAAAGAAGCGATAGGTGCACGCGGGGCCACGGGTGACTGATGAAACCAGATGGGTGCCCAATAAGATTATGGTGGGAAAAAAAAAAACACGCTGGCACAGGGGAGAAATCAAAGCACAGACCACAAGACGTCCTGATCAGTTCTAAGAGCCAAGGAAAGAAGGTTACCACAAACAGCAGACCAGGCACGAACCTAAGGCAAATCAGGTAGAAAACAAAAGGGGAGAAAAGCGAACGTGTAATACCGGGGGGGAGGGGAGAGGGACAAAAAAGGAGTTTCATCGCCAAGGAAAGGAAATCATTTGAGGTCGGGGTCTACTGTGGTAATGGCTCGATGCGAGGTGATGGTCAGGGGTAACATAGACCACCATCCGACGGGAAACTGGGGAAAGTCCTCAAAGCTTCTACGCGAAAGGTGGTTTTGAGATCTGACGAGGGTTTTGTGCCAAACTGCACCGCGGGGGGAAGAGTTTTCTGTGATGGGGGGAAGGGGGATAAATCTGGGGAAAAAAAACATCTGGGGATTCAACCCGACAAAATATATTCGTAAAAAGATAATGTGGGATCCCGAACGGGGAGGAAACGCTATCGGTATTCTTTCCAGATGGGGAACACTGTACCTCACTTCATGGAAAAAAGGTACTATGATGTTCAAGAGCGCAATTAACAAGCGGCCACAAGGGTAAACGCGCGAGGGGGGGTACTGACCTAACCGGGGATCGATAACCGCGGAATGCAAGGAGCTCGCAACCAAGGAATCGTACTTACTGGGGGCATTCCCTGGACGCTTTCGGTGCTACGAATGATTTAAGAAAACTACGAAGGAAACCCATCGTAAGGCCGAACTAAGGGGGAAGGGATAGTCCGGCAGGTCCAAAAAGCGGCAAGGTTCCGGGTGAGGAAAACACCGAATACCCCCCAATAGGGGGGGTGTAAGGGGTGTTCTCGACGTAGAAAAAGTTCTTCAATTCTAAGGAATCGACCTCCTTCCCGCTAACCAGATAAGGTAATGGTTGGAAAGACGAGGGTGGTGGGGAAAATCGCTGAGGGTCGGTTCCAACGCGGGGGAAGGGGGAAGTAGAATGAATCATCGAGCGGGGGGGGAACAGAATCGAGGGTGGGCAGAGGGCACAGGACGTGCTTGAAAAGTGATGTCCGACAACAAGGGGGTAAAAAAAAGCGCCACATATAAAAAGAAAAATCTGAACGGAAGTAGGTGGTCATTCCTCCAAAAAAAAACCGTGAGAAGTTGAGGAAAAATCGAAGAGGAAAGCGTACCCTTGCCCGGGAGCAGAAGAATGCCTGGAAACAAAATTTAAGCTCTGGGAGAAAGGGCTATGCACCAGTAGTGAGAACTAGACGGGCCGACGGCAAAGGGGGGGTTAGAGAAACCCATTCTTTAAGGGGAAAAGGCTTTCAAGACAGGGGGGAGAATTAACTTAAGGGAAGACATCGCCACAAAAACAACAATGCGAGAAGGTGTTCCACGCCCACAATTAGGAACTGCGGGCATTGATCACCGAGAAAAAAAAGTCAGGTACCCCTCGGACAAGACACGTGTTGGAGACGGAAAAGAGGGGGGGGGGTGCTTCGTGGAAGATTGACACTAGCTTCGGAGTTCTAGGAAAGGAAGGGACGATGTGTCAAAGGCAAATTGTCCCCACAAAAAAGTGACCGGGATAATCTCTAAGAGCACCCAACAACGGAGGAAAGAAGAGAATAAGTGGGGGGGGGGGGAAGCGGCTGCACACAGAAATGCCATGTAAGGCGCTCGAAAAACACAAACCTCTAAAGCTCGGGGAACAGAGTTTGGCACAAAGGAAAGGGACCAGTCGGGTGCAAGAGACCAGAGCCAGACAAACGGGGCAAGGGAAGGAGGGCGAACGCCTGGGGAGGAAGCGCTTTTGGAGGAAAAATGAATACGCGCCATTGTGTTTTGTTGTGAGGGGGAAGGAACGCGGCCAAAAAAAAGAAAGGGTTGGGTATGGATTTCTATTCATAAAAGGGGAAAACGTTGATTTAGCCGGTCGGCGAAGTTCAAAACTAGGTCAACCGGGAGAATGGAGGGAAAACAGGATTAAGGGGAAGCCTCCGTACGAAAAAATGGGAACGTGGACCCCCGGCGACGAAACGTATGTTTTTAAAAGAATAGGGGGGTTGAGGGGAAATGCAAACGAAGGGGGACATTGAAATTCGGAGGGGATCTTTGAAGGCATGAAAAGAAAGGGGTTCCCCTTGTATGAAAGAGAGAAGTCGGAAATTGAAGGGGCCAGGGGAAGAGAGAGACTAACTCAAGAGCGTAGGTAAGAACGAACAATCTCCGGAGGGAAAATGACAGAAATAATCGATCTCGGAAAAGAAAAAAAATCGGGGTGAACCGGGGAGAAACACCGGGAGGAGTCCCCTTTTGAGAGGAAAGCACACACCAACACGGAAGTCGTGGACCTAAAGCAGGGGGGGGGGGTGGTAAGAAATGGAGACGGCAAAAGGAACTGAATAAAAAACTGTCTGTTACGGCGAACTAGGGGTCGGATGAGCGGGGAACGGGACGTTTAAGGGAATCAATCACTTCGAAAAGAGGCCGCAGGAAAAGCTCACGTAAGACTTGGACAGGACAAGGAAAGGTGGCGGTTATGACCGCTACTGGGGGGGTAGGGGGAGCGCGTTATCCACAGGGAACCTAGGCAAAAGGGCGCTCAGAACACAAAGAAGAGACGGGGAGGCATTTCCAGGTGGAGGACATGGGGCAAGCAGTCGTTCACCGCAAAGGGCCTTATGGAAGAAAAATGTGATCCATTTGTTGAAAGTGAGAGCCAATCTGGAATCCTGACCACTACCCCGACTAGGAGGAAAGGGGACGCGTGCAGCACAAGGCACACGCTCGACTAATACAAAGTGTACACTCCAGAAAAGGATGGCAAGGGGGAAATTATTGTGAGATAAGTGACCATACATAGTAGCATCGATCCAAGAAAGGGAATATACGAAAGGAGCGGATTGGAAAAAACTGAAGAAGGACAGGGTTGGAGGGGGGAAAAGAGATTAAAACATAAAACGGGGGGGCTCTCCGTCGGGGGGGTCTACCTTATTGGCGAGGTGGAGGAAGTAATTATAAGCGGGGGGGGAAACACTCCAATGTGATGTGGGAAACTGACGACAGAAAAAACGAGGATGACCCAGGGCCGAATGCATGGAACTTCTCAGAAGATTTATGGACGGCAGGGGGGGGCTTTTGCCGTCCAACGACTATTCTTCCTCATATGGGGGGGACCCATCTTTTTCATCAAGTCCTTGAATTATTTTCATAAAAGAATAGAGGGAACTCGTGGGGGATCAATTGTGACAAACCCCCTTCCAGATTACCTCGACAAAGGGCCGGTTCAAGGCTTGGAAAAAGGGGGTCGCCGGTTAGCAAGCGCTGCAACGTGACTGAACAGTGGTTCGAGAATCAAAAAAGGATGGTGACGCCAAAGTTGGCAGTTAAAGGTTTTCCGCGATGGTGAGGTGGGCGGGGGAAGAAGGGCTCGTCCAGGGGAGGCCCTTGGAATCAACGAGGGTGCGAAAACTCTTCGCAAAGAGAGGAATTGGCTGGCGGACGGACGTGGGGGAAGCTTCGCCTGCGTATTGGGGGAAAATCCGGGCGCTTTGGGGCGCGACCTCAGGAGAAGCATGGGCAGGAGATCTTCCAACATCGATAGAGAGAGAGGCAAGAAAAGGGCTTCCCAAGGGGGGGGTTTCCGCTAAAGCGATAGAGAGGGGGGAACCACTATCCCGAAAAGGGGTGCGGAAGAGAAAGAAAGGGAACACAATATTTCGGGAAAAGGGTGTTTCCAATCATATTGGGGTGCGAAACCTCCCACATCCCAGGGCGTGATAAAAAGAAAGCGCATGAAGACAAGTGGGGAATTCCATAGCTTAGGTGACACATGGAAAAGGGCTCGCAACATGAGACAGAATTCAGTTGAAGGGGGTCCGGGGGGAAGTATTAAAAAAAAGGCAAAAACGTCGCCAAAGGAAAAAAATTTTGGGAAAAAGAAGAAGACTTCTGGAGTGGCGGTTGCCAATGTGGAGAATCAGGGGGGGCCGCTCACGGAGGAGAGAAAAGTCCCCGTACTGTTTCGTTTGAAGGGGGGGGGAAAAGTTACCAAGAGGGGTGGCCAGCAACATTATTAAAAGGATTATGTTTTTACGAAAACGGCAAAAAAAAAAACGCAGAATCACTCGCAGGGAAAAAACGCCGACGTCAAGCCGGTCTTCCCTGGGAGTCATTAAGAAGGTTACAAAAAAGAACACTGCCGCTCGGGATCCGTAAGCCCCTAATAAAGGTATAAAAAAAAAAAATGGGAAAAGGATAGCAGGATAGAAAGAAAACCGAGCAAAAATCGAGGGGACAAAGATCGGCCACACTTCCCTGGTACAGGGGGGGAGGGTAGGTCATCGCCATAAGGGAGAGAAATTCTTTCCATGGAGGGAATGCTACTGGGTCTATACCAAAATCCGGGGCTAACTTGGCCACTGTCGACCTGGCCCAGTGAAAGCTATGGGTTATATCGCGGATGCTATTCTGGTTTGAACACTTCAAGGAAGAAGAGAAATCCTAAAAAGGAAGTTTGAGGGGGAAAAAGATCATAGGGGGTGTGTCCCGATAGACACAACATAGATGCGCACCAAAAAACGATCAAATTGATGACATGACAAACGATAAAAAATCTTCAGGGCGCCGTGCTGTCCAGGAAAAAATAACAGGGAAAAAAATCGTCTATGATGTCAGGGTGGGAGCGCCGAAAGAGTTAACGGCAACAACAAAAAAACGGATAAACTAACAGTCTCGGGGGGAAAGGACCGCAAAAAAAGGGTCAGGCCTGCAAGTTTACGTGAAAAGGGGCACAGGGACAAGCGCGGATAGTGGAAAAAAAGGCCACGTTCTGTTCGTACCAAAGGGGGGGATTTCTTCATTTTTTGAGAGGGGAAAAAATTGCGGACCCGGTCCAGCCTTCCCGAGCCAAAAAAGGGGGTGCAATGGCGGCGCCGGGACGTGCTTCTGAGGTGAGGGGGGACGTATGTAGGGGCTTAAAAAAAAGGTGTGCGGTGAGGTCCGGACCAAGAGGGGACGTTAAAATTTCTGGGGAAAATTCCGGGACCGGACTAGACGGGCCTCTCCCGGTTTATGAGGGGGGGGGGGCAAGAAAGTATTTGGTTGGAGGGAAATAGGTCTGTTGGAGTCCGATTTGCCCAAGGAGAAAGGCGAGTAGAACCAGGTATTTGAGTCCTTCAATCGATCGGGGGAGGCAGGAAGGAAGGTCAACAAAAACACGGAACCGGTCAGGGGAAGTCTGTGAAAAGCATAAAAGATGGGAAACAAGAGAGGATAAAAAGCAGAGAGAACCCAGACAGCAGAGGACAGGGGGGCAAATCAAAACCTAAACGAGGGAACCTTGATGATCGTTAAGTGCTCCAGCTCGTGGACGGCTTACCAGGAAACAGTAGGTCCCGAGAGAGAAGCCGATTTCCGAGGCAAAAAAAAACTCGCCCACGTGTAGTGAAGTAGATCAAGGGCCGACCCCAAAAGGGGAGGAAATAGCAAAGGAGAAAAGGCGGTCTGAGGGCTTTCACTTGGCGTTACTTCAACTTGAAAAAACATCGCCACAGTCCCAAGGGGGAGTTCCTGGAAAAAAGACGCCCAAACGTATTAAGTCCCATGCGGGCAGGGAAAGCGCCAAAAATACTACGTCTCAATGAGGGGCAGGGCGGTCCCAGGGGGCTTGGACTGTTCGGAAATTAAAAGTGTCCCAAATTTTCACGATATACGGGGAGAAGCAGCCGTGCAAGGGGGGCGCTGGGGGACGCTTCCCGGTGGAAGGGAAAAACTATAGGCCTAGAAAGAAACAACGTATTCGAGGAAAGGAAGGAAATCGGGGCTTTGACGTCAATCCAAGAGAAAAGTGGGAAAAGAAAACACCGGGGGATGAAAATCGGGGTTGGCCACTAAGGCTACAGTGGGCATTCTACAAGAAGAGGTGTAATGAACAGGGAGAAAAAAATGGGGAGCGGTGATCATCATGGAAATGGGTTTTCTTGCGTGGAAAAAAAAAGTAAGACGCCGCCATGGGGGGGGGGGGGAGGAGTGGTGAAAGAAAGTCCTAAGAAATGATTTCGTTGTATCATAAAAAAATTACTTTAGGGCGTCCAAGGAATACCCCTACAAGAGTCCCGAGCGAAATTGGCTTGCCGTTCAAGGCCGAGGGCAGAAGAAACTGGCGGAGAACAATAGATGGCAAAAATCATAGCACGACGGGAGGTATGTGAAGGGAACGAAGTTCGTTTCATGAGGGGGGGATCTTGTGAGACTGGGGTTACGGGAGTGGTGGGTGGAAGGATGGCTTTAAAGAGGCCACGTTTGACCCTGAAGGGGGGCCAGGGGGAAAGCGTAGAACTTAACCTCAAATAAAGACCGACAACTAAGAGCGGGAGGGTCATCGATAGAGAGAAAAAAATCGTTGGCCGGAACCGCGGATACCCCTGTGCAAAGAGATGAAAAAAGTCAACGGAATGGGAGGGGGAGAAAACACAACCCTCAAGCACAGGGAGGGGGGAGAAATAAAGAAGGGGGATCGAATCCGTAAGGGAAAGGGAGATGGGCCTAGGACCCCACAAGAGGTTTCAAGAAATAAAAAACGAGAGTAAGGGGACGAAATCACGTACGGCTGCACTTAGCCAGAGGGAAGCGGTGAATGAACAGAAGTGGGGTGACGATCCGGTCGAAAAGAATAAATGGAAAAATAAAAGCTTTTATCAAAAAGCGAACGTTAAGTCGTCGAGGAGGTGCTCCCGGAAGCGAGGGGAAATCAAGAAGTCGGAGAAAAATCATCAGAAGGGGGCTTTCCCCCGTTTGACGGGTGAAGTTAGGAGTGTGAGGGGGGGGGTCAGAAACACAAAAGGGGTTTCTAAAACTATGTCATAAAAAATTTGAAAAGAAGTTGGGGCAGCATCTATGTCCGGGGAGAGAGGGGTGCACGTGAGGGAAGAAAAGATTATCCGAGGGGAACAATAAGGATCACTCTGCAGAAAGCATCACGCTCGCCCGATCGAAAAACAAAGTCGCGTGTACGCGAGGACCGTCGAAAGTGGCCTGGGAAAAAAACGTGACCAAGCCCCAAGAGGTTCTCATCGAGCCCTAGATTCGACGAAAAAATGGAAAAGATGTGCCCTCAGGACGGGTTTGGGTGGGTACACTCGCTTTTGCGCGGTTATTCAGAAGGGAGAAGGGTCGAAAGTCATTTGGGGTCTAAAGGGGGGGGGACTGGGCGTACGGAACTGGGAAACGCTTGGGAGGGGGGTGTTCTCCAATTCCTGACTACCCTGGCAGGGAGGGAAGGTCTGCAGGTCAAAAGATTAAATAAGATCAGGGGGGGCGGACCGGGAAGGGGTTCGTCAAAAAAAGAAAGTCTCATAGGGCGGACACGGGGGGTCATCATTAGGGCAACGAAGTCGGGGGACGGTTCAAACTCTTATCTCGAGGGCACGGCGCTGTCTGGGGGGACGTCAAAATCGGGACCTGAGGAAAACGGGGAAATTGGAACTTGGTTGAGTGGGGGTTCTCGGTTGTCACAAAGCAGCGCGACGGGACTTCGTAGCTGAAAAAAAAGAGAAAGCGCAAGTGGAAGCACTCGAAAATTTCTTCATGAGCAGGAAATCTTGTGGATGTGGGCGGGGGTCGCAGACGGCGCGGGAGAGGACCAAAGATTGGGAAACAAGGAAAGGATATTGTGCCAGGGGAGCATTTCTCGATTAAGGTGCGGGCTGGATTCGGGGCAAAAAAGCTTCGCCGCGTATTGGTTTCACAGAGTTGGGAGCGAACCCGCAATTGGGCCAAAACGGGGGGGGGAGAGCACTCGCCAAAACAACAAAAGGAGTATAGAAATAAACCCTAAGAAGATGAGCCCACTGCCGGAAAGGAGCCAAAGCGCAGATAGAACACAAGACGGGCAGGAAAAAAGTGTGCCAACCACGTCCCAAAAGGGGGAGAAGGGACCGAGAAAAGTTACCGGGAGGAGGCATAGTTTCCTGGAACCTCGACCTTCTGTCCCACCTCCAACCCATATCTGACAAAAAAAGAAGAAAAGGAAACCGATATGAAAAACAAAAACTATAGATAAAGGTCTTCATCAGAAGTGAGAGGTGCATCTCTTGCGGGGAAACCCTTCTAACAAAACACACCCAGCCCTTCTCAAAAACGGAAGGGGTACCACTCTACGAGAAGATGTGATACAGAGGGACCGGGGGCCCTTCTCAGGATAGTATAGTATAGAACGGGGGAAAACTGCTCGAGTGGACAATATTATGTAGAAGGAATGATGTTTTGAAGAAAAAAAAAAAACGGCGGCAGCCAGGGGGGGGGGCCGATAAAAATCTCATCAAAAAATAAAGATGCCCGGTCGGGCCAAAAAGAGGGGGACGCACAGTACGCAAAGCATTTTAGCCCAGGGGAACCCGCAACAACTGTGTTTCCGGAAGGAGCCCGAAAGAGAAACAGACCGTTATAGCAAACCCAAAGGAGAAGGAGAAAAGTTCTTCTAAAAAATGCGAGCTGAGTGAAAAAAAAACCCCCAAGGGTCCATCGGGCCGGGGAAAGGGGGGGAAAATTCTGCATCAGTTTGGGGGCCTTCGTCGGCGTGCAAAGTGGGGGGCTCGATGAGGGAAATGATTGGTTGAACCTGAATTAAGAAAAAACCAACGAGCTTGACTTGGCAAGGAGTCGGCTGTCTGAGGGTAACGATTGGGGGGAGGGGGGGGGGGGGAAATGATTGCGTGGAAAGGGAAAAAAACGTACTAGTCCTCGAGGGTGTTCGGTAGTGTGATAAAGACTGATTGGGAAAAAGAAAGCGACGAAAAACCTGGAAAAGGAAACATACAGGCCCTCTGGGACAAGGGAGAAACGAATGGGGGAAAGTAAAAGAGAAAAAATGGGTCAATTTCACCGGAAGGAAAAAAACGCGATTAGGCCAGGGGGGGCGAGCGCCGCCAAGTTCAAGCGAAGCCAAAAAAGATACAAAGAGAAATCAGGGCCTCAAAATGGGGGAAAATTGTGACGCAGTTAGAAATGATTTGCGCGAACCCCGAAAACGGGGAGGGGGGGGCAAACGAGGGGAATTTGCAAGGTACCCGGATTTCGTGGGAATCGGAAAAAACTCTAAATCAGCCAAAATCAGACATAGAGGTGGGGGGGAATTTCTCGGAAGTGGCTTCCTTCCCGGGGTCTATTAAAAGAGTGGGGTAACCCGGCCAACCACCGGGGGGAGGAGGACCCAATCGTGTTGTCAGTGTGAGTCCGACGTATAAAAAATGTCTTCATGTACCAATGGGAACCTCCTAACCAAAAAGGACGCTCAAGGGGTAGCCAAGGGTCAAAAGGGTCTGGGAAGCAGAAAATCGGGAAGGGCCTGCGAAAAGATTTTGTAGGGAAGACGCCGGGGGGTGAGGAAGGTATCTCTTTCCCAGGGCAAAGGGAAGTCAAGGGACTTTAAAGTCTCCCGGAATACCATAATGGAACCACAGCCACAAGAGAAAAAGTCACAAAACCAATAGGGGAACTGAAATTAGGGGGTCCTCCAAAAAGGAGGTCTCAAAACCTTGATGAATCTTTGAGCAAAAACATCTAGGGGGGGACCTTGTACCAAAAAAACGGGGAGTAGAGAGACGGCCTTGGGGAAAATCGGCAGAATTAGTGAAGGAGATCACGGTCCGACCTCGGAGGGGGGATAGAACGGGAAAAAAAGTCGTTAGGGGGTTGCGTAAGGTCACGTGCAAGAATGCCACAGCCAACCAAAAACAATGGCGGCGTCTTCAGGGGAAAATACAACGAAACGGTTAGAACATGCCGGGGGGAAGGTCTCCTGACCATTCCACAGGGTCGGTGCGTCCCACGGTGATAAAGGAAACACGGACTGGCGAGGGGAAACGGTATTTTGCACGTAGCTAGGGGGGAGGGGGGGGGGAGGGAACTTGGGCGGGGGACGAAGATTTTCCGGTAAAAGGGAACCTGATGATCAACAAAAAAAGGAGGAAGGAGCGTAAAAAAAACACGGAAAGGAGGAAAACGCAATCGCCAGTGTCACAGGTAATACACCTCTAATGACTGGGAAAAAATAGGGGGGTGCACTACCTCCAGGTGTGAAATATCACAGAACCTGCGACGAAAAAAGGCATAAGTAGACATTCGACGGGCAATGCCGCATTTGAAATACGTGGGGGGGGGAGGGGGTCATTTTATAAGGAAGAACGCCAGGACCAGGGACTCTTAGTAATCTCCAGTAAAGGGAAATCTAAAGAATGGGGGGTCTCTTTTAGGGGAAAGGCATACCAATACTTTAAAAACGTCGTTAAAAACTACAAGTCCTATAAATTGGATGCCGTTCAATGTCCGCTATCTACTAACCTGGGGGAAAGGGGGCAGAAGGGGAGGCATAAGTTCAATTCGCCTAGAAGGGGGGGATTGATGCAAACGGGTCAGTTCCATGAGTGCGGAAATCTGTTCCTTTTGGAGAAAAATAGGGGGGACCCGGAGGTAGTAGAAAAAACGGGTGCGGCCAAAAGGGGACTGCCTGGACAGGGTTGACAGGCAGGCACTACTAAAGAATTCAAAACAACTACTGTTCTCCTCGCAGAGAAAAAAAGCGAGCCCGTTTTAGAAACAATACCTGATACACCCGGAGCGTAGAAAGTACGGCCCCAAAGTGGAAAGGGTGAGAGAGAACGCCACTACAGAGAGAGAATTGGTGAAGAATGAAATGACGTATCGAAGCAAGGAACGGAAGCACGTATGCACGACAAATTCAAAAAAAAACTCCAGTTTGAGGAAAAAGGGGAAGGCGAAAGGGTCGAAGGACTTACTCTTGCAGAGGTACAGCTAACTTGAATGTAGACTGAAAGTTGGTATCTCGGGATTAAAAAGGAAAAAAACAGTGGATCTAAATTACTGATCTTCGTAGCGTTATCCTGGGCAGGAGGCTTTAAGGCAATGTAAATCATCGCGAAAAAAAAAGTCTTGACCCGGAAGGAAATGAATTGATGGGTCGATCTGGACAAAAGAAGGAAAAGATAGAGTTGAAAAAAAAAGGGGCGGGGAAAGTTGATCCAGGGGTGGCCGCATCCTAGGGCGAAGGCTATAGAGGGGAAGGGGTGTTCATACACACATACCGCAAAGAAAAAAGACTCGGGCTTCACCGCTCGCCGGAGGGAGAAAAAAAACCACCATACGCAGGGAAAAAGAGCGGCATGAAGATGAAGGCGCGCGGATTTGAAGGAGCGGAAAATCCAAATCGTGTCGAACGGAAAAAAAAAGCAACTGAGACGATGGCCCTCAGGTCGCTGAAGAAAGGGGGAGGGTGTGTAAAAAAAATGGGGGAGGGGGCGGGGGGACTCATAAAAAGCGGAAAAAAGAAAGTTTTGGGGGGTTTGTGCTGAGAGGGCTGACTTGTCAGCGGCCTGGTGTCTCAAAAGAAGAGGCGGAGGGTGTAAAAAAAAGGAATAAAAGAAGAAACACACGGGGTCGGACGGAAGCGGCGCGAGGGGAAACGACCGGTTGGAAAGGGGGGTCTCCCACC
>Ga0179593_1416968_pt1 | contig 11990 bp, 18 predicted proteins | sample CZODoug2_1_08_16_FD_185931 | JGI IMG/M metagenome (GOLD analysis project Ga0179593, IMG submission 185931) | Vadose zone soil fungal communities from Angelo Coast Range Reserve, California, USA - CZODoug2_1_08_16fungal (PacBio error correction) | ecosystem: Environmental > Terrestrial > Soil >...
CACGGCCGCAGGTCTAAAAAGGGACAAACCTATGAGGAAGAGACGTCAATCCTCTCGGGCGTCGAGAGTCAGATAGAATGGGTGAAAAACCTGCAATAAAAAGGAGGCTCACAGTAAGACAGGAAGACTGGACGACAGGACTTATACGGGCTAGCCCAATGTCTACATAGGTGGGGGAAGTTGAGTGGAGTGAAAATGGAGAACAAGAACGTCCCATGGCGGAAAACAAATCGAAAAGGAGACCGGCTCAGGTAGCGTGGCAGTGGATGGCGAAAGGGTGAAAGCACGAAAATGCGGAAAGCAGCACTTGGGGGGGAATAAGTAAAAACCGTTCTGTCTCTGAAAGTAGGCAGCTAGGTTCTCCCGTTCAATGTCAAAAGTGAAATTGCAAAAACGATGACAGGGGACCCGCTTTACGACTTAGCTAACAAAAGAAGGGGGAAAGGGGACTGAAGCTCAAGGGCAGGAAGGAGTATGGGAAATATTCGTTGAGCTCGGAGAAGGACGAAAGGGAGTCCGACACGAAAATGTTCGGGAAAACTGGGTGTCATTCGGAGACACTGTATGAGAACCGGGGGGGGGGGGGGTGGGGGGGGGGGGTGGGGGGGGGGGGGGGGGGGTGGGGGGGGGGGGGGGGGGGGGTGTTGTGGGGTGGGGTGGGGAGGGGGGGGGGGTGGTGTGGGGGGGGGGGGGGGGGGGGTGGGAGGTGGGGGGGGGGGGGTTGTTGGGGGGAATGTCTCAAGTTCGATTATATATGGCGGGAGAAGCAATTAGGGAGGTGAATTTCATGAAGATGGGGCGGAGCCGAAATGAGAGAGCTGACCCCTCTATAATAGTCGGGGGGTGCGGAAGTTTGAATCGGATAAGGGAAAAAAAAAGACCAGGTTAGGGGGAACATCCAGGGGTGTTTGGGGGGAGGGGGCGGGGGGGGGGGGGGGGGGGGGGGGGGGGGGGGGGGGGGGGTGGGGGGGGGGGGGGGGGGGGGGGTGGGGGGGGGGGGGGGGGGGGGGGGGGGGGGGGGGGGGGGGGGGGGGGGGGGGGGGGGGGGGGGGGGGGGGGGGGGGGGGGGGGGGGGGGGGGGGGGGGGGGGGGGGGGGGGGGGAGGGGGGGGGGGGGGGGGGGGGGGGGGGGTGGGGGGGGGGGGGGGGGGGGGGGGGGGGGGGGGGGGGGGGGGGGGGAGGGGGGGGGGGGGGGGGGGGGGGGGGGGGGGGGGGGGGGGGGGGGGGGGGGGGGGGGGGGGGGGGGGGGGGGGGGGGGGGGGGGGGAGGGGGGGGGGAGGGTTGTGGGTGGGGGTCTGGGTTTGATCCGTTGGGTGTTTGATGGGTGGGGGGGGGGGGGGGGGTGGTTGAAAGAAATTGGAGGTTTGTCTACTGGGGGGGGGTGTGGTCGGGGTGGGTGTTGGGCGGGGGGGGGGGGGGGGGGGGGGGGAGGTTAACATGGGATTGGTGGGGGGTCTTGGGGTTTAGGTGGGGGGGGGGGCCTGTTGGGGGGGGGGGTAGGTACGGGGGGGGGGGAGGGTCTGGGGGGTCCCTGTGTTTGGGGGCTTGACTGGGGGGTGTGTGGGGTGGTTGGGGAGTTGGGAAGGGGGGGGAGGGGGGGGGGGGGGGGGGGGGAGGTGGGGGGGGGGGTCTGTTGGGGGGGGGGGGTGGTAGCAGGCCTTGTTGTTGCCCTCTCCGTGGCTTTGTGTGGCAAACTGCCGGCTTTCATGGGAAGGGGAACCTGGGTGTGTGAAATGGTTTTCTTGGGGCGTGGTGAACCGAAGGTGTGGGGGGGGGGGGGGGGGGGGGGGGGGGGGGGGGGAGGGGGTGGTTTGGGGGGGGGGGAGGGGGGGGGGGGGGGGGGGGGGGGTGTGAGCGGGGGGGCGGGGGGGCGGGGGGGGGGGGGGGGGGTTGTCGTTCTGCATGACGGGGGGGGGTTGTGGGGAAGCGGTAGTTCGGAGGGGGTTCATTGGGGGGGGGGGGGGTGGGGACATGGTAATCCTGTTGTTCGGTGTGGTGTGTGATTGGGGCCTCTTTCTAGTTGGGCGTGAAAAGGTGGGTGGGTCGCCATGGCAATAGTAAAAGGTGGGGGGGGCGGGGGGGGGGTTGGGGGGGGGGTGTGTGGGGGGGGGGGGGGGGGGGGGGTGGATGGGGGTGGTTCGGGGGGGGTGTTGGGGGGGGGTGGGTTGGGGGGGGGGAGTTGGTAGGGGTGGGGGTGGTGGGTGTGGGGGTGTGGTGGGGGTGGTTTGTGGGGGGGGTGGTGGGGATGGGGGGGTGGGTTGGTGATTGGGCGGCCTATCTGGTGGGGAGCTTTGTGGGTTTTACTGGGGGGGGGCTCGGGGCAGGGGGGGGGGGCCGCTTGAGAAGAACGTAAATTGGGGTTGTGTTGGGGGGTGGGGGGAGGGGGGGGGGTGTTGTGTGGGGGGGGGTTGGTGGGGGGGGGTGTTGGTGGGGGGTGGGGGGGGGGGGGGTTGGTGGGTAGGGGGGGGGGGGGGGGGGGGGGGTGGGGTGGGTGTAGTGTGAAGGACGGGTGGTTTGGGGGGGCGGGGGGGGGTGGGGCCGTGTTTTGGGTGGGAGGGTACGGGCGTGTGCCGAATTAGAAGGGGGGTGGTCCGGTAGTCGTGTATGCGGGCTTTCACACGGAAGATTTGGATGGGGGGGGGCCCGTAGGTAAAACGCGCACACATGAACGAAAAGAATGGTAGTCCTAATATGGAGGGGGGACACGAAGTGCTTTTTCGGACGGGATGGACTGCGGGAGGAATTTTGCATCTGCTGGTGACGGGGGCATTAAGGCCAAACAGAAAGTGTGAAAAGAGCTAATTCTTAAGTTGTGTGGGTCCTAAAGGAAGACTTAGGGACCGCAGGGGGGGGGGGAAAAAAGTATGTCAAGCAGGGGAGGTGGAAATAGTCCCAAGGGGGGAAAAAAAACCTAAAGCGATTGAAAATCAGGAACCGCATACTTCCCTAGCCTAGACAAAGACACATACGGGGTTTTAAAGCAAAAAAAAAATATTGGGGGTGCTCATTGGAGAAAAAGGATAGGGTAAAGGAACTGGAGTCGTTCTGTTCAGGGGGGCGTTTGCCATGTGTGCGGTTAACTGACTTCAGAGTAAAAACAGATTGGGGATTGCTCAGGGGGGATGGGAAAAGCGGTGCGCATGGAATTATTCTTAGCAACATGCGTGGTCGCCACGCTCCTATGGGGGGAAAAAATCAGGGACGTATGAATAAGCGACAAGCTTGGACGCGCTCTGAAACAGAACCGACAGTCAGACAGCCTGAAAATTAGGACAATGTAAGTCAAAACAAATCCCGCTAAGCAGGACACAGCGAAAAAGAGAGGGTACCAAATCCGCAAAACCCGATCCTCCCGAACGGCGATACTCCGATAGGTCCCGTATCGTTATATACAAATGAAGCCTCCAGACCATTCTCCCCGGTCCCCCTCAAGCACTGACCAGTTCGTAGAACGCAAATGGCCGGCACTGCAGAGGAAAGGATAGAAGTTGTGAGGCCAGTGCAATGCAAAAAGTGGGGGGCTGAAGGGAGAGGAGACATCGGGGGGTGACTTACGATGTAATCAAACAACACAAAAGGGGGAAGCCCAAGTGTGAACGTACTTCATGGTAATGGGGTCGTTGTTTCTAATACACTGGGGCTTTACCTAAAATGTTTACGTGGGCGGGGGTGGGGGGGGTATGTGGTGTAACTAACCTAAAGAATCCACACACCCGCAGCCACGAACTTTACAAAGCCTCACTTTTCTTTCGTCGGGGCGATCCTGGGAAGGCTAGAACGGTGAATGCTCATGTCTTCGTGAGTTCTATAAAGATTATTGGAGTGACAAGAGATCTTCTAGAGTTTAAAAAAAACACTCCATTCATCAAAACCCCAGGGGGTGGTGCTTGTTGAGAGGACTAAGGGAGAATGGGGGGTCTAGTAGGACAATGGTCGAGGGGGAGGAAAGTACAGAAAACCGCTTTGGGTAAAAACGGGGGGAAAGGGGGGGGTTCGGTATTGGGAAGGGGGGAAGGGGGGTTAGTTGCTACGTACTTACAAAGGGTTGTAGTGATGGAATACGACTAGAAGTCTGGGGCTTCCGGGGCCAGGGGGTGGGCAGAAAGAAGGGAGGGGGACCAGATAAAAATAAAAAAGAATGGTCTAGGTTAATGGGCTTGTCGCTCGTGTGGAGAACTTTGCGTGAACTAAAAAGAGGCTTGAAGTGTGCGCTTTCAGATGAAATGGGATCAGTTACTCAAAATGTACCGAAATAAGTTCAATACTATAGGTGTTCTGACATAAGTACGTCTACAAACGAAAAAAACAGGGCGTGTCCCCGTTTGGGGGGGGGTTCCGCGCGAAAGAAGACAACCTCCTCCGTCTGGCCCTCCCGCGACAAGAGGGTAAACTTGCAGGAGACTAGGAAAAAAGTACTGAGGAAACATAGCTACTTCATAGCACCGAACCTATGTACTGATAGAAAGAAAAAAAGGCATGCTACCAGAAAATGACTTAGGGGGGAAAAAATTGGGGGGCCTGGGGGGGAGTAAAAAAAAAAAAAAGTGCATTATCAGTAAACAGGGAGATGCAGAACACTTAAAGGGAAACTGAAAGAAGAATCGACGTATTCAAGGCGTGCCGTCATGGTGCGTGTCGAATAATCACGAGCCAGGAGAAAAACCCTTTCAGGAAGATATCAGCATAGGCGTCTAGGGTGAAAATAGATCAATACGGATTCACGATCAGGGGAAGTAAAAACCCAACAGTTAACGAGAATAGGAAGAACTACGAAAGGCACTTGAGTCAAAAAAAAAACACAAGCAATTTGTGGGGGGGGGGGAGAGTGAGAAAAAGCTCACGAGTGGGGGGTGTAGGCCTACAAGAGGGTTCAGTGAAAAAAAAAAAACGCAACCTACGACGAGATGTCGTCGTTGGGAAAGGGGATGTAGTCGCGCACGAATTTGCCAGCCTGGCAACAAGGTCTGATTGAAAACAGGCCGCGCAGTGGGAGTGGGGCGTCTCAAGTAGCGAGGGCATCGATAGTCATTGCTGAAGGCCCAAAAGAAGATACTCTCAACGCGATAAAAAAAGCTGACTGGAAAAAAAGAGGACACAGACTCGGGAACATAGAAGACAGAGGGGAGATAGGATGGTAATATAATCGCAAGGGAAAGCCTGCAGACAGCAACGGCAGGAGGAAATTGAGACAGGAAGTGTGAAACCAGAGGAAATGAAGTCAGGACGCCAAGAGGGGGGGATCAGATCTTGTATCGAACATTTAAAAAGGTGGTACCGACGACATTGAATCAGAAGTCAGAACGGTGAGCTAAAAAAAACCTTGTCTGGGAAAATTCTTTGGTAAAGAAAGAAGACACCTGAAAAAGGTGCCAAAAACCTTAAGTCGCGATCACTGACGAACAAAGGCAGTCATATCCTACTTGGGTAAAAAAAAAGGTGAAAAAGCGGGAAAAAATGGGGACAAAGTGGGGACAGGGAAGATGCTACAAATAGTGGCCGGCTCCGGAATAGTATTGGGAAGGGAATGGGAGCATAGAGTGGACCGTGACACACTCGACAGGACACATGAATAGTAGCTGTGTGAACAAAAAGAAAAGAACAGAAGCGACACCGTGGCAAGAGCATTGTGGCAGGGCACAGAGCACGTTCGGGGGAGGTACTTAGGCGTCTTATACTGAGGGACACGGGTAGTGGAAGGTAGGTTTGGAGAATTAGGATATTCAGGGAAAAATAGTCAGCATTGGGAGATGAAGAACAGACACGGCAGCTTCAGTGGCGGACAGGGAGACAACGGGGTTCAAAAGGGGGTGGAAAAAAGTGCCTATGGTATAGCAAGAAGCAAATCTGCGAGGGGGCAAAAGAAGAAGGGGCGGAAAAATGGGAATCACGAAAGTATCGGGGATCGAGAGGAAAAAAAACTTAAGAGACGGGACGTATTACAAGAAAAAACTTATGGGCAGGGAAAAAAAGAAGAGTAGAAAAAACTGCAAAAAAAAAAAGGAGTGTCAGCTGCACAATTCTCTTACTTGGGGGGTTGGGCGCCGGTCATAATGCTTTGTCAAACTGAGTGGGGAAGACATAAAGGGTGAGTTGACAATTAGATGCTGAAAGAAGACATGTAGGGGGGGGAAAGAAGCGGGAAGGTTTAAACAATCTCTGGAGGGGGTCGGGGGAAATCAGAAGCCTTAGTGTGCAATCGGGGGGGGCGTTCTGTCACGGGGGGGGGCTGCGTTTAAGAGCAGGGGGAACATACTGGGCGGGGGAAGGGAAGTGGGTATGAGACACCACAAACCCAAAAAATGATGTAGTTCGGGGCTTGATCCCATATATATGGCTGAGGATGAGGTCCGGGGTACCCTTTTACGGTCCGTAAAAACTCGGAATGACAGTTGCGTCAACAAAGAATGTAACAGGCGGAATAGAGGGCGTAGCAATCGCTGGCGGGGGAGACGTCGATTTTCATATGAGCTGAATTACACAATCGGAACCGGGGGAAAGGTCCAGGCATTAATTGTGGTACTCCAAATCTCTAGACTGGTTGGTACTGAAATGTTTGAGGTAAATCACGCTGGGCCAACTGTTGGGTTTACGTCCACATTCCGATTTACGCACACGCCGCCCCCGGTGGGCCTCCCCCCTGCGGACCCCTACACTTGCGAAGCCTTAGTAATCTCAACCTTAACAGACGTTCGGGAAGTCGACGTCCCTCTGGGCGAAATTAATACAAACCGCCCAAAAAAAAGGGGAGCAAAGTTTCGATTGTAATGTTGTTGCGAGGAAGTGACGGGGTAATGCAAACTACTCAGATACGATCACCTAACGCGACGAAGCAGAAAAATGGCAATCTCAAGGGGGACAAGATATACGGAGTACGAAGGGGGACTAGAGAGGAAAAATAATTCGGGACATTAAAAAGTACGTGGGCTACTGAAGGGGAAAAGGTGCAGCGCGGGAGCGGGGGGTCGAAGGGCGAACTTTGATCGACATAGAAAGCGCGGGGGAGGACAAGCGGCTTTGTGTCATACTCTGCTAGAAAAAGGCGAAGCTTCGCGAGTGGTCGTAACAAGGGTGAAAGGTCAAGGGCAATAGCTCGATCAGCACTAGGTCGTTACAATCAGGACGAAAGGGGCCATCGACACAAAACGAAGCAACGTGAAAAAGTAGGCTTGAAGGAGTACGAGAAAAAACTCCTCGGATGTTCCTGGGGGGTAAGCAGAGAAGATGACCTTCACGTGTAAAAAATCAGAAAAAAAATGGTTGGAGAGCTGGGGGGACAAAAACAGCGACGAAAATAAAAATACGGGGGGAGTTTCGAGTCTGTGGGGTCAGGAAGGTTGGGGCAGGTAAGATAAGAAAGTAAACGGACCACGTGCTCGTGCAAAAAAGCAGTCAGGGCTAGAGAGTAAAAGGGGGAAAAATCACAAAGGTCTTCGCGAAAACTTGGACAAAATAAATGGCGTAACTTTTGCTAACTTCATATCGAAAACTCATTCGGGGTCAAAAAAACGGAAACGGGCATGTGATGAGCAAAAAAAGCTAATTAATGGATATGGCAGAGGAAAAGGGGGAAACGATCTGGACACGTGGGGCGGGGGAAAAAGGGCTCATCCTGTACGAAAAATACTGGGAGTCTACAAAAGGGGAGGGGACTGTAACCGGAGTGTATGTCGTCGACGCATCATTACAGGGCAGTCAAAAAAAAAAAAATCTGGGGGGTCGAGGGAAGGTAGGGACGCAAGGCCAAGATGTCAGCTCGGGCAAGAGAAGAAAAAAAAAAAAAAAAGGATAAAAAAAAGGTCGGAGAAGACTCGAACCTATGCGGATCTGCGGGGGGAGACATAATCATGTGCCCAGGTAAAAATCAAAAAAACGGACTGTACCTGGGACATTAGAGAATGAGTTTACGTCGTGGAAGTCCTTGGGGAACGGCGACACGGTATTTACCTGGCAAACGACGGATCGGCGTCGTAGGTCACTGGCGGACGCTATGGGGAAAAAAGTTCGGTCAATAAATCGGGGAGGGACTGTGATTGTGATCGGCGATAACATGCCGACGGGTCAGGGTAGGTCAGTCTAGGTGTACGAACTTTTGAACTGCGCCGGGGGAAAAAATCAGTCGTCCCTAAAGGAGACCTGGCCCGTTTTTGGGCCGGAAGGGCTATTGCGTAATATAGAAAAGAGTGAATTAGAACCTTCACCCAATATCTGTCTTCACGAGAAATGAATAGAACTATTCCTGGTCCAAGTGCTCGTCGTAGGCGAGGCTTTAAACTCTTGGGTGAACACTAGATAGGGGAAACCATGGGCGTAGAGCCGTTGAGGAGGAGGGGAAATTTTCAGGCAAGGACAAAAAATACCGATCTTCTCGTTTCCTCAGAGTGAGAAAGGTTCGAAAAAGGTAGGCAGAAGGCGTAGGACACAAAAACAAAAGACAAAAGAAAAACAAAAAAAAAAATAATGTTGTGAAAAAGTGGTCCATCATGCAAACAAAGGAGGAGAGAGAAAGGGGGGGGAGAGTCGGGAGGACTCGATGAAAATACAGGGTCGTAACACAAGGACGGAACTTTAGTTTTTGCAAGAAACGGAAAAACCCTCTATGACAGGTTAACGAATAAGTGTAAGTGACAGGGGGGGGGAAAGGACAGAGAAGTAAAAATAAGCAAAAAATGAGTTCAGCACTATAAGGGCTTAGAAAGACTTCTGGTTACGCAACGAAGAGGTGGTAGGGGGGCGATGTTGAGGTATACGGGCACTCATAATTTATACGCGGACTAGGAGTATGCAAAAACGAAAAATGGAACGCAAGAAAAGGTGAGATGGCGTAGTTTGAATGGAGGGCTCACGGGGGGTGAATCATCAATCTCTGGGGTGGAGCAGGGGTGTCCGGGGGGGGGGGGGGGGGGGGGAGGGGGCGGGGGGGGGGGGGGGGGGGGGGGGGGGGGGGGGGGGTGGGGGGGGGGGGGGGGGGGGGGTGTGGGGGGGGGGGGGGGGGGTGGGGGGGGGGGGGGGGGGTGGGGGGGGGGGGGGGGGGGGGGGGGGGGGGGGGGGGGGGGGGGGGGGTTGGGGTGGGGGGGGGGTGGGGTGGGGGGGGGGGGGTGGGGGGGGGGGGGGGGAATAGGGGGATTATGTACGTAGACAGTTCGGAAAAAGACGCGTAACAGGAGAAAACGGGACATGACAAGATGGGGGTGTAGCGAAAAGGGGCTGGGTATCAAGAGAGGACACAAGGGGGAAAGAACATCAGACAAGGGGAGAGGAAGAAAGACAAGACGGCGGTCAGTGACAGACGTCATGGGCAGAATGAAGCGTAGTCTAGGAAGCATAGGTCTAAATTCGCGAATTATGGAAAAACTAGTGCGGTAGGGAAAAGGTGTGTAAGACGACGAATTGTGGAAAGGGGTGGGGGGGCTACTGGAATAGCACGGCCGGGAGGGCTGAGCGCAATGCAGACGAGGCTAAGTTCCAAAAGCGTATAATGCAAATGGGGGAAATATCAGGGAGAGAACACACTATTCACGGGAAGAAAACACAAGCACCGAGTGGGTAAGATGCTAATAGAGCAGAGTCGGCCACAGGAATGGGTGAGTAAACTGGGGGTCTCTATATAGTGCGAAAAGTCAGGGGGCCGCTTGTCGCAAGAGCGACCGAAGAGTCAAGAATTCCCGAACTGGAAAAATCGGAAGTGACTACTATGACAAAATGCGAATAAGGCAAATTCCCAAAGCAAGGGTAACGCTTGTCATGAGATGCACGTGTTCTATTCACTGGGTCAGGGGAAAGACAAACTACGAAGAAAGATTAGAGGTGGGGACATGTCGGAGAAACATATACTGGGTAATAAGCGACAAAAAAGTTTGCAGCAGGGAGCGTGAGGATGAGGAGAGGAGACTCGGGGCAAAATAATAAGAGAATTGTCACAGCAAGAGAAAAGCGGCTGAACATACGGGAAAGAGGCAGTGGGGGGCACCATAAAAACGGAGATGCAATCAATCTTCTTGCATTCATACGGGGGCAAAGGGGGGGGGGCACACAAAGGTGATCTTCTTCTAGGAGAACGGGATGGTCAAAGGTAAGTCAAGAGGAGCATGAGGAGAGGTGAGGATTGGGGGAAGGGGGCACTGCTTCTCACGTCCTCAGGGATAATCAAGCGGTGCTACTGCGCCAACGACAAAAGAGAGACGTATAAAGGTCTAGGATACAAGAAAATGGGGTCTCATAAAGGGTTCGGAAAGAGTGGCGAGTTCGCTGGATCCATCGTCAGGAAAACGCCTAATCAAATTGTACACTGGATCTATGGACTAAGGGGAGGCGTGAGAGGGGAAGGATACAAACTTACGAAGATACGGGTACAAAAGGGGATGAAAAAAAGTCCTGAACGGGGGAAAAAAAAGGAGAGGGGGTCTCCTTGTCTTTACCTGTAGAGGTTAGTCGAGAGAAGGGGGGGGGGGGGGTTTCATGGAGGACCTCTAACAAGTGCCACTGGGGGGGAAACATCGCAACAGAAGGGTGAAATGGACGGAGGGGGGGGGGTCGAGGGGGGTGGGCATACTACGAAAGAGCACAATTCCGCAGAAAGTGCAGGAATGAAAAACAAGAGGGAATGCGACAGAGGACAAATAGAGGATCGGACAGAATAAAACAAGAAGCAACTGCATGCTTACAAGGGACTAAGGGGACAGTTAAGGGGGAAAATTGGAAAACGAGAGAAGAAGGACGAAAGAAAAAACCTGCAAAGATACCAGTGGAAAAAAAAAAAAGAGAGAGACAAAATGAGACTGGACTCGATACAACCGCACTGGGCAAACTGTCAAAAAGGGGGCTAACTGGTCAGACCTAAGGGGGTAGGAAAGGGGGGAGTATGCGAGGGTGGAAAACAAGCAATCATAAGGAGCGTCTGGGGGGAAAAAGGCAATGTCAGTAAGAGGTCAAGAGAAAGAAGGTCGTGGGGTTCACAGATAGATGGGACAAGACTCGTGGGCCGGGTAGGGACGGAAGTACAATGGTTGACAAGGGAGGGCATAGCAATCGGAACGGGAACTGCAGGAGGGGAGGGGCGGAGGGCACATCGGGGCCAAGTGAAAAAAAACTGGAGAACGGGGATCGGCTACAATTGCAAGAGTGAAGGACGAAGAGCCTATTGGGTAAATGCAACGCTACGACGCTCTTTGTGCACGGGGCACTGGTGGGAGGCAGTAGGGGTCTAGGTTCCAAAAAGAAGTACGAGGGCATTGGGGCCTCGAGTCATGAAAAAAAGGGTCTCGGTGAACATGAGCTGCGTATGTGGGAAGCATTGGGGGGGGGTTTGAACGTAAGAGCTAGGTCTGAACACTTAAGTGGGGGAAACAAGACGGTAAGGGGGCGTGAAAGGTCGTTTGGACGGAATCGAAAAGGTCGGGGCAGGTCCAAAGAACTGACTACATTGGAGAGAAGATAGGGCACCAAGAAGCTCTCAGTATTGGGGGGGGAGCATATTTCTAAAGCAAATATCTTTTCATTAGAAGATCGATTAAAAAGAGTCGCGGCATGATTTAAGGCCACTGAGGAGCAGCGTCCTGAAGTCGTTCATCAGAAGTGGTGCGGGAAAAAAAAAAAAGGGGTTTGTTCAGAACAAACGGAGGCTCGTAGGGAAACGGGGGGACGCCTTCGTCTCAGTTACCTCAGTAGGGTGACGAAAGGACATTGATCAATGGGGGGACACAGGGACTAGGATAATAAACTATTCTAGGTCGATCAAGGGGGTCCCAGAGGGTATAAGATATGCTGAGTGCAGGCGTGGGCGGAAATGGGACTGCTGGCGAGGTCACGTCATCCATTTGTGTTGACGGGACTGCACATCACCCGACGCTGAAAACTCGCGGCATGTTCGAAAAGGAAAGCCAGTCCGAATAGAGAAAACTCTTGTAGAATCCGTGGGGGACTCTTTGAAATGGACGGGTCAAGGGGGTAATGTATGTTCAGGGGGGGAAAAGTGTGACAACTGGGTTTCGCGAT
>Ga0179593_1513627_pt1 | contig 11990 bp, 13 predicted proteins | sample CZODoug2_1_08_16_FD_185931 | JGI IMG/M metagenome (GOLD analysis project Ga0179593, IMG submission 185931) | Vadose zone soil fungal communities from Angelo Coast Range Reserve, California, USA - CZODoug2_1_08_16fungal (PacBio error correction) | ecosystem: Environmental > Terrestrial > Soil >...
ATGTTTCAGGGAACGCGTCAGGAGGAGGAGGATGGAGCGACAAGTTTCTCAATTCCATTAGCGGGGGAATCGGGGGGGGAGGTCCTCTACCTTGCCAAAGGCCTTCTGGCTAATTGAAGGATTAGAATATAGAGGGAGAAAATTTTCTCAAGAAAAGACGGATAAACAGCAATGTCAGCACGGCGCGGGTCACTGTGCTTCTGAAGAACATGAAAGAAGTAGGGAAAATCTACTCTCTTTTGGAAGGAGAGCTGAGAGGGGGGAGAAATGAGACTAATAACTCGACTCGCAGTAAAAAAAAAAATCTACTGGGGGGTGTAGAGCAGAAGGGGGGCCAGAGTGAGGATTTCCCTCACCGAAAGGAATAAGGACGAACAGATCCTTTAGAATAAAAAACATAAAGAGGGGGTGAGGGGGGAACAAAGGACAGGGGCAAAAGGATCATTTCTTTCCAATCAGGGGGAGGAAGGGGGAAGGAGCCCTTTAAAGGGGTAAATTCATATGGGGGGAATTCTTTGAGGAAAGGGAAAAAAAGGGGCTGGGAGAAAAGGAAGCCTGGAAGCTCTAATTTGGGAGAAATATTCTTGGGGGGGGTAATTCCTGCGGTCGATTGAAACTAACACACAGGGGAAAAGAAACCAAACAATTGAGGGAGGGCTGGAGTTTAGAAAAAGAAGTCCTACCAACAAAAGAAAAAAAAGGAAGAACAGTGTGGAGGGGAAATTAATCCCTATCGCTTTCGAGCTGGAGTAGACCATAACGCTTATAACGGAAAAACAATAGGGAAACAACCGGAAGGACTCTTTCTTTAAAGGAAACAGGGAAACTGGCGGGCAAAAGAGGTAAGCGCGTGAAAGAGGAAGACACGCCGGCGGGGAAAAGAGCGCTGACCCAAAGTTGAATGCTGTTCTCTTAAAAGGAGGAAGACTCAGTATATCTCTACCATATGAAGGGGGAAAGGAAGACAGGGGAAGGGTTCCCATCATGAAGCTAAGGAAGGAAGCAAAACTTTTTGATGGGGGGGGGACTCAACAGTTTTGCGTTCGTAACCACGAAGTAGGACAATTGAAGGAAAGTAACTAAAAAAAAAGAACATATTCGGTGACATTGAAAAAAACCAAGTATCCTTTCAAAGAAATTCGCATGTAGGGAGGAAGGGATGAAGAAAAAGGCTTCTCCTCTAAAAGGGGAAGTCTTCGTGGTGGGGGGGGTGGGCTTCAACGTTTCAGGAAAAAGAAGTTAGCGGGAGAAGGCCGGGGGGGGGCAGTTGGTCTCAAGTATAATCACCAGAGGGGGGAACCACAGCCCAGATCACGACTATATTTTTAAACTAAGGCCCACGGTATCACGCCTCTGGGAAGTGAACAAAAATGCATCCGAGAAAACAAAGAGGAAGTGGAGGTTGTAACAGCATGGACACGAGAAAAGATGACCATCTTCAGGCAGGGCGCAGGATCGGAAAAAAACTCGACGGGGGGCCAGCTCTCTGATGCGTGAAAACCGAAAGACGTCCTCGCTTTCTGACCTGGGAAAAAAAAAGGGGGAAGGGCCAGTTCAAAAGAAGGGAGGAGAATTCGTTTGTGTAACTATCAATTCCGGAATTTTAAGGAAGCATCAACGCCCACATGTAGTGGTCGGATACTACCCACTCATCGCGAAGAGGGGGGGGGGGGACGGCCGAAAGAGGAGCAACATTTTAACCGTCCTATTAGAGAGAAAAAACATCTATCTGAACAGGGCACCCACAGTGAACGCCAGGGCAAGCAGCTTCGGGAGTTCGGGAAAGGATAAAGCCCTCTTCGCTGAATCTTGGGAAAAAGGAAAAAAAGGTCGATGCTTTCACCCTTTTTAGGAAAACAGCCAGGCACTCCGTTTGGAAGGAAAGATGGTCCGACAGTGCACTTTCCAAAAAAGGTAAGGGGGGTGGGGGGGGGGTGGGGGGGTTGGGGGGGGAAGAGGAACTCACAAACAGAAAAAAAAAGGGGAATCTGCCTTATTCGATTAGGACATTCCTCCCTATACTGAGAACCCTGCGTGGGGGGAAGGAAGCATAGAACGAATAAAGCAAGGGGCCGCCATGTCCATCTAATACCAGGAAAGGAGAGGAACGGCCTTTGGGAAAAGAAGGGGAGCTGTATTAAACCCCCTGCACATTCCATTAATTTGTAAGAAACTCGTTTTATATGACTAAGAAAGTTGTATCTCCCTTAGGGGGGAAAATGTCGGGGAAAAAAAAAAAGAGTAGGACAATCTGCTCTTTTAGCCCTCCAGCGTGAAACGGTCGCTCTTCCAAAAAAAAAAGGGCCTAGGGGATATATGTCTCTTCATCGGCGAGGAAGATTATGAAACAGAGAAAAGAAAAAGATCGTCTATCAAATCTTATACTTTTGAAAAGAATTCCCGCATCATCCTGGAGGAAAAAGGACCATAGTCAAGAAAAAAGGTGGGCAGGCAAGTAAGGAGGTACGGAGGCGTTTTCTCTGGGGGAGAAGGGGAGAGGGCATCCCGTAAGGGGGTGTGATATCACACGCTTTGGAGACGGGGGGGGGAGAAAAAAATTTGCCATCTTTGCTTGGAAAGGCTCTTAAAAAAAAAAAAGGGAAGGAGAAAACGAGAGAAGAAAATAACCTTTAAGCAAATATTCAAATAAAAAAAAGAAAAAAAGCTCCAGCGGGGATGGAGGGAGGTATTACATACATTGACAGAAAAAAAAGATCGGTGATGCAAGGGAAGAAAACAAAAACGCTAATGGGACGAAGGCTTGAGAGCTTGGGGGGGCTCAAGAAAAACCCTTTCTTTCGGAGTTCGTCATGGAAAGGAATATGTGAATCGAAAACGGGGAGAGAATAGCGCGGAAGGAGGAAGGCCGGGAGAAAAGCGCGCGCGGAAAGCCTCTTAGAGGTCTGGAAAGGAGAAGACTGCTGTCGAACCAAAGGGCTAGAAAGCTGGGGAAAGGTCTAAGATCAGAAAAAAATGACTGGGAAGGTCATGAGGGCTTTCTGATGGAGAAAAGAAAAAAAAGACATTAATTGGAGGATTGGGGTGTTTTCTCCACAGGCCGGGAGTAAATTGGATTGACTTGTATCTCGAAAGAAGGCCTCCCTATTACATCGACCGGGAGGAGGGGGGGAGATTTGCAAAAGGGGGGTAAATCGCGGGGGTAAAAGAGTTCTCATTTCTCAGAGAAGGAGGAGGAAAAGTTCCGAAAAGGGGTCCCTCGCCCTAGGGGGTTTAAGTACTCGCAAGGGTCTTTCATCAGAAGTATGGGAGGAACTGAGATCGGAAAGGGACCATCCATTTTGGACCGTAGAAATCAGTTGAAAAACTTCAGACTATTGCTTTATCCCGGGAAATAGCCAGATAACAGAAGCGGGGGAGAAAAAAGGAGTGGTGCACGTGAAAAAAACTTCACCGAAGGGAAAAGGGGGGGGGTTGAATGCCTTCTCATAAAGGTTGCGCAAACAAAAAAAGAAACTCTTTTAGTGCCGCGCAAGCCAATCGAGGGGAGGAGAATTCGTGGGGAGAAGGGGAAAAATACGAGGGGGGGCTTTGATTCTAACAAATCGGAGGGGAAATATGAGGATAGGGGGGGAAGGCTTCTCCCGAATCAAACGAATCCTCAAGGGAAATTTGCGACAGGGGGACCAAACTAGGAAGCATCTATTCCCTGGAAAGGGAAACTGAAAACGAAAACTGTCAGGCTCGGGGCGTGCCGCCGAGAGCCGATAAGCAAGAGGGGAGTTCCTCAAAGGAAGTTCATTTGTTCATGGACAGAAGGGAGGGGGAAGTAACTTCATCGCAGAAAAAAACAGTTTATCGAAAAGGTTGGGGAAAGTGGAAAAAAGATTGCGAAGAAAGGAGCGAGAAGTGGGAATCCGGCAAGGGGCGTTTTTCGAAAACTCAAGAAGCTGGTGAGTATACTATTTTCGCTTTGGGAACAAACACCAGCTATTCTCCAGCCAGGAGGACGGCTGCGCCACAGAAAAAAAAAAAAAAAAAACTCCGTAGACGGAGAAGCATTTGTACTCGCCAAATCCGAGAACTGCGAACCCACATGGGTGGGACCGGGTAAATGTGTCTTTGAAAAAAAGGGGATAAGAAAGGAAAGGCATTTGAACTACTCGTGGTTACGAAGGCAGGGCGGATGGGACACAACGGGGGATTTTGGCGAGGCACCTTAGATTGGAGGGGAATCCCGAAAAAACTTTCTCAATTGAGTAGCGGATCTCATCAGAGCCGCGCTAACGAAATGAAAAGCGCCCAGCATGTTGGTAACGAGGAGCGAGAGTAGGGCGGCCGCTAGCCTCTCAAAAGACCGAAGAAAAGCGCTCTTTTGGAGGGACCCTGGAAAGGGGGGAAAGGAGACGGGGGGATGATGAAGGGGGAGCGGTAAAACTACGCGTTCTTTGGAGGAAGCGAAAGCGGGAGAAGCCAGTCGAATGCCCTCTCGAACACGGAAAAGGGTGCATTGAGGGGGAGGACTGGGGGTGTGCAGAACAGAAAGACGGCAGACCTCAATTTTTTGGGAGGAGAGAGTGTTGTTCGTGCCATTGCGAGAAATTGCGCGAACCAAGAGAAAGCAAAAGTACCGCGCTCAGAGGGTCGCCCAAGAAGGGGAGATGACTCCATAACGAGGTGTGTGGTGTTACCCACACAGTTAAGGGGAGCAAAAGGAGCGATTAATTCTTTGGAAAAGAAAAAAAAAGAATGCACCCAAGGAGAGGATTTCAGTTAGATGTTCTGGTGGCGTTATTACTGGGGGTTGTAGGGAGGAAGGAAGGGGACAGGATCACGTTGAGGGAAAAAAACACGAAGAGGGGGGTAAACCGTTCAGTCAGAGAAAACTACACGCCTAAGATAAAAGGTGCCAGTGAAAAAGTCTATTCGATTTATGGGGGGGGGGAACCGGTCAAATCTCGCGGCCAAGCGAAGATCGAAGAGAAAAAAGGGGTAGTCCTTCAGGGGATAAGGGCGTTCAAAAAATAGGTTAATTTTCCCCAACCCGTCGACTGACGGGGGGAAAAGGAAAAATCTCCAGGGGGGGGGGGGAAATTTTATCCATTAGGGAAAAAAAAAAAAGCTCGTTCCATTCGCCAGGGGTCACGTTTGGGCACGGGCGCTTAGGGGAATGGAATTGACGCAGGGTTAGGGAAAAAAGAGGTAACCGCCCTCTGATGGAAAAAAAGTTGGCGGGCTGGATCTCTCCAACACAAAAGGTGAAAAAAAAAGGCACCAAAGAAAGAGTCCATTTCTGAGAAAAGGGAGGCGATCAAGAAAGCCAATTCCCATTCCCTCTAAGGGAATAAGAAAGAAAAAAAGAAAATTCTTCTTTTCGAATTTCCTAGAAAGAGGAGGGTAGGAAAAGATAGGTTTCAACTGGGAAAAACTCCGGCCCTAGTCCTGGCTACCGCGCTTGGTAAAGAACGCGAAGGAGAGGAAGACCTGCAGTAATACCTTAATGGGCTTCTACTGAGAGGGCGATTCTGCTCGAGGGTTTGGGACCGGACCAAAAGTACTAAGAAGAAAGACTCTTTTAAAATCTTCAAGGTTATCTGGGAGGATGGTTTACAATTGTAGGGGGGGGGAAAAAAAAAAGGGCATACTGTTACATGAAGCCGAGAAAGTCTTTATAAGTAATAACTAAAAGAGCCCTGAAAGAAAGAGTCCATCTATTTCCATTGGCAAAATTACCTGCTCATGGAGGGAGATCATTAAGGCACGTAATACAAACAAATGGAAAAGGTTCCCCCAACCACACGCGAAAAGGGGAGGACCGAGGGGGTATTCCCCTTTGCGGGAAACCAGGTACATAATTTAAAGAGGGGGGTTTTCCTTAAGTATTGGTAAAGAATTGGAAGAGGGGAATGGGTGAACTCACAACACATTTCTCAAAAAAAAAAAAATTGAGGGGGGGGGGGGAGGGGGGGGGTCTTTTTCGTGTTCTTCAACCCCCAAAAAAAAAAATGACTACATTCAACCCGGGGGGAGGGGAAATCTGGCAGAACGCTGGCGAACAAGCTAGGAAGCCCAACTCCTCTTAGAAAAGAGAAAAAGGTAAAGGAAAGCACCCCGTTACGGGAAGAGGGCTTTCGTTAGGGTCCAAGAACAATATACTGGGCGGCATTCCACGAGTTTAATAGGTGACTCCAAGAGGGGAGTTGAACCGCTTTACCAAGGGGGGAGGAAACTTCATTACGTCGTCGCGCGGAGAAAAAAGGAGGAAAGCTTCTATTGATCTTGGCCCATCGGCAGGGATTCGAAAGGTAAACCGTTTTTAAAAGGAAGAGGGAGGGAACGCAAAGTAGGGGGGGGGAAAAAAAGACTAATCCAGCCTGGCTATCCATAGGGACATGTTTCAAAAAAAAAAGGCCACAACAAGGTGGGTTCAAAGTTCGGAGCCTGCGGAATGAGTCCCTCTCTTACTTAAGTGGGAAAAGCTTATGGGGGGAAAAAAAGTCACCATTCATTTTCCTTAGCTCTCGGCCGGAAGTGGGGGGGCAATGAGGGGGGGGAAAGAAGGGGGGGGGTCGAAAGTAAGAAGCACAGCGGAGGAGGTTGGTAAAAGAAGTTTTTTTTTGCTGGGAAAAGACCTGCACAAAGGAAAAAAGAAGTCCACGTGAACACCACGGCCCAAAGGAACCTGCACCGAAAAAGTCGTCCCGAGTTGTTGGACCTCGCGACGACTGAAAGGGAAAGACGGCCATTATCTTCTCATGAGAAAAGAAAAAGACTGACTCTCGAGGGAAGGGAAGATCGAGCCCTTAATCGCTTGCTGGGCCGGGAAACGGCTCAAAGGGCAGTGTCCAGGGAAAAGAGAAGCGTGGGGGGGGGGGGGTAACTAGCAGGGAGAAGGTCTAAAAGTGAAGTCTCTCATTGGGAAAAAAAAAGAAAAATGTATTGGGGGGGAAAAAAAAGGCAAACTAACTACCCACGCACAGGAGAGTCGATGGGATTGAGAAGACGCTTGGTTGACGCAAACAGGTACAGGGGAAGGTATTAAAAAAACATCTTTCTTAACATCGAGGACCCAAATGGCCGCAGGGGAAAAAGTACGGTCTATGACCCCTCGGATAGGCCGGAGCGGGTAAAATTTTGAAGAATCGAGGGTCGACTTCAAAAGAAGGGTCTTCAACATCCCTCTACTCCGGGAAAAGAAAGGTGTACTGACGAGGGAGAAAAGAGGAACGAAAAACATAGGTGGCTCGAGCAGGAACTCAGGGGTAGAATCGGGAGGGATGTGAAAATTCACCCCGAACTCGGGAGCGGGATTTTCTGGGAAAAAAAGGGACTTGAATCAGCGACTCTAGAAAGGAGAGGGGCGCCATGTCCTCAGAAAAAAGAAGACAATTCCACTTTCACTCCCGGGGGAAACGATCCTTGGAGGAACAAACCCAGAATTCCAATTAATGTCTATGTTGGGCGTCTTTGAAAAGAAAAAACCTCCCTTGATCTCAAAGTGGGCCCGGAGAGTAAAAGAACAAGCGAGGGCATGCGCTCAATCTCCAGCAGTGCTCGGGAAGAAGCCCTTCGGGGGGAAGAAGAGGACGGCTAGCGGCGGCACGCGGCGCGAAAGAGTAGAACGCAGCTCCTCTTCAAGAATTTCGTGCCAAGAAGTGGAACCGAGCTGGCAAAAAGGATCCATATTTCCGCCTCCAAAAGAAAAAGAGCTCAGCCTGAAAGAGGGGGGTGGATCGTGAAAGTTTACCAAGTCAACGATCGGCCTAAGGGGACCATAGAAATGTGGGAAAAAAAAGGGTGTGAGGAAGGAGGGGAAGAGGGGCTTAACATTTTATTTTTCTAGAAAAAATGAGGAAGGAGGAAAGGAGGAGCAAAGATGCAAATTTTGTCGAAACACCGTCTCAAAAGAGGGGAGAGGAAAGGAAAACAATTGGACCCGGGAAAAAGGGTGATGCAAAAGGAAAAAAAAAAGGATACAAAAAACGCATCTTTACGAAAGGGGGGAGGAAGAAACTTCACAGTGCTGGAGGGCTCATTCGGTCATTGCCGGATGATGAATTAGATGGAACCGAAAAAGTGGGGACTATCGCGGAAGGGGGAGGGGAAAACCAAGAGGCAGGGGACGCCTCTATCCTCTGAGAGGCGAGAGAGGGAGGACGTCACTGCTTTCGATGGGGGGGGAGAAGATGAAAATGCAAGGAAGAAAAAACGACAGGGCACAGATCGATATCAAAGGAAGTCTCAAAATACTCATTGAAAAAAGGGGAAAATTAATGGGGGGGGGGGGTGGCTGTTTTTTTCCTCCAAAAAGATGAAAAAGGCCGGATGAAAGTGGGGGGGGGTAGATGGACATGGAGAAAAAGGGAGAAACACAAATCGGAGGATTAAATCTCCTTTAACGAAAGAGAGAAGGGCATGTCCCGAGGAGGGAAAGGCGGATTCTCACAGTTCCTGAAAGGGGGTGGTTCCCGCCACAGGTACTCTCAGGGGAAGTGCCGTAGTAAAACTATCATACTGGGGGGGGGCAAGTACCCTTCTTATCGGGGAGGGACTCATCCCAGGAAGACCCCGTCGAAATCCGAGGAGGGACAAAGGAAAGGACTATTGAGGGGGTCAGCAAACGAAGAAAAACGCTTAACCCAAAAGAGGGTGCTTGCCCCGCTTCAGCAGGAAAGGGTTGAGAAAGAAGAAGACGGTCATCACGGTTGCGCAAAAGGGATCTCTGTTAGGAAACATCGAGGCGGCAGGGAAAAGGGCTAAGGAGGGGGGGCGACGACAACTAGGGGGGAGAGGGTTGAAGAAAAAAAAAAAATCCGCAGGCAAATTGAAAAGGGAGTTTACAGACTTCTGTCGTCCGAATCTCTCCGGAAGAAAAAGGGGGGCACTATTTTGGCCGTCCAACTGGAAATGGGAGAACTCGATTTGACCAAGGAAATAGGATAGAAAAAAGAGGCGGGTTATCTTTCCCTCCTAATGGGAGGGAGGGAACGGGGGGGGGGAAAAAATTCATTTTTCGTCAAAAAAAGGGGGAACAAGAGAAAATGTCATCGGAAAAGAGGGGTGCATGGGAGTTGGTACCTTATGCTCTGGGGAGGGGGGCATAGTGGAAGGAAAAAAAAAAAAAAGAATACAATTCATTGGAAGGTAGAAAAACTCTACCGAAGGTTATACTTTCGACGCAGGGGCATATAGGGGGGGGGGGCGAACCCCCCCAAAAGACTCAATCGAGGGGGAAGAAGGTAAACTTCTTCGCCAAAATAACAAAATGAAGAAAAAAAGCTTATATCATTTTAACGCGGCAAAAGAAATAGGAATAAATCTTTCTAAAAGTTGTGGGATTTTTCAACTGGGAGGGGGCGTGGAAAAATGGTCAAGAATAGGGATAAAAAGGGCGGATAAAGGGGAGGGTAACTCCTTTCTTTGGAAGATTTTCACCAAAAGGGGTTTACAATCAAACCGGGAATCCGGAATCAAGCTGGGAAAAGAGTCTCAATTGCAGAACATAATAAGGGCGAGATCAGAAAAGACAGTAATGCAGTCTCCCCTCAGGAAAGGGGAAAGGCTCTATGAAAGGGGAAAAAAGCGACCGCTAGCCCTAAGAGAGGACCACGTTTGGAAGAAGTCTCGCTCAGGGGGGGGAAGGAATGGAACGGACCAGGAAGAGACTTTTTATGAGAAGGGGGGAACAACAGGGGGGAACTTTATTTTTCTTAAAGGGAATCGAAAAAGGAGGCTATGAGATGCCCAGCTCAACACGAGCAAAATTGGAAATTTTTTTTCTTTACGAGACAAGCACAAGGTTGGTCGTGCATTGGGGGGGGGTTGTGTCGGGAAAAGGGCTACGGGACGACTCAAACTAATGCAAGCCTGTCGAGCCGCTCCCCAGGGGAAACCCCGCCCAGATCCTGATCGAGGACATTTGGTTGGAAACCCGAAAGGGACACCTTTACAGTGTCTAGAAAGACGATTAAGGGGAGGGGGGGGCCATCCATGCTCCGTTAAGGAACCCTGGCCCAGATTGGGGACAAAGTATTTTTAAGGGGGGGGGGTTTTCAGGGAGGGGGGACCTCCACGATATGGGGGGGGGGACTTTTTAAACATAGCACGGGGAGGGGGAGAAGAACAAAAATTACTTTTTGGGATCTAACCGAGAGCAACGTCCATTTAGGGGGTAAAAAACTCGATTCGAGTGGAAGGGGGGGTTGCAAATCTCTCTCAAAAGGGGCCGTTCAGGAGAAAAAAAAGCGTCTCTCTACCGATTACGGCCAGGCAGGTCATGAGAGGATAATAGGTGCCCAAGGGCCGTTCGCCTTAAAAGTTCTGCAGCCTGAATGGATAGTGTGGGGGAAAGAGGATGCTCGATCAAAGTCCTAAGTACAGAGAAATTCGCCAGAATAATTTGGGGGGGGGAAGGGGACGTAAGAACTCTTCAGGGGAATGGAATTGAAAAAATAGGAAAGACGCCGGGGGAAAAACCGAAAGGGCTCTCAGTAATTACTCGGGGGAAAGGGGAAGGTGAACATCTCTCTCCAACAAACCACACGGGGTATGGAGGGGATTTTTCATTCCATCCATACAAAGAGGAAGTGCTAGCATCAGAGTGCGCGGAGGCGATGTCAAAAAGGAAACAATAAGCGTTCCTCCTGTTTCGGGCCCGAAAGAAAAAATTCTTCTGGAAACTATTCTAGGGGGGAGAAAAGGGGCGCAATAAATTGATAAAGGGAAAAAAGAGAACGAAGCAGCAATGTGAAGTAAGACCGAAGAACACTTACACGCGGGAAGGCTCTTGAAAGAAAGGGAAAAGAGTAATCTTTAGCGAAGCTCTTTGTCTACAAGTTAGAAGAAACTGGAAAAAATTCTCCTCACTAACGAAAAAATTTAAAAAAAGCGAAAAGGGGCTTTTACAGCTTATTCGGGAGAAGGGGGGAAACACCCAGGGGGGACTCCCTCACCGTGGCATACAGTTCAAAAATAAACTCATAGTCGGGAGAAAGCATCTCCCGGAAAAAGGAAAATCAGCTATGCCATTGGGCAAAAAATCATGGATGGCCAACCATGAAAGGGGTATAGAAAACGGTAGGGTGTAAGAGGGGGAAACCACAAAAAAACAAACGCTAGGACGCGAGAGTGGGCTTTTCTAACCAGGGAAGGGAGCGCGGAGGTTGTCAGAGGGATGGGTACGCAAGGGTAGTCCTGAACTGAGCAATTTGAAGTTATGGCGATCCCAAAGGAAAGGGCGCGGAGGGGGGGAGGGGGGTGTTCCTGCAAACCCCCCAAACAAAGAAGCATGAGAAAGAGCTGGCATTCGAGGATTAATCAAGAACCTTCGGAGTTTAATCCCAATAAAGGGTTCCCCCATGCGAGGGAAACCCCGTTATCGTACGGGGGGAGGGGTCCATCAAAAAAGGCAAGATACTGGCGGTAGAAAAGAGGGGACGCTCGGGAATGGGAAGGGAGCAGGAGACTTGCAAGAAAAAGAAACTCGGCTAGCATGCTGGCGCTGAAAAAGAAAAAGAGCGCTCTGCGAGAGAACAGTTTGCAATTGAGACAAAAGGGGGCCGGTATGAGAAAGGGGAAGCTAATATTCGAAAACGTTGGGGGAAGACTCAACGTTGGCAGGGAGGAAAAAAGAGTAGTTCCCAGCCCGACTAAAGAAAGAAGGGGGGGGGGGGGGCTATCCCAACAAAAATACACACTTCTTCCGTGTAAAAGAAAAAAAAGGAAAGGGGGTGAAGGAAACGGATTACAACTCTTATTGGAGATGACTGAGAGGTAAGGAAAAGGGGGAGTTTTCTTTGTGGCGGCAGGAAGGCCATGGAGGGACGAATCGCAGGGGTGGGGAAAAGGGCAATTCAAGAAAAAGAAAGGATAAAATCACCAATCTGGGAGAAACCCCAAAAAAGGAAAGTGTTTTGCCGGAATGCCACGAAAAAAAAGCACCTATTTGCAAAGAAACACCACGGAAGAGAATCAAGGCAAGCTGGTTAGGGGAGAAAAAAAAAAAGATGGTTGTACCTCGCCGGACTCCAAGG
>Ga0179593_1536975_pt1 | contig 11990 bp, 10 predicted proteins | sample CZODoug2_1_08_16_FD_185931 | JGI IMG/M metagenome (GOLD analysis project Ga0179593, IMG submission 185931) | Vadose zone soil fungal communities from Angelo Coast Range Reserve, California, USA - CZODoug2_1_08_16fungal (PacBio error correction) | ecosystem: Environmental > Terrestrial > Soil >...
CCAAGTCAAATGCGTAGTGAAAAAGGATGGCAGGAAACCATGAAAGAGTACTACGGCGATCCGAAAAAAGGGGTAACTAAAGTCCGGGGATTGTACTCTTCGGGGGAAGGCAAAAGAGGCAGGATCCATATAGAGGAGGTAGAGATCCGAAGGGAAGCATCCGTATGAGAAGGGAGGGTTAAATGCGAATTGAGTGCAGATTGAAATGGAAAATCCCTTTGAGTTTCCCGGTCATGTTCGTAAAAGCCCGCGCGGCAGCTACCGAACAAGGGGGGTGGGAGAGTTTGAAACAAAAAAAAAAAAGAGAAAAGGGAGTGATCGCTATAAGGAAGGGGGAAGGGACGCTCTAGCTGTTGAGCCAGGACGAGATGAAGCCTGCATGCTAAAAAGGGTTAGATACCGTTTGCGATTAAACAGCCCTTCCCCGTTGCTGCGGATAAAAGGACCAATTTCCAAAGGCCAGGCTAAAAAGAGGCACGAACGCTGAAAGAACTTCCGCCGGAGTCTTTTTCCTTCAAAACAGGATTTTTATTCTCCGAGGCCGACGTCACCAAAGAAAGTACACGTCATTCTCTGGAAAAGAGGAACGAGGAAGGGGAAGCATCGTCATTTTGGTAAGACAGTGTTGCCATCTTCTCACCAATGGTGTAACCTATTCCTTAAGGAAGAAAGTCGAAAGAGGGGGGGGGGGAAGATAGGGGGTAAAAAAGTGATAGGAGGACGAATAAAAGAAAAGGGACCTTTCGGGCTGTGGGAAGGAGGGGGGGGCGAGTGCAGCACCCGTGCGCTTTTTTGTCGCCTTGCGAGCGGACTTCGCTGTTGCTTTTGAAGCCTTCTTTGCCGTTTTCGTTCAGGAAACTAAATAAAGGCACGAGGAAGGGGAAAGCGGCTGCAGTGAAGAAGGGGGTTTGGTCTCGGCAGCGCGACTGAAAGAATACAGGTCATCTTAGGAATGGAGTCAATGCATTTCTTGCAAGGGGTGCGCCGGTGGCTGGGAAGGCGTTTAATGGCCCAGGGAGGGCGCAAAAATCATTACGTCCCGCTACCAATACTACGTAGGAAGTAATTCGACACACCGAACTGGATAACCTTTCGGCCCCATATGGATGAGGTCCCAGCCTAAAGCCAGAGGGGGGGCCACCATAACGGCTGCAAAGAAAAACTGCAGGACCCGGTATCTCCAAGAAGAAATCGTTCGCGTGGGAACGGTAGTGAAATTAAACGTTGAGCCGGTAAAGGACCCAATCTCCATTCTCAGCGAACGTGCTTCTGTAAAAATGGGGGGGGTGCCGATCAAAAAAAAAGAGGGGAAAGACGAACACACTAATGAGGGGAGGAATGCTTGGGACGGGGGGGAAGGTAGGTGCCTTCGGCGTTCTTTGTTTTTTCCAGCCGGTGGATCCAGACGTGATCCACGTTTATGGATGGGGAGCGCAAAGACTCTCTAAAAAAAAAGAGAAAAAAAAAAGGGGGAGCGGGCAAAAAAATCCTGAACTCCCACAATCGGGTCGTTCTTCAAACGAAACCGACTCCGGGCATTCCAAAAGAGGGACAACTGGCCGACCTACCTGCAAAGTGCACCCGCGTCACAGGCGAGGGAAAAAAGAAAGGTGAGGGGGAACGCTAGAAAGAAGTAGTGCCGGGACCTAAGAGGGGAAGTACTCCGCCGGGAAGCACAACCGGTGAGCAAAGGCGAGATGGGGTTGCTCGCAAATGGAGGAAAGAAAACAGAAGGAATAGCAAAATAGGAAAGCGTGACTTGTCCCCAAGCTCAGGGCCGTCTCCGACGGTGAGTTTGTTGGGCGGATTTCCCTTTTCGTGAGTACTCGAGAGAGAAAAAGGAAAAATACTGAACAAACTGGGGAACCATTGGGAGGAAAACTAAACGGATGTCAAAAAGTCCGATGCAAGGTCGAGTTTTTATATGCGATCTCTGTGGAAACATCACTTTCGCCGAAACAAAAGCTCATTCTCCTGGAAAGGAAGGGGGGGCGACGACGGTGAAAGGGGGAGGAAACCGGTAAAAACTTGCTTCGCGAGGTGAAAGACACCATGCAATGCGTTGTCGAGGTTTTGACCAAGCCGTCGGCGGCCATCAGACCCGGCGGGAGATGAAAGGTTGGATGGGCAAAAAGGGAATTGGGCTGAATGTGAAGGGAGCCGGAAAAATCGGCCCAATTGTCACGCATTTACGGGGCCCAGTACAGCGTAAATTACAGGGTTTACAAATGCCAAAGTCGAAAATAGCCAAGGGGAGGAAGCGTTACAGCCTGGAAGAGTCTTCTCCGCCGCTTAGGTGGTCTCGCATCGCGCCAGGATTCGCCCACGAGGGTGCGGTGAGTATTTCTATGAAAAAAGGTGGGGGGGGAAATGGGTTTTTTCATAACCAACCCGGCTTCTCACAAAAAGGTTCCGTCGGTGTCGAGCAGGGAAACGATGTTTGAACGGAGGGGAGGAGAGGAGGGGGGAAGATGTGTCGTCGTAAAGGAAACTGCGCCCATTCTCCCTCCTGGCAGCCGATTGTAGAAACCTTGTTAGAACGATCCGAAGGACCCTTTTCCACTTAAAGTGGAAGGGAAGGCGGTGTTGGGAAGGAAGATAATGAAAGCCAATGGCAACCGGTCGGGAAAGGAAATCAACTCGATGGGCGTTCACAAAGAAAAGCAGTTCTGGCACCAACGCAGAGGATTCCTGACCAAAGAAAGGAGATATAAAAGAAAAAAAGGGATCGAAGGGAAAGGAAGAAACTCAGAGCGTGCGAGGGCACGAACCACTAGGCCGAAGTTTTGCCTAACCGCGATTTGCGGTCGTTAAAACATCTGACGGCGAGGCGAACTAGGGACTCAAGGGCTGACATCGCAACAAAAAGAAGAGCAAAAAAGAGAAGCGAGCGATCTCCAGGACGAAGGAGGCGCAACGAAGAGGGAGAAAACAAAACAACAACGGAGGAGGATGAAAGATGAAACCTCTTCGATTCTCCGCTAGAGGAAATATTCAAAGGATAGCGAGCGGTCCCAAGCGGCGGAGAAGGTTGTTTGAGCGGGGGGTAACTCGTACGCCTAGTTTACACCCATCGAAGGGAGGCAAAAAAGGCGGGCCTTTGGGAGCCATCGCCACGCCCATACGCCATTTCGCTGAATCTTGATTGTTAAGTCGATGCAGGAACAAAGACGAAAGGGGGAAGAAGAAAGCACAGGGTGAAATCTAGTTGGGAGGGGGGGAAATACCGCGCCTCTTGCGCCCAAAAGCCACCCTCCATGAAGTTTGAGGAGGAAAGTAAAGAAAAGACCCGCCGTAGAGAGGGAAAACGGTCCAAGGGTCACCGTGTTAGGGTTTACCAATGACTCAGGGAATATCCGGCTGCCCTGTCTGCCAGGAGGGAAGAATCGGGCGAAGGAGAGAGCCTCCATAACATCCAAAGAAGGACGAAGGAGCCGACCAGTAAGGGAAAAAGAAAAAGGGTAGCCTGGGGGGGAACTCCGGGTTATATCAACGGGGTTGTTATAGGGCCAAAAGCTTTGTCAGTCCAGGAATAGTCCTGCTCCTGAGAGGAGCGAAATCCAGGACCTCAGAGAAGAAGCCTCTCTTCCAAATGGACTCGACAGAGAATAAGAGGGCTACGTGCCAAGGGGTTAAAAGTAGGGAATTAAAAGGAGGGGCCATCCATTTGGCCGATTTTGGGGGAAAGGCGATGGCCACTCCATTAGAAAATGAAAGGATATGGAAGGAGGAGAAGCTGCCTTTATTGAAGCCGGGGGGCCAAGAAGGGGAATTTCACAACCTGTGGCGCAAGGCATTTGCATTGTAAAAAACTCGCGAAGCACGATTTGTGGACACGGGATGGAGGGACTACGTTCCACGTTGGGCTCAAAGGGGGAAAAAAAGAGCCTGAAATGAAGGGGAAAAAAGGGCAAGGATAGAAGACCAGCATCGCTAAAAAAAGACGGCATCGGATTGAGGCGTTGGGAATGGGAATTCTTCGGGGCGACCTCGTACCCAGGGCAAAAGAACCAGTATTGAAGGCTTGAGTAAATAGGACGGCAACACGAAAGAAAGAGAAAGACGTCGAGAAGGAGCTTGGGTAAAATCTAAGCTCGACAAAAGGCCATTGCGAGACGTTGCTCCAAAGGAGTCCTTTAGTACAGTGAGAAAAGGACTGAGGGGGAGAAACCGGGGTCGAAAAGAACCAAGGATATTAGCCCCTGAAAGAAGGAATATCCGCAAGCGTCACAAAAAATAACCCGCGGGTCGAGCGGGTTGGACGCGGGTGCAACGATGTGCGGTAGGGGAAAGGTTGTACAGCATCTCACCGGCGGCATGCGAGAAACGGGAAAAGATAGAAATGGGAGGACGCACAGGAAACGAGATTGGAGAAAAAAGAGGCTTGCCAACCCCCCCCCAAAAACCCTCTCTACATCATCAAAAGAGGAAGGCTTCGGATCCACCGGCTAAAATGAAAAGGATGCAAAGACAGAGAATGAAGAAAAAAAGATTGTGTCCGGGAAAGCCCATGCTTGCAAGGATCGAGCACCAAGGTTCCTTTCCCGAAGGAAAAAGTCCGCCGATAATGAGGTAAGGTACCCTTATTGGGTCATAGAAATCAGCTAAAACACAAGAACGGAAAGTGGGCGAGCACCATGGCGTGAAAGGGGTCTCCAGGCAGGCTATCGATTTGCTTCGGTGGGAATGTTACTCAGGAATGCTGCACCTCTTTTACAGTTTCTCCCTGAGGGGGAGAGTACTTAAAAGGGACCGAAAGTGCTGGGGGAATTCTATCGCGCCCGGGCCAAATTAAAGATTGCCATTATCTAAAAGGGACCGGGAAAAAGCGCAACCCGAAACGCAGCAAGGCAAGAACCAATTCCTACGATGCCTGTACAGAAAGTCGCTCTGCCGATAACAGAGGACTGCACAATTCATGAGCGAAAAAGGAAAATCACCGAAAAGAACGAAAAACGGAAGAAGTCGTCCAAAAAAGCCAGCGAAGCAGCACCAGCAAATGCGATCAAAAAGAATCAGCGTCTTTGCTTGGAAACGCCAAGCCAGCAATCACCGGTCAAAGGCGGAGACGTCTCTTCTTGATGGGAAGGGGAAAGAAAAATAGAAAAAAGGACATTTCTCGGGGGGAAACTATCCTCTGTCAAATGGGGCGAAAGAGGGGGCACATTCTGTCTTACTGCCTATTCGACTATTTCTACTGTGTCATCATTTAGGGAGGTCCAAAAAAAAGGGGGAAGGAGTTCGCGAAAAAAAAATGGCCAGAAAGCGAGTTGCCTGGGAACCGGATATAAAGATCTCTTGGGAAAGGAAAGCATTGTCGCCTTCAACAAATTGGATCTCGCGGAATCGAGGGGAGGGCCCCTTTTCCAAGGGGGGAGGGAGAAAAAAAACGGCAAAAAAAAAAAAAAAACGGTATCAGACCGGAAGAAGTCCTGCAGGCTTCATCTCGTCCCTGGCCTCACACTAGAAAGGGGTGGTGGACCAGACTATCCGATAAACGATTACGGCATCGGCTGAGGGTTTCTTGAATCTTGCAAAGAAGAAAGAGCAAAAAGGGACCACCGAAAAAATGAGGTGCAAGGAAAGACCGCAATCTCAACGGGAGGGAAGGACTTTCAAGCCGCATCAATTCGCAGAAAGACTGGCCGCCAATACCGGCTAAGAACCCCTTACGCTCTGAAGGAGAGAGGAAAAAAGAGGGGAAGATCAAGGGAGGATCATGCCGGCGGGAAAAAAAAAAAAGGACTGGACGGCAATAGGGAGGCTGGGGGGGGGGAGGGGGGGGGGGCCACGCCGTCGTAGCTTTTTGGGAGTTCAATGGGGGACTAAATCGGAAGAAAGTTTGAGAGAGAGAAACAACGAGGTGTAAAAGAAGGGGAGACGCATCAACTTCAAATGCTGTAGTGCAAATTTCGACCCCAGGAATATCGAAACAAAAGGGGGATACGACGGCGATCGGAAAATGAACCCCCGATGAAATCCCGAAGGGGGGATTGATAGGAAAAGAGAAGCATAGCGGAAGGGTTTTCGGAGGATCAGGCGGAAAGGGGTTAATCCAGAAAAGGTATTTTCTGCCGAGCGGAAAGGAAATTGATTGCGTCTTTAAAGGCACAGGCCATCCCCCCGTTAGGCATGTTCTTATACGGAAGGGAGAAAAAACTGTCAGTTCCGTGGAAAAGACGCAGCATCAAGAAAAGGAACCTGCATCCGGAAGGTAATCGGTCTCGGGGCGAAGAAGTGACTGGTCCACAAAGGGGGGAGGGAGAAGCTGTTGAGAAGGGATTTGGAGAATGAAGAACATGAGAGGAACCCTTTATATACCGTGGAGAGGACGCTCCCCTTCTCAGGGCTCCGCATCCCCTCCAGAAAGTTGACCATGAACACATCGCGGCTTCCGAGGCGGATGAATCTAACCCTGCTGACGACCTGCCAAGATAATCGGTTCCCATGAAAAGATGGGAGGCGCCGCTCTAACATCACAGGAAATACGAACGGCGGCAGGGGGAGAAGAGGAGAACAAAAAGAAAAAGTCGCGCTCTGCAGGGTTGTAAGCCAATACCAGTTGACGAGGAAACTTCGAAATTAGGGGGAAAAGAATGAGTTGGAGTGCTCGGCAAAAAAGAAGAATGCCGACGTAGGCTCCAGGGGAAAGGGGGAACCCGGTTATGCTGCGTGAAGCAACGCCTGCGTTGCGCTGTATGGAGGCCGTTTCCTTTCGCGTCCTTCGAAGGCGGTTTTGGACGCAGGAGGGGGTTTTCGTGTCATTTCATGAGACGAAAAAAAAGAGGGGAGCTTAATGCGAGGGGGCGTCCGCAAAAAGGGGGGTCTCGCCGCGCGACTGACAACGGACAAAGGTCAGCTTAGTATGGAATTCTAGAAGGGACTGCGTTTCCGGGGGCACCTTTTTATGGCGGGAAGGACGTTAATGGCAAGGAGGGGAGAGAGCTAATACGAAAAGACTCCAAATTTCGAAGGTCACCGACCAATACTAGCGGAGTAAGCGACAACTACCTTACCGGGAGGCTGGACCCAAGATTTGCAAGATGGATAGGAAGGCCAAAGAAACCGAAGAGGGGGGGGAAAAAAAAAAAAAAAAAGGAGCCTGCCTGCCGCAAATAATGCAACTGTATACCCATGAGCGAAAGGAGAGCTCCCGACTCAACTGAGGGCGTTGTGCAGCTTTGATGGGAACGGTTTGAGCCGAAAAAAAAAAAGAGGAGCCATTAAGAAATCGGGATAAATGGGGGAATATCCTGCCAGCCTGGTCCATTGCACTATGCGCTCGATTCTTCATGCCGTCGGGCGGACCTCGTTTCCTTCCGTTCATCCGGGAACTAAGGAATAGGGGGAAAGGGAATGGTGAAGAAAAAAGAGACGAGATACCAGATCGGAAGACTATAGTGTCACACGGGCAAAGCAGCAATCTTTCGTTCTTCTATCTGGAAACGAAACCGCCTCCGTCATCCAGAGGACTGTACAAAGGACCGAATCGTAAAAGCGCACATGCGATGGCGAAAAAAAAGGGGGGGTCATGTAGTGGGGGGGGGCTTCGTCACTGTGCCGGGGGGACTACATAGTCCCTTTAAATAAAGGGAGCAGCACCCACTTTGAGCAAATTTGATAGAGAATTGGGAGAAAAAGTTACTAAAAGGGGGAATCAGACAATGAAAGGAAAAGACGCACGTTCTCGCGGTGAAAAAAGGCCGTCTCCTACGTCGTGTTTTTTTTCGGGAGTCCAGGAACGTATAGTACTCGCTCGACACAGAAATGACTGGGATGCGGGGAGGGGGGAAAAAATGAGAAAAGAGGCCCACCTAGAAGGAAGGACACATTACACTTCATAGAGGGGGAGGATCGCTGTTATTCGAGCACACTGGGGGTTGCTCCGTTGGAAGCACTCAAAATCTCAGCTCCTGGAAGTCGTTGACGTTGGCAGGACGGGAAGAGGTCAATGGGAGAAAACAACTGGAAAAGTGAAACAAGACAAAGGAAGGGAGGCGCTCACAGTTTTGTGAACACTGCCGGCTTCTGAAAATCAACTGCTGGGGAGAAAAAAGAGGGGAGGGGAAGCGGCCCAAAGAGGTGGGAGTTGCCATAGGGGAAGGAAAAATCTTCCAATTTGATGTGTGATTGACTGGCCCATGACAAAGGGACTCTACTCTTTAAGGGCCGCTGGACAGGCAAAAGGGAAGGAGGGGAAAGGGGAGGAAACGGAGAGGGGAATGGTAACGGGCTTCAAGGAAAAGGGGTCCTTGATTCTCGACCCTCTCTGCAATGCTGAAACGCTTCCACAAGAAAAAATCTTTTTGTAGGTCTATCATAACAACCCTTTTATAAGGACAGAAGGAGGAAAAGTCGGGAGGGTGTAAGTCAGGGGGAAACTATGTTTAATGTTTCTTGATTATTAAAGCATAGTGGCGACTGAAGGAGGGCGGCTCTACGGGGGCGGCGTAAAGGTCGCAAGGGGAGGACTCCAGCAAAAGAGGCAGGGGGAGGGGGGAAATCGAGTCCTTGTGGGAAACATCCGAACAGGAACCCTTGACACGGTAAAGTGGGGGGAAAGGACGTGTCGGGTGGTTGAGTTATCCAACCTGAGGCGATTCCTGGGGCGAACAAACGGGCTCAAAGAAAGGAAAGTTCAATTTCCACAACGAGAAAAGGGGCCACCAAGAAAGAGCCCCCAACCCCCACCCCACCCCCCCCCCCACAACCCCCCCCCCCCCCCCCCCCACACCCCCCCCCCCCCCCCCCCCCCCCACAACAGACCAAAAAAAACAACACCCCCCCAAAAAACCAAAAACCCTACTAAAACATAACCCCCCCCCCCCCCCCCCCCCACACACCCCCCCGCCAAAGACCCTCCGCCCCCCCGCCCTCCTATTAATGGCTCCTCTCAGGAGAAATAAGATTGGTCGATCCAGGAATCCTAGGCGTAATTGCTCTAAACATATTGCGCCTTTTTTCAGAGCCTTGGCGTCGTTAAAAAAATCTAAATCGGAGAGAGGAGCATAGAAAAAAAACCGAGTCGAGAAGCCGCTGGAGAAGAAAAAACGATCTATCTCAGGGAGTACAGCAACGGATGAGGAAGGGGAGGGATGTCCTCTCTCGAAAGAGGGAAAGAGTATATGGAATCAACGGAGACTATTTAAAGGGTCTGATCTGGAGAAGCTTCTGCAAAACTCTCCTTTGGAGCTGGACAGGCGATGGTTACGGACCTGTCCTCTTTCGCCGAAAAAGGGTCGAAGAAGGACAATCTGGAGCTAGGGGAAAATCGCCACTCCCTCTGAGTTTACGCCATTTAACTCCCTTTGCCGAAGGGGACTATCCTACGGAGAGAAGAGAAGGAGGGGGATGAAAACCAAGGTGAAGCCGACGAGGTTGATGGGAACTTGACTACCGGGCTAGGCGGGTCCGGTGGGGCAGCCCAGGAGGGGGGAAGGGAGAGGGGAGTTACGGATGAAAAAAACCCGAATTAATCTGGGAATGTCACCCGTGTGGAGAAAGAGACCCAAGGACTCATCACATCCGAGGCGGCATGCCAGGATTGGAACGGGAGAATGCCAATTAGATGTCCCAGGACAGGACCAACAAAAAAATTAAAATAAAAAAAACTAGTTCCCAAGCTCGCACCTACTGACCCCGGGTGGATTGGAGCACCGCATGGAATCAAATTTGTTGTTATTGGAGAACAAAAGATGGAGCCTTTCCGTCCGAGAAGGGGCATCGAGCTGGCGCGAATCCAAACTAAGCGTCTGATAAGACTCCGGACAGAATCAATGGAGCAATAAAGTGCGGAAATCGAGAAGGTGCGAGGAGGGGGGGGGGGGGGTCACAAGGGGGAATGAGATCTTCCTGGGCCGGAAGAACATCCAATTGGCCGATTGGGCCCCGGCGATGTCCCCTCAGTTTCAATCGCACTAGATAGGGACCGAAACTTGCAGGAAAAAAAAAACAAGGGGGGAGGGGGGAAAGAAAAAGTAGAAAAGGGGGTGCGCGACACCGCATTTGCATTTTGCACTCGGCGAAGCACTAGTTGTTGTGTACCGGCGCCAATTGACTACGTCAAAGGTATACGCCGCAACGAGGGGAAAAAAAGGGAGCATGAAAGATGGTTCAACCGCAAAGTGATGATAATACCCAGCGATCGCTAAAGCTATAACGTGCAATCGGACTGTATTCGTTAAAAGAAGTTCTTCGGGGGAGCGAAAGCTTCAGATGTGCCCATCTTGAGGAGAATGGGGGAATGCTGTATTCGAAACGAGATAGGGGGGGGGGAGGGCAAAGACGCATATTGGAATCGAAAAGAAAAGGAACCCATTGCGAGACGTTGAGAAGAACAAAAATTGTAGTACCAGTTTTTCGAGCAAAAAAATTCGCTATCAACTGGTGCGAAAGGAGGATCCCCGCGGAGGGTTGTAGGTCCCCTGGAGGGAGACGCAGAGAAAAAGGTCGACGCCGTGACGAGAAGTGCAGGTAGGTACGGCCGTTGTAAAACTCAGCCTCGGCAATGCCCGTAGTGGGTCGTTGTTAACTCAGAACGGCAGATTGTCGGGGGAAAGAACACGATCGAGGCCGATTAAGAGAGAGCTTGCCGCTCATAAAGGGGTCAAGCTGGGCTCCAAAGGAAACGCCGAAGGCCAAGAGGCGCCCGAGGGACGTCATGAATAAAGAGGACATATTTTGGTCGGACTTTCCAAGGCTGCACGGAGCGAGCACTGAAGGTAAAAAGAAGCGAAGGGAAGCGGGAAAGGACAACGGATCAAAGGAATAGAATCACGCTGCAAAAAAGATTGCGTCGGGATATATCCGCGGAGCGAATGGATACGTTGCATCAGGGTTGGCGGCCAGGCACTTCTATCTATTATTGCGGGAGGAAGGGGGGGGGGACCCTATAAGGTCAAGGAAGGGCAAGTAACGGTATTTGTCGATTACTAACCTTATTATTGTCGGGATAGGAAACATGTCTTTCCGGGAGGAGGGAGAGCGCACGAAAAAAAAAGGGAAGGAAAAATGTGACAAGCAGACAGGAATGAGGCATTCATAGAGAAAGAATAAGTGAACCTTTTTCGGTCCGTATCGCGCTGCGAAACCCAACACCCAGACGGCCTTTACCTGCAACAATCGCAGAGAGGCTAGTGCGGCGAAGAGTACCGGAAAAAACCTGCAACTCGGAAAAACAAGAGAAGGCGAGGGCAAAAAAGCGGGGGCCGCTTAAGGTGGAGGAAGAGGGAAAAACATCACCGGTGAACGGTCCCCAAGAAGTCCTGCGCTTGATGGTGAGAATGAGCATACACCTCATCGAACGCCTGCATTTCTACGGATCGAGCCGAGGGGGTGCACAGGCAAAATGTGACGTTCAGTGCGCAGGTTTGGCGGAACACACCGCATAAAGAAAAAGGTTTTCTTCTTGCATGGGGAAGTCTTGCAGAGAAAGCAAAAGTTGCCTGAAGAAGCAGAAGAAAATTACATCAGATCATGGGAGAGGGGGAAGCCGATGAGAGTTTTCATGGCCACCTTTGGCAGTGGATGGATTTCTGCTTCAGAAAAGGCTGTCGAGAAGGGGGGAATCTACCCGGGCGTCGAAGGAGAGAGGGCCAACTCCAGGAAACTGATTTTGGGGACCAGAAAATTAGCAACGATACCGATTAAAAAGCAATCTGTTCTGTCTCGTAAGGACTTGAACTGGCTTCGGGCTGGACAAACCTGGGGACCGACCGGCGAAAACCTGGGAAGGGGGACCTACGAAAAAGGGCAACTTAAAGAAAGAGCAGGTTCCCGCTCGGCCGCCATACCGGACCCCTTCCGCTCTGAAGGAGAAAAAAGGATGCCATCTCGGATGTCGTCAAGAGGAGATGGCGCGAGGGGGCAACGACGAAACTCGTCGGACTTAGCGGAGAAAAAAGGCGTCTACGATGGCGGGGGGGGGGTTTTGGGGGTACAAAAGAGAGGGTCGTGAATCGTTGCGGTGCACTACGCAAAGGGGAGTTGTG
>Ga0179593_1649070_pt1 | contig 11990 bp, 17 predicted proteins | sample CZODoug2_1_08_16_FD_185931 | JGI IMG/M metagenome (GOLD analysis project Ga0179593, IMG submission 185931) | Vadose zone soil fungal communities from Angelo Coast Range Reserve, California, USA - CZODoug2_1_08_16fungal (PacBio error correction) | ecosystem: Environmental > Terrestrial > Soil >...
AAACCCACGGGATCGCGAGAAAGATCATGAAAAAAAAAAAAGAAACAGAAAGTCAAGCGCCAGTTACAGGGGGAAGGAAGAGTGCTCTTACCAAGCGAATGAAAGGGGGGGGGAGTGTCTCCTCAAAACATAAAAGAACTCAAAGGGAAAAAGAGAATGGCTCCTCATTCCCGAGAGGGGACGAGGAAAATGCTGGTCGCTTCCTAGAAATTGGTTCTTCAAAGAAAAATCATTCTTCTCCGAAAAAATGGGGGCATGGAGATTAATGGAGAAGAAAACTATCGAAGCATTGTGGGGGGAATCGAAGAAAGGAAAAGGGAAAGAAAGATTCCAAGGGGGGGGACGCACCGCTTCCGAAGTTAGAAGGTGGGGGGAGTACTATCTTCCAGAGGGGGATGTAATCAGCGGTTCCCAGCAGAGGGGAAAGAGGGAAGTATTGGGAGGGGGATTTCTTTTCCGCGGAAAAAAGAAAGGGGGAGAGAAAACAACTTCTTATTCCTCGACTTAAATTTTTTAGAGGGGGGGGGTCTTCCTGGGGGGGGGGGATTCCGCAAGAAAGTGCCGTGCACGTTGAAGGAAAAAGAAAAGACTTGGGGAAAAATCAAGAGAGAACTATTCCGGCCGTGAAGAAAAGCTCGCATTGCTCTTCCTGGGAACCGTAGGGAAGAAAAGGAAAAGCGCTTCATCCGAAGGGAAAAAAAAAAAGAGCCTACAAGGAAAAGAGGTCTACATCAACCCCAACGGCGCTGGAGTTGCTCTTTTCCTATGGGAAGGAGGGAAGGGGATCAACCTCAGATGGGGGGTGAATGGGAACAAAGGGAACGATTTCACTCTGAGGAGAGGAAAGTTGAAAAAGAGGTTCAAGACGTCCAGATTTGTCGCTTCTCTAAGGGGGGGGAAAAAGCTGCAACACACTTCCGAAAGAGGAGGCGATATAGGTCGGTGAAGAAAAAAGGGAAAGAGGCCTTTCAAAAGTGCGGGAAGAGGGACAAATTAACTTCACCAAGGCAGCATGCCGGAGGGGAAAAAAAACCGTTTCTTACGCAGAAAGGGAAGGCCCTTTTCGGGGAAAAAAGGAAAAAAGGCCACAAGGTGGGGAGACGGAAATCCGGACACTTGAAGAACAAGGGGGGCCGATCTTTGGCAGAAAGAAAAGTGGTAAAAGAGAGAGGAATGAAGGGGAGGTATTCCGGCTGCTCTCCAGGGGGGAGAAAAATCTCTTATAGAAAGAAGGGCGAGTCCTGGGAAAGGAAAAGGGAATACTCTTAGGGGAAAAAAAAAAGCTCCAAAGAGGAAAATTCTCTCCTGGCGGAAAGATTCGGTTCCTTGCTTTAAAAAAAAGAGGAAACCTCCCTTCTACACGGGGGGGAAAGTGGGGGGGGGGGGGGGCCTATCAACCGGGGAAAGAATGAGAATTTCGGGAAAAGGGGGGGGGGGCCGTCACTTTCGGCGAAGGAGGGGGGGGAGGATCTTTCTGCCCGCGTATTATAAAGGGAAAGAAGGGAGAACGGCGAAGGATGTTTTATCAGGTAAGAGAAAAAAAAAAAAAAAGCTTGCTTTACACACTCTCCTATTTAAGAAAAGTCACATTCGAAAACTGGCGACCGCCAGGAGGGGGGAGGAAGCACTGTTCGCGAGCCCATCGGGGAGGAGGATCAGGGAATGATGCCCTTAACTGCTTAAAAAAAAAGGAGAAAAAGGGGGTAGTCGAGGGGTTGTAAAGAACTGGGAAAACGTACCATTGCGCAGGGGTGAAGAAGGGGAACAAAGCAGTTCTCCGGAGGAAAGGTGGGAAGAAAGCCAAGGACAGGGAAGAGGCTCCCGCTTTGGGAAAAGAGGAGGGAAGGGTTCAGGAAATTATTAAATTATTGAAAAGAGAAAAAGAAAGGGAAAGGCGAGACCTCACGGAGAAGGGAAAAAGAGGAGGGAGGCCCTATTGCTGGCGACAAACAAAAAAAGATCGGGGTCGATATTCTCGCGCTAGGAAAAAAGGAAAAATAAGACCATAGTGGGAATAGCGACAGCTTAGTTTATCCGGGATCAGAAGAGGGTAGGTTCTCCCTTCTGCTGAAAAAAAAAAAGAGGGAATCTGCGCAGGATCTGAGTCTGGGAAAGGAAGAAAAAGCGGATCTTCACACTCCTCATTAGAAAAGGGGAGGGAGAGGCATCTTGTCGCGTTTGCAGAGAAAAAAAAAAAGAAATCAGGAGACCCAGGAAAGGGACGAAGAGTACTAAAGATCTCACAAATTCAGAGACCAGGGAAAGCCCTCGCGGATAGGCAAAGAAAGGGGGAAAGACGTGGGTCGTTCGAGAGCGGGCAACCGTCCCGGAGGGGTGCGGGGAAAACTCTGAGAAAAAGCTTCCTAAGAGAGAAAGGGGACCATCTCCATTTTCGGGATAAAGCGGAGGGAAATTTCTTTTGTGGAAAGGAAGAATTTCTAAAAGGGAAGGAGGGGGCTTTCCCCATGCATTCGAAAAAGCGAAGGGGGAAAGAAGAGGACGGTTTGCCTGCTTTGGCAGGGGGAGGAAAGGGAACTCCGGATGGGGGAAAAAGTTTTGGGAGATGAAACTTTTTTTCTGGAAAAAAGGGGGAGTCCAGATCGGAGCGAGGAGAAAAGAATTCGAATCAAGAAGGGAAAAAGAGTTTCTTATCTTCCGAAGGGGGGGCCTGAAAGGCATGAGCGGGGGGGGAGTTTTTTCTATCAGGTCAGGGTTCTTCCTATGGGGGGGGGAAGACGTGCCGAAGGAAGTCCGCAAAGGGGTGCTTCCTCTTCCAAAAGGAAAAGGGACCTCCTAGAAAGAAGAGGAAGGGGGGGCAGCTTTATCCGCACTGGCATGAGCTGCCGAATTTTTTTCGGAAGGGAAAGGGAAAAATGGGAAGAGGCCATAGGTTGAAGAAGAGAAGGAAGAATATGTTTTCCTCATTAGGGGAGGGCTATGGAGAGGGGAGAAGAAAGGTGGAGGCGGTTCTAGCAGCCGCAAAAAGGGAAAAGAAGCTTAATTCTCCACGGAAATCGAAAGTGATGGAAGAAGACTGGGCTACTATAACTCGAAGGGAAGAAGAAGAAGAAGAGATCAATCTAATCGATAGAGAAAAGGAAAGAAAGATAGCTTTATCTCTTCTTTCTTCAGAAAAAAGGAGGGAAAAAGTGTCTCCGTACTCCAGCTTTTTCAAAAAGAAAAGGGAAAAGGGATAGATGAGGGGGAGTCATTCCGAGCAAGAAGAAGGGGAGGGCGGGGAGGCGCTCTCACAGAAGCACAGGAAAAGCAGAAAGAACCCCTCACGGAAAGGAAAGGGTAGCAAGGGGGACTCCCTTTTAAGTAAAAGGAAAAAGCTTCCAGTCCTCATCAATTCGGAAGAAAGATGGAAGGTTTGCGGTCTCCCGCTTCCAAGAGAAGGAGAAAAGAATGAATGTAGGCTGTCCCGTCCGTGGAGATGGAAGAACCTGCACGGCTCAGGGGGAAGTGTTATTCTTCGGGAAGAAAAACAATTCTGTCAGGAGAAACTCATCGAAAAGGAAAAAACTTTCATTCACCCCAGAAGGGGGAGAACTCACTTCGCGAGAGGGGGAAGGGGTTCGAACATGCGCACAAAGCCTCTGGACGAAAAGAGAAAAAAAGGGTATCCAAGGAAAAAGCCAATGCGAAGATGGCAGGGAAGCCCGCCCCTCGGCAAAAAGGAAGGGGAAGGAACGCTCATCGGAAAAAAAGGGAAAAAGTCTGCGGACAGCTACCCTCTGAAGTACAAAAAAAAAGAATGGCTCATGAAAGGGAAAAGAAAAAGGGGGGCGCTGGAATGGGAGAGAAGGAAGCTTTGGTCCTTTGGCACTAAGGGAGAGCATTCTTGCGGGGGGAAAAAAAGATAGATAACCCCCACTTCTGCCAACTGAGGAGATAGAAGGAAGCTGATTTTCCGAGGAAGAATCTGATAAAGGGGACCATGTGCCTTGGCAGCGGTTGGGGGGCGAGGGTTTTTTTCGCTGCAACCAGGGAAGGAAAAGGAAAAAGGGGGGGGGGGGGGGAACTAGCGGGGGAAAAGGGGGGGAATCCTTTCGGTCTGCTCAGGTATAAGGAAGAAAAATCTCTCGCTATATTTTTGGAGGGAAAAAGAAGAAAAAGACCCCCGAAGGGAAAATCCCCTCAGCTGTCGCGAAAAGTCGGCCATGGCCCCCAGAAGGGGAAAAAAAAAAGGACAGGGCAAGAAAGTCGTTGTTTTCCTCCACATAAGAGAAAGAAGGGACTTCTCCTTGAGGAAAGGGGAACAATCGGTTTCGGATGAGAAAGAAAGGAATCTTTCTTTAAAACGGGAAACGAAAACACTCTTCTCCATCCTTCCGTTAAAGAAGGAAAAAAAATAAAGCCTCTTTCAGCCCGGGAGGAAAAAAAGGGGGGGGGGGGTCCTTCTTTAATTCCATTATGTACACAAAAGCTGATAAAGGACAAAGCCCTTATTTTACAACCCGAAAAGAAAAGAGTTAGCTTAGTGGGAGAAGAAAGGGAATTTCATCATTATCCTCCCGCAGGGGAGAGGGGAGAAGCTTTGATACTTCCCCACTAGAGAAAAAAAAAAAAGGGAACAGAGTCTCATCAATAGCGAAGTTTGAAAAGCTGCATTATACTTTGGAAGGAAGGCGCTCGCCTTATGCCGGAGAAAAGAGGAGTGGGCGTCTCATAATCGCCGTGGCAAGAGATCTGCCTGTCGTGCTCGGCGCAAAAGAAGGCGAAAAGCATTGCGCCAATGGGGGGGGGAGAAAGAAAGCGCATAATTAGTCAAGGGTAGAAATAAAAGGCTTTTCTCATTTGGGACGGGGAAGGGCGATTATTTAACCGGAAGGAAAGAAAGAAGGCCATGATCGAAGGGAAGGTTATATCGAAAAGGGAAAACTAGAGTCTTTCGGAAAGGGGAAAGAGACATCGACTAGCCACCCACACGCCCGCCGCGCCAGATACACAGAAAAGCCTGGGAAGGGACCATTCCTTCATATATAGAAAGAAGGGGAAGAAGAGAGACGGGGACCACTTTGAAGAATGGAGGATCCTTTCTCTTCACTTAGCAAACGGGGAGGGGGGCCCTTGGGGGGGGGGGGGGGTTTTGCCATTAGAAGGGGTACCCTTAACCCGGGAACGCGAAAGGGGGAAGCCGAGGTCTGTGCCATACGCGAAGGAGAGGGAGGGGGAAGGTAATGTGAACGGAGAGGAAGGGGGAGCCTCTTTAATAACGGGCAGAAAGGGGTGGGGAAAATATCGCCTCCGCTGGGGGGGGAGGTGGCCGGAGGCGTCGGGAAAAAATCATCCTTGATCGCAGAGGGGACAAGGAGCCGAAAACAATCGTGGAACTTAAGCCCGGAAGGAGAAAGCGTAGGTGAGTGGGTCTCGGGGGAGATCAACCATCTCGTTTGGCGGCCAGGAACTCGGAAAAAGAAAACAAAGAAGTGCGGGTGATGTAGACTCCAGAAAAAGGGGGAAGGTCAGATTCGGAAGGAAAGGGAAAACGCCCTGCTTCGCCAAGGTGCAAAGAAAGAAAGAAAAAGGGAGAAGGAAAAGGCCTTACTGTCCGAGAAGGGGGGAAAAACTTCTTTCCCAAAGCGGGTACTTCACCTTTGAAGAGCTATCTATGAAAAAACCCCTTTTATACAAGTCCAAAGAGATTGGGGGGAGGGACGCTTTTGTTTTCCTCTTCAAAGAAAGGGGAGGAGGGGAAAAGGGGAAACAAAAATTCATATGCTGGGCAAAAAAGCTTTTTTTTCTTTTTTGAGAAGGAGAGAGTCTTCTCCACCGGATTAAAAAAAAGCTTTGAGGCAAAGGGCCTTCTTTGCAGCGGGCAACCCGCCTTTCGGAGGAGAGATCGGGACTCCCAAAGCCTCTCTCTCTGGGAAAGGAAAGGGACAGGATTCCCCCAAAGGAAGACGGGTTCTTCTCTCTATGAAAAGGGAGGACTCCCAATTTCGCGAAGAGGACTGGGAGGGATTGATATCTTCCCGCCTAGTCAAGGGGGGAAGGAAGGGGGGAAAAAAGTTTTTTCTTTTGACTCTAAGGGGGGAGGAATTCATGCTCGGGGGGGAAGAGGGGGGCTGCTCTAAAAAGGAAGAGGAGTCTACTTCAACCTGACACTTGGGAAAGAAGAGAGGGTGTGGATCTACCATCTCTCTCAAAAAAAAGGAGGAAAGAGAGCTCTTGTCGAAGCCAAGGAAAAAAGACAGCATCCGTCTTCGAGCAAAGCCGAAGGGGGAAAAAGGGAAATTACTTTTCAATAGAGAAGGAGATTGATGACCAAAGCGCATGAAGTGGTGGGAGAGGGGGGGTCCTCTCTAGGAAAAGAAAAAACTGATATCAATCTCGTCGGAAAGAAGTAGAAGGGGAAATCTTTCATGCTACAGGAGAGGGAAGGTCGTCTAGGGAGCGGGGAGCCCTAAACAGGCAGGAGGAAAAGGGGAAGGGAAAAGTATTTACCCTATCTCGATCATTTTGTGGGAGTCAAAGAGGACAGAAAGGAAAAAAGGGGGGTGCAGAAACGCTAATTTCCGTGTGTGAACAAAATCGTTCTAAGAAGGAGAAGACCCAAAGGAGAAGAAAGAAAAAGGAGAAAACCTCCCAACCATCCTGTAAAAAAAAAAAGGGCTGTCCAAACGATCGAGAGGGGAGGGGCCTCGGAACAACAAAAGAAGAAAAAAAAACAACTTTCGGTAGAAGGGGGGGGAGAAGGGTAGATCGGCATCGCGAAAAAAAGGAGGGTGGGCCGGTGCACTTGCGAAATCTTCCTGTGCACGAGGGGGGGGGGAATATTCCTAAAGTGTCATGATCGCCACTCTCTCATAAGTGGGAGGGGAGAGGGGGGGAGCATAGTTGCTCTTGCACAAAAAAAGGAGAATCCCGAGTCCGCGCTCCAGACGGGGGGGAAAAAAAAAAAAGGAGCTACATGAGTTAGGACACGCGGGGGAAGGGAAAAGCCGCCACCGCAGATGGGTTGAAAGAAAGAAAGACTCTTCACTCGGCGGACAAAAAAAAAAGGGAAGCGCGGGCGGAAAAAGGGGACTTTTTTTGTGAGAAGGGGACGTGGGTCACTCAACTATCCTACGGGAAAAAAAAAGGAAGGGGCGTTTAATTAAAACATTTCCAGCGGAAAAGAGGGGGAAGAGCGCTTGACATTAACGGGAAACAAAAAGACCCCGTGCAGCAGCAAAAAAAACCTACCCTTTTACGGGCAAGAAAGAAGGTAAGTTACCAAGAAGAAGGAAAAAAAAAGGGGGGGAGGAAAGAAAAAAAACCTTACGTGCCCGGAGGGGGAGACTTTTCATCATTGGGAAGGCGCAAAGGGGGGGGAAGATCTCTTCTAATGGGTGAGAAAATCTCCACAGAGGGAGGAAGATTGAGCTCCGGCGATGGAGATGGGAAACCTTTCCTCGGCCAGAGGAGCTACCTTAATATAAAGTTCTATAAAAGGAAATTCTCTCTCTTGCTAAGGGTCAAAAGGGCTCGAAAAGCAAAAATGAGACACCCTTGCATCCGAGGGGAAGAGAACGGGACCTCCCTGCGGGGGGGAGGGGGGAAGCGCACTTGCTGTGAAAGGGGGGGGGAAAAAGGGGGGAGGAAGAGTATGCGGAAGAGAAAGAAAAAAGGTTCCTTTCCACTCGAGGATGAAGGGAGACAGAGAGCAGCTTTGACTCCGGCTAGGGGAAGGGGGGTCTTGTTGGAGAAAACGTTCCCTTCCGAGCAAGGGGCAAAATTATCTACTGAATGAGTCGGTTGAAAGGGGACCTCCTTAGGGGGGCAAAGGAGAACGCTGCTCCATTTTAAAGAAAGGTTTTATTCGGGTGTCACGGTAAGGGAAAAAGTACTTCTTCCCAAGGGAAAGAAAGCCGGCTCGTTCTTAGAGGGGGGAGACATGGGCAATTATGGAACAAGAAGGGAGGAAGTGTTCACTCAGGAAAAAAAAGGAACCCCAAGCCCGTCCTCGAAGGAGGAAAAAAAAGGGGCGGAGGAAAGGAAGGGGCAAGAAGAGCGTGCAAGTTTTCCCAGAAAAAAAAGGGAGTAAATTCGTAAAGAGAGGTGTCTCCGCGTGTCTAGAAAAACGGGACCGCGGAGGCCCGATGGGAGAAAAAAAAGAAAAAGGGGCACCTTTGTCGATTGCGGCCGAAGGAGAAGGGCCGGCACTCATCACCATCGTTCAAATCGAAAAAGCATGGAGCGCCTCTCAAGGAGGGGGAGGGGGCGATACTGAGAGAAAAAAAAAGAATCCTCTCTCATGATCTGCGTAGGGGGGGGGACGAAGGCAACTCCTCATTGAATAGAAGGAGGAAGCGCTCGTCTCATCTGTCGAGGGGGGGGAGAAAAACTCTCATCTTGTACAAGGAAGGGAAAATGTTACAATTCTCTCACGGAGGGAAAGAGAGGGAAAAATCGGGTCAGCTGAAATCGCGTATCGAAAGGGAAGAAATCTAACGACTGGAAAGATCTTTTCTAGAAAACCGGTTCGCCCTTCAAAAAAGGAGGTTAAGGCGTCTTCCCAACGGAAAACAGGAGGAAAAAACGCAGCATGGATCCATTTTCTCTGGGGGCCCGGGAAAGGAAAAAGGAGTGTTTCTAAAGAAAGTACTCTGCAGATGGGGAGAGGGGCAAAGAGCAACTCTTGAAAAGAAGAGCAGGAAGAAAACTCCCGTTTTGCGACGAAAAAAGAGTGCAAGTCTAAAGGAGGGGAGGGAATTTTGCCGGGGGAAGGGGGCAATCCATTTCAGAAAAGGCGCATGAGAAAGGGAAAAGCGATCGTGAGTTTCTTATTCTGCCGGGGACAGGGGAATGAAAGGGTGGCGTTTGTGCAGGAAAAAGGTTGGGAATTCATCTTGGGGAGAGGGGAAAACCAGAATAACCAAAGGATCCATGGAAAGGACCAGGTGGGGAATAGGAAGTTTCTTTTCCCTTTCCATAAGAACAAGAAAGGTGGGAAATCTCCCTCGATAGGAAAAGGGCGGGAGCCGCACGGGGAAAAAAAATCGTTTTCTTACTAATTGGATGAGTAAGGGGGGGAGGGGGAAAAACAGGCATAGGTTATCGGACATATAGAAAAAAGGAGACCTATTGTGAGAAGGGACTTTCTATACCGAGGGAAAGAAGAGGTTTGATTCTGGGAAGACCGCAACGCAATGGGGCAGGGAAAAAGAGAAAACGAATTCGATACCTCGTTCAAGGGAGAGGGGAAAAACGGAGAACTCGAAAGGGAAGAAAAGGCTGGAAAGTTTCCGAAGAAAAAAGAGGGAAGAGAGACAACCACAACAACTTATTATGGAGAAATAGGAAGAGGGAAAGAAGGTCGTACTTCCATTTGAAAGAAACTCCTCGGAGGAAGGGGAAAAACCCTCTTTTTGCCAATGAGGAAAAAATTCTTGGAGCACTTAAAAAGACCCATGGCGTTCGGATGAGAAAACAACCTGAAGGAGGGATCTAAATAACCCCTCACGGAAGAGGGAAAGAAGAATGTTCTCCAGAGTGACCGAGCACTTCAACAAAAAAAAAGGAAGCATAAAATTCTAAAAATCTTTTGCAATCATAAAAGGGGGGGCAACCGAGCTGATTCGCAGGGAAAAGGGGAAAAACGGACGTTTCGATGGCCATGTAAAAAAATTGTCTGCTTTGTCAGTAAGAGGCCGTTTTTGAGGAGGATTAGAGTCCAACCAATGAAAACACCATAACCTACATAAAATATCACCTTCACGGAAAGAGTCTAGGAAACCCTGCGTCCTGTCATAAAAATGGGGAGATTTCCACTATTTGAGTGATGAGAAGGAAAGGAGAGAAGAGGGAAGAAAATTTATTCAAACTCGTGTGGAAATGCAAAAGCCATCCTAAAAGAGGGAAAGGAACGACCCCGCTTCAAACCGTTATTTAAGTGGGGGGAAGAAGGGGGAGAGTGGCGAAATTCAAGGGTGATACTTTATCCCAACCAGAAAAAAAGGAATCGCACTTTCGAAAAGGGAGATCTGGAAGAGGTGGGGGGGGAAGGGGAGGGGGATCTTCAAATAATTCCGCATTATGCGTACTGGGGAAACCTGTGGGGAGGGAACGACACCCACGGAGAAAGGGGAGAAATCAGAGGATTCGTTTACGGGCGAGAGGAAAAAATGATTTGCGATCTTTATACGAGGGCAGAAAGGGCCTTTGCGCTATTGAAAAGGGGGGGGAGAAAGAGAGCGTTTTTTAGAGGAAAAAAGAACCGCAGCGCCTGTTTTTGAACGCGGGATGAAAATTTGAAGAGAAGGAGGGAGGCGCATTAAGAAAAACTCTGAGCAGGGAAAGAGCTATAGGGAGAACAAGACCCCCTACTGATAGGAGGGAGAAAAAAAAAGAGAGAGGTCGCGATTCACGATGGCGGATGATTCAAAAAAAAAAAGGCCGCATACTACCATTTGCCAAGGGGGGAGGGGGGGGGGGGCCTCGCGCAATAGTCTGTCCGGAAAGGGGAGAAAGTACAAATCGGGTTTCTGGAGGGGGGGAATTTCCTTAAGATCGGGTGGGGAGGGGACAATGGGGGCCCACTCGGCTACAAGAAGGAGGGGGGAGAATTTCGGCCATAGAAAGAGGAAAGAGAGAAGGTTGTTCCGCTGGTCAAGGAAGGAGAAAAGGTTCCATCAATTGCAAGAAGGAAAACCCGCGACTAACGAGAAGGAGGTGAGGAAGTCATGCATGCCATAAAACAGGGGGGGACAGAAAAGGCCCGATGTGCTCGAAAAAGGGAGGAAGGAATCGTGCCCACTGGAAGTTTCGACATGAAAAACAGGGGTCTCATCATAGATAGGGGGAAAAAGAGGAATGTACTGGGGAACGTCGAAAAATCCACACACTACAATGCGAAAAAAGGTAGAAAAGGCGCTTTGCTTTATAAAAAAAGGAAAGGAAAAAGAGCGGAGCCGTCTTGCTACAGGAAGAGAAAAAAAAGTCGAAAAGTCCAAGTTCGCCAATTTGGGGGAGACAGGGCCCCCTGGTGTGTGTGGGGGGTGTTTTGTTTTTGGTTTTTTTTTTGGGGTTTGTGGTTTTTTTGGGGGTTTGTTTTGGGGGGGTGGTGTGTGTTTTTTGTGGGGGGGTTTTTTTTTTTTTTTTGGGTACAACCAACCCAGACAGGGGGAAAAAAAAACGGAGGTGTCCTCATTTTTCCGTTGTGCGAAGGGAGATTCTTTCCCCGCCCTGGAAGGAGAAGGGCGCATTCTCGAATCGTTAAAAAGGGAAAGACTCTATTACATCCTCTAAAGCACTTTGTAAATCTACTCGAAGGAGAGAGAAAGGGCTCTCTTTTATTCTGGTCTAGAGAAGAAAAAGATCGACTTTACCACTTGGAAGGAAACAAATCGGCGGTCTCGTGGCGACGGCACGGGAGGGGAAATACGCACCGGTTGGGAGGGGGACCAGGGGGGAGGAAAAAGGTTCCCGATCCTATTTCAGAAGGGGAAAAAAAGGGGTCTGTCTGGGCCAGAAGAGAGAGGAGTAAGTTTACTTTTCCTAAGATCGTCCAAAAGGGGATCAGGGGGGGAATTCACCGCCTCTATCGTCCGCAGAGGGGAGGGGGGGGGGAAGGAAGGGCTTTGCTCTACACCAGAGGAGGAAAGGAAAAAAAACTTCTTCCTAGGAAAGGAAAGAGGGAAAGGAAAGCGTAGGTTAGTTGGTGAAGGGGGGAAGGAAAGAGAACAAAGAGGGGAGTTTTCGGCCCGAACGAGAAGGAAAATAAAGCCTGAGCAGACGTGACTGGGGGAAGGGGGGATCGATTATCGTAAGAGGAAGAGGGATAAGCGCAGGGGGGAACCATCTCCCTTCTCCCAGGAGGGGGACAAAAGAGGAGGAGCATTAATTCACGGAAAGAAGCTTTTCCCAAAGGGAGCATTATCTTCCCTGCAAAGGGGGGGAGGGATTTAGCGAGCGGATCTACCCTTCCCCCTTGTATCAAGGGGAAAGGAAAACGGAAGTTGTTGGGAAGAGGAGAAGGGGGGAAGAGGCAACGAAATTCGATC
>Ga0179593_1664438_pt1 | contig 11990 bp, 16 predicted proteins | sample CZODoug2_1_08_16_FD_185931 | JGI IMG/M metagenome (GOLD analysis project Ga0179593, IMG submission 185931) | Vadose zone soil fungal communities from Angelo Coast Range Reserve, California, USA - CZODoug2_1_08_16fungal (PacBio error correction) | ecosystem: Environmental > Terrestrial > Soil >...
GGGGGAGAGGGTCAATTTTTCGATCACCCGCTCGATACAGTATCAGAGGAAAGGGGGGCAGGGCCGGTAGCCACGTACTAATTCCGGTGGAGGTGTGATTCCACTCTCTTTATAGAAAAGCGAAATGAAATCCTGAATCTCGACGGAAGGGGGAGTCGGTTGTCTGCACCAGCAAATGCAAACCTATTATCGGACAGGAGGGGAGGGGGGACAGGAGTCCATGAGGCTGTCGTGCCTGCCGCCCGCGGGCTTAAAAAAGGAAGCATGGAAAAAGGGAGGTTCGCTGCTCCGCTCCCAGGCGGGGGAGAGTGTTAAATTCCTGAAGCCGGAAGGGAAGAAGAGGGAGATTCAATTCCTGCGTCCAATGGGGGGCATGGAAGGGGGAAAAAAGAGATTCCTTCGAGAGGCCTTGCCCGGAGAAAAGGGAGGGGAGGACACTAATTTCTACTCTGCTGCGGACGTTGAAAAAAGGAAAGCTCTTCACGCTTATCGGCGTAGAGATGGCAGGCCGTGTCGTCCGGCGGGGGGAGAAAAAGCGGCGAGGAAGCACCTGGATCACGGATGACCGGAAAAAGGAACGAAAAGAATGGCGCTTTAACCTGCGCCAGAGGACTCGGAACGGATATTACCTCAGGCGGAAAAAGAGAGGGGAATAAGAAGGGGGTGGGGGGCCTCAGATTGGGTTAGGAAGAAAACGTTGAAGCGCCCAAAGACGTCTTCGGCAATGGGATTCACAAAAAGAAAAAGGGGGGGAGACGGACGCTGTACAAAAAAATCCGGCTAGTGCTAGGAAGAAGGTTGGTCCCTGAAAAGGAAAAGAAGTTGACTGCTCCTAGGAGAGAGAAATGCGCACGGGCTTACAACAATTGGGGGGGGAAGGGAAAGAAAAGGGAAGGGGCTCAAACTTGAATTGAATCTGTTGAGAAGAAAAAAATGGACTCGTCCCCCCAAGGGCACCATGGAAAGGAAGCGTCGATACAGGGCGAGCTCACTTAATTCAGGCCAGGAAAAGAGACACGGGGTAATCATGCCCCAGCAGTTAATGGAACGAACAAGGCTCCTTCGCGCATCCGGCTAAGGAAGAAATAAGAACCCCCTATTAGGAGGGAAAGGAGAAAAAAGGGGGAAAATCTCTTTACATCTCAATAGGGGGTCGAAGGAAAAAAAGGAAAAAAAGCCTTCCTTCAGTGTTAAAAGTACCGTGCACTGCTTATTTTGTGGGAAAGAGGGAAAGGTCTCCTCACGTAGACAGGGGGGATGAAAGAAAAGGGAGTTGGAACGACCTATGAAAAAGGAAGCTATCACTGGACCGACAGGGGGAAAAGAAGGAAAAAGTTCTCCTTCTTGAAGGCAAAGGGGGGGAGAAAGGGGCTTCAACCTCTCCTGAGAAATCCAAAGAAGAAAAAGAAATCAAAATAGGAGACGCCTGTGTTCTTCGGGGAAAAGAAGGAAAAGGCCTTTCCGTCTCGTGGGCATAGGGAAAAAGAGGAAAGGTTTTGTACCTGATGTGGAAATCGCTGACACTGTTTTCAGGAGAGAGAGAAATTTTAAATCCTGACTATAATTACACCTAAAAGAAGGAGGGGAAGAAAAAACTGCCGCAATATCTGTCAGAATTTTGGGGGAGGAGGGGCGGAGTCCCTGCGAAGTAGGAGAAAGAAAAGGACATCTTATTCATGGGACCGCCAAAAGGGGGGGAGGGGGGTTCTTTACACCAATCATACGAAAAAAACAACCAGTACCGCTCCAAAGGAGAAAGAAATAAAAGAAAAAGAATAGGCCAAAGGCAGGAAAAAGAAAGCACCAAGACGGTTTGTCTAGGGGAGTGTGGTGAATTGCAGAAAGAATAGGGAGGGGGGGGGAGGGGGGGAGCAAGAACCGTCCTGGATCACCACGAACGTTGAAGGGAAGGGGGAGAGGGAACGTCTACTATTGTTCTAATAGGGAGGGGATCCCGCGATGAAAGGGGGGGGGGGGGGAGGAAAGGAAAGACTTCCCAGTCTCCGCGTAATAAGAAAAGAGCCGGCGATTTCTCCGACAGGAAAAAAGGAAAAATCCCTTCACCGTGGAAGAGAAAAATAGACCAAGTCACCGGCCGGGGGGAAACAAAAGAAATCAATGCCTCAATTAGATTGCAATAAGGGAAGAAAAAAAAAGAATTGCAGCGGAAGTCAGGAAAAAGAAAAAAAAGACAATTGGGACTTCAAAACCATTCCAGTACAAGTGCCGAGAGAAGAAGAACTCCAAAAAAATCGTCTATCAGGAAAAAAGACAAGTGATTTCAAAGGCGAAAGGAGGCAAAGGAAGGAGGGAAGAAAGCACCCATTCGAAAGCAAAAAAAAGGGTAAAGAAGATAGCCACTCCGCCCAAAGACGAGTGATAAGAGGAAAGGGGGAGGAGTCGTCCCATCCGCGGGCGAAAGGAAAAAGTGTTTGCCTCTGTCGAGAAAAAAAGTGCATGACTTTTCGCCTTTGGGGGAAGCGGAGGGAAAGCAAAAAAAAAAAAAAAAATCAAGCACTATGAAAAGAGATACCTCAGAGAAAGAGGAAAGGGGGGGGAACTGGGCGTCATATCCAACATTTTTCTATTGGGGGGAAAGGGGAATCCGAATTTTTTCTATTCACTGGGAATGAGAAAGGAGGGGGTCTGACCGTTTCGCTTCACTTATCCAAGAAGAGGGGGAGGGATGCAACAAATTACGGATAGCACGAACTTGACAGTCAAGGGAAGGGAAAAAAAGGTCAAACCTTGTAGCGGCCCCTAGGACAGGGACCAAAAGGAAGGTCGAAAGCTCTCTTTCCCGCGCAGAGGGGGAGGAACGACGGGAATCGGGTTTTGGGCCGACAACCACGATTAGGGAAAAAGAGAAAAAAGGCCACGTTTGGTGTCGGGTCGTCAGACGCCGAAAGGGGATCCGATCGGACCCGCCTCGTCTTGGAAGGGGGGAAAAAAAGCACGGGTAACCTGCTTTTTTCCAGCAACAAGAGACGCGGGATCTCTCTGCTTGGCCTGACCGAGAAGGGGGAAAAGAATTCCCATGTTGACTCCTTTGAGAGGGAAAAAAAAGGCTCATGACACACAATCGTCGACGGCAACAGGAGAAAAGAAAAAAAAAAAAGAGACAGCTTCGCTTACGAAGGAAACTTGCCCTTGAGAAAGAACGGGAGGGAAGAAAAAAAAACAACGGAGGAGGATGAAAAGAGAGGGGAAAAGTGACGGTTTCGCACGGCCAAGTTTCCCTCGGAAGGAGAAAAGGGGGAAGGGGGAGAGTCCTTCGCCGATTGTGGTCGGGGAAGAGTCAAAGGGAGTCAACATGTATTAGCGAAAGAACTGGTCAGAGCAAGCCGAGAGAAGGGGGTGAAACAAAGGTGAAAACCGATGCTGGTCCGATCGGATCAAGAAAGGGAAAAAAATGGAGGCGATTCTTCGGATGAAAAGAAAAAAAAAAAGAGGACACCTTGAAAAAAAACCCCCCAAAGGGAAAGAGGCCCACCCTTCTATGCATAATGATATCGAGGAAAGCGGTCTTTCTACAAGGAAGGAAAGGGGGGAAAAGGTCGGATTTGAAGATTGTCCCTCAAGGAAAGGGAAAAATCAAGTTCCTTACTGAAGGGAGGGGGAGGAAAGGAGTCGAAATTGATGGTACGGAAGGGCCAACTGCAGATCATCTAAACGGGAACCAGTGCCCAGCACACTTCGAGTCCCGCGCAAGGAAGGGGAAGAGAAAAATTTTGGATTCTGCAAAACCCCAAGGGGGGAAGCGTTTCTCTTTATGTAGAGGGGGGGGGACAGGAAAGTGTATAGAAGCGGTCCTGCGGCGGAAAGGAAGGGGTTCTCAGAACTCTCTAAAAAGCGAAAAGGAGGGGCCTTCTTATAGCAAGGAGTTTGGGTAACGCGATTTTTCCTTAGAAAGAAGGAAAAGGGGAGGGACCGGCATCTTCATACTAGGGGGAAGATAGACTGACTCTCTGTTGTAGAGGGGTTGTTGCCCGGGCAAGGAGGCAAAAAGGACCTCTTAGGTGACCCTGCCGCAGAAAGAAAAAAAGACCGATTTTTGGTGGAGTTCCCTCGTACGTGCAGTTTGGTGTCAGGAAAAAGATGGATACTTCTTTCAAGGTGGGGAGGGTCTGGCTTTTCCTCAGAAAGTTCCACGCGGACAATTCTTGTGTTTCTGCTATTGATTGGCCTTGGGATACTGGACAAGAGCCGGGTGACTTTTGGGGGAGCAAGTAAACGGGGGAAGGGATTCTTGGTCTGACAAAAAGGCGCATCTCCGGAGGGCTACGGGGAAGACTGTGGATTCTGCTGATCGGGGAAGAGCGCAGGGCAAAAAAAAAAGAGCGACATAGTATCCGTTACGAGAAAAAGAAGGGCCGCTTTTGGAAAGCAAAAAGGGGGAGGGGGAGCCGCAAAATTATTCGCCCCATCGGGTGCTCTGCCAACCGTCTTGGTGTCTTGGAAAAAAAGGGGGGGGGGGCCTATTCAGTAGGCCTTCTACAGGGGGAAGCAGTTTTATCTTTCGGGGGGGGGGGTGTCCATCAATTACTCTAAAAGGGGGGGGATACGGGGTCCCACCCTGAAAAGGGTGATCTTCCAATGACTCAGGAAAGGACGTCTCTTTATTCATTGGAGGGAGGGAAAGATATTGCTTCATGTAGGGGGAGGTTTCGGCTTTTACTTTCTCATGAGTCCCATTTAACCGGTGTAAGAGAAAAGGGGGGGAAAGAAGGTACAAACCTCATCATAAACAAATGGGGGGGGAAAAGGAAAAGCGTACTGTAAATTCAAAGTGCTGGTTTTTTCTCCAGGGGCCGGAAAGTCTTACGACGAGGGATGAAGGGGAAAGGGGGGGGGGAGAAAATACAGTGTTCAAGGGAGGCAGATACCTGCTTTCTAAACAGTAAAAGAAGTAAAAGGTCCGTCAGTAAATAGTCGAAAAATCTCAGCTAATGCGAACACAAAAAAAGGGTCATGTAACACAAAGCAGAAAAAAATAAAGGGGAGAGCGGCAAACCGAGGGGGGGGCCAGCTCCCTTTGGATGAGAAAAAAGGGAGGGGAAACGAGAGGGGCCGTATCGGAAGAGCAGTTCCATTTCCGACGGAAGAGGAAGAAGGAAGGGCTAAGTGCGGGAAGAAAGGTTCTTTCATTAATGCTGGGGGAGAAAAAGGGCCTTAATTAAATTTATCTCGGAAAAAAAAAAGGGAGGAAGGAGACGGCGACATACAGGTGCCGACATGTGTCCGGTTGAAAAAAGTTTCTGAGTTAAAACAAATCCGGAGAGAGAAAAGGGGGGAAGAGACGAAGGGCTCATTCAGCGGTAGAAAGCCGCATAAACGCCTTTGGGGGGGGACTTTATATTCTAGAAGAGGGGGAAGAAGGGTACATCGTCCGTATCACGGGCTGCCTCCCATTCAAGGAAGAAAAAAAAAACGTTGCAGAGAAAAGGGGAAAGGGGGCCAAAACCCTTTTAGAGGGAGGGATTTCATCTCCTTTTCCTAATGGAAAGGGAAGAGAGGAGAGGTCAATCTGCTCAGGCTGATAGGGAATTCGACAACCAGTAAAAAGGAACTCTCCTGAGGTGCTTCACAACAACCGCAGAAGAATGCGGTCTGAATCGGAGAAAAGTGTATTTTAAAGAAGGAAAGAAAAGAAGGGAAAGAAGGAGAACTTGGAGAAAAAAGTTTTTTTCATGTGCAATAATGCTTCCCTGAGAGGAGAAAGAAAAAAAGGGGGGGAAAGGACATGGCCATCTGCGCAGGAGGGAACAGAAAATGAAATCTTGAACAAAAGAAGAGAAAGAAAGAACTCATCCCTTTGATCGGAGGGGGGAAAAAAAGGGGGGGCAGTATGGAGAGTCACTTCCGGCGGAAGGGATAGAACAGCCTCATGATCTGGAGAACTCTACTCTTCTGGGAAGGGGAAGGAAGAGGAGTGATAAAGCCTTGTGCACACCTAGAAATCTCTCTATATCCGGGGGGTAAGGATATAAATATCTAAAGAGGAAACGAAGAGAAGTTACTCCTCACCGGGAGGACAATATCCTTCATATCTAATATAATAAGAAGACAAATTTACCTCTCCAACCAAAGAGAGAGGAAAAAAAAAAAGGGAAAAAAAGAAGATTTGTTCGGTTTCAAGGAGATTCGCTCTGCATGATAGTGGAAAAAAGAAAAGGGGGAAATCGTGGGATCCACGCTCTTATAGAAGGAGAAAGGGGGAAGGGCGAGAAAGGAGGAAAAGTCCTTCCGCTGTAAGTCGGTGTCTGGAAAAGGAAAGTGCTGCCCCAAAAAAGAGGCTTGTGGAGGGAGAAAGGAAGTCATGAGGTGGAGGGGAAGGGGCCGTCCGCGGAGTACAGAGGAGGGTCGCTTCTCCGCGAAAAGGGGAAAAAAAGAGGGAGAGGGGAGGGGATCGAGCGGAAATTCGGAAGGTAACGCTTCAAGGCCTAACCAGAAAGAGAGCTTGCTTCGATGCCGCTCAGGGAAGAAGAAAGGAAGGAAAAAAAAGGTCGTCGCCACGAAGTGAAAGGGGAAGGAAGTCTTTAACATCCAAACATCAGGGAGGGAAGAGCAGGATCCTTGCATTCCTGTTGAGTAGAGGGGGGGGGGAGGAAAAAGCGATGTAAATCACCTGAGCACGGAAGGAGAAAGAATCCGCCTGAGCCTGGACAATCGAAAGGTTCTGCCTTCGGAACGGGGAAAGGAAAAAAAGGGGGGGGGGGTTCTCCTCGGGTTTTTTGGCCGAAGGGAGGGACAACGGTGAATCTACCTAGGGAGAAAAAAAAAGAAGGCCCCCACTCCAAGTGGAAAGGGGGGAGGGAAAAGGGGAGGCCGGACTTATCCCTCCGGCTAGGCCAGCAACTTTTTGGAAAAAAGGAAGGAGGTTACTTTCTCCTAGTATAGAGAGGAAGGAGAGGGAAGCTTACACCATTTGCGGATCGAAAGTTGTTGATCCCTTATCAGTAGAAGGGAAAGGTCCCCCATCTTCACCTGGAAGGAGAAGGAAGAAGAAAGGGTTGTTGGCGAGCTCACTTAAGGCAGAGGGTTCACATGCCCCAGGTAATTGAGAAGGCACTAGGAAGGAAGAGAAGGGGAGGAAATTTAACTTTCGCAGGGGGAAGAAAACTGCCGCGAAAGAACTCTTTACCAAAAAAGAAAAGAGGGAAGGAGAGGAATCCCCCTGTGATCTTTCCAAAAGAGAGTGTTTTCAGCGAAAGGGCACTGTCTTATCGGGGGGGGGGAAGGAGGGGGGGGGGAAAAGGATCCTCCTTAGACGATTTTGTGAAAGTGGATTTTGAACTACTATGGGGACTGAAAAGAAGTCGAACGTCATGTATCTGACTCTGTTGATAGAAAGAAAAAAAGGAAGAAAAAAAATGTATTTTCTCCACACTGGCGAGGGCGCGTAGATTTTCGAGAGACCTCAAACAAAAAAGGAAATGTTAACCTCCCAGAGGGAAGGGGAGGGGAGAGGTCATCAGTCTAAAAGGAAAAGGGGGATGATTTTGTGGAAAGGGCTGACACTTTTCAATGGACAGAAGAAGAGAAAAGAGAATGACGAGAAGTCCAAGCCGAAACCGTCGAAGAAGGACGCCATATCTTGGAAAAGTGAAAGAAAAAGAGAATTCTTCATAGCAGGGAAGAAGGGAGAGGAAGGGTGGCCACGTAGCCCCAAAAGAGTGGCTGGACACCAGTCAAGCAAAAAAAAAAATGCCGCACCGCCTTGATTACTTAGAAGCAGACTGAGAAGAGGACCATAAAGAAAAGGTAATGGGAAATCCCCCTGCCGGCAAGTGGGGGGGAAAAACGGAAAAGAAGAACCGCCGGAATCCCTCTACGGTGAAAGGAAAAAGAGGGAAAAGGGGGAAAGGGATGACTCTGTCTAAGATTTCTTTATCCCGCAGGGGAAAAAAACGATCAGTCAGACTGCCACTGAAAAACTAAGGAGATGATCCTGCTATTTGCGCCCCGAAAGGAGGGGAAAGAAAATTCACCTTTGATGAGATAAAAAAAGGGAGTGTAGAACATTGCGGCACAGAAGCGGGGGTGGCCACATAACCCAAAAATTGGAAAGAGGAAGAAAAGAGGTGAAAGGAAAAGAAATAAACTACATTGGGGAAAGGGGGGAAAAAGAGTTCCGATCAGAAAAACAGGCACGTACTCTTTCACGAAAAGGGGGGTAGAGACATTCCAATCATTAAAAGGATTTTCAAAACTAAATGAGAAAGGGGAGAAGGGGGAACCCAAGGCTCTCCGCACAAAAAAGAAGGAGGGGGGGAAAATAGAAACTCCTCCCATCCTCGGTTATCTACTAGTAAAGGGGGAGGCCATCCGCGTGCTGAAAAGGAAAAAATCGGGGGAACAAAGGAAGATAATGAGCCCCTGCAAACACCAAAGTGCATGAGGGGGAGGAAAGAGGGAAAAAGGGAGATTCCCATCAGCCGCATGACCTATCGAGAAAAAAGAGGGCTGCGATTTAGCGATACCCAAGGGACACCGAAAAAGAAGGGGCTGGCATATCCAAAATTGTTTATAGGGGGGGGAAAAAGGGGGGAAGAAGGGGGGAATAAGGGGAAGTTTTCTAGTCACTTTGCTCCTTAAAGAAAAGGGGTGGGGGGTCCTGACCGTTTCCGCGCAGGGGAAAAAAACAGGAAGTAACGGATAGCACGAACTTCCTAAGGGGAGGGGGGGGGGAAAGGGACCGTCAAACCTTTTAGCGGCAAGAAAAATGGCCCACTTGCTGTTCGGCCAGGGGGTCAGCTTGTCCTGCTCTCTGGATGGAGGAGAGAGAAGAAAAGGGAAGCGGGTTTTTTGCCGACCCCACGAGTTTTATAGGGAGAAAAGAGGGGTTCATCCGGCAATGATCTATAAGAAGGGGGAAAAAAGTGAGGGATCCTATCGACGGCAGCAAGTGGGCAAAATCACTGGGAACGGTGGTAAAAGAGGGAACCAGAGCGTCTAACCATTTCCACCGGGGGGAGGGAAGGGGGAAAAAAAGTGACTCCCTTTTAGATGCTACAAAAAACAAGGTCTCAGGACCCCCACTCGGAGAAATGAACCCAAAAAGGGAGGATGATAGTTAACTGCCCGTCTAAACGGGAAGGGAGAAGGGGAGAAGAAGGGGGAAGAAAATCATCAACAACAACAAAAGGGAAGACAGGATTGTGAAGTATTTTCTATCCGTACGGGGGGGGGGGGAGAAGGCTTGCATGAGCTTACGGATTCTTCGGGGATAAGAGAAGGGGGGGGGGAATGAATAATTTTGGTACTCCCACGTAGGGGGGAAACATGGAATTTACTATCACGGGGGAAAAGAAAGGACAAAACAAGCGAGCTTTTTGCTAAAGGGGAGGGGGGGGAAAACCAAGGGCTGTTCCCTATAGGGGGGAGAAATGAAAGGGAAGAATCTCTTTCTCCTTATGAACCCGAAAGGGGAAGGATGTAGTCATACAGATCGTGGGGGTAAAAGGGTCCCGTCGTAGGATATGATCGGCGGAAAAGAAAAAAGGACCTTGTCCGTAACCATCAAGTGGGCACAAGTGGGGGTTCGGGGGGGGGGGGGGGGGGGGGGGAGGAGAAAAAGGTTTTACCGGAAATCGCAAAGGAACGGGCTATACTTAATTTGTTTGCAAAGAAGGGGATGGTAGCTTTTCATTACTCGTACCAGGAAAAGGGGGAAGGAAGACACTTTTGCACAAAAAAGGTGCACTAGCCAACAAAGAGGGAAGAACACTTTTGCAAAAGAGGAAAAGGGGGGGAAAAAAAGGGGGAAAACCCAATTCTCTGAGCTGTTGAAGGAGGCATTGAGGTATCGGAAAAAAATGAAAGGAGGCTGATGGGCATTCGTTTTCTCAGAGAGAGAAGGGAAAAGGGAAAAGGAGGGGGGGGGTGAAAAAAATGAATCTTGGTCACGGGGGGAAGGTCGAAAAACCAAAGTTCGGACGGCATATTCCGAAGAGGGAAAAGGAGAGGGGCTATTTGCTCTCTTCCTGACTCTCGGGGGGGACCGGGCTTTCTGGGACAAGGAAAGGAGACTTTCGTCTTTGAAAATACTGGGAAAAAAAAGAGAAGGAGTGGCCTTATCTACTATTTTTTGGGGAGTTTTTGGGGTTCAGGCGGGGTGGAAAAAGAGGAAGGGTTTTTTGGATATCAAAGGGAGGGGGGGAGAAGACCCTTATTGATGGCTGGAAAGGGGGGGGTTGCTGTTTTGTCACCATTGAGGAGGGAGAAAAGGGGAGCACTGTTCTCTCAAGGCAAGGGGGGGGGAGGGGGGGGGGGGGGGGTGGCGATCTCATTCACGGGGGAAAGGGCCTTGCGTTAGTCTGGGAAAAAAAAAAAAAAGATGGCTAAGGGGAGAAGAAAAAGAAAAAATTCTTATTCTCGTCTACTTGTGGGCAAAAAACGGCAATTGCCAACGAACGCTGAAGAAGTCGAAGAACCCATCGTTTCTCTTTTGCTGGGAAGGAAGGGGGGGAAAAAGAGAGGGGGGGGGATCCTGCGTTTCTTAGCCGCAACATTTATGGAGTAGAATATCACAACAAGTGGAAAGGGGAAAGGGGGCTTTATGTCTTGATCGCTGCAGGGGGGGGAAGGGAGGGGAGGCAAAAAGCCTCCCCCCCCCCCCTACGAAAAGCATTTTTAGCGGGAACGGGGGGGGGGGGGGGAGGGGGAAGGGGGTGTCCATCAATTATCGCTATCACGAGTGGGGAAAAGCCAAGGGAAAATGATATAACATTCGCATTGACCGCATCACGAGAGGAAGGAAGAAAAAAAAAAAAAAGGAGGAAAAAAAAGAATTTTCTGCATTTCTTGACCCGATAGGAGGGGGGAGGGATTGTACTTATCGTCAGGATTCAAATGGATTGGGAAAAATTAGACAAACTTCATGCCTTTGGAATCATTTACAAAAAAGAAAAAAAGGGGGGGGGAAGGGAAAAAAGAAATGACCCTCTACGGGGAAAGAGGTTTCACACACTGGGAGAAGAAAAGGTGGATGGACTCAAATCTTTACTACGAGGGGGGGGGAGAAGGGGGAGAAAGGGGGGGGGGAAAAGGGAAAATACATTTTTCCTTGTTTGCAGAGGGGAAGATACCTTCGTTTCTAACATCAAGGGAGAAAAGGAAATAGTCGTTCCACGTTCCAAAGAAAAGGGGAAAAAGAAGAGAACACCAGCTAAGCCTTGCAAGGAAAAATCGAAAAAAGAAAAATCACGGTGGATTCGCGCTCTTCGAGGGGGGGAAGGAGAAAAGGAAGGAAGGGCATTTTTTATTCCTAATCGGGGGAAAGAAAGGATCCTTATGCGCAGAAGGCGGAGAATTACCTTCTTTTAAGAGAAAAGGAAAGGGAGGAAGGTGACTCTCCCACAAACCAGTGAAAGAGGGAGGAACTACAGGTGCCGCTTGGTGAAAAAAGGGAACAGTGGAGAAAGAGCTCAACAAAGGGAGGGGGGAAAGGGAGAAAGAAAAAGCAAATTTTGTAATCATCGAATCAGCCGTTCCTCTATCCTAGAGCTCCGGGGGGGGAAAAAAAGGGGAAAGAAAGGGGAGGGGAGATGCTATCACTATCCTTATTGTTTGGGAAAAAGCGTCGTATCAATACACTGAGGGGGGGGGGAAAAAGATCTTTACGCCTCGGGTCCGCTAAAACAGGGGGGAAGGAAGAAGAAAAAGGGGAAAAAAAACCCCTATTATAACATTCATATTTTGGAGAGGACAAGATGTGTACGTGAATCGGAGAGTTAAAGAAAAAAACAACCAGTCCATCTCCGGAGAAGGGGAAAAGTTTCCCTCGCGAGAGAAGAATGAAGTACCTTCGCGAGAGGAGCCTATAATCTTTAATATATGGGGGGAAGGGGGGGAGGAACAACTTAAATAAAGAGGGTAGACACATTTTGTAATAAAAGAGAAGCAGCCTATTCAAACTTTAACAGGCATGGAAAATAAGGGAGAAGGGAAAAAAAGATGATTACCTGAAACAAGAGATAAAATGACCT
>Ga0179593_1300517_pt1 | contig 11989 bp, 14 predicted proteins | sample CZODoug2_1_08_16_FD_185931 | JGI IMG/M metagenome (GOLD analysis project Ga0179593, IMG submission 185931) | Vadose zone soil fungal communities from Angelo Coast Range Reserve, California, USA - CZODoug2_1_08_16fungal (PacBio error correction) | ecosystem: Environmental > Terrestrial > Soil >...
TAGGACTCAAGAAGCGGAATGAAAAACAACCTACCGCGCACGAATTATTCAGCTCGAGTAACTACTAGATGTAGGAATATGTTCAGGCTGAAGGAAAAGAAAAGGGACAAACGAAAGGAAGCATTCCGTCCATGCATTGTTACTGGAAGAGGGGGGCAGGACAAGGAACGCGTGCACCGGACTGAAATAGAAAGTGGGGAGTACTGGCAAAAACCGAGCAAAAGGCCCAAGACCGCGGCTGAGAAAATCAAGAGGGAAAAATAATTCCAAGTTTAGCATCTTTTGGGTTGGCGGGGGGAACACGCAGGATGGCAAGTGCTCTTTTCGGGCTTGGACACCTGACCCTACAGCGTCGAACCGGGGAAAAGGCCAGAAAAGTTTCAGGGATGCGGGGGAATCTATTGATAATTCACACGAATCCGTGAAAACCCGGACTTAGGAAGATTCGTTTCTCACCGGGGAGCCCTTTGGAAGAAAAGTGCACCAGGTTGGGAGGAAAAACAGGTCACAACGGAGTTTCATGAAAAACTACCAGGGTAACATCCGGAAGCCGCCGGTCCTCCGGAGGAAATTGGTGAATATCATGAAAAAAACTGTAAAGCGAAAAAGGAAGGCAGGTCCGTCGCAAGGGCGGTTGGGGGGGCAGATTTCTTATAAAATCGGATTTTCGTCAGAGTCAAAAACTGCCGGGCTGCGGTGCCCGGCCAGCCAAGAGGAGAGGGGCGCAACGGCCCTTGGAAAAGGGGGCTAACGCCCAAAGATAGTTGAGAAAAAGAAGGTAAAGCTTTGCAGACCAGGTTATCCGCGTGAAAACACCAGCGCCAAGCACTCAGCGGGGGAAAACAAATAATGAGGAAACCTTCACAAGTGAAAGAACGGCCTGTCGCGGGAAAACCCAACGACCACCACAAATGAATGGTTGAAAAAAAACTGGAATGAATTTAAGGAGGCCGAAAAAAGGAAAGCTCGTCAGAAAGAAAAGCAAAAGTCAGCAAAGTTGGGGATGATGGTCCACTTCTCTAGGAAAGAGCATAAGGAAAGAAATTTAGCGGCAAAAACTGTAGGTGGTTAAAGTCCTATACCGGAAACGTATGATTGCATAGCCAAAGGGTCTGCCGTCTTTGAAAACCAGAAGGTAAGAATGAACGGCAAGCGCATTACTACTCTATCCAATAAAGGCAATCGTTCAAAACCCAATATGTGGACTTTCAAATAAAAGGCGCGGAAAAAAAAGCGGCGAATTGCGTTCGCCGGCGGCAAGAAGTCCTTTACCACTGCCAGAACAATTGGAGAAAGGAAGTAGAATGCCTTGTAAACTTCTAGCTCTGGGGGGCAGAGAATTCTTGGGGGGCAGAGCCTATTTCTGACGAGCAGCTCTAAGACAGGGACCCAGGTGCGAAACCGAGCCTGTTCGAGGAAGAGGGGGGGAAGGAAGTCGGGCCAAGGGCAGATAGCCGAGAGTCAGGCTCTGAAAGGAATGGCTGCAGACACTTGGAAAGAGAGGAAGGGAAGAGCAAAGCCTCACGGAGGAAGGTGGCGTCAGGGGAAGGAGAGGATATCTGCCACCAATATTAAGGCGGCAATCAAAAACTGGAGAAAGGGGGATGGGGCGGACCGGTTGTTTTCTTAGAAAAGGAGCGGGGGAAGACCAAAACAAGAATTGATCTGTTGTGCGACGCGAGGCGAGATTCGAAGGGGTCGGATATAATATGCTAATAGGTGCAGTCGAGGACGGAGGTAAGAGTGGGTTCCGACGGAGTCCCACCTCTCCTGCTCATTGGTGGGAGGCTGAAGAAGCAAAAATCCGAAACAAAGACCGTTGAAACGCGAGGTCCGAGGAAAACGGAGCTCTGAGGAGAAAAGGTTATTTCTTTGGATGGATGATTACACGCATAACGGGGGGCTCCAAGAATGGGGAATGTGGGTTGGGAGGAAATAAAAGGCCGGGAAGGGAAAGCGGACTGTGGGCGAATACAAAGGTAAACAGGAGAACATCAACGCAACGTTGTGAAAGCCTACACAACAACGGAGGCATTAGGAGGGAGAAGAACCAACACTTTTCCATTATTTTGAGAGGCGGAAAGGTGGGGGGGAGCCAAAAAGTAGACTTGCGGAGGATGTTCTCCATTCTTGTATCACTAGTGAGTTTAGTAGGGCATCCCACCGCCAACGAAGAAACGAAAAGCAATCCGGCAAGAAAACAAGGGACGGACAACCGATCTTTTGCTTACGGAAAGCAGAAGGGTCGAAAGCGAGGTGGCATCAAGAAAATCCCAGCAAAGACGACTATAGGCAGAAGGGAAATTTGCAAGGGGCAAGAACCATGACTAAGGATCTCGCAGGGGACGCCGTAGGGGGAACATCAAGCGTATTGTTGGACTCGCAGGGACCGAAGTGAATTTCCTCAACCAACTCGTGAGAACAGCAATCGGCAAGTGGGGCGATTTGACACCCCAGGCATGATGTGAAGGAACGTACCTGCTCCTGATCAAGTCAACACGGGGCGCCTGTCTCTCCATATCCGGAGACGCTCCCAGTGACAGCGTCGGCCGGGAGAGGTCGAGATCGCCTAAAAAGGGGTGCCAGTCCTTCCCACATGGGGACCAGTCGTCGCAAAAAGTCACGTCGGAATGGGCCGGGAGGGGGGTTGGCGCCGGCGCCTAAAACAACAGTGATGAAGGAAAAAAACAAAGACACAAATGGTGTGAGAAAAATGATAATTCTAAAAGAGTCTGGGGCCACAGTTAAGAAGCGGGAGGCAGACGCAAAGAGCGAAAGACGTTCGGGTGGGAGGTACGAAGGCAAGGTGGCTGGAGCAAAGTACTTTGGTTGATGGGACGATTTCCCAGCGTGTTAAGCGTCTGAAATGCGAGAGGAAGTTGGCAGCTGGAATATATAATTTACTGAAGAGGCATGAAACCTTTGTCGGGGGAGATTGACGAAGAATTACGGAAAAAACGGAACAATACGCATAAAGGGGCGGGGAGAAGGAAAAAAAGCGTGTCAGAACAGTTGTAAATCAGCAAACGTGGGCGCCTGGGGATTGGCGATGCCGAGTTGGGAGAAACTCTTCTTATGAGTAACATCCAAAACAAGGTGGTTTTGTGAGTGAAGGGGAGTGAGAAGAAAACGCAACAGCGGCTAAGGTGGTACTCATGAGGGGGTGTCGGCGAAAAGAACGGGTGGCCTTAGAGGTTTTTGGGAACGCAATAGGGGGGGGGGGGTGGCAGGCCAAAGGTCTCTCACGGTTATGGAGCCGTGAAAAAAAGGGGGAACACAGGGACAAGAAGGACCACGTAGCATCTGTGAGGCTAAAAAGGGCGCAGACATAATGTCGGCAGGAGGGCGAGGAAAGCAAAGTAGAGAGCCGCCAGGCAAAAAAAACGAATACCACAAAAAGAATTATGGAAGGGAGTAAAATGAGGGTGGGAATATCGTCACCTTACGAGGACTGAAAACGCGGGGAACGCTGGAAATGGAGGGAAAGGGAAATTTTTCTAAGAAACAGAAAATGTTGGAAAGTTGGCCAAAGGGAGGACTCCGGGCGAAGCGTCGAATACGACGAACGGGGGCGTTGAGATTCATAAGAGGGGAGCGCAACAGACTGGGAACCATTTTGGCGATGGAAGAAACCCCAAGTGGGGGGGAAGCTGAAGATGGGAGAGCAGCGAAGAGCACAGAAAGAAGGAGGGACAAAAGGCAAAGGGGGGGTTACTTCTTTTGAGGACTGATGTCCGAGAAAACGGAGTTGGCCGTTGGCTCGACCATCCAACGCGGGAGAAAACAGAAGAAGCAGGTCACGCCTGTCAAGACTAAACGAGGAAAACGTAGGAGGTGAAAGGAGTCCGGTGCGGGGGGGGGAAATGTTCAGAGAGCATCACCTGAAAATGACCCTTCACGGCTGTCCCACATGCGTAAGGGGGACTCAAGAGACTACGGAGGAAAGGGGAAAAGAAGTATGAGCTGAAGACAAAAAACTCCAAGCAAACTGATTGATTAAACAAAATAGGAAGTATACACTAAGCGATACAAAGAAACTAAGCTCTTGATGTTAAAGGACAATGGCTGGGAAGAAATACTGAAGGGTTCAAAGGGCCTGCCGTCAAAAACTGCAAAAATAAGACCGCGGAGAAAAGAAAACGCCTAAGAGTTTCGGACGGTACGGACTGACCGGGCCTAACCTTCGGTTCACAGGGATTCCTGTCAACGGGGCAGGAGAAAAAAGGCCCGAAGGAAATAGCTAAAGTCTTAACAAGTCACTAAAGAACCAGTTGGTTGTGGTCTTGCACGCAAGGAGGGGCTTGGGGCGACGTGCTTGACCAGAAGAATTAGCATCTGAAAAAGGGGGGGCAGAGGCAAAAAGTCAAACAGTTTCGGGATGTGAAGACGATGGAATGAAATAGAAAAAAAGGGAGAAACTGAAGGGGAAAACGTTAATTCGCAACAGGAGAGCATTTTCTAAAAAAAGTTCAAAAATTTTGACTGGACGCCTGGCTGAGGGAGGGGGGAACCGTAGGAAAGGTTCCAAACAGAGCTTAAGCACTTACGGGACGCGGGAAGTGGGGACGATAGGCCAAAACAGGGGGAAGTTTCGGACTCTCATCCTACGCTCAATGCAGAGGGGCAGTCGCCTGGTTCTGGTTGGGTGGGCAAGAAGATTCAAAGGAAAGAGTTGATGGGAACTGCCCATGAAAAGAACTTGTGGGATAAGTGGACACCAGTTGGGGGGGGGGGAGACTGATCAGGAATCGATCCCGGGGGAAATTGGGCACAGGCTCAAAATAATAGTGAAGAGACGTGAGCGACAAAAAAAGGCGCTCAAAAAAAAGAACACACTACTGAAAAGAGGAGCGTACAAAAAAGAGGGTCGACCATCTCGCAGTTCGTTCCGTGAAAACACCGACCACAGGGGAGATGCTTGAAAGACGAAGCCTTGGATAAGAGGCACACGAAGTCAAGAAAAAAGGACAATTTTTTTCTGTCATTACAAGTCGATTCACGAGGTTTAGGGAAAATAAAAAAGCCCTGGAGAGTCCAGTCGTTGGATCTTCCGAAGGGGGAGAAGGGGCAGCTCCAAACCAGGGGGGCCTTCCTTCGCCGGTAAATTCAGGAAAATCAGATCAAAACCAAATAAGCGCGCATGAAGGAGGAATAGAAAACCGAAAGAGGCGATCACTTTGGCGTGGACTAAAGCAAGAAGGCAGGGGGAGCGGGGAATAACTCAATAACGTCGAGTGTAGCCTGGCAGGTCCGTCAAAGAGTTAAGAAAAAAACACTGTGGGGGGGACAGCATTTCGAGGGGAAGAAGGTTATAGAACTGAGATTCGCTGTTTTCATCATAACCCGGGCAGGGTTGGTACAGCGAGGGAGGGCAACAAAAACGCTCGGAAGAAGAAAAAACATGAAAGAGGGCCAGGCTCCTATCTTTTCACGTCCGAAAGGTTGGAAGGGGGAAGGCCAGCGCTCGAGGAGAGGATACTCGACAGATTCCTTTAGAAGAAGAGGGGTCCAAGAAGACAAAGGGCCGGTTATTGAGGGAAATGCTGGAAAACATTTACTGCTTCGGGCCAGACCAATCATACTTGGCAATTCCAAGTTATGGGGGGTTGGCGCCAGCAGTTGTGATTCAATAACCGTTGTCCGCTCAGACCAATCCGAGGATCATGGAGGGGGGAGGAACTCTCTATGGAGAATTCTAGATCGCAAAAGAGTGGGGAAGGAGAGGCCGGATAGAAGAGAGGTTTCGATTTGGAAAAAAAAAAAAAAAACAGGAGGCCAAATCGCTTGCTAACACGGAAAGCAGGTTTTGGAATGATTCCGGCAACACAAAAGAAAACGATCTTGGACAAAAGAAATTTCAGGCGGCCTTATTTTCCTTTTAAATGGATTGAGGGGGCAATAAAAAAAAGATTCAAAAAGACGAAGGGGTACATGTGGCTAACAGAAAAAAGCGGCAGAAAAGTGGGGGGGGGGGCCCGAGCCGGTCAGGAAGAAAATTACGGACGCAGGCAAAATCACAGTGGGGGGGGTTTATAGAGAGAACCAACAACAACGGGTTGAGGATAAAGACAGATGAAAAAAAAAAGGTTGCAATGGTTTCTGCGACAATTGTAGGCCAGAAAAAGGGAAGGTATCCATGCACTTCCTCGGGAGGAGGAAAAAAATTATTTCGGGGGAGCCTGGGTTGAGGGAAAGAAAAAGAATACGCCAGCAAGCAAATCACGGCAAGGAGAAAAAATCGCGCTTACAGAAAGGAGGGGAAAGTGAAGGAAGCAAAATGAGAGTGGTCGGAAGAACGAAGGAGGAAATAACCAGAGAGCTTTCGTCAGGAACGGCAAAATGAGTTGGGCTAACGGGGACCGCGAAGAGAGCGAGGATGAGAAAGATAGGTATGTGGTAGTGACCGGGGGGAGAAGGGAGGTCAGACAAACTCTTTACCAACTCATTGATGCGGGGGCGAAGTGTGCCTCAAGTTTAGTGGTGGCCAGCCAGTAAAGAAAAGGAAGGGGGGAAATATACAAAGGGTTGGGAGGCTGGCGTGCTCCATATCCTAGGCATCCGTAGGCCTGGGGTTCGCTCTCACCAAGAGAATGGCGCTTACAGGGTTCACAACCTCACGTGGGGAAACAAGCGGATGAGAAGACTGGGTCGCTTCGATGGGGGCCGAGACGGGGTGTGGGCGCAAGAAACGGCGGACAAGAAGGGGTGGGGGGAACACAATCGACGATTTCTATACAAGGAAAAGAAGGGATGTAGGAAAAAAGGGGGGAAGAATTTCCCCCAGAGAACGAAGTCAGAAAAGTCGCGCGCGAGTGAGGAGCTCCTCGGCCTGAGGGGAGGGAGGAAAAAAGGGGGTTTAATGCACGCGGATAGCGGTACTAATGAGAGAGGAGGGGAGATGGATACTGATCACTATTTAAGAAAGGAAAGGGTGAGCTGGGGAAATAATTAAGGGGGGATAACTGTTAAAAAAGAAAATCTGGGGGCGTAAAGATTAGTTTCCTAAAGTGGGGGAAAGACAAGAGTGGGGGGAGCATCAACTTTCGCGGTGTGATGTGCTGGACCCTTTTGGCAATAGGAGCTCAGGATCGTATCACTCCGAGAAAAAAGGAAGTGGTGGTTTTTCTAGCAGGGGCTTGGGAACGGAACGCAAGGCGCGGCACGGGAATAATGATTTTGGCACTCCAAAATACTGAGTGCTGGGAGGGGGTTTTTAAGCGGAGAAAGAGAAAAGGAGGGGGGGGGGGCGAAGAAAATCTAATTCCTCTCAACGGGTATTTGGGATTTAGAAACGTTTTTCTTCTCGAGATTGGGCTAAATTAGAAGATTGGCAGGGGCGCAATGAGACAAAAAAAGAGGCGAGAAGGGCAGGAAATGAAATAAAATCAAGAAATTCAAACACAAAGGTGACCAGGACGACTTGAGATGTGCGTAGTGGAGGAAGTCGACAGTTTTGGGGGAGTCGAAGACAAGGAAGGTTTAGAAAAGAAAGGAGGACTATCACTGGAGGTGCACATGGAAAGGTTGAAGAAAGAAAACAGGAGGGTTCAAGTAAAGAGAAAGTGGATTTCGCCAAAATTCGCCGAGGGAGAAGTAATCTGCGAACTTATTCGTAATTTTGGGAAGAATCAATCAAAACTCATCTGAAATTTTTCTATTGGCAGCCAAAAGGGTACGCTATTTATAGAGCAGAGGAACAGCCAATAATGTGAAAGTTGGGGTGAAAAGAAAAGAAAACAGAATATTTCACCATTTCATTATGGGTTGAAAGAGTGTTTTTATTATTAGGGTTTTCCGATTAAGATTTAACATGATCAAAAGCTTAAAGAACAGGCAATCTTAAGGAAAGAAAACTGGGAATTGGCCTTAGGTCACGTGTAGGAGTGAGGTGAGAAAAGTAGGTACTCAAGCCCTGAAAATCCAGGAAGATTCAAAAATGCTTAATTTTAATCGTATCAGGATAATGAGGGGCGGGTATAACCCAGCTTGGGTCCTCTACCTGCTACTAAAAAAAAAAACGGAGGGGAGAAGTTGAAAAAATAGGGTTCTTAAAGCTTGGATAAAGAACAGGGAGGCTTCTTTATTTCACAAGAGGTGCTTGGGAAAAAATCTGTATTTGTGATGAGGAGAAAACCGGATCAGACGAACCTCAAGAACCCCGGGGACTGGAGAGGGGACGAGGGGAACAGGAGTTCCTGCCGTCCTTTCGGTCGCAGATGGATTATGGGAAAAGGGGGCGAGAAGCAAGGGATTCCTATTAAAGGCACGAGTAAAGGTTCAAGCGAGGGACTGGCACAGAGATGCTTTTGGCTCGGAAAGGGAAATAGCCAGGAGGAAAGCAGACCCGGGACGCACATCGGAAAACTTGGCAGTAAAAAAGGGGGCCAATCGACCACGAATCTTTCGAAAAGGAAGGGAGGCAGGAACGGAAGGGGAAACACTTGAGGGCGCCCTTTGGAGAAAAGTGTGCAAACAAAGGGACAAAGGCTGGACGGCCAAAAATTCAAGTGGGACAAACGCCAGGAAAAGAGACCGGTAAGGTACGACGACTTGGTGGGTCCAAAAAGTAGAAAGGCAGAAAACTACTCCTACAGAAGGACTGGGAGCACGGGGTTTCGGGGTGGTGGGCTATGGGATACTCCGGTGAGGGGAATCGGGGAAAGCGTGTGGAGAAAGGGGGCGAGGGCAGAGCTCGTTTCTGCAAAAAGAAAGAGAGAAAGGGGAAAAAACCATGGGGAGAAAAAAAACCTCCAGAGGGGGGAGAGACACGGGAGAGTGCGGGAATGGATATTAGCTTAAAAAAAAATACCATCTCCATCAGATAACTTATATTTCTCGGAATATGGAGTATAACCAGTGAAAAGACGAGTGCTGTACTTAAGCCCACTCCCGATAGAAAACAAACACATTTGGGTGTGATAGATTTAATATAGGAGAATCCTATTGCCAACTCTGCATTCATAAAAAGGCGAAACGGTGGACTGACAGAATTGTACGCTTTGAGGCGAGACGGAACGATTTTCAGGTCAACCAAATTTATAGGAAAACAAAGGCGTTGGGACGGTAAAGAAGTTCAAGTGGAAGGATGGGGGGGTCAGGATTCAAAAGGGTACTCCTTCTCCGAATTCGGAGGAGAGGGTAAACGAAGAAGCCAAAAGAGGGCACACGCGACCGAGCCGAGGAAAAGGGCAAGAAAACAACGTAACGTTGCTGGGTGCCTTACTAAAGCAAAAGCAGTAGAAACGTCAGAAGAAGACCTAGATGTGCTCGCCTGGGGCGGAAAAGAGGACTACAATGTGTCCACACTTAAGAAGTCGAAGTTTAGGGGACTTTTTCATAATCACCTTCTTTGGGTCAGCTATTGGTGGAAGTGATCAACAAAAACCGAGAGAAAAAAAGCCTACAAGGGTGCGTAACTGCTTGGACAGATGCACGCTGTGTGGAATTAACTCTCCAGTCGGGGAACTAGTCAGAGCTGACGGAGTCCTCGAAAAGACCTTTTACACGCCGATATGTAGAGAAACCTAGACGAGGTATCGGGATCAATTCGTCATTTACTCGAGGGACCAAAATATGAAGTGTTCTTCAAATCCCACTGTCTTGTTTGAGTAAAACCCGTTGGATACCGGATAGTCGCGGGAAAAAAAAACCATCAAATGGGCAGGCGATCTTTTCGAAAGCGCAAGAGGCGATCGGCGGGAATGTCTCAGCGCGAGCAAAAAGAGTTGTGCCGTAGAGCCTAAGTAATCTTAATGTTTATGGGAGGGGGAGCCTGGATCCACCTTCTCTTCAGGGAAAAAACGGAACGCATGGTGTTCCAAGCCTCCGGGTACCAAGAGGCGAGTTCGCAGGGTTGGGACCGTGCTTTTATCGGGAATTGTGCGAAGATAAATCATAAGAAGAAAAAAGCAGGGAAAATTAGAAGGGACGTGTAACAGGAACTTCTGCGAAATAAAGAACGGAAAACGAAAAACACGGCAACGGTTTTTGGGGAATCAACAACCAACGGAGAAAGGAAATAAAAAAGTGACCGAGGGTTGCGCGTCCCCTTGTGGGGGGCACAAAAGTTCTCTTCATGTCAAGGAACGCGAGTTCAGGAATGGGTGGGGAAAGCCAAGGAATGTGAAGTCGGTTTTAGCCTGCGAGAATGTAATCGTCAGCAAACTGAATCAACCGGTTAAGGAATCACTTACAAAAGCCGTACTAGAAAGTGCGCATGAGTAGTGGTTTTCTGGACGATTGGCATCAAAAGAGTCTCAACGTGGAGGAGATGTGCAAGGCGGAAAATCCCATCAGCTCCTATGGGGACTAGACTAGAGACGGGGAAAACTCTTTTGTTAGAGCGCGAAATCAACGCGCGGGGAGTACGGAAATATAAAATCGGATTGGGGAGAGGAGGGAAAGAGCACGGTATTTCAAGAGAATTTCGCAAATAACCATTGAGCCACGTTGCCGCTCATTGGGGAAATAGCCGTTAGCAACGAAGAAACAAAGCACGAGAACCGGAAAAATGGAGCCCGGCAGAGTTACGAAAAGTCATCGGAAAGTCTATGTATCCTCTCAATAAGGACCATTGCGATTTCCCAGGCCACCAAGGAAGAGGGGAACAGATCGGGCTTACAAAACACTTGAAGCTATTTCAAGAGGTTTGGGGATTACAAAGGCCGAGACCCCAAAACAAAAAAAAAATATGCTGAAAAAAAATCTACTAGAAGTCGTATACAAGGAGAAGTTAAGAATACTTCGTGCAAAAAAGTTGGAAAAGAAATCTGGGGCCCCACCATTCACGAGGGCGGACGGTCTTACGCAAGAGTTGCTTTAGTAAGCAAGGAAGTGGGGGTGGACGGTTCCGGAAGCGCGGCTGGAGGGGGCAGCTGAAAGAAAAGGGGAAGAATTTAAGAGAAGGGAGGACCCGGGCGCGCCAAAAGTCATTAAAAGGTTAAGGTTACGGAACAACCAAAAGAGGGGTCAAACACTAAGGTCTTTCAAGAACTGAAGAGGGTCAGAAGCGAGTTGGAATCAAACAAAGGGGGCAAAAACCTTTGATTTGCTTTCTCAGGGGGGGGGAACGGAGTCTGGATGTATTCGACTCGCAAGGGCATTTTTTGGGACGATCCGGGCGTTGTAAGGAAACGCAAGAAAACTGGTCATGGAGACCAGATTTGGGTGAGGGACGCCCCGGGAATAACGAGTTCGTCGAGGGTTTTTTGGTGAACGCGCAGAGAAATGGGGGGGGGTTGCGCCACGTCCTACAACTTTATTTTGAGCCGGTGAGCAAACGTTTGTAAACGGGACTTGCTAGCCGAAGTTGCTGCAAAGGAGAAAAAAAGTACGTCATTTTCGAATCACCGAGTATGAAATTCGGAAAAGCACCAAAACACAAAAAACAGCGGAAGGAATTCAGAGGTAGTTGGGGCTTAGAGAAAAGGGTTGGGAGGACAGGTAAACGGGAGGCACTTAATTCTGGACGCCTGGAAAATGGCTGCTTGGATGTAGTTGGTCCAAAACAGGAGTCACAAAGGTGTAAACACGGTGAGAAAAGACTCCTTTCTGAGAGGGGGGGAGAAGACGAGGGGTGTCTAACTTATTGTTGTGTTCCTCAAATAGCGGCAAGGGAGCGAAATGGGCATGGTAGAGGAAAAAAGTGACGACGACTGGAGTCTAAACAAGCGAAGTAACATCAAAAGGGGAGGGGGAAACAAAAAACAATATTGCAACTGAATTATTTTACGAAAAAATGATGCGTTCCGAGGCAGAGTGGCCGTGGTCCGGAGAGGTGCCGGTAATCCAACGCTTCGCAGACTCAGTGCCGGAGGAGAACGGGAAGGCCGAAAAACGAAACCCCAAACAAACAACCAAAAGAAAATTCCAGGATGCTTGCAAAGGGTGCGGTATTCCGAGCCCCTGAAAAGCCGGTCAAGATCTTTCAACCAGCCATAGTAGGGAAGAAAGAGCAGGCAAAGGTCTAATCCCAGTGATACTCTACAAT
>Ga0179593_1374307_pt1 | contig 11989 bp, 11 predicted proteins | sample CZODoug2_1_08_16_FD_185931 | JGI IMG/M metagenome (GOLD analysis project Ga0179593, IMG submission 185931) | Vadose zone soil fungal communities from Angelo Coast Range Reserve, California, USA - CZODoug2_1_08_16fungal (PacBio error correction) | ecosystem: Environmental > Terrestrial > Soil >...
CCTCAGATTAGAAAGTTCAAAGAGAGAGGCGAGAAATAGGCTCGACCTATTATAGGAAGTCAGAAAGGGATTCAAAAGAAATGAAGCCTGGACACGTAGAAGGAGGGCTTGACTAGGCAGTGAAGACTGCGAGCCCACAGAAACAAGGCCCTTCAAAAGAAGAGGGAACGAAAGGGACGCTTCATTTCGGACTGTCTCATTGTTTTTTGGGAAAAAAAAAGACCAAAGAGCAGACTCAGACCGATCCCCCATCTTGGAATGAAGGGTGGGAGTATGAAGATAGGACTGAAAAAGAGTGGGACGAATGAGTACAATCAAGCCAAGAGGTCTGGGGGACGAGGCAAATATTCCCGGGAAATGGATCCGGCAAAGGACTCGACGGGGAATGCAAAAGAGGGGTTCATTCTTTATTCGAAAGAGACGCTCAGGAAATACAAATCATCCAGAAACCTAGAAGAGGGAGAAAAGAGAACCCCTGACTCGCTCGTTAGGAAAAAGGATAGCCAGGAACAAAGAGTTAAAAAAAATATAGAAAGGGAAGAATTCACGACGAAAAAGGAGAAAAGAAGGGAAGACGGATTGTTCAAGACAGCAGGCGGCGCACACTGAGGGATCGGGAAGATCCAAAAGAAATACACAAAGCCTTCCGACCGATATTTCGATCAGGGAGAAGTGTTAGATGGAAATTTTCTCTCTTATAAAAAAAAAAGGGAGGGGTAGGGAAAAAAGGATAAAAAAGAGGGGGGAGACATGACTCAAAGAAAAGGCACTGGAAGCGAATCGGGAGGAGGTTGGCTGAGACGGCTTCATTCTGACATGGGATCAAAAGAATTGGACGCTTGCTAACTACTTTGGTCAGGGGGGTGTTAAAGAAAGGATTTATCTTCAGGCATGGGAAAGATGGATGAAAGAAGAAAAAGCTCGCCGCGCAGGGATATAGGTATCGATGATCTTCGTGGAAGGGAAAGATTACGAGGGAATATGAGGGGCGGCCTGGCTGAATACGAAAAGAGTGTCTACCAGAGGGGTTCTAGGCAGAAGAGGGGTCCATGGCCGCTTCACAGCGACACGTCCTATGTGAAATGGAGACAAGATTGTCCTCTTCGTCAGTGTGATGCGCCAAGAGTAGCTTCAAAAAAGACAAATGAAGAAAAAGATGGGGGGGGGGGATGTCGAAAGGGGAGGAATATCGTACAACTTACACCTGGGAAGAGCCAAAGGAGAGAGGAGAGGCAATGCTCGGATCGTCATTCCTTTGGGGAAGCTGTGTAACTCGCGCTTCGGAAGAGCGAAGAGTAAAGAGGAAAGGGGAAAAAGGAGATTAAGAGGAACACATTTTTAAAGGCCTATAAGCTTAGGGCAGAAGTTGCGAAATCGTGGGCCTTCTCAGCCGAGGATACCAGGACGTTCCTCCTGTCCGCCCGCTGGCAGGCCGAGAAGAAAGGAGGAAGAGTGACGGAAAAGCTGGGGGGTGTTTCCATAGCGTAGAACGAAAAGAAGGTAGAAAAAAAAGAAGGACAGTGGAGTCATTCGCAGGAAGACCTCATACCTTTGTACTACTGTAAAGATTGAAACCTGCATAAACGATTTCCAAAGATCGTCCGGGGAAAACGTGAAAAGAATGACTTGCAAAGAGTGACTGCATACGAAACAAAAAGTGCGGACATGGGGGAGGAAATTTAATCATCCCGAGGAGAGTGGAATCATCCAAAAGAAAAGGAGATTGGGTCCACAGTATTAGGGAGGGAAAGGAGGCAAAGAACATGAGGGGGGGTAAGAAGGGAAGGGGGCGGGGATTTAAGTTCAGAGAAGGGAATCCTGAGATCTAGCAGAGCTTCACTCCAGATTTGGCAGCGTCGTTGGGAAAGTTTATCCGTTGGGAGCACATAGAAACTGGGAAAATCGTCCTCCAGGTCAAACGTAAAAACCTTGGTAGTGAAGATAGATTCTTCGTCAGGTAAGGAAAAAGATCAAACAGGTGAAGGTGCATTGGGGGTGGAGGGGTCAGAAAAACAAGGTGCCGTAAGACTGCGGAAAAAGGTCCCCTAATGGATCTTAATGAAAAATTCGGAATCGGCATGAAAGTACTCGTGAACCGCTCGGAGAAAGCGGGGTGGATCCCATTTGCAGAGCAAGGATGGAAAAAGTAAGAAACAAACGAGAAGAAGATTCATAATCCTCCCAGGCGATATTGGCTATTGGTGAGTGAAAAAGCCGAAGAAGGGGGAAGAAAATAGATAAAGAAGAGGGAAGACTCACCAGCCATGAGAAAAGATTGAGGGGCATAGAAGCCTAGGGTCAATAGGATTCCGAGACCGAAGAAAATATTCTTCAATGAGGGTGTCAGGAAGGGACCGGAGGAGGGAGTTATACTGGGGAGTTCACTATCATAAAACAAAGGTTAACAACGGGACCTGAGGAGAGGACCATAGACCAGACCAAGGTCTGGTGAAAAGAATGAAATAGGGAGGGCCAGAAAGTCGCCCCGTGTCCCATCGGGGATGTACTGGGGAGGAGAAAGTGAGTCTCGCGATGAGGTGGGGGAAGAGAGGGGTGAGACAGAATAACAGATTGTTTATAGTAAGGGAAGAGTTACATACTTAATCAAATTTGTGGTGAAAAGAATGGGGGGGGATAAGAACTTGCAGAAACAGTAAAGACTTAAAAAAATGGGGAAATTACTATCTAGTAAGACCGGGGAAGAACATGAAAAGATAAAAACCGACCCAAAAATGTCCCATGGAGTGCGATATGATCGCTGCATCAGGCCCCCGGAAAAAAATCAAACCGTCCAAGCCATAAAGGGGAGATAAAGAAGGACAAGAACAGATATGTCATAAAAAGATTCGAATAGAAAACAAAAAGGGGAGGTTTTTCTCGATGACGCCCCAGAGCAAAGAAGTAGGGATGGAAATGAACAGAATAGCAGAAGGATCAGGGCCTAACTCTCACGGGCAACTATTATTGCCAGGTGCCCTGGGGATGGATGACAAACCGAGAGGGGATTGGAAGCCGTGGAACGGAAAGGGGGTTTGAGGAAGAGGAGCAGAGGTAAATCTTCGATGCTTGGGAGAGAAGAAAAAACCGGGTTTCCGGAGGGAGACTCGAGCAAAAAGTATCAAGAAGGAGCGCCCCGAACAGCCAACCGAAAAAATAGGTAACTCCTTTGCGAGTGACGGAGGGAGGACGCCAAAGAGGAGAGAATGCCGACGCGCCGCATGGTCAAGCGCAGGGCCACTGGCAAGAGAGTAAGGGGGGAGATCTTTGTCAGAAATATAGGGGGGACCTATTAGAAGAGCCCCCAACTTGGTCGATGAAGAAAAGGATGGGAAGCCATGAGTAATCACTTGCAGGGGGATGGGGTAGAAGACTTATTACCCCGAGGTCACAGGGGGACAGAAAGAGTCCCAAGAGACACCAGAGAGATTAAACTTTCTGTACTACTTGACGGCGCTTTTCCTAGAATTAAAAGTGTAGGGACAAAGGCGAAACAATATAAGGCAATCGGGAGAACATTCTCTAGAGGGCTAAAAGGGAAAAATATCGAAAAAAGAACAAATGATTATGAGTAATAGGATATTTTTCTATTGTAAACGATAGAATGTTTACGCTTGCAGGTATATGGGTATTCTTTCGCGTGACGCGACAAAGTCAGAGAAAAGGAAGAAAAGGTAGTCCCAAGGTCTGCCTCAGGAGGGAGGGGGGGAGATGATGGGAGCGTTTGGTTCGGAGAAACAGAGGGTTAGAAGAAACCTAAAACCATAAAGAGACAGTGATCTCCCTCACTTTCGGACACCTGATTCCGTCTACCACGCTGGAGACGGCTAGGGTAAAATATGGGCAATCGGTAGGGGAAGGGTATAAATAGGTGAACAGGGGTAAATTACGTGGGAAAAGGATGGAGTTGCGAGGATCGCCAGGGGAATCCTAGGATTCAAGCAGCAGAACAGGTAGGTAAAAACCATTGGGGGGTCCGCGGTTGCCTGTTAGGGGGGGAGGAACGTTATCTAGGGTCTGATAGAGAAGGGGAGAAATGACCATCGGGGGTCATAGAAGGAATAAGGACGGAATAGTCGAGAACCGGAAAAAATAAAACAACGAATTCCAAGAAAGTAGGGACAGCCATCAACTTAATGGGGACTGTTTGAGACATCACGTGGGAAAAGCATCGCACCGCGGGACTGGCCTATCAAATATGAGACTCTGGTTCATCGCCATCTCAGGGAGTGGAAGAATTGTTGCGGAACAATCAAGAAACGGAAGGGAGGTTGAGAGATCTCCTAGGGGGGGGATAAATATATTTCCGGACAGTTGGAACTTCAATCAGTAAATAGGGCAGGGTAGCGTATTTCTGGTCGAAAAACCTGGGAAGTGAGGAGATATTAAGAAATTTACCGGGTTTCCACTTGAAGTACTCTCTAAGCAGAAAGGGTATTTCAAGCCCTAGTCAGAAAGTTGCTTCCAGCGCGGGGACTAAAAAGTAGAGAAAACACGTAGGCAAAATTCTGGCCTTTTTGACAAAGAGGAAATAATAAAAAGACACTGTGTTGAGAGCAAAAAAGAGGAAAAAGAGAAATAGAGAATCCAATAACTCATAACGCGAATTCAGAACAGAAAAGCAGCTATACCAGCGATTCAAGGCTTCAACAGATTTCAAGAAAGAACAAAACTAGGAGTTAGAGGGGCAGGATATTTCGGCTTGTCAATGTGGTTTAATGATAGGAAAGGAGGAGGCACGTATCTCGGTAGGCCAAGTCAAAAAACCTTTCGATAATTATGGGAGTTTAACTCAGGAAAAAGTATGATGACCTCGGTGATGTGAATAGGAAAGGGCGTAGAAAGTGGAAAGACGGGGAGCCTGAACGAGGAGAGCGCTACGCTCATACCTGACATTATTCTGTGGCGTAGTGTGTGGGGAAAACGGGAAACCTTCTCAAGAGGCCGTAGTAGGGGGGTGAGAACCTGCTCGCGGTTGGCGGATTTCATCATGGGGGGGGTTTGAAATGGGATCAAAGTGAGGTAGTCTTTTTGGGGCTAGAACGGTCATGAGATAGACTAATTCAGTTGGGACTAAAGAGGACCTATTACTATTAATGAGGAAGTCCTCTTCAAAATGAGGTTTGGTCTTACACTACCAATCTATGAACAAAGGTGAATTGGGGGGATGGAGAAAAAAAATACTATCCGTGCACGAAAAGTGGCGGTTTGACTTTTGAGAAGGATTAACTAAGGGAAAATTCAAAAGAGGGTAAAGTCAACAAGATAGCAAAAACTTTAGGGCTTGCTTCTAGAAGACTGGATGAAGGGAGTCGGAAAAGCCCTACCTTTACAGGGGGAAAAAACACTAGAATGTATTCATTCTAGAGGTTAATAACGACGTTGGGGAGGGAGAAAAAAAAAAATCGGAACAGAGGGAGGATCCACGGCTAAAAAAGGGATAAAAGGTGTTGCGTTCATTCAAGCTCAACTCAAGGGAAAGTCGTGAAAGTGCTTCGAATCCAAAGCGAGGGGGAGAGGGGAAGTAATTGTAAAGATTACATGAAGAAAAAAGGCTCGGGGAGAAGAAGGACTAAGTTCCACGGGACAGGGGGTTTAGAAAGGATTGGCGGGAAAGACCGGAGTTGACCGAAAAGGAATTTAATCTAATGGGGTGAATATACTTCGCTTCCCGCTGGGAGGAGGAAGAAAGTAGCGAGTATGATGAGTAAAACGGAGCTTCAGCGAAGTCGGCAAACCAAGGAGAGGTGACAAGGATCAAAGGCACGTCAATACGACTCAAGGTTAAAGGACTGAGAGGAAGGGGCTCTAGGCAGGCGAGAGCGAGCTAAAAAAAAGACAATGGAAAGGACAAGTGAAAGACCGGGAACTTTCGATTAGGTCTGTTCTTCTGAATTTGACTCAAAAAAAGAATCCGACCGAGACATCTCAACCAATTTGATCATCCGGTTTAGGAAAGATACAGAGTTCAGAGAAAAAAGATATAGGCAAATCCGGGAGAAAGAGCATGACCGAGGACTTGGTGTAGACTGTCGAAGGGAAGAAAAATAACGGGAGGACCGAGCACCCACAAAAGAGTGGGGAGAGCAAGTATTAAGACCAGCGCACATCTAGGACTAGGGCGAATAAATAAATCCCCCCTCCAAGATCCTAGAAAGGATAACAATTAGAGAGACGAGTCGGAGGAATATACCAGCAGCGAGTAAAAGACTGGGAGCATGAAACAACGCTAAAAATTCTTTTTTTCATAAGAGAAGGCGTTGGAGACAATGACCATCAAAATCCTGGAGACACAAAGAAAGAAAAGAAAAGTCACAACAAAACCCAAACCCTGAGAGACCGAGAGGTATATAGAGGAAGGTGGTCAGATGGTAGGTGTGCGAGATCGAGAAAAAAACAACAACTGGAGGAAGGAGGTAGATATATTAAAAGGTGACAGGAAAGACTCGATAGGGAAAGCGACGGTCGATCGGTTGGGGAAGGTGATCGGGGGGGCGCTGCGGGAAAAGGGAAGTGGCACCTCCTTCCAGGGACGAACAAAGAATTTTGAGCAGATATAGGGATTAAAGCAATTCGAAATTGAGAACTCTCAATTTGTGAAAAAAGGAATATGACCAGTCCTCTAGCGTCGACCGCGAAAGTCTCTTTGATGGGCGTGCTAGGGGTCGGTGATATTGACCCTCAGAAGGGAGTGAGAGGGAGGGTAAGTGGGGGCCGAAAATCGGATCGGCCCGCCGGTATACCTTGCGTCTCCATGATACAAGGAATATGCGGCAATTGAGACATATTTGTGGAAGATTACGTCAGACTGTTGACGGAGGCGGGACTAGCGTCTCTTCACAATAACCAACATCCCAATATGGGTGGGGGAGGTGTCGAGGTTAGGAGAAGAGGGTATCACTGGAACAGCATCATCCCCTAAAAAAGAGCAGGAAGGGAGATGACTATTTGCGAGGAGTAAGGCTTTTGTGTCGAGGGGGGGGGCTTTCGCGACTCCAAAGAAATGAATCGAAGGGAAAAATTTCGAGGAAAACCACAGGGAAATGAAGGAGGACGTCCTAAAAATCTGGTACGGAAGATGGTCGATAGGAAAAGAGTTGCTAAGAGAAGAGATAAGGAGCAGTTCATCGCATCAATGGCACCTAGATAAATTCTAAAACTATGGAAGGCAAAGAGTCTTGGTGTAACGTATCGATGTCCACGGAAGGGAGAAAAACCTTCAAATGGACTTTGGGGTAATTCATTCTAAAAAACGGGAGCAGGTTCGGATGGAAGATTTAAACCTGCCTAAGAAGAATTAACAACTCTAAGGGGGCAGAAAGGAAGAAGAATGTAACGCTGAAAGGAGTTGCGCTGGCACAGAAAAGAGGACAACATTTGGCCAGTGTGGCACATTCAGGGATAAAAAGGGGGGGGGGAAGATGGGACGAAAGCCGTAGGTAAAAATAGGAAGGAGAAGGTGGTAGGCAAGACATGGCGAGGGGCCGAAATGGTTAGGGGAGGACGTTATCAGCCATTAAGACGGTACGAGAGCAGGACAACGCAGAGGCGCGATCTTGGGAAAGTGGAGAATTTTGGCGCCTCTGAAAAATGAAGGAAGAGGGATAAAAAAGTAAAGAGACCGGAGAGTCATGAATCTATAAGGCTTCAAGGTGCCAGAACCTAAAAAGGGGGGATCCGATTGTGTTGTGTGACCCACGGAAGGTCACGGAAGAAGGGAAAGACCCTACTAGCTTAGCCATTATCTTCGAACTGAACATTACCGGGAGGGAAACACGAGCGGATACAGCGTTGACTATTTCCAAAACAAAATGGAGGATAGAATCAACCCAAAAGTAAGCGGAAAAGAGAAGAACTATTCTATCTTGCTAGTTGGGGGAGAAAGGGAAAAAGAAGTCTCGGGGACACTAAGAAGATTCCAGAGAGCTCTCAACGACTCTGGAAGGGAGCACTATAAAGGCTAAGAATGGCTATGAAAATACAGCATAGGGGAATCTAAAGGTGGGGGAAGGAATAACGAATGCCCATAAAAAATCAAAAAAGGGGAAGACTTGCAGAATGTCGATCGTGACCATGAATGAAAGAGAATCAAAACCCAGTGACCACTCGAAAATAATATTCCCAGAGACATACAAAGAGGGATGGTGGATCTTCAAAGAGCTGGGCAGCACCGATCTGTATCACCTGAAGGTTCATCGGAAATCTCGCCTGGGAGATTGATTTGGGGGGAGACGGATGAAGAGTGGCGATTCAGATAACAAAGAGGGGGGGAGAGGATTTCCTGAAGGGCCTCAGGGTAATAAAGGTTTCACGACTTTTTCTCGACATGGAGACAAAGGTGAAGACCGACCCAAGAAAATATTTAAGGAAGAGGATCGGAATACCTCAGAACAAGGAGAATCAGGAGTCAGGCCTGTCCCAAATTCAACGATTGGGAGGGAAATAAAAAGACGAGGAACCAGGTGACGCAAAAAGGCCGGACCGAAAGAAAAGAAAAGGGATGCCGAACTGAAAAAGGAAAGAAAAAAGGGTCAGGCCAAACCTACGATCTGATCAGGAGAAAAAAGCACTGATGTTGATCGAAAAACATAGAAAAAACTCGTGAGGAAAAACAAAAGGAGACATGATCGTCACCGAACTAAAAATATTAGGGGAGGTAATGGGATGGAGAGAAAAAAGAAGATCAGTATTGCAGACCAGGGCAGTCTGAACGACTTAGTGGATGGACGGCGTCTGAGATAGCACTTCAGCTTCTCTTACTAGGGAACCGTAGAAATTGGGAAGGAGTGATCAGAGAAGTCACATAGAGCAATGAAAAAGAAATCCGAAGACGTAACAAGGGAAACAGTGGCCGCGCTGACGCCGAGCTCCATCGTGGAGAAAGCAACCAGGTCCATCCAGGGGTCCAACAGAGGCATGCACTTTCACATATTGGTATCATGTAAAAACTGATAGGTTCAAAAAAAGGAGAAATCTACGCCCCAACAGGGGGAGGAGGAAAATAAGATTTTCGCCAGTGAAGGGGCTCAACTGGAGGTAAGGGTGTAGAGCTTTTCCCAAAGTCCCCGAGGAAGGCAGAACAATTCCCAGCCCGACGAAAAACTAGAGGGGGGCCAGACCTGTTAATTAAGGGGCGGAAAATGTTCTCTCAGGAAAAAAGTGTAGGTCACGCTAAACGAAAGAAGGAAGTCGTTGAACATTGGCTTTTCGAAGAACTAGGAAAGCGAGTCTCACAAACACAACGGATTAAAAATAGGAGGAGTTGATATTGTAGAACGCTCGAATCAAAGAGTGCAGGAGAGTGGGAGACGTGTATAATGAGACACGAAGGCGTAACCAAGGAAGTCCCAGTAGGCCCGGACATGTCAGTCTATCTTTGATGAGGCAGACTTGTAATCGTGTGAGCTAGGAAGAAAGATCTACACAAATAAAGACCTTCTCGAAAGAATGGGAGAAAAGAATGATTCCGCAAAAAAGGGGATCCTGTACTTGGGAGATCTTGTACCCTTTATTAGGACAACAGTCAAAATATTGGGGTACAGGCTAGTTTGAACTGAGGGGCTAGGATGCAGGAGCCAGGAAAGGAAATGGAGATCCTTTCGTCAAAGCGAGAAATTAATAAAAGTTTTTACGCGGTTGCGGTTTCTTGAGGGAATGGAATAGAGGGGGACGGCAGATCACTAAGGAAGGAGAGGTCATCAGAAGAATAAAACGATGAAAGTAGATATCTCGAGGAAGGAAAGAGGCACGGCCATCCAACCCGACCTGTCGAAGGCGAATCCAATCATTCTTTTGACATCAACCCCACGCACCGAGAGAAAGAGGCCGAGGTGAGGGAACGTGGATAAGGGCAGAGAGGGTTCACCCTAGCCGTTGAGGGGAAAGAGGTGTCTTCTGGGGGCATCAAAGAAGGGGATGTCATCATATAGATAAGGGTTTTGGACATGCTTGGGAGAGGGCAAGGGGAGGGGCAAGAGGACCTAGGGGATGCGACTTCAGTTATGGGTGAGTCAACGTTGTAAGAGGAGCTAGGGGCACAATGGTAACATGTGGGTAACAAGACCTTCTCTCCTGGGGGTACGGAAAGGGTATGTGCAAGAGACCTAGGGAATCAAGACTTATTCGTGCATGAGGAAAGGGTTCTGAAGGGCGGAGACGAGTCTTGACACATTTTTCCTGCTGCTCAGCCATGAAGGGCACATGAGAAGCTCCTACATCCCAAGAGGGGTGAGCAGAAAAACATACAATCTTCGAGAAGAGAAATCACCGGGGGAGTTCTCTGGGGCCCGTCATGCCGATACGATCTGGATGAAAAGATTGAAGAAGTAAAAGACCGACGGCGGATGTGCTATGGAAGTAGGGGAAGGGAGGGGTAAAGGTGTTGATGATCTTGACCGAGTCTAACGATAGAATCGACAAATTCCCGAAACTTGATCCTAGGAGGGAGGAGAGGCAAAAAGCTGATCTCGTGATTGACTTTGGAAGCGCATTCTTTATAGAGTGAAAATGGAGGACCGCAGCTCTTCGTGAGAGACTGCAAGAGCCTTAATTATGCAAGATTACTTTTGGTGCACGGCCAACCTCGACAATCTCCGAGGGGGAGATAAGGGGGACCAAAGATCGGAGGTTGATGCTAGCATAATGGGGTGTTTGGGGGGCCACATGATCCGCTTAGCCTAAGGTGGAAAGAAACAGGCACTATCTGAAAGGAATGGAGAAAGATAAAGTAGGGCTTCATCAGAGTACCCGTTCACGGAGGGGGGTGTGAATGACACGAACAAGTGAACCACAAGGGGATGGGTCCCGGGCACCGAATATCGATCAAGAAGAACGGGGTTCGTGTTGGAGGTGAGAAAGAGGAAGTGCCAGGGGAAGAGGAAAGGGGTCCAACGGATACACGGTAAAAAAGAAATAGCCCCAACTTCTTTCGGGCATTCACTCAGGGAGAAGAAGGGAAAGAGCGCCCGAATCACCCGCCCGGTTACAGTCAAATGAGCATTAATGTTCAAAGCGGATAGAAGTGGGAACCTACTACCATGATACATAGGTAACCAAAGAGGGGAAAATCGAGTATTACAAAATGGCATACGAAAAAAAGGGGTGAGCTTTACAGGAAGACTAAAAGAAAGGGTGAAAGGGTCGAGAGAACCCGGACTAGTTGGGGAATCGGGTAGTCACAGGTGGCATAATGACAGAAGACCCAAACTTTGGTCAACAATAAGACAAGGGGGGAAGAGTTGGAGACAATAGGGGGAAGAGGAAAGTCAGGACCAAGCGCTTCAGCCCTCGTAAAAGAGGGTAAATAGATCTCCTCGGGATGAAAAGGAGGTTCTCTATTCAGCCTGAAAGAATCGTAGAGAAGGCAGGAAGCGAAAGATGATGGCACTTCATAAAAAGGCTTTCACTAGGAAAAGCCCGGTTAAGTAAGAGGGGACATGAAATGATAACAGAGAAAGCGAGCCCCAAAGACAGCAAGGCCCAGAGGCGACCTTACTTTCTAAAGGGCTGACTGGCAGGACAGCAGGTGACGGATGCCATATAGAGCGAAAGAGAAAGAAGCCCCCAATCTTGGGCTGCCGGTTGGGGAAAAAATGGAAACGAGTCAGGGGAAGAAAAAAGAGGAAACGAATAAGACAAGAAAGGGGACAAAAAGAATAGTCCGGGAGGTCGAAGTAAGGACAGCACTACTGATGCCGATCAAAAAAGAGTGGGCTCCAGTATTAAGACAAGAAAAACTAAGGACCCTCTACTGGATGTACCCCGCACCGATAAGGGCCGAAAAATACCAACCTGCGTCTTCGACGAGTGACAAGATGCAATCTCCCTGACAATTAGTAGAAATCACGAAGTCGCTGAACAACTCAGGAAAAAAAGTAAATTGGGGGGGTTAGCACAAGACTCCAAGGTTTGACGTCCGCTAGAAAGACCTATAAAAGAAGAAAAGGAAGGCGGACAGCGTATGTCGATAGGAGAAGGATGGGAAGGTGTGAAG
>Ga0179593_1728668_pt1 | contig 11989 bp, 10 predicted proteins | sample CZODoug2_1_08_16_FD_185931 | JGI IMG/M metagenome (GOLD analysis project Ga0179593, IMG submission 185931) | Vadose zone soil fungal communities from Angelo Coast Range Reserve, California, USA - CZODoug2_1_08_16fungal (PacBio error correction) | ecosystem: Environmental > Terrestrial > Soil >...
ACAGTTCAGGAAGGAATTGGAACTGCTTTTATTCTTGAGGCGACAAATTATATAGAGGGGAAAAGAGTGTTCTTTCCAGTAAGGAAGTGAAAAGGCGTAGGTGCTTCGAGTACGAGATGGAATTCTGAAACCAGGGCTAGTTTTCGGTGATTGGCAAGGGGGGGAAGCCGAAGGATCCGACTGGGGGAGGTTCCGCCCAGTCTGCCGGAGACCAGGGGGGGATAACACGGGACAGCCAGATCATGTGGAAAATTGGGGAGAGAGCAAAGTCAGAATGGGGGGGTTCCGCAGTAAAAGAAATGCCCAGCTCCCTTAACCACGATCCGGTCGGTCAAAAAATTGAGTCGACGCTCCGTAATCTGGGGATGCGAGATCGGAAAGGAAAAGGGAGATGTCTAAGAAACCGCGGCGCAACCCTTTGCAGCAGTGATGCGGTTTGAGAGGAATTCCCGAAGAGAGCGCGACTTTGCATGAAAAAAAGGACGTCGCGCTAGGAAAGGACTGGGAGAATCAGCGCACCCGTTTGTGTGCGTCACGACGATGACCTTTGTCGTCGGCACAGCCTGCACAACAACAAAGCACGAGGGGAACCGAGTGTCGTTATAAAGAGGACGAACGGATAAAAAAGTGGGAAGTCTCCAAGTGGGTGCTCATGTAAGGAAAAAAACGCCCCAATTCGGCAAATCATTAGGAGAGAAAACAAAATAGGGGAAAGAACAGTGGCTCAAGGGATACAACCCTATCCAAATGGCAGAAACGGGTTGGGTCCCCTAGGGCCCCACAATCTCCAGAAGGGACCCGGAAACATAAAGTAAAAAAAGGGGGAATTCCACCGGATCACGCCAACCGAGGAACATAAAAAAAACAAAAAATTTAAAGAGTCGTGCAAACGGTAATGTCCGCAGAACCCTGCCGGTAGACAAGATCGGGATCAAATCCAAAAGAAAAGAAGAGTCGCTGTTTGGAAAGGAGACGGCAAGGTGAAGACCGCACTGGAGGCGACTCAATCCCGGCGATCACGGACCAGGAGATTAACGGGGTGAAACGCAACCAATCCCGCAAGAAGACCTGTTGAAAAGGTAGACTGCTGTCCATTGCGCGGAACTCGATCGCCAATAGGGGAAAGGAGGGAAACGCACAAAAGACATTCGATCGGTGGGCGTCCGTAAAAAGCACAATTTACAAACGCATCCTCCAGGATACGCAGCACGCGGCCCTGTCCCTCGATTGGGGGGAAATGTATGCGCAGGAAGGGCAAAAGGGATCTCTCGACAGGGAGGAACCCATCAGCACGACAATAATCCGCTCTCAACGATCGAAGAGCCAGGGGGAGCCTATCGCGCTAGCGAAAAAAAATCCTCATTAAAGGCAGGGAATAACAAGCTGGCGGCGAATTCAGCGAAAGCGGGCTAAGGCCCGGGATACGGGATTATATAGAGGAAGGTCGTCGCGCAGCGAACACATCAAGGGAGGAGCCTAGGGGGGGGGCCCTAAATGTTTCAAAAAAAACAAAACGAAGCAAGTTAAGAAAGACCCTAAGGAAAACGCAAAAAATTCGTCGATTTTCAAAAAGACTGTACGTAAAAGCAACAAATTCCTTGCAAAAGGAAACAGAGTGCTCAACCGGGCTAATGAGTTAGGAAAGGATCACTGCGGCGAAACAACAAGGCCATTTTTCCAGGTAAAAGAACGAACCACTTGCCCAGAAAAAAGGAAAGAGACCCCGCGTGACGGGTCGGGAGCTTAATATCAGTGCGTAAAGCGCTCATGTCCGAATCCGTGACTGACAGCAAAGGAGGGCGCGCTTTCTGAGGGGGAAGTTTCCTGCTCCACAAGGAATAAAAAGGGAAGTATAGTTGCTTTTTCGTCTCTCGCGTCATCACTATCTGGCCCCCCTTAAAAAAACATCTGCACACCCCCTGCTAGGGAGGGGATGCAATCCTTATCCAGGAACCCATGAGAACCTCCTAACGGTCCAACCACCGAAATCTCAACAACCACAGAAGGAAGAGATAGATGCCGAGGGTTGACCTTTGAAAAACCGTGAGGGTTGCCACTTTGAATAGTATTGCAGGTTTACTAGCAGGGGGGGAAAAAAGGGGTTTTCAATTGAGATAAGCGAATGACCTAGACAAACCGTCTAATAAAAAGTCCAGGGAAATAAAAGTCTTTTACCGGTGGGAAACTTCAACAAGGAAAGAACGCGAGGGATCCACGCGAGCGTTTACTAAGAAGGGACCTTAGCTCTCCGGGGGATATTATCCGTGCACTCTGGGTCGGGAATTAGCAATTGATCGATGGGGGGGGTGGTTCTCGTATAAAAGACCTGAAAGGAGAAAAAGGGGGGGGCGTCGGGATTTAAGAAGAGGAAAGAACCTGGTTAGAAAGGGTTTCCGCAGCGAAACCCAAGTAATGGGGAAATTGGAGCTGTCTTTTTACGGAAGGTTTAATTGAAAAAAGAGAGAATGGAAACCCCGGTAGGTCTTTCGAATCTTGCACTAGTCGTTGTTCAAAGGACATTTCGGCAGAAATGAAAGACGTCCTGGGATGGACGCTGCTAACGAATACTTCAGGGGAGAGTTAATCCCGTTTCAGGGGGCGTCCACGGGGGGTGCCGCTAATTCCGCAGGCGCGACCGGAGAAAAAACGCCAGGGGATTATCAAAAAGAACTTTATTAGGAACAAAAAAGAGAATCGATCGCGCTCGAGAAAAAAGCGCGTGAGATTTATTGTTCGGATGGGTCCTCTACGCACGCAAGATGAGAGATAAAGTGGAATTACAATCCAGAGCCACCAATCTGATGAGTGTCCGCTGGCAACTGAGGGGGGCTTAAGGGGCTTTTTACGACGTATAGATAAACCCCCGGGAGAATGCGGGGTATCTTGGCGGGGCACTAAAAAAAAAGCGTTGCGACGGGACCAGACAGTCGTTAAAAAAATCGAAGTAGCTGTATTTCCTGGAAAAGGGGTTCAGAGAAAAAAGTCTCGGACCGACACCATTGCGGCGGGAAGTTCGCCGTGGCCGGAAAATCAATTTGGAAAAAGCGGGAGGTTTGAAGTACCAAATTCTGTGTTTCCTGGCAAAACGGGTTGGCGAGTGTAGAAGGACCGTAAAAAACACGACTCGGCCACCAATGTAGACGTCGGGGAATGGGGGGTCCGGAACGTTGAATGCCCTCAACGTTATCCGGGGGACGGCCCCCTTACTGATGAAAAGGGGCCCCAAACCGTCGGGATGGAAAGAAGTAAAAAAAAGTCCAGTGGCACAAAGAAAAACATATTTGCGTTAGGATCGCTCCTAACTTACAAGAGTGCAGGGGGGGGGGGGGGGCGGGGGGGATGCTGCGAGAAAAAAGCTTTCAGAGAGCAAAAAAAAAAAAAGAAACATGAAAGCCCTGTGTATAAAAAGCGCGTTCATCGAAGAAGGGGCTGGTGCGTTGGGAGCTTGAAGGAGAAAAGGAATTCATCGCGTGGGACGACAATCAAGAAATGCTCTGCAGAAGAGAAGGCCCCAAGTAGCCTACGTCTGGTGGCAGATGGAGCGACTCTCGGGGATAATGTTTCAGGGGGGAAAGTTTCCCACCGCAAGGGGGAAGGTCGCTGCTTGCAGAAAAGGCCACGGAACCGGAACTCCCGAGCGATACGAGTCTCTTCTACGAACAGGGGCGACAGTCCGAAGTTTATTGGAAAGGAAATTCCCTTTCGCCCCAAAGCTTACGGGGCATTACTGCGGCAAAATCCCTGACTGATCCGACATGTGGTTCTAAAAAAAGCGACCGGAACGTGTTTACAAGACCCGCGAAGTTCTGCAGGAAAGAGAACTAAGACCTGAATCACGAAACAATCGCGAAGACTGCGGATCGACGAATTTTTCAAAGAAAAAAGCCGAGGGCCTTTGAACGACTGGCCTCTAGACATCCTGCTATCAATGTTGGGGGGAAGGGAACCGCATAAGCGTCATTCAAAAAAAAGTGAGATCGACAACGGCTGATGAAAAAAGAGATCTCAAGGGAGCATGAAATTGAAATGAGTTGGTGCGTCAGGTCATGGAAGGAACAAATTAGATCCTCCGGACAGTTGTGGAGAAAATCTTCCTAATCTTAATTGCCAGAAACGCGTAGTAAAAAAAAGTCCAGGCGGATGGGTGAACCGTTTCCCCTTAAGCATTTTGGGTGTGAGGAAGAAAAAGGGTCGAATCCTAATCTATCAAATCCAGTGGGAAACATACGGCGCGGAAATTTTGAACAAAGGTTTTCCATGTCTAGAGATTCGGTAAAGGGAAGCACAGTTTTGCCGAGTAATGCCAAATAAGGACCAGTTGAGGGACCGGCCCGGAAGGCGAACCGTGACCCCGCAGCAGGTCTTCAATGGGTTCGGGGAATCAATGGGTTTCTCACGGCTAATTGCACGTCTGCGGGGATCCAGAAGATCGTCCACCCTCGGTCGCAATATCGCAGTGCCGAGGGGGTTATGCTTTGTGGAAAATGAAAATAGGACCCCAGCGGAAGTGAAATGCAAAAGGACGTAGCACGCCTTACGGGAAGATCGGTATGAGACTCTCATGCGAACGCGGGGCAGATGATTCAGGTGTTCTCTGAAGGATCCTTGCTGCACATCCTTCACAAACATCGTTAGTCGAAAGCGGTCGTTATACAAAGGACGACGAACCTTCATGGGAAGGGACCACGTGAAAAACCTGGTTGCAAAGCATGTCGCATCAAAACCCCCCACGTCGGCAATAAAAAAATTACTCATAACGCAAATGGTTTTGGAGAGACAGGGCTAAAGAGAAGAATACAACCCCGATCCGGGTCAGCCCTCATTTGGGGTGGTTTACCCTGAACCGGGGGACCCGTCAAACTTGATAGAAAAGGGGGAAAAAAAGAATAAAATGATCAACCAAAGCGCTGAACATCAAGTATCCCATACACGACATTGGAAAAATTTTTGAAGGAACCGACCTTCCTCCAAAGCAACCCGTCCGGGCCAGGACATAATGGAGGAGCCAGAGAGCGCGGGTGGTGAACAAAAGAAAAAATCCGGACACGGCGAAAAAGGGGGGGAAAAGCCTTAAAGTGTCGCTCAATCCCGCGTAAAAACAAGATAAACCGGTTGGCAACCTGCTAAAAGTCAGACTGGTGGCACTAGGAGACCTTCCTTTCCCATAAAAGGGAGAGCCACGGGAAGGTCGTCAACAAAAAAAACTACTCTTAAGGGCGGTGTGGGAGGATACTCCTAAAATCAAAAACTCGAGCCTTCCAGGGAGCGCCTTGCCGCAGAAAACGTCCCTAGAGGGGAAATTAGGCGCAGGCGAAGATTGGTTTTTTTTTTTAAAAGGTATCTCGCTAGCATTGGGGGGAGGGCGGCGAAAAAATAACGACATAATCTCCGCGCGCAACAGCGGAGCAAGTAGGGAGACAAAGAGTTTCCAGCAAGTAAAGGCGATAAGAACAATGGAACAGGTCCAATAAAAATTCATCTGCGGTCGCGACTGAGGGATGAAAGGTGTCGCCCCCTGAAAGAGGGGCCTGTAAAGAGAAAGGGGAAGAGAAACAACAAATCAGATCCGATATAAACCCTCTGCCCCAGGCTCAAAAAAAGGGAAGAAGGGGCGATTACCCCCTAAGAATTTTGAGAAGCAAAGAGGGAAACCTGGACGGAAGAAAAACAAATAATTGGGTCTATTCGAAACCTTAGTGACCGTTCGTTGGCTAGGGAGGTTTTCGATCACGAAGCACAAACAAGGGGAGGAGAAAAGGGACTCTTGGGAACTACGCGAAAACACTTGCCAAGCTCGAATGAATACGGGGAGCAAAGCTTTATCGATTCAGCGTTAAATAGTGCTCGTCGGCTCTAATCGTGAAAGAGGATATTCGCGCAAGGGAAAAAAAGTTTGTGAAGTTTTCCTAAAACAGGTACCCGATGATAAGGGGGGGGGGGAAGAAGATAGGTCGTATCCGGCGGTCCAAACGGGGGAAAAAAAAATATCCTTGCCCAAACCTGTGAAAACCCATCTGCACCCGAGGATAGTAATTTGGGCTAAGGAAAAAGTGGAACCCCAAAAAACCAGGTTCCACATCAGAAAAAAACTCGAAAATCAACAACACAAGAGGAGGGAGGGAAGAGAATGCAAATCGTTGTGCCTTGGGCAATTGGTGACCACATGAAAAAACGGATTGCCGCCCATTTAGGGTGTGTGCAGCGTGTGTTTGAAAAGGACAATAGCGATACCTCTGACGACCCAAGGGGAAAACCATCTCTTCAGTGAAGCAGGGTACCGTGGAGGAGGGAACTGAAAAAAAACGAACATAAGGACTTCACGAGGAGCAGGTGAGCTCCGAACGCCGACCTGGGTTACGCTCCCTCTTCAGAAAGTAAAATCGGGATTATTCATTCGAGCGAGAAAAAGGGGGTTCGCTAGATAGCAATGGCTCAGTGGCGTCTTCCGCAGGAACGTTCGAAATCATTAGCACCGGGGAAGAAAGGGAGGTTTCGCATCGCACAGGAAAGGATGTGTATCTTTTAGGGGAGGGGGGCATTCGGGGCAAGGGTTTCGGTCTCAAAAAAACCATTTTAGAAAAAGCTCTTCGGGCAATGGGGAGATGGGGCGCCCTTTACTGAAAAAAAAACTGGGAAAAAAGGCTGGGAATACCTTCACAGAAAACGGACCCCGTTTCAGGGTGCGAAGGAAGGAATTAAGCCCGGACGAACAAAAGGGGGAAGCCATTGACAAACCATTGGTATAAAGGCCATTAAAGAGGCTATAAAGCGTCTCTATCGTGGGCGAGGAGAATTATGGGTGGATGATGTGGTCTCATACGGACCATTGATAGAGATAGGGTGGTAATCCAAAGAGACTAATTTCCAAGCCACCAATCCTAGGAAGTTAAAGGAGAACTCGCGGTGCTTTTAGGACGAGGATCTGAACACAAGGGCGGATGTATCGCTCGGGCGAAAAAAGGTTGCAGAACTCTCGGGCTCGGCATGGACAGGCATTCATCGGAAACAGTCCTGTATTTTCGAGCAGCGGGAAAAAATGGTTATCTCCTTTTCCGAACGCCAAGGGCTTGAGTGTTTCCGACAAAAGTTCTGCTTCAAAAAAGGTTTGTCGGTCGTTACAGTGAGCCGCGCGCATCAGGAAAAGAATCGACAGTGATCCAGAATGGGGAAGCCTTTCCTCAGGCACGGGTCAGAAATTCCCGGAAAGATGGTTCCTAAACGAAAAAGGGTATGGGATACGGATTTCCTCGATTTTTGGAAGAATGGACAGGCCCTCCGGGAAAAAGAACATTTTTGGACGGGATTCAGAGGAGAAACGCAAGGAGGCCACCAAAAGATTTGAACTTGCCAGTGGAAAAAAGGCCGCGGGGTAAAATGAAGGCACTGTCGGGCCAAATGGAAGCTTAGCAAAACCGTTAAAAGGTATGGCTTTCGAAAATGACCGGTTTCGAAAGAAATGGAGAGTCCAAAAATCAAATGGGGACGGCAGCCCGTGGAAAAAAAAAGGTTCATCGAAGAAGAAGAGGTGTGCATTCTTTTCCCGATCGAAAATGAAGTACATCGGCGTAGACAAAGAAACAACACGCGGCTCTCGAAAGAAGGCCAACAGTCGTAAGAGGGAAAGGCATAATGGAGAGTCTCTCCTCTCTCTTGGACCGTGTTCATTTTCCATAAAAAGGCGCTGCCTTGGCGGCAGAAGAAGGGCCAAGGAAGAGAGGGGGACACTAATAAACAAAGGGATAACTGAGCGCTGGTCTCGAACACACATTTTTGACACACGCCGCCTTGGACTGAGCGATTCCTGGAAAAAACGGGGAATTTTGTGGGGAAGGGGCGGCAACAAATTACCCGGAAAAAGAACATTTTACCAACTACAGAAGGAAAAGGTGTTTTAAAAAAAGTTCGAAGGAGTCGGAGCGCTGAAATTCGAACCCTGGAAAGGGACACCAAAAATCGCGAAGGGGAAAGGAGGATATACGAAGGTTGGAGAAAGAATACGAAAAAGCACCTAGAAGGGAATATTACTTGGAAAGACCTCTCCACCTCTGGTCCAACCTAAAAAGATATTTGTTCGACTGCCCGGCAGAATAAAGCCTTAAAAAGGGGAGATCGGGAATAGGAAAAAGAATCAGATCGCATGAAAGGGGGGGGGGATTAGTGGCGAGTCCAGTGACAAAAGGATCAGGAAAGGACAAGTGTGAGCGGCCGAAGGACAAGTAATCTTCCTTGGCCCAAGAACGGCCGAAGAGTCGTAGAAAAATTCCCCTTCGCAGGTTGGCGGTGCGGTTGAAAAAGAGATCCGACTCCAGTGGGATGCAAACTTCGGGACTGGGGGAGATCTTCAGGGAACAATTTCGGAGAGAAAGGTCAGAAGTGTTGCCGCAGTAAGCAAATAAAAGAGGTCCGCCCAGTATCGAGGAAAACAAGTAGGAAAAAGGGTGAAAAAAAAAGATCACTTGGGTATTCGAGATCGCGAAGGACGAGTTGATGGGCGGGAAGCTTCGAAAAGCAGGCATCTCCTTGCTGCATAGGGGGGAAAAAGGAAACGAAAAGAGAGGTGCCATTACGGAAACGCTCTCGCCTTCCGAAAAAAGGGAATCTCGAGATCCTCTACAGGCGAGTGACGGAGGGAAGGTCGGCTACGACGAGAAGGGCGAGGAACAAGCCGGAAAAGGAAAAAAAAAAATCTTCATGAACGCGCGTTAAAAAGAAACCGGGATGAATGAAATTCAGGGGTTTGACTTCTCCGGAGAGCGGAAAAACAGGGTGGGAGAGATACCCCCCCAGCAAAGGAGTATCCTTTAGGAAAGAAATAATTTGCGCGAGCTCACAAGAGAAAAAAGCGGGCGCCTTGAACACAGGGAAAAAAAGACGGGTTTGGGAAAGAAAGGGGTACCCGGAAAGAGCAAAACGGGGAATTCCCCGGAGGAAACACAAAAAGAAATTCCTTTATCCATCCCCGAGGTGACCTTGGTGGAGAGTAAAAAACGGGAATTTCCGCAAAAGGAAAGGCTTCGCCAGAACAAGGGGGTGCCAAAGCAATTCGCTGTTGTCAAAGTGCTCGCCGGCGAGAAAGCTTGGGAGCCCAAACTGAGAAGGCTCCAGCACGGCGATCCAAAGGATTAAAAAAGGGGTCAAAGGAAAAGGAAATACAACTTCAGGGGATTGACGCTGGAAAGCGGGAACCGATCGTACAAAGGAGGAGGGCGTGCAACGCCAAGAAGGGCAGAAGATAGAGAGAAGGACTGACCCCGCGAGCCTCCAGGACGCCAACGCCCTGACTCCCTTCCCGGGGGGCCGGGGGGAAATTATGGCATCCTTAGTGCAAAAAAGCGAGCATTTGGGGCGTTGTCGAAAACCAGCCTCAAGACATAATCAAAAAGCGCTCGCTCAGTAAAATGCTCGATCGCCAGGCGATTTTTCCCTCTGAGGGGGGGGAACAGGTCCAATTGCGTCATCTTCGGGAAAGGGATATAGGTGATCGACCAAAAAAAAAAAACTGGATTAATATAGGCCGGTGATCGTCGACGCAGCGACACAACCAACATGAAGGAGAGGGAAAGTTCTCCTCGAAATGTGGAAGCAAGGGCAAGAAGGATGGAAGTGGAAGGGGGCAGTTGATGAAAAAACAACGGAAGACAGCTCAAATCCTTGCAGAGGAAAAACCTTATTGCGCAAATGTCGACGAAGGGGAGGAAGTTGCGATCACTGCGTCGAAGGAGGGAGACCAAGGGGTCAGGTCAAGAAGAAACAAAAGGGCCCATAAGGAAAAAGATACTTCAGCAAAAAGGGACCTTCGTACGGCAGGTTAGCGTAAGTTCTGCGTCAACAGGGGAAAGGGTGAAGTACACGCCTCGCGTGGAGAGGCTTCCCTTTGAGGACCATCACTGAAAAGAAGGGGCAGCTTTCTGTTCGTCTCTCGGAGAATCTTGCCCTGGAAAAAACACCCTGGCTAGTACTGGATGCAATCCTGAAAAGTGGAAAAATGATGTTCACGAAAAAGGTTCCAACAAAAAGAAAGAAAAACAACACAAACGGAGAGATATGCCGATTGGTTTAGTTCGATAGGCCTTGGGGGAAGGGGCCACTGGAAGGATTGCATCTTACGGGGGTGAAGAGGGGTGGGGCCAAAGAAAGAGCTACTAACACCACGTCGAAGAAGAGTCAAGTGATCCTTCGGGTACCGAAGGGAAAGAAACAAAACGGAATACTAGTCCAGGGTAACTTCACGATTGATCAGACCGAAAGAAGAACTTGAGATTACGAGTCCGAAAAAGTAAAGTATTCATGACGAGCGAGAATGTGTTTCGCGTAGACCAAAAGGGCTCGACGTGTTGAAAGGCGGATAGAACGTTACGACATAGGAAAACGGAACCGGTTGAAAAACGATAAAAAAAGGGGAAAGAGGTTGAAAATGGGAGGCCTTCCAGTTTATTTCTTGAAGCAAAAGGAAGAGTTTTCGTAGAAGAAAAAGGGAGGGTAATCGCTTTATAATCTTTCACGTAGGGGTGTTGGAAAAAGGTCGGGGGCTTTCGTCCCTGGATGTTGTGTTTAAAGGACGAAAATACTTCACCCGGAACTGAAGTTTTCAGGGGGCTATAGAGCGAATGACAAGATTCGCCGCAATGTTATCACTGGTTTAAGGAAAAAAAAAGGGACGAAGGCGATTCGAGAGAGGAGGGAAAGACTTGAGCGTCGAGCAGGTGCGCGCGGAGGGGGGGAACGCCCAATTTGATAGAGCGATAAAGGATACATGCCTTCGCCTAACTTTCCAACGCCACCAATCCGATTAAATTCAAAGGGCAACGCTTCTGAACGCAGGCTTTTTACGGACCAAGCGGAGCTATCAACCAAGGCGGGAAAAAAAAAAAGTGCGTTTTGCACGGTGCGGACGGGCAAATGGGAGACATGGACGCAAAAATCGAAAGGAAAACAGAAGGGGGACATCGAGGATTCCTGGTCCAAAGAACGCGCCGTTCTTTGAGAAGAACAAGACATTGCGGCACGGGACGTGAGCCCGGCGCGCAGGGGGGAAACATCGGAAAGGGGGGGAGTTGAAAAATGTCCGGGCCGTCGGCACGGGTTGCGGGAGTAAATTCAAGGGCATGGTACACGAAAAAAGAAAGGTGTCGTCGTGATGGAAAGGATGTTCCTCGAGTGGGAAAGAACAGCAAGGAAATGTTGACGAGTCAAAGGGGGAAGGTAAGGGTACAATTATGGAAAAAAAGAGCGGGTGTAACTTGCAGGACTAAAAAAGTTTTGTAGGGAGCAATGTAGGAGGCAAAAAGGTCTGAATCATATTGCCAGGGTTTTATTGCTGCGACATGCAAAACAAGGGGTCCGGAAATTCAAAATAAAGGGGTTTCCGTCGTCATACAGGTGTATAAGCACTGCGGGACCGAAGAAGGAAAGGCGTGTGCAGGGGGCCTGAGCCGACAAAGCCGTAGACGGACAAATGCGAGGCAAGAAGAGTCGTAAGGGCATCTACAGAGCAGATGGCAGTCGAAAGGGGGAAGGTCCGTTCATTTAAAAAAAAAAAAAAAAAAAAAAAGCAAGGGGCGCGAGCTGTTTCGACGGCACACATCATACTCGTGCGACGCCGATCCGAAGAAACAATGTGACGAGCGTCCTGAAACAGGGGGGGCCGAAAAAAAAAAACTGGGGACGTTCTCTGGATCCTGAACAGAAAAAGAGTCCAAGTTGGGGTCATTAAACTGCGGCAGAATGAATTGCTCTCACAGAAGAAAAAAAAGGGGACGTGGCAAAAAGTCTGGGCAGAACAAAACTGGAAGGGATCTCTTAGAAGGGCGGAAAGGCAATCACCAAAAGAGAGGGAAGGGGCGGAGATTGAAAAACGTCACGAAAAACCTCACCCGAAGAAGGCAAAAAATTAACTTGGAAAGATGACTCCAAAAAAGGGAAAAAGACCTTGTTGACGAATGAAAAATCCATCATATTCAATTCCTGCGTCGAATGGAGATAGAGAGAA
>Ga0179593_1261853_pt1 | contig 11988 bp, 13 predicted proteins | sample CZODoug2_1_08_16_FD_185931 | JGI IMG/M metagenome (GOLD analysis project Ga0179593, IMG submission 185931) | Vadose zone soil fungal communities from Angelo Coast Range Reserve, California, USA - CZODoug2_1_08_16fungal (PacBio error correction) | ecosystem: Environmental > Terrestrial > Soil >...
AGTAAGCAACCTGATGCATGGAACCTGGGGGAAGGGAAAGGAACGTTATGGAGAGGGGAATGACAGATTGGAACCGGCTAAAAAAATTCCGAGTGGAAACCAGAGAAATCTGGGCCTGGATGGGGGAGGCATTCCGTAAGCGGGGCGCGAAAGGGGGATATTAAGGAAAAAAAGAAGTAACACATAAAAAGGAAAAAAAAAACGGGTTGACTCTTCAACGCTTGGGAACGGGGAGGTTTTTCAAACGGTGGGAAATGAATCCGATGACTTCGGGACCGCTAGGAAAAACTAGAAGGAAAGATCTCAGTGAAATGGACTGAGCAGACGCAGGGGGGAACGAAACGGCCATCTGAACCAAGTCAAAAGGGGAGTTAGGGAATAAAAAAAGGGAATGGAAGGACTCTTTGTCGAAAAAGACAGACAGTGGAACGTCTAAAGAAGCTTATCCTTGTGCGGACAGGAAAAACCTGCTAGTGAAACAGGAACAAAAATGGGTTTCACGAACCGTATCAAGGGAAAAGGAGGGGAAAGCGGGAACATGGGGAGGACGGTAATTGTGCTGTTACGGTCAACTACTTTGTGCAGGTAAGAGAGGAAACATTTTTTTTTGAGGACGTTGTCGGGCGGGGAAAAAAAAAGGGGGGGACAAAACATGACATTACCGAGGAAGAAAACGGTTTAGTTGCAGTTGTCAAATCAACCAGTTTCAGAGGAAGTAACATATCGGTTTTAGAAAAAAAAAACTAAAACATTCTCTCGGGTAAGTTGGCAAGACCCACCATGTAATGCTGAGGCAGGGAATCAATTGTACTGGTGAAACGGAGGAGAAGGCAGGGAGGTAACGCCTGACCCGGCCAATTTTTTTGACTTTAGTAACAAATTCAAACCAAACCGATGGAGGCCGTCCACACCTATCAGAAAGGGTTGATGAAGCAATGGAGGGAGCCGTTTCCTGGTGGCGAGGAGGCAGAAAAAGTTCTATCAGCTCTGGGGGGGGGGGACGATTTGAGTAAACTAGGGGGAAGAGCTGGAAATGGAAACTGCAGGAGCTGAGGATGCTGGGAGACAGAAGAAAGAATTGAAAACTATAGTTATAAGTATCAAAGGGCTGCTCCCCGCCGCAATTTGACGACATGTGGGCAGTCACTTTTTTGTGAAGTGGTGTAAATTAACGGTGAATAAAAAATTAGATCACGGGGGTGGAGAGTCAATTCCCTTTAAGTGGGAAAAGGGAAAATTGAAAGGCAGGGGAAGGCGTGTAGAAGAGGTCGAGAAGAGTTGGGAGCTGTGGGCACTACCATGGAAGAAGTTGATGGGAGGAGGGGGTAAGAATGAAATTTTGCGATGACAGGGGTAGATCAGCGAATGGCTCAAAAGAGTAAACGGGAGATTGGATGAAAGATGAAACTTCACAACGAACAAGCAGACGCGTAGGCTCGCGCGGCGGTGTTTACCGAGGGTCAAAGAGAGGGCCAAAAAAAACTATCAAAGACACGGCACGGCGGAAGGTGACATGGGCCAGAAGTAGAGGGGAACGGGAAGAGAACAGGAGTAGCGGTGTGGCGAAGGAGGGGGGAGGAGGACGGAGGGCGGTAGGCAAAAGGTGGTGTGAGTATGTGAGGGGGACGGGAAAACCACTAATTTGAGGACCTAAATTTGGAACAATTAGCCAGTGGTCAAATGTTTCCACTCCCGGAAAGTGAGACATAATTAGCCAGAATAAAAAAAGGGGGAGAGGAAGCAAGGCTTCCTCTGGTGGAAAAGGGGCTTGGGCGACAAAAACGCGAGGACTGGGGAGGCAGGACAACAGTGCAAAAAAAAAGGAACGAGAGATCAAGAAAGAAAAAGCAAGTGACATCGAGCGTTGGTCCTGGAAAGACAAGGTCCATTGTTAAAAAAGCGAAGTGCAAGCGGAACGCTCAGGGAACCGCTGCAGACAAAAATCGCAAGAACAACCGACGGGGGAAAAAATTTAATAGGCGAAAGGCGCTACACACAGAAGAAATCGGCGATGGAAGCGAAAAAAAGCCACTGACCTGTGAAGAGCAACACGAAATCAGACGCATCCACCAAGAAAATCGGGATTCTTACTCTTCACCCCAACGCAAAACTAAGCAAATTAGAGGGGAACAAAATAGCGGGGGGGGGGGTTGGAAGGATTCCTCTGTGGGGCACGCGCGGGCATCAGTTTTGACGGGAATAAACGAGGCACTACGGAATGTAATTAGGGAGAACCTCTGATATAGGACCTAAGGGTCGAACACTCGATGACAAAAGGATTCGCGAACATAATAGAATGCCAAAAAAGGGGGAAGGTCGCCATACGGGACAAAGAGAACGGGGGGAAAACAGTGCATGAAATTTCACCCCATAGTCCTTTGGGGTAAAAGCGGAGGTGTCATTATTGCGACTCAGAACACAACCTAGCGGAGGCGATGTATGAAGACAGAGGGACTTGCAAAACTAAAAGAGGGGTCCCGGCAACTGGTTAATGTCGTCGAAGGCCGTCAGAAAAGGTGTAACAACTCTTCATTTGAGATAAAGAGTATATTATCTAGGAATTGTGGGCAACACGAAGAGGGAAGGGGGGGGGCGGGCTATTATCATGAAAGTGGGCAAGAAAAATCAGGCGCAGAGGTTGTCCGAAAGGAGGGGGGGAAGCCAAGTCCTTTCAATAAGCAATTCCAAAATCAGAGTTGACGCTCGGAAGGACTCAGCGGGAAGTGCGAGCGGGTTGGTAATACTCAAAGAGGAGAATTTAGGGTGGCAGGCGTGCGGAGTGAGGGGGGTGCATATGGCAAAAGGGAAAGTTTGCACGGCTTGTAAAAAAGGTATACTAGGAATATCGAGTGGGGGGGGGGGGAAGGGGGTAAACATGGGCGCCGGTGGAAGAAGCCACGTAAGAGGGGGGGGGGTCTGAAAAGGGGAGATCGGCGTGTGCAAGGGGGAGAGTGGTCCGCAACACAAAAAAGGAAAGGTCAGGATGTCACTGACGAGAGGGTGGAAAAAATTTTGTCGATTGGTCATGAGGATGGAGGGTTAGACGGGAGTATGAGGGCTCGGTCGCAGGGAGGGGGAGAAAGGTCCCGATAGAAAAACGGTGGTTTATTTCCGTAACCTGTGGTGGAAAGTCACCAGCACAGTACCGCGGCGGCTTGTCTCAAAAAGAAAAGGGGACAACATATTAAAAGAGCTTATCAATCCAGTGAGCTAAATTGAATGGTAAAAAGGAGGAACACCTCCCGCGTTGTTATGGAAAGGCGGGCGAAAGCGTGCAGGAGGTCTCTCACAAAAAAGACAAAAAGGGTCATCATAAGATTTGATGAATCCGTCCAGGGTCTTTAGAAAAGCCAGTACAAACGAACGGGGGACCAATGGCAGTTGTCAAGTGGGAAAGCCGGCGAGAGCGGGCGATGTCACAGGACGCAATGGCCATGGAACGCGAAACAAAGAGACAGGCGTCTTGTGTGGAAAAACGGCCAAAACCATCATCAGGGAAAAGAAGCTCGGAGACAGGGAGCGTTATAAAAGTGTATACATCGGCATGGAAATCCGCACCGGACGCCTTGGAAATCACAAAAAACAGCGAAAAAAGGAGGGTACAAATCGGAGAGGACAAAAGCGCAACTTTACTAAATAGGGAGCCGAAGCTATCGACTAAAGGTCAAAGATCCGTGGAGTAATATTCACAGTGCACGAAGCTGCCAAAAGAGGCAAGGCGCATGAAAGGAGGGGTGAGCGCTGCTAAAAGGGAGGAACTTCATCAAAAGACAGGGAGAAAGGTAGAACCAGACGACTGGCCTGCGCAGGTTGAGCAGCCCTTCCGTATAAGCAGCTTCATTCCGTGTCAAGGGGGGTCTTCGGGAGGAAATCAAAAAAAAAAAAAAAAAAAAAATCAAGAAAGAACTCCACTTCCAGCTCTTCCTGAGACAGGTAAGCAAATCCGGCAGAAACCCAAGAAGGAAAAATCAGTGTCAACGAAGTACACCAAAGCACGCGGAACGACAAGGGGAAATAAAACTTCGTGATAGTGGAAGAAACATCTTGGGGGAGGACGAGAAACGAAAGTGGCAAGGACAGAGGAAGACAGCTTCACGCGGACGTTTCAGCAGTTTCAAAGGTGAAAAAGTGCTGAACCTTCCCCAATAATTTGGGGGGCTTGCGCAAGAATAGTAAAGCAAAAAGAAGCCTAAGGGGGGAACCAGAGAGTGGCAGAGAGGGCAAACGGGGGGGGGTGGAGTTCGTTCCTACAAGAGACACTCAAAATAGTGTGCTGAAGCGGTGAATTAGGTGCTGGTGAAAAAAAAGGGGAAACAAAAAATGCAAAAGAAAGTGGGAAGAATGAAAGGAAGAGGCCCGTACCAAACTCCCGACGGCAGGGGGAAAAGGTTTAAGGGAGAGTCTGAAGGATGGAGCAGGGGGGAGAAACAACAAACAGGGGGGCGGGAAAAAGGAAAAAGGGGTTTTCCCTGGATTCACAACGGAAGTACGATCTACCTTATACAGGTGCCTGGAAGCGTCTGAAATACGCCGGACAGAAAAAGGGAGGAAGTACCAGTGAAGAAATAGGAGGACGGGCGCCCGCTCAATATGTGGGGGCTGTAGAATTTGCATGGGCTTCTGTGTGTGCAAGCACACCGCTGAACCGGGTGAAAAAGAGTGAAGGGAAGAGAGGGGTCCGTTAGGTACTAGAGAGGGTTGAAAGAAAATCGGGTGAGTGGAGTCAGGTAACAACCGAAGGAACCATGTGGAAACAAAGCAGGGCAACAGAAGAGATAAGCAAGGTGTCCAAGGCAGTCCCACACAGATTGAAACAAACAAGTCTGCGTAGGAAGAAGGCCAGGTGAAGCGAAAACCCAGGGGTTATTTGTGGCAGGCTAAGTAGAAAGAGAAAAACCAGGGAGTGACAGAAAGGGAAAGAAAACGTCTTAAACACACGACCAGAAGCAAAATTGCATGGTAACCTCCGCAAGGGAAGGGAAGGGAAGGATTGTGTATAAAGGAGCAGGCTGGAGCTGGGACATTGACTAAAAAAAAGGGGGCACTAAAGCGAGGAATGAGGGGCAAGGAAGAAGATGACAGGATCCGAAGGCAAGCGACATGTGGTAAGCAGAGGAAAAGATGTCCTAGAGGGTTTGTACTAAGACAGTACACTCACGTAGAGAGCCATGCGAACAAAGGAGGAAAGAGCTGAGGAAGGTGAGAGGAGGGAGAGATAGGGTTGTAGCGAAAAATCAATATGCAGTATACAAAGGGAGAAGAGAACAAAGAGACGAGGACAACTGGTGGGACATCAGTCGAAAGGGAAAATCTGATTTTCTTGAGACATATCATAGGCTTGCGCGGCCTGGGGTGAGACAGTGGTAAGCAGGGGAGTAAGGGAAGCCAAGCGCTATCTCAAGGAAGGGAACAACTCGGCGAACAGATCGTGGGGGGAACGACCTAGGGCGCCGAACTAGTTCGCGCGAGGGGAACAGAATCTGGTGCGATCGTAAAAGGCACAACAAGAGGGAACCGGGTGGAAAAGTGGCACAAGAGAGTGTGAGGAGCGGACGGAGGGAAGGGAGGAAATAGGCGGTCGAGCGACTGTCCTACACGTGAATTAAAAAACCGTAGGCTAGACTAGGCAAGGCCGGGTTACCGAAAAAGTCGAGCCAGTGGACAAAGGAGGGGGACAGAAAATGTCCGTGCGCAGAAGAAAAAAAACAATAGAGAGAAGCGGCTGGTCACGGAACAGAAGGGGAAATGCCTCAACTTACGAAAAAAAAGAGAACCAAAGGGTGTCATGAGTGAACGAAAAAGCGGGACAAACACACGAAGAGCATCAAGACCCGGAGGACTTCGACGCGGGTTCTGGAAAAAGGGTGCGAGCGAGGTGCGGGAGACAGAACGAAGGCTAAAGAAAACGAAGCTTTCTCTAAGGAGAAAAAAGGAAAAGGCTGTACACACGTATGTGATCCGTGAAACTAAAGGGACACGGACGAGGCAGAATACAAACACAGCAGGCCGAGACGGCTAGAAAAGAGGGATACAGGGGACAAGAGGGGGGTAGTTGCGACAAACAGATGGGGGAATCTCGACTATCATGTATGTAAACGGTATAAAAAAAAGCGTTCAAGACTTTCGGTAAAATTTACGACTGAAGTAACACAGACAGGAACAAAACTAAGTGGAAATGGACACGTAAGACAGAAAGAAGGTTGTTAAAGTGAGCGAGACGAAAAAAGTGACCACGTGTCGCTAAACAGAAAGTAAAGGAACACTAACAAAAACAATGGATTCGGAGGGGGTGGCAGTTTCTCATCTAAACAACGATGAGCAGTCAGTCAAGAAAACAGCAGAGTAAGGTGGCGCGGAAGATGGCAGGGATAAAAGGGGATAGGTGGCATGGTTTCAAAAGTATGAGAAAAAAAAAAAATTCGGGAGGGGGAGTATACCTTAAGAGGGACCACAGTGGTTAAGACCGGGAAAAGGGAGGAACAGAAGAGAGGGAAGATTGAAGTGTTGAACAGGCTGGGCACAGCAAACGGGGTACCACCAGACAGTGAGTGAGTTGAAAGGAGGGGCACACAAGAAAAACACATACAGAGCGAGCAAGAAAAAAAATGGAAAGATAGGGGGAGCTAAGAAGTAGTGACGAGGAGAAAGGGGGAACAAACCCGTCCTCTGTCAAAGTTGTAGGAGTATAAAAACCACGGAGGAGGAGCCGAACGGCATTGTGTACCAAGGGAGCCCGTGGGGGCTAGAACAAACAGTATGCGGTAAATTGGCAACGAAGGATAGCAGAAACGGAAGAGATAGATGAAGGGGGGACATGTGGATTGAGGAAACGGTGTAAAATGCGTACTTCTAAAGTACTGGGTAAGGAAAGGGGCATACCGTGAGAAGAACAGTGTAGGTCTGAGACGGTGGACTGGTGGGTCTTGGAAAAACGGGTGATTTGGTGTAGGGTGAGCTGCAACGATGTATATGATAAGACTGGAGAGCAAACGAAAAATGGGGCAGCCGTCGCCACCAAAGGGAGGGGGAGGGTATCAGTCTCAAAATGGAAGGAAAAAGAGGGGTCAATGAGACGGTGAGCAAGGAGAGAACTCACGTTTTGAAGCAAAAACCCACTTGAACGGCGGATCGGCGAGGGGGCCGCCGGCAAGGGGGTCCGTCAAACAAGAAGGAATGTCACGTTGTGAACAAGGAATGGACACCCTGGGAAGCAATGAAAACAAAGGAAACCGAGTGCAGGCTAGAAGCAAGGGGGGGGGAAGGGATCGGTCGTCAAACCAGCGGCAACATGTAGTCAGCGAAATAGTCAAGATGAGAACCAAGGGGGGTCAGGGCTCCAGGCGATCATTCCTCAGCCGTAAAAAGCCCGACGACAAAAAGGGAAGTGCGAAACGAACAGACGGAGAATCCGCTTGTGTCGCCGGGACGAGGATGCAGAAATAAGGGAGCCCTCGGGTGTAAAAAATAAAACACCACGCAAAGACCACGCTCACAGACAATGGTAAGGGGCTGACTACCAAACTGGCAGGGGCCGCTACAAAATCAATGGGGGGAAAAAAGAAAAAGTGCGGAAGTCCTGTTCTTGAGGAGCCAAAGCCACTTGGGAGCAATGGTGGAGCATCTAGGAAGGGGCAAACTGCTGGGGGACTAAAAGCGAAGAACGTGAAAGCCGGAAAAAAACAAGAGGGACAAATAGGAAAGGGAAAAATTTCAAAACAATGCGGCATACAAGGGGGCGAAAAAGGATCGAAGAAGGAAACCTCAGCCGACGACACTGGAAGTAAAAAAATTACGCGGAGGAGCGGCTAAAACCTGGGAAAAAATTTCCAAAATTGGACGGCAACATGCGCACAAGGATATGAACAATCGAATAAAATACATAAACTCTAACACGCATTCAGTAAGAGTATAAAAGCAAAGAGGACTATGGCGAACACGCTCCTGCAACACAAGGGTCCAATAGCATTAAAAGGAAACATAAAGGATAGCGGTAAAATCTCAAAATAAACAAATATACAAAGGCCACCGCATCGGCATAGCAAACGAAAAAGGAACCAGGCATCAAAAACACGCGCTTACATTGACGCCGAAGGTGACAACACATAAGGAAAAAAACAGACCCTAATTCCAGTCGCGCTACAGGACGAAGGCTTTAATAGGAGCGGAAAGGGGGCGGGCAAATATTTGATCTAAACGGTCTCAAGCGTCAACATCTCAAGCGCCTCTTTCACCTAGCAAGGGACGACGGCTGGGATATTAAGGAAAGGCTGCAAGTAAAGTAAGGGATTCGTCCCAATGCCCATGAAACTGGAGGGCATGCAAAAAAAAGAAGCTGGGGGAAGATTGCCTCTCGACGGAGGTGAAAGGAACAGGTCCGGCTAGCAGCATTCACTTGAGAACCCGCTACCGGCCGACACAAACCCCGCCGAGGTGAAAAGGTATCGAGCGCCGATGAAGGACGGGGGAAACCCCAGCGCGGGTACGACGCGGCTGCGATAAGGACAAGATTGGCAGTCGATTTTACTGGTGACGCCGGTGTCTCGTGGAAAGCGGCACGAAAGGGGGCGCTCGAAGCGGCCGGTCCCACCGCCGAAAGACTTAAAACTGAAACGGATCGAACGAATGGGTCCATGCGCAAAAACCGAAAGGAAAAAGAAAAAAAAGACCAGATCAAGTTCGGGTCAAATGCAAGCCCAAATCGCTCTAATGGGCCCTTTGCTAACATCAGCAACTCTGGTCGCAGAGAGCTGTTTGAAAGTCGTCTAACAAACAAGACTACGGGTCCGGAAAGGTTGAGAGAAAAAGGCCTTCTGTGTTTGGGGAAAGCAAAGCAAACAGCAGGATCTAAGGGGGAAAATGGCTCCAATGAGGAATGTTTGCATAAGAGCGATTAGTCGAAAGGAGTCTTAGGCGGGTTGCGGATTTGTCTAAATAGGAGAAAGCAGTACGTGTCGGTACCAGCATTTGAGGACGGGGGGGCTTACGTCGGGGAGTGTGTCGCGATCTTGAGCATTTTGGTCGCAAGAGGTTAAGTAACGGACGACAAAGTGCCAGTTGGTCTGCATTTTATTGGGGTGGAAAAGTAGTGGCTGCTGTCGGCCCTTCAGCATGAGACGGCCCGCAGCCAGAGATGCAGGAACAGAAAAAAAAAAGCCCACTTTCAGAAAAAACGCGGCTCATAATGATAGATATCAAACACATGAAGAACCGGCGTGCAACTAGAACAAAAAGCATCGCGGCGCAAGCTGAATCTTCGCCGGAGAGCAATCAGGGTGTCCTCGCATGCCTAGGCAGAGTCCGTGGGTGATGTATCGGGAGGCTCTCGAATTGAAACAAATTGCTCCACACAAACAAAGGAGGAAAAAGGAAAAAAAAAAAAGGATTTAAGGTCGAAATAAAAGGCACCCGAACGGCATCAAGAAAAAAAAAACACCTCGGAAATGGGGAGTAAAACGGAAGTAACTTCGACGACAACGGCGGCGCGCGAGACGCGGTCGAGGTAAATCTGTGGCAAATCGGAGGAAGAAGCGGGAAAGGGAAGCAAATGCTGCGATAGGAATAGTCGTATCTTCGGTTGAGATCCTCTGAAAGGGACTGAACCGAAGCGTACCCTCTTTAATAAAGACATAGAAGAAAGGCCGTAAAGGGCGGAACCAAAAAGAAGACAAACAGGGAGTCAGGGAGAGACCGCACACAAAAAGCAAATATCTGAATTCCCGAGAAAAAAAGAGGTGCTCTGACAAAAAGGCGTACGCCGAGACAACCTCAAAAACACATAGACAAGAGGGAGGCAGGATGGAAGAAGCACTCCCCTTTTTCAAATAAAAAAATCCTTCCTAGCTCTAAAACAAAAAACGGACGACTGGTCGTATACCGAGGACTGACCCGTATGCTGGGGAGGCCGCCTGGGTAAATGGCCATCTCAGAAAGCTAACGAGGGGAGGTCTTTGGGGTCAAACGTAAATGGCTCGAAAGCGGTTTTCGCAAGTACAAAAAAAGTCAGGTCGGGTAGGCGTTGGGATTGAGGGGGCCCGGTCTCTGGCGACTGGCTTCGAAAATCGGGGATCGAAAAAAAGGTGGGGGTGACGGACCAGGCGCGCAGACTAGAAAAAAATTCCTTGAAAAAGTGTTTCAGAGCAAAGATACTTGAGAAAAACAGTCAAAAAAAAACAAACGGAAAATAACAGGACTTAGATAGGAATACACGTCCGTGAAACAAAGTGCTTGTGTGCATGGGGGAGGGAAAAACGAATCCACAAAATGACGGAAGGACGATAGAAGAACCGACGTCAAGCGGAAGTGGGGGTTTCAACGGTTAGGGACGAGGGTTCGTCTTACACTGGAAGAGACCGCAAGATTTCGTAACGAATTTAGCTGAAGAGGGAGTCGCAGGAAGGGCGCGCCTGACTCGTCGGAAGTAAGGGGAAAAATCACTCCAGAGGGCCTACTATCGAAGAAGAACGACCGAAACAAAAGTCGCTTTACGGCTGAAACACGTTCGCTGAGATGCTGCGGCAGAAAGGAGAGAAAAAGGTCAACAAAATCGCCAAACAAAACGCACACCCAGGCAGAGGATGTGCGCGAAAGGAACCTGGTAATGCTTTGTCGGCAATCAGGCGAGCACAAAAACGGGGTGAGACCGATCCATTTTGGCAATAAGGCCCTCAGAAGGAGGCAAGTTGGCGGGCGGGAAAATTCTTGCGGAGCGACGACATTAGAAATGGGAAGGGGGAAAGGGGAAGGGTGTGCAAAAAACGTGGTTGAGAATCTGCAAAGAAAAGGCCGTAGAGCATGGGTCCTTAAAAAGGACGCCTGGCACGGTATGTGTGGCGAAACTGGTTGTGCGAAGGGGGGGGCGCAGTCACAAGGAAATAATTGGCGGGGGTAGGAAGCGTCACTTTGGAGGAACAAGGAGGCGAGTCTGCGTTAAGGCGGCGCAAAAAGACGCGTCTGCCTGATGCCACCAAGGGGTGCGAGGGGGGGAGGCACCGAAGGCGAAGGGCGCGGTGAGCGCGAGCGACGCACAAAAAAAGGACACCGGAATCGGGGAGTAAAAGTCCAAAAAGGGAGGATGAAATACAGGTATGCAAGTCACGTCCTTTCAGTTTTTCAATAGTGCGCGCGGACCAAGCCTCTGGGTAAGGGGTAAACACTGCTAGATCGGGTCGCCCGAGGCGGTACACTGGTCACAAAAAATGTTAGGCTGTAGTGAGCAGGCAAAGAGCCAGAACAAGCTGATTAATCAAAAAAGATGGGGTAGTGAAAAAGCATTCGCGCGGCGCAGAAGCGCTGAGTGACGGGGAAAAAAAAGAAGTATGGGTCACAGCCACTGTTCTCATCGCTGGGGTCTGAGAGAGACAAATGGATGTCAATGCAAATGGCTCGAGAGGATATAACGTTCAACTGCGCAGCTGAACGAACCGTTTTCCGGGTCAGGACTGGGAAAAGGTGCCAAAAAGGGACACGGAAACACTTCCGTCCAAGGCCAGTGGGAGGGAAAAAAGGAGGGGGGAAGGCGAAAGTTCGGAACTCACGCCAGTTCAAGATGGCATCCGGTGCGAAGGGGGATAAATAAAAACACGCGTGTGGAATAAAGAAGAAAGAGAATGAGTCGGTCTCTCAGAACTACCAAGAAAAAGAGTTGCGAGGCGGCTAACCAGCTGGTCGTCAAACCAAAAAGCGGCAAAAAAAAAAAGTCAAGCGTAGGACCTCGTCGGGCGTGCGGTACAGTTTGTTAAGCGCGGGGGGGCACAACGTCTTGCACAAAACAACAATACACTGGGGAGGGGGAAAAAAGGTCGCAAAAGAAAGGGCGCGACCGCAGTACAGAGCTCGCGAAGGGGTCTCAAGGTTGAGAAAAAAGGCAGACGGCGTTCTATGGAGATTTGTATCACTCAGACGCCGAGGAGAAAGGATTAACATGGGGGAAAGCAAACTAAAGACGGTGTGTGAAGGACCGGCAAACACGTTCCAAAGAACGCGCTCAGA
>Ga0179593_1342474_pt1 | contig 11988 bp, 10 predicted proteins | sample CZODoug2_1_08_16_FD_185931 | JGI IMG/M metagenome (GOLD analysis project Ga0179593, IMG submission 185931) | Vadose zone soil fungal communities from Angelo Coast Range Reserve, California, USA - CZODoug2_1_08_16fungal (PacBio error correction) | ecosystem: Environmental > Terrestrial > Soil >...
TACGGGGTCAGAAGGAAATTCGTGGATCCGGAGGGGGGAATCGCAGCGGAGCGAACTCGAAGCGGCTGGTGGAAGCCCAGCTGTACCGACACAGTTACAAATGGGAGAAGAAACAGGAACCGGGAAGGAGAAGAAAAGCGGAAAACAGGAGTGTCACCAGGTCAGGGGGGGAGCGCACCGTTGTTTAAAGCGGACTGCGCAAAGGAACTAAACGAAATGGGGCACCCCTGGATGATGGTAGAGGCCGAAGCCTGGACTCGACGGACGCTGTCGGTTGGAAAGGCTATGGCTATGGGGGAAATATCTATCAAAACAGGAGGGAGGGAAAAAAAAAGAGATTTTACAATAGTTGGAAATCTCACAGAAAAGACTGCCAAGATGAGAGAGGACGCGGCCCAAAAATATCACAGAGCCAAGGACCTCTTAGATTCGTTATTAGAACCTTACCGTGAAACCAGAGAGACCGGTTGACGACAAAGCTTACACCGGGGGGTGAAGAAAGAAAAGCAGCCTGGGAAAGGAAAAAGGATTAAGGGGTAATATGAATCTCACCATTTACCGCGGAAGGGGACGAGAATTCGGAGATCAGCAGGGAAAAAAAAAAAAAAAACGAAACTGGAGCAGAGAGACCACTCAACATGAAACCTTAGGACGTGCTGTAGCGCAAACCAGAAGCTTAAGAGGTGCCCAACGAGCCAAGTAGCAAGTTCGGACAGGGAATAGTTGAGCGGGAGGGGATTTCAGAGCTATATAGGGAAAAAGGCTTATAACCGAACCGCAGTCGCTGCAAAAAGGGGCCAAATCTGACGAATCAGAAGCCAAAAATAAGGATTAACATGCGATTTCGCCGCCCAGCATAAACAGAAGGAACTGAAGCCCGCAGTGACTGGCCGAGAACCGATCAAGCGGAACCTACGTCATCAAACATCAAAACTTCACAGCCCGAAAAAAGAAACTACTGTGAAGAAGGCAGAACGATATCCGAGCCGTGAAAAAGGAGAGGGTCGAGTCAAAGGTTGTCTAGGGCCCGGCAAGAAAAGACAAAACCAAAAGTATATAACCGCGAATCTGAGCACTGACAGTGCGACAGGCAAACGTGGCAAATATGACAAGGCTACAAACGATCAAAGGTCACTCTCCTGGGAGGAAAAAGACTCAAAAGGATTTCGGTACACCCAGTCAGCGCTCAAACGGATCCCTAACCGTCAGACAGTAGGTCAAAATCGCAGCCGAAGGAAAGAGTCAGGGGGGTAGCGCCAAGGCGCCGCGGCCGGGACCACGATATCAGTCTAGGAAAGATCAGACATCATCGTGGAGAAAACGCACTTAAGATGAGGATGGGGGAAAGGCACAGCCTTACGAAAACGAAAAGGCATGAAGCATTCAATCATGTGAAAGGGGGGAAGGAAATGATAAAAACCCACCACGGACATTGTCATCATATAAAGAGGCTGCTACACTTAGTCAAGCGGGAGTATTTGTCGCTCAGGAGGAGAAGGTACGCCATAAAACCTCAGATCAGGATTGAATTTGTACGGGGGAGGGGGATGGCTGGCCCGTCCAGGGATGCTGGTGTGAAATAAAAGGAAGAAAGACGTACTCTCAACACCCAAGGGAAAGATGATGAAAGACGGGGAGGGGAGAGGCGTGACTCTGTCAACAAATAAAAGAAGAAATCAGAAAAATCAACCAGGGCAGACGACAAACCAAAAAAGAAGCAAACGAGGATGATGACCATTATTCGAGAAGAGGATAGCCAACAAAACCTCAAGGAGAGAGTCCTCTCCGTGTCTCAAGAAGAGCTTATATCCTCTAATGCAGCCTGGCTTGGTTGGGTGAAGATCGAGGCCCTAAAAAAAGGTTTATAAGACATAACTTAAAATCGTCAGGGGCGAATTAGGCCGATCGGACGAAAAAGGCCGGTCCTCAACAGGGCGTAGAGAGATGTCGGCTCAGAAGGAGAGGTGATCTAGTGAGAAGAGGAGATTCAAGTAAGATCTCAGGAGACTTGAGAGGAACGTAATCATAGTAGACGGAAGAAAAAAAGACGGGGGTGCACGAAGGTCCGTTGAACAGGAAGCGACTGCTCGTGGCTGAGGGAAAAAGAAAATGCCACGGTTCACTGGAAAAAGAGAGGGACCAAAATGGGCGAAGGAGGAAATTCACATCGGCCTTGGGGCACCAGAGCTCATCGTCTTAAAAGGCAGGTGACGATCAGGAGAGGTATGAAGCCCTGTCTTGGCTGACAAAAAAGATGGGAAAACCGAGATCTCATCTCTGGAGGGACCACAGAAGGTCTCAAGGAAGTAATGCTGACCATAAAAGTGAAAAGAAAGTCATCAGGGCCAGATTGGAGCAAAAATCATCGGTGGGATCCTTGAATCGAAGGAGAGGGACCATCCCGAGGCTATCGTTACAAGGGCGATTCTGGGACGGCCGACAGGTCTGTTCAAGCAACAGGACGGCGGGTGAGTCGGAGGGGCGTCAGGGCGATTTGTTAGACAAAGACTTGCTGATACGGTCAAAAGTCCATAGAGCGAGTCAAAGCAAAAAAGACGGCCGAATGGGGGGGGGGGGGGCACTCTTAACGCAGCAGAAATTATTCAGAAAGGACCGCGACTAAACGTCCTGGGCAAAGATCCAGGGTGGGACACCAAGTCGGGACTGGCAGGGGAGAGTCAAGAGAAAAAGCGGGTCTAACGTCGTGAGATCGCAGACTAGATATAGAGCAGGAAAAGAAAAATGAGGACCAAAAGGAAGACAAGGGACACGACTGGGCGGAAGCCACCAGAACGGCAGTTTACCTGGCGTAACCATGATGGCTCAGGGACAGAATTGTACACCGCGCGGCAACTGTGAAAATTACGGGACAACAAACGAAAAGTCCGAACAGAAAGAAAGGTCGAAAACCTTTAGGAAAGTGGAGGGAAAAAGAGAAAACGCGAGACGGGTCAATTGTCGGTACGACAAAGGAACGGGAAAACTATGAGGGGTCCAAAATAGAAACTCTCAACAACACAACGGGGGGAATAGGATGTTTGGACAGCAAGAGTAAAGCTCTCAAAAGACATTCGCACCTATTAATCAAAGGCTGGACCAAATCATCAATCATCAAAAAAAAGGTAAAAATAAAGTAACTTACTTTAGGGGGGATGTGGACGCGGAACGGGAAACAAAAATGGCGGTGGCCGACAAGAAAAAATCAAGTGTTTTTTGTACGCCAGGACAGACTACTGTCAAACTCAAAAAAGGGAACTGCGGAGAAGGGCCAAAACGAACGATCAAACTAAGACTAACTGCATCGAAAAAACAAAAAGGAAGCTCTGACCAAGAAAACTCTCACCTAAACTTAAAGGTCGCCCGGACGGCTCAACGTCATCTAAGGTTCGAATCCGAACAAAAAAGGACAGGTGAAGACTTCGCGGCGGCTGAAGAGCAGAGAGAACGACAGAACAAAAACAAAAAAACAACCAGGCCGACGCCGGGAAAGAAAGCACAAGAAAAAAAAAATTAAAAAGATGTCCCCCGACGAAATCAAGGAACAGAACTGGCGACCAAGAGGAAAGGAACGGGAAAACGGCGTCACAAGGCTGGTGAGAGGACAATCAGCGGAAAAGCCGCAAATTGCGAGACGGGAAGGGCAAGCATTAAAACAGCAAATGCGATCAAGAGACGTTGTCCCGTGACGAATGGAGAGCCTCGGTTCAATGTGATCAGTGGCCCGGAAGCGCATGCGACCAGCACCTCGGATGAGAGGGACAAAAAGTGGCAGAAAAGCAGCCAACTTCTGTAGGGCCAGGAACGCCGTCACGAAGGAACATCGCTAACAAAGAGTCCAAAGAGAACCTGGGCTTCAAAACCGGGATGTTCTTTAACCAAAAAGAGAGGGCACAGAGGAATCAACGGGAAGAAGATCGGCCCCGCCGAACCAAAGAGATCGTCCGCAAAACCTGTAAAAACGCACGGAAGAAGGACGAGATCAAGCAAAGGGGGGGGCAGCAGCCGACAAGAACAAGCTAGCATTGAAGGCCCACGTAGGAGATCGATCGTTGAACAAGTACGGCCTGGGCGCAATACTAGCGATCTGCAAAACAGAGTATCCCGGAAGGACCAGATCGCAACCACCATTTCAGAAGGAAGCAAAGGGAATCATAGGGGGAGGAGTCAATACAAAAAGAAGGCTGTCACGAAGGAGAAGCACGGGAAAAAAAATCACGTCGTGCTAGGAGGCATGTCATGGCTTGCCCATGGATTTCTGCTTCTTGTTTCCGATACCGACGGCAGCAAGAAGGAACGCAAGAGAGAAAAAAAAAACGAGGAAGGAGAAGAGACTTACTCGAGTCCTGTCATCGAACAACATCAAAAACCAATCCACGTCAATCAATCAAACTGCGAGAAAATGAGGGCCGTTAAAGAGGACGGACGAGAAAACTCGACGAAGAGAAGGGAATCGTTGAAACAAAATCTCCTGATTACAACTTCCGTTGGGTTCGATCGAGTAACGAAACGCGTCCTATGCTGCACAAGAGAAGGGGAGGTTGGGGACTGAAAGCCGGAGATAATCATCCCACTCGGCCTGCAGCGCGAAGATTGAGTGGAGAAATGTCAGGACTTGCTCAACTGGCGGAGGACAAGGCAGCCGAGTCTCGATCGAACGCAATGCGAGAAAGAATGGCAAGATGACGTGGAGGGATCCGGCTTTGGGAAAGCTCGATAGGCTGTGGGGGAAAAAGCCCCTGTATCTGGAAAAAGAAAGGAGACTGGTGAAAAAGGTAGAGAAGAAGATCTAAGGGGAAGAGGACACTTCCATCCCTGCAAGAGAAAATAGGAGACGGCGATACGCAGTTGCTTTGATCGTGGTCCAGGGGAGGGAATGGAAAGAAAAGAACATGACAGGAGATCCATCTCGAGGCCAAAAATCGTATCAGCGTTCAGAGGAACGGGAAAAGACCAGATGTCACCTGGCCCGAGAAAGGCAAAGCGGGGAGTGGGTATAAAGGTTTAAATATCGCCGTCTCGCAAGCTTCTATCATGCCGGGAGAGGAGTGGCGCATAAATCAGCAGGTTTTATCCTCTCCTTCTGGGGTGAGGAGCGTGTAGGAGAAAGGTTGTTGGAGAAAGAGGGCAAGTCTTTGTAAGCGAGGTGTTCATATACCGATCTAGGGAAAGGCACGACTCAACGAACACTACATCCAGTCTACGAGTGGGAAAAGCAGCACGACCAGATTGTAAAGAACGGGAGAAACATTAATCATGAGGTCTGGGATTGACTTGTACAGAGATGTACAGTGGGGTCTGGACAAGAGAGAGAGTCTCAGTCTTTAGAAGGGAAGAGATAGTATGATCAGGTAAGGAGAAACCCAAAGTGAAATAGCGTGCAGGAAAGCCCCAAATAGAGGTAAGGGAGTAAAAGATGTATCGGGCAGATGTTTGGGAGGACCGAGAGAGACCCTTTGAAACATTATTAAGCCCCGAGTAGAAATATTGCGGACCTCTTTTGATGATTTTGGGGGAATCAGAAAAGCAAGAATTTTCTCATGAAGGGGATACCAAAACTATCAGATTTCCAAAGCTCTAGACAAACACGGAGAGAGGGAAGATATCTGGGGGTACATCAAAAGGTGAGGAGATCTCTACGACTGCAAAATTGACTGTACCAGGGGGAAACCCAAAGCCCATAACATCTGGGAGAACCGAGGGATAGGTCGGAAGGCGTTTAGGAAGACATGTTGTACAACCAGGTGTGGAAAACAGAATACATCACTCCAGTAAAAGGACAGGGAAGTGAACAAGACCGGGTACTGAAGTAGAATATGGATAGCAAAAAGACGCTCAGAAGAAGATGGAAAGCCGCAGATTACAAGAAGGAGACAGACCTGTAATCTAGACAAAGTCAAAACCGCCTATAGTAAGGCTTGCATGTACCGTCTTCAGGAGAGGACGCCAGGGAGAACAGGCACGTCTCCTAGGAGGAAAAGTTAAGAGGTCTTCTGGGCAAGAGCCTTAGGACAGAAGGAGGAACAATAGTGCCAACCAAAAGGAATCTACCGACAGACATGACAACAAAAGGTCGAGGAATGAATCCTTTGTCTGTAAAGAAATTATCGCCGTGCTAGGAAAGGAGTAAAAACAAAGAAGGGGACTATCGAAGGAAATAGGAGGGGGGACGAAAGGAAGGAAATAATGCGGCAAGACAAGTCTCAGTAACTCTATCGACTGGTTGCCCTACTAAAATGGAGCATCAAAGGTAGGTCTTTTCAAAGGAAAGAAAGGACTCGAGAGAATAGGAAGACGGTGTCTGGAAAATAAGGGGTTCTCCATACTGGCGGCACAATTCCCGGAGGGTTAAAAGAGATAACTCTTCGAAAAGGTAAAAGAGAAGGGGCACGAAAGAAGCGAGGAATGTTTTAAAGAAGAAAAGAGAGACCGTAAATAATGAAGACCGCGGTCTTGCCATCTCCTCCGGAGGATGACAGAGAGATAGCAGCAGTAAGAACAAGAACGAAGAAGGACAAAGGGAAAGGGGAAGCAAAGTAATAGAGAGGAGAACCCTGCAGGGAGAGATCGCTGTTTCAAGGACGCAGTGACGACATCTACTAGAAAGAGCTTAGTAAAGGAGGTGGAGGTAACTCGAACGAAAAAAAAAACGGAGATACACAGGAGAGAGCATCGAGGAGTTAGCAGACGTCGGAGACCGGGACAAGGCATCACGGCACTATCTTCTTTCTCGGGGGATTGGTTGAAAGGGGATGGGCTGGCTGGGGGAGGGGGACGAAAGGAAATAAGAGAAAAACAAGACTTCTCTCAGAAAAAAAGGGAGGAGGAGGAGCTGGGGTGAAGCGTTCTCGTAGGAAAAAAACATCCTAAAAGGAAAAAAAAAAAAAAAGGAAAAAGACAACTCTCCAGACGAGAGGATGGGCACGTGACCGCGGACTAGGCAGACAGAAAACTAAGGAAGATCACGAATGGAAAAAATCGAGAAAGGAGAGCAGGGCTTTTGGGGGGACTCTTCGGACAGGAAACGCTGTCCTAGAAGGAAAGATAAAAGAAGGGGAATGGAAGAGGGGAAGGCAACTCAGAGTAAACTTAAGAATCCACTAGAGGACTGGAGGGAGCCTTATTCTCTTGATCTCGGAGTAGGGAAGAGGAGGCACGAAGAGAAGAGAGATGCCTACGGGGCAAAGACGGGGGGTGGCTCCGTCTGAATGAAGCTACTCGAGAAGCAAGAAAAGACCAGAGGAGGGGGAAAGCCCCAGGGAGGTGAACTGAGGAAAGATTGCGGTTACCGGCTTGACATAAAAGGGAGAACCGCCCGGTTACAGTCCAAGTGAGAAGGATTTCCAGAAAAGCTCGTATTTGGAGCGAAGGGGGAAGGGCAAAGTTGCCAAACCGAAAACTAGATATCTCATCTCGGGAGGAAAAAATTAAGTTATGAGAAAAATTTTAACGGAACCTAGCATGTACACGTGATTGAGCGAATAAAGCCTGGGAGCCCTATTGGCTGGGACAGCACTCTGGGCGAAGGGGAAAGTTTCCAAGGCTAAACTGATGGGCGGCGAGAATCAAAGGGTTGAGAAGCAGGTTTATTTCAAGTGAGGCGTAGGGAATGGGTTTTTCAGCAACAAGGTCCGGAGGATCGGCACGTGGGGAGGACGAGCGTCTTCCAAAAACTCTAACTTTAGGCACATTACAAGGGAGGGTGAGACCTTACGACGAGACGAAGGAAGCCGAAAGAACAGGAATAGTCGGTCACCGATGTTGTATTGGAAGAAAAGCATCGGGATGCCAGAAAGTCGAGGGGATGCAGCTCTTCGGAGGGCGTCCAAATGGAAGAGGCCCATAACGACGCCCATTAAAAAAAATTGGGGATTGAGTGACCGGGCGTAACCAGACTCGGGTCCGAGGTTTCTCCAGATGGGGGAAGGGACTGAGCAAATGAAGAATCAAGAGAACGAAATCTACAGCGTTTATTGTAAGGGACCGCCGGAAATATGCATCGGGGTCAGGGATGCTATCGCCCGAGGAAAGGTCCATAACGATCGAAAAAAAAAAGGGATGAAGAGTAGGATTTTGACAACCTATTGTTCGGAGGGGACGACTCAGACACCTTAACGCGATACCGGGGAAAAAGAATCCAAAGACGGCAGCCTCGTTTAGGGTCGTTAGGACGGGCCGGAAAACGGGGAAAACAAAGGCTCGGTGGGGACGACAACAAGGGAAGGGAAAAAGGGGGGGAGGAAAGGACAAGGCAGAAAGGTAATGGAACAATCAGGAAACGGGACCACGAGCTGGGCCGAGACATGCGCTACGGGACGATAGGCGATCCGAAGGAGCGAAAAAGAAAGAAACCAAAATCTCTGAAAAAAGAAAAGAACTATCAAGACTTGGGGACTGGCTCGCCCGTCCGTACAGGAGGGGAGGGGGACTGAGCGAAAAGCACGTGACTGGTCAGGCCAGGTGCCAGAAAAGTTAGAGCGGGGGTAAGGGGGGAGGGACTAAGTCAAGGAAGAAAAGGAAGAGAAACAACATCCAACAACCAGCCTGATCCGACATAAGAAAACAGTGCTGCATGAACCTCTTGTGAGGAACGCCATCAGCGGAAAAGACAGCAGGGGGGGGGAAACAAAACCCACCGAGTCTGGCAGAAGATCAATCGGCAACCACCGGGAGGACGGGAGCCATCAAGCGCCGGCGTGTGAAAGAAAGAAGTAAAGAAGGGAAGAACTGGAGACCGAGCCGTTTGAACAAATATTGAGTCTCAAAGGGAAAAGTTCGGTAGGTCCAAAGGGGACCATGCTAACAGAACCAGAGAGATGATAACAAGGAAGGATAAATTATCGAGAAGGAGGGCCATTCCGAAGGCCAAGTAGCACGAATAAAGGGTAACGACGGAAATGAACTGGATTCAAGACACTACTGGATGGATTAAAAGAAAGAAGAAGAGGGGACGCTTCAGTAGAAAGAAAACAAAGGAAACCTGTCATCCTTCAGGTCCCATAAATACGCCGACGAAGAGCAGATCGATGAGCGGTCAAACCTACGGTCCGAATACGTGGGGAGATCAGCGCCAGGGAAGGCAAAAAAGAATAGAGGGAGGGCGCAAATGGAATGACCTTTCAGGGGAGAGAGAAAGACGGAAGCGCCTTAATGAGCAAAACTAGTACTATCATTGAAATTAACCTCTTTGGGACAAGAGAGCAAAAACCAAAAAAGGCGCATAATGGATATAAACGCGTGAGAGACCAGGGTGCCAGATGGTCGGGAATCGTTGCTCCAAAGCATAGTCATCATCGTCTTTGCTCCTTTTCGGGTGGGTCTGCTAAAGGTGGATTTCTAGGGAATGGAAAGGGAAACCAACAAACGAAAACAGCTAGTCCACTATAAAATCTCATCAAAAAAACTGGAGAAAAAAAGAAGAGGGGGCTCGAGTTGAAGGGAAGCACGAACAGTCCATAAAGACCAGGGCAAAGCCAGAAACAACTACAACGAGCAAGACAGGAAATGAGGTCCGGACGTCCAGCGCAGAAACGAGCCCGACCATCCTAAGACCTAAGGGGAGCGATCAGAATCTCAAAAGGAAGCAAAGCTTGGTTTGATAGTACGAAGTCGACAAACTGTCCGATGCGAATAGGGAAGAAAGGGCGCAAGGTAATGCCGGCCTCCCGCCGAGAGAACCGCAAAAAAACTTCCCTTCTAGAGATCGAACTCAGGCGCTTGGATATCGTCGGTCGGGGGCGCAGCTAAGCAGACGATTAGCGATCTGCCGACTACAATGCGGCGAAGGGGGAAAAAAACGTGTGAAGATCCGTCCATTGAAAAAGCGACAAAGAAGAAGAGGAGGGCGAGGATGAAGCCCAGCTAGGGGGGCTCTGAAAAAGTTGCTAGTGAGCAAAGGTTGACAGAAAGACGGCCTGAAGCGGCATGGCTCAAAGCTAATCAGTTTCCGACGAGGGAGCATGAAGCTGCCGTGAAACCCGAACCGGGAAGGTGAAACAAGAAAAGAAAAACGGAGAAAAAAACCTGAAGAAACGGGAAAAGAATATCGGGGAAAAAAGAAAAAAGATGCCATCAACACGAAGCGAAAAAGGTTGAAAAGAAACGGTGAGACCGGGAGAATCTCCGTCTCGGGAAATCAAAAAAGAACAGTTCCTGGCCGGATGGGAGGAATCAATGTTGGAAATCCGCTCGCCTGTATGAGAGTCAAGTCAAGAGGAAAGTTGGGGTGCATAAAATCGGAGGCCGGTGCGTCTCGCGCACGGGGGGCCTAATAAAAAAAAAAAAAAAAAGGCCTCTAACGTTGCACAGAAGCAGCGAAGAAGGGAAAAAACGGACCGAACAAAGAAGGAGCACCACAAAAGGATCAGGCCGGTTGACTTGGTCGAAAGGACAGGGAGGGGCTGCCAACAAAAACGCATCGGTAGCGGAAAGCTAGAGATCGCGTCCTGGGAGAGGAGAGGGGTCGCTGACACTGGCCCGCGAACACCTTGTCAGGCTACAGCCAAAACTCGGGTCCGAGTTCGGGAACACCGCGCCGTTTGTGAACAGGGACGGCGGCAAGGCCAACGGGAAAAAAGACGCGCTGGGGGATTGAGGTGCCACCGGAGAGGAAAGACTGGGGCAGGTCCTGGCGAATGGGACCTAGGCAGGACAATGATAAGAGAAAACAACAATGATGGAGGAAAGAGAGAATAGGTGGACAGAACAATAGGTGCGAAAGAGCGCAAAAAAACATACACCTATTATCGAAAGGCGCTCCCCTCAACAAAACAGCGGTCGCAGCCGAGGGAGAGATCATATTAGGGTACGTGCGAAGTGAAAGGGGGAACAAACACACGGTGGAACAATAAGACCGAGGACATCCAAAAGGAGCAACAACCCGCGTTCCTGGAAAAAAAAGCAAGCTCAATAAGTCGAAATGTCCTCGCCCAAGGAAACGCGAAGAAACTGCAATCCGACTGTCGGAATCAAACGGAGACAAAGGGAAGCTCTGACCAGAAACCAAAACGACAGACTGATAAAGGGTTCCATCGAAAGAAAACTCACGGGCAGCTCGGCCAAAAAAATCAAGAACTGGTGGTGAAATTGCGGCGGCGTGAGGAAGGCGCTCGGGGGGTGGGCAAACTGCCGAACCGCAAGGCATCGGTGAAGAAACAACAAGGGCCGCGACAGACTAAATCAAATCAAAGAGAGAAAAATAAGTAAATGTCGGCAAAGCCCAGCAGAAAAAAAAAAAGGAAAACGAGCAGCCAAATAAACGGCTGGAAAGAGGAGAAACGAGGGTCATCTAAGGAAAATCAGCGAAGGAAGCCGGGTCCTTGAAAACTGGGGGCACAGTGAGGCTAACTTGCAGAGCAAATAGCCGTTGGCCCAAAAATCGGGAAGGGCGGATGGGCAACGCAGCGACCAGTATAAAAGCCCTCACGCATTATAAAACCTTGCAATTAGAAGCTGAGCGCCCTGAAGACGTCCAAAACGGCATTAAAGAAAAGGCGAACAAGGAAATGCTGTTAACGCAAGGGGGCACCGATATCCTGGCTGCAACCTGGGATGGGGAAGGGGAAAGAAGAAACGATCATGTCGCTTCACGGCAAGACGGTGAGCCGAAACAAGAAGCAACTATAGTCCATAGCGAAAAACAGCAGAGAGGGCGGGCCCGGAAGGCAGCAAGATCGACGAAGGAGAAGCCCTGAAAAAGAAAGACGACATCTAGATCTCCAGGGAGTCCCTTCGGGATCGCTTGAAAGAAAAGGAAACAACGAGAAAAAGGCAAAAAACGGTGAAGGTACTCAGGGGCGCAACCCAAAAAAACGTCATCATGATAGAATTCAGCGCTAGAAAGGGTCGAGCGCGGTGGGGACGGTCAAGTCGGGGAGAGCAGCGGCCGAAAGAATCAGCCCTCATCATCGAGGGGCTCGTGGGAAAGAAGGGAGGAATGCCATGATTCTGAATGGATGCTGGTGTGCGATGACCGACGACGAGAAGAAAAAG
>Ga0179593_1519023_pt1 | contig 11988 bp, 20 predicted proteins | sample CZODoug2_1_08_16_FD_185931 | JGI IMG/M metagenome (GOLD analysis project Ga0179593, IMG submission 185931) | Vadose zone soil fungal communities from Angelo Coast Range Reserve, California, USA - CZODoug2_1_08_16fungal (PacBio error correction) | ecosystem: Environmental > Terrestrial > Soil >...
CTCTCTCAGCGACGTCGAGTTACGCTTGGATCAAGGAAAGAGCTAATATTGGGAATTTTCACTGCTTTAGGTATGTTGGTGGGTCACCACCGTCTATGTCTAATGGCACATTATTGAAAGGGGGCAAATGTGGGGGGGGTAATAGCCCGTACCAGAGGCTAATTGCATTCGTTTGATGAGGTGCAAAAGTAATGGTGTCCTGAAGAGGTACGTAAGGACAAGGGAAGCCCTAAGTAAAGAATAAGGATTAAAATCCAGCGTATATTGGCCAAGAAGAGTGATGTTGTAAACTGGAGGGACACAAAAAGAGGAAATCCATAACTTGATTCTGAGAATCACTTAAAGAAGGGGGGCATAATCGAAAGGGTGAGGAACCGAAGTACTTAGGGGCAGAATTCGAAAGAAAACTGGGGGGCCGCTGGCATCAAGGAACCCGGTTGATTCCTTTGATGGGTCCGTATTTTAAAGGGGGGGAGCGGAACGATATCGTCTGAACTCGGTTGGGCGAGGTTGAATGCTGGGAAAGGGTCCTGCAAGAGGAATCCTGCCAAAAAGCTGATACTAAATGTTAGGGGGTTGGGTTGGTGAATAAGCAGTGTGGTGGCGGTGCTGGTGCAGGGGCTCCGCATCGACGCCCGGTTGAGAGGGAAGAAAATTCATTTGGAGAACAAAAGTTAACCTCTTTATCCACTATAGATTTCCGTCAGCACGGGATACAGGAAGTAAGACCTTACAAGGGAGTCCGAGATAAGAGATCTTGAGGTAAACCTCAATTCCCTTCCGGAAAGAACCACCAGCAATGCTGGCAAGGTCATCATACACTGAACAGGAAGTATTAACTTGAAAAGAAAAGGAGTGACGAAAAAGAAGAGGTAAAGGAAAATAGAGAACAAGTGCAAAGCTTATCTGAGAAAATGGTTGGGGGGGGTGAAACGCGGAAAGCTGGAAAGGACCGACCAGCTATAAGACTAGTAAGGTTAAAATGCCAGAAGATCAAAAGGGGGGAGGATGAAGAGAAAATATTCTTCTTCCTGAAAGGGAGGACTATAGGAGGGAAGAAAAGAGGGAGGTAACAAATCGTCGAAAACCCGCTACGCTGCTTACTGTTTGTTACGGGGGGAGGGGGAGAGGGGGCCGAGCAGGGTACAATAACCTCTTCTGTAAAAAGAGAAAAAGTTCCGTTGATGTGACAAAGTCAGGTTTTGCAGGTAACCTGGGGGGAGGAGGAAGGGAAGGACCCTACGGGGATTTGATTGGATCAGAGCAAAACAGGGGACATAAGGTCGGAGCTCCCATTTGGGGTACAGGCTTCGTCGCTGACTCGGAGGCAGGGGAACGTGGAGGGTTTCTGTGGGGGGGGTGAAAACGGTGACCGAAATTACTGTTATGCAGAGGCTCGGAAGAAGAAAAAATGCACATCACCCCCTCCAAAAAAACAGTACTAGGGCCCAAAAGGGGGGGGGTATCGAAGCGTTTACTCATGTCAGACTTACAAATAGAATAAAAAAGGAACAACCGAGAGGGACGAGCTCAGGAGGATCCACCATCAACCATCAACCTTGTGTTAAACTTGCAAAGGGGTGAAGGAGAGGAAAAACAGCAGGTACTTAAATTAACGCTAAACAGTTGGCTTTGAAACATCTGAGGGGGATGGAGAGGGAAGGGGAAGGAAGACGGAGCGGAGAAAATGGTTACAGGCAAGGTTAACATCACACGAGTGGGGTGGCAATATCCACCTGGGGTTCCATTTAGTACCTCCTTAGGGGGAAATGTGGTGCTTTAGGTACGACTTTTAATTCCAAAAACTTCAGGAAATATGAATTTAGGGGCCGGAAGGCATTAGCTGGGGAAGTCTTTTGGGAGGGGTACTGGGGGGAAACGAAAGGCCAGGGGGATCTGCAAAGAGCCTAAAAAAAATAAATAATTAAAGAGGGATCTCACGGGACTGGAGGTGTAAGATCAAGGAGAAACACTGGCAAAGAAAGCTAAAATAGGATGCCCAAGGTGATATTCCCTGGGTGGGCCCTCCCCCCCTGGGGAAAGCGGCAAAGGAAGAATTTAGGGAGGTATAAAAGATGGAGCAAAAGAGAAGGATGGGAGAAAGAAGGCACTGTACCCGGGAGCTTCGGAAAGTAAAGGTACTGCTCACGGCTGAACGAAAGGGATGGATAACCCGGAGGGTAGGCGGAGTTGAAATTATTTAGGGGACTGCGTTAGAGCTGAGTGCCAGGGGATGACGTTGCAGCCTAATAACAATAAAAGATTTGGAGTACGCTCTTCGAAATGAAAGAAAGCCAGGGGGGGAATAGAGACTCCTTAGGAACAAAGGACAATCTATTCACGAAAAACGTGATGTGCCTGGTGCGGGTCGAAAAAGGGGTTCCTGGGGACAAAGTGGAGGCACTTTTCAAAAAAGATGTAAAGGTGGCGGGGTACGGTGTAAGGGAGAAAAAGTGAATGACCAGCAGAAGCTGGGAAGGGGTCGGAATGTGAAGAAATTTTGAGAAGGTTACAAAGAATTTGAAAAGAAAAGAAAAAAACGATAATCGTGCTCCGCTGGAAATGAAAAAGGGGACGAAAAAGGGAGAGTGTTTGAAACGGAGGCAATGCACAGAGCCAATGTTTCGTGGACAAGGACTTATTCTGACCAATATGACCTTGAAGGGGGGTCGTAGTAAAAAGGGGGTGGAACCCATTGAACGCGTGAATTGGGCAAGCAGGTTGGGGACAGGAGAAGAAAGGAGGAAAGAGAGCGCACAACCACAGGAGGGAAAAGAGATCGATCAGCTGCTCCAGGGAGGTAGCCGTCCAAGGAGAAGAAGTCACGCGTTCAAGGAATGAACATCGCTCCATTAATGACAAGATCAGTCATCGCGCACTTCAATGGGGAGGGGGTCCTAATAAGGAAAAAAAATTGGCAGAGGGGCCTCCGGGACACAGCAGGACCTTCTGCACCACCACCTTCTAGGGTCAAGTTAAGGGAGGGAAGATAGAGGACTGTTCGTGGGAAAGCAAGTACCCATATGGCCAAGGGGAGTGGAAATTCTAAATTCGCTGCCCAACGGTACCATCTTCTTCTGAGAAAGGAAGAACCGGGGAGTTGCAAGGCGTAAAAGTCTCAGGGGGAATTACAGCGTGAAGCAGCTGACGCCATGACTATTCCGGGGAACAAGAAAATCTTTACGTATCCTGCGTCTGAAAAATCCGACACCAAGGAAATGCAAGTTTTTTTTAAGCATAGATGGCTCTTGCAGATAAGGGTAGAGTTGGCTGCATCCTTTGTCAGAAGCAAAGCGAAAGAAATAGTCCTGAAGGATGTACTGGTAAAACTCATCAAAGCTTCGAGGAACGAATCAAGACTCGGGAGGTTTAAAATCATCCACACAGAAGCGAAGAGAAAGATGCTTAAGCCGTTGAAAAAGGAACCGGACGGTAAGTCGGGTGTGAAAATAGATATACCTTTAATGATCTGAACCGGCTACTTCTACGAAAGCACGGAAATTCGCTGAAATTGGGACATGACAGGAAGAACTTTGAGCCTAGAAATCTCAAGGGAAGTCAGACACGTGGAAGATTAATATAAAGCACGTCCAGTACCAGGGCTCATATATGGGTCCAAAACAAAATGAGAATTTTGTGGGAGGAAAAAGATATGGAAAGGCCCGTTTCGGCAACACATTTAATGGCACCTAGAAAGAAGGGCATAAAAGAAGGGGCGAGTTATATTTTTCCTGGAGGAAATAGTCCTCCCAGAAAAAAAGTAAATAGAAGAAAGAGGAAGGAATTTAAATCTTTTAATATGGCCCCTCCCGTTCGGGGAGGAAGGGTAAAACAGGGGGGAAAAAAAAAAAATACAATAAGTCATTCTGGAAAAAAAAGCAGAACGGGGCAGGGGTTGAACCATATACTGTGGGAGGGAAAGGAAGGGGAATGGCTGGCATCGTAAAACTCAAAGTTGACATGGGAAGGAAAAGGGGGAGGGTTCCGTGGTATTAAACAGCGCGTTCCACGAGGGTATGCCCCAAATAAGGGATTGAGAGGGTCATGAAACAGGGAGGGAAGATATAACCCCCGCTATACTAAGGGGCAGTCCGTATTGGAATGACGGGGGTTCTCAAGGGGGGCTTCGTACCTGCGGGCACCTGGGCAGGGGGAATTCATCAGGAATAACAGGGGGGGAAAATGGAAAACTAGTAAATGGCCCCTTACTCATTCAAGCGGACGAGAAACAAAAGAGAAAGAAGGAAGGAGAAGCTGTATTATAGCTAACTCCATGAACTTCCGTTATGGGGGGACAAGAAACTATGACCCGCCTTAAACACGGGAAAAAGGCGGACACCGAAGTAAAGGAAAAGGGGACTGTCCGTGCATAAAGATTACAAAAAAGAAGAAAGGAAACCAGCTGCAGCCAGCGGAAAGGGTCTTGGCTACGGGGATCCCAGCGGAAACGGGGGACAGGTCCCGGGGACGAGTGATAAAATGAAAGCAGACAACAAAGGGGGAGGGGGGGAAAAAAAAGAGAAGGCATTAGTCTCCACGAAGGGACCTATCCCTTAGCTGGACGGGTCTTTAAAGTGGGAAAAGATCGATCAGAACTCGAAACGAGAGAAGGTTAGGGGGGAGTAACCAAAGGGGGGGTACATCGCAGCATACAAATTCTGGGGAAGTTAAGACCGGAGGGGGGGGTTAAACAGAAGGGGACCCAGGGGTGGATGGAGGGGCTACCTGGGGGGGGGAGCTAATTAATATCACGATGAGCGAGAGAATCACGGAGATCCCAGGGGCAGGAAGTGAAAAGGGGGGGAAAAGTATCATATTACGATGGGGGAGAAAGATGCCAAAGGTTGTTTGACTGGGAGGACGGAACCGGGGAAAAGGGGTACACCTAAAGTTTCAAAACTGGGAAGGAAAAAACCAGCACATTTAGTAATCGCGGGGGCTGCATTCTGGATAAAAGGGGAAATGGAAGAAAATAACGATATGAGAAACCTCTTACTCTCAAGGGGAAGAAACTCACCATCAACGGAACCTGGGGCAGAGGAAGAAAGGGAGGGTGAGGGGGAAATACTGCACCATGGTACGAGGTTAACGAGAAAAGGGGAGGATTCTGGGAAGGCTATGCGGGGGGGTGGGAAAATCACTAGGACGGGATACCAGGGGGAAATCAAGAAAAAAAAAGGAGGAAGAAAGGAATGATTACAGACGTATTTATCGTGTGGGGGGACTGTAGGGACGTTAAAGACTTTCAGAAAGTTGCGAAAGGAAAAGAAAATGAGTTATAGGTACGGGCCGGTTGGATTAGTGAAAGGGAACGTTGGAAATAATGGGGGGAAGGACAAAATAATAATTTAAGCAGGGGAAAGCCATATAGGGATCCTGAACGTGGCGAGGAAAGAAGGAAAAAGGAAGGGGGAAGCCGTTATGACGAGGGGAGAAGAGCCATTGATATTAGCTTGCCTCCCACCCCGGAGAAGTATGTGAGGGAAAAGAAGAGGCAGATCGATAGAAGGTTATCAGGTATCGTGAACAAACAAAAGCAGGGGTGGGGGGATGGGAGGGAGGAAGCGGGTTAGACAAAGAGGATGTGAAAGTACTTAAAAGGGGGTAGGACGTGAGGGGTATCCGTGGCTGCTTACAAAGGGGGGACAGTTTAGAAGGGAAGGTCTCCTTAAGCGAGTGTAATGTATTATTTTGTCACATTACACAGGCAAAAAATCATGGGATGGGGGGATGAGTCGCGATCTGAAAATGAAAGAAAAAGATGTACTAAAAAGGTAATCCAACTATGGAGAACAGGGCCTACCAAGTGGACTGGTGCAAATAGGGCATGGGGGATGATAGCAAGAAGGGGGAAAAAAGGAATGAATAGGTGCGGGCATAAGGCTTTCAAAATTATTTAAAGGAACGTTAAACTGACGCTGTAAATGGGACTACTTGACAAGTTAATGGGGGACACAAGCTGGGGAAGGGGGAGGAAGGGGAAAAGAAAGGGGTGGCACATACATGGAAATGGTTGCTTTCAACATGAAACCAAGATCCTAGGGATAAGAAGTAACCTATCCCTGAGGTTAAGGAAGAGAAGGTTGAAAAGAAAGAAAAAGCAGTTGCGCCATTGAGGACACGAACACTGAGTCTGACAAGTATGATACGGAAAATGATCAAGGGCAGAGTGGAAGGAACGGTGGAAAGCGTGAATGCGTTGCTGCAGAAACGAGAAAGGAAAGGGGGGGATAATGTGGACTCCAGTGAAAGGCATATGATCGAAAAAAGGAAAAAGCTCATAGGGAAATACAAGTACGGGCCAGGGGCAATCTCGCGGATGCAAACAAAGAAACTCTCAACAATCAAAGATCACTGACAGAGCTCCAAAAACGAAAAATCATTGCAAGAGGCAAAATGGGTATCAATAGTCAGAAGTTTGCCTAAAAGGGCAAAGGGAGGACACTCCGGCAAAAGGAATTAAAAAAGAACGACATGGGAGAGGGCAGTGCGGGCGACTTATATCGGAGGGGGACACAGGGGGAAAGCACGTCAGCCGGTGTAGAAAAAATAGAATAGAGGGAGCCTGCCAGTACCAGAGAGTCACTTCATCCCAGAAACAGTTGACAAAGAGGAAAGCATCCGAGACCGTAACAAATAGGGGGAAAGAGCTACCGCCAGGATAAGAAAATTCCTTGGACGAAAAACGCGTCCCTATACTGAAAAAAAGGAAACAGTAAAGGGGGCGCCTTGGGGGTTTCAGCAATAGAGTGCCAATCTCGGGAGAGGAGAGAAAAAAAAGATTTTCTGTAAGGAGGTCTTCGAAGAACTCTCATCCAAATTAGAGGGGGAAGGGGAATGCGTAACTCTCCAGAAACTTCTGCGGAAGCACTTCAGAAGACGAACGAACACGCGGAAAAAAGCTGTCCGGTTGAAGAAATCATCAACAAACGCAGAAAAGGGGGAGATACTACATTCCTCAGTTACAGGAGCGTTGAAAGGATAACAGCCCACGGGGTATCGGGGGTCTTTGCAAAGGGAAAGGGTTATATCAGCGATTCTTCAGAAAATGCAAAGGCAGGTCCTGCGAAAAAAGGGTTTTGTGACATCCGGTCCGGGGATGGAGCAAATGGGGGAAGCTTTATAACAAAAGATAGCGACTGAAGGGGAAGTGGGGAGGGGAGGAAAAAAAAGGTTATATTCAGGGACAACACGGCCCAGGTCCAGGCTCAATAGATTCCGGAAAGTTTTAAGGAGGGAGGTTGGGGGTTTTCGTCTATGTGCAGTATTAGTGATTGACGTCCAAAATGTACGAACTAATCCCCCATAGAACCAGGGAGGGACATCGGGTGAGGAGGTAAAAAGTAAAAGTTATATTTATGAAGAGGAAGTCAAGGACTCAAAGAAAAAGTAAAGATAGGGAATATATTATATAACTTGTCGTAATCGTGAACAGCCGTAGGGGAGGGGGAGGAAGAAGAAAAATCAGGAAGGAAAACCTCCTTCTTCTGAGGAGTCAGACTTAAAATGGGTCAAAAGGTGTTTAAGGGAAAAAGAAGTAACCGTTGCAAAGCAATTCTTACTCACCTTCAACATGGGAAAGGAAGAGTCGTACACGATTCCGGGGGGGATGGTTCCGGAGGAAGTCCACGAGTGACCCAGCCCATATCGGTTATTGCCTAAGGGGGGGGGGGAGTGAAGAATGGCGGATTAATCCCCGTCGATAAGAAAAAAGGGGACGTATTGGGGGTAGAAAAAGGGGTGGGGATGGTGCAACCGTTTTTATTCCTGGGCCGGCAGTGGGGGGAAAAAGAGTTTCCGATGAAAACAAGAAACAAAGTGCAACAAAAAAGAGGGGAAAAATAAAGGGAAGTTCCGTCAATCAGACGAAAGGACAGAGACGGGGACAACATGGGAAATAAAACCGAGGAGTACATATGGGAATATAAAGGCACTGACGTAGGGGAATATTCCGGTAATCAATGCTGGCAAACGGGGGAAGAACTGAACAAACTAAAGAGCTGTCGGGATAACCTTCGATGGAAGGTCGAAAAAAGGAAGGAAAACAGACCAAAAGCATCGTTATCTTGGAATCGGAAAGAGGGTTGAGAAACCTGAAAACGTATAAGTTCCATAGGTCCCGGGTCCTCTGTATACTAGAGCCAAAAAAAAAAGAGGAAGGGAAAAGAGAACGAGCCTCCAGCGTGAACCGGGACATAGGTCATAGAGTGACAAAAAACTTTGAAAAGAGTCGAAAAAAAAGAGGGGGGGCTTGCAGAGGGTATATGTTTTATATGAGGAGAAGATGATAAGGGGGGTGACAGACCAATTCTGTGGTTCAGCTACCTTTCCTTTGATGACCAAAGGGGGTTGGCCAGAAAGGGGTGGAAAGAGAAGGGCTCTGACCCGAAAAGTGCATTGGAGGTATCTTAAGGAGATCAGATGGGGTTGGTATTTGGTTAGGCAAAAGGCGGAGAGCTTGCGGCACCTATATATAGTGTCACAAGGGGGGGGAAACTGGTTGGGTAATTCAATGAACTGGATTCAGACTTCGGGAGGGTAAAGGGGCACAGACAATCACCTCCAACCTTTCCAAAAAAGGGGGGAAAATTTAAAAATGCAAGTAATTCCTGAAATGGGGGAGAGAAAATAGAGCCTGGGAAAAAAAGAAGAAAACGCGCTCCTTGTAACTACCAGAACAAGGGGAGAAGAAACTGTTAACTTGCCATCGGAATGAACAGGTTAAACAGCAAAGGTACGGAGGTTTCAGTTTAGAGCTTATGGTTCACCAGGATTTAAGTCAGGGGGGAACCGGAAGTTTCCCGCATCTAAAAAAAAGGGGGGTGACGGGGTACGACAGGGAAAGGGGAAAAGGGGACCGGATTTGCCAATAACGATGGGGGGGGAAAGTTATAGAAAGAAATCTAGTTATAGTGTGGGGGATTGAACGGGGCTAGGCAGGGAATATTAAATTACTTGGCGACCTAGGGGAAAAAGAAGAAAAGCTAGGGGTGGCGAGGTGTGGGTACGTAGGGAAGGCAAAGGTTTTGACGGCAAAGCAGATCTGCAATCTACGACACAAAAAAAATAATAATGGGGGGGGAGCAGTGGAAGAGAAAAGAGAAGAGGTAGGGATGCGAGAAATATAGAATTAACTCCTTAAAGTCCACTAAGGGAGGGATGGGTAGCCAGTTTGATATTAAAGATGTAGGGGCATACGCCGCCCAGGGGAAAAGCCAGACCTGCAATGTTAGGGTCTGCAGGCCGACAAAAGTACGGAGTATAGGGGGTGATAGAAAAAAAAAAGCGGGGACCGGTGGTTCACTGCGAATGTAGGCTGGGGACGGGAAACATCTAAAGAGGAGGAATCTTTAAGAGGTAGAAGAGGAAAAGTGACGGTGGGACCGTGGAAATTGTTCTGAAAACAGTACATATTAGTGTCGGTGAGGTAAGGAGCGAAAAGTATGTGATGTCCATCAGGAAAAGTAGGCAAACCCTATCTGGGGGGTATGGAGAAGAGACTATGACAAAGAAAGCCACCTCTTAAGGGGAATCTCATAGAAAGGGAATAAGGGACAGAAGGGGAAAAACTGCGCCAAGTGTGCTCGAGAGGTGGGTTGCGACGATTCAAGAGGCTGTAAGATTGGGCAGAAGGTCCGTTCCAAAAGGTTCACTGCTTGGCGTTTACTGGGGGAAGGAAAGGGAGGGAAGACGTCATGCCACGGAATACGTGATGAATGTGATGAAAGCAAGGGCGGGGAAGGCTTAGTTTGGCCGACAGCTCGGGTACACATTGGGGAAATACTGCTTTAAAGAAAACTACTCAAGACGCCCCTCACTTGCTGACAAAGGGGTCCGGGGTGGGAAGGGAAATGGTTTGTACCGCAGGCACTTCAAAAAGGGGGAAACACTTGGGGAGGGGAGAAGTATTCTTACAACCTATGAGACGGCGAGGGGGATCACAGAGGGGGAGGTTCAGGAACCCAGATGGTGAAAAAGCGGGGTGAATTAAGCATCCTTCGATATGAAGGGGAGGGGTACATGGAGAATAGACGCTAAAAAAAAAGGGAGGAGTATTCAGAGAGAAGCTTCAAATCAGGGAGTAAAAAAGGGTAAGGAGTCAAGAGAGCAGGATGAAATGCAACTCAGTCACGAGGGGAAAATCAGGGGGACTAGTCCAAAGTAAAACGATCAGGGCAATGAGCACCTTCAGGAAAAGGTTGTCCGAAGTGTGAAAAGGGGGGACGCAATTGGGGGGGAATTGCCTCCGGTAAAGACCCGAAGCAGCCACCGGAAAGGAAGAAGGTATTCGAGTCAGTGCGCATCGCGATTACTGTTGCGTGAAAACAAAAGGTAAACCAGGAGAGGTTACCAAAATAATGCTCACCATTCCTTCCAGAAAAAAGTTTGGTTCTGCGGGGTCAGTTCAATAAAAAGAAAACACTATCAGGAAAAAAAGGAGGAAAAAAAGACAGGAACAGGCGCAGTAACGCCATGCCTGTAAGGGGGGGAGTCAGCAGGAAAAAAAAGAGGTACGGAAACCTTCGAAGGGGAGCCACCCCTTCCTAGGCGCACCACAAGTTCGCAAAAGGCATAAAAAAGATGCGCATGGCCAGTGAAAGGGCTTATACTTTGTCAGGGACAGAAAAAAGAGAAAGAAAAAAGAGCTGTGGGGCCAGGCTTTACAACTCAGCGTCCAAGCTTCGCCAGGGGAAAACAACCAAAAAAAAAAAAAAGGACAGAAGAAAAAAAAACACCAAAAAAAAACCAAACCCAAAACAAAAGAAAAAAACACCCCAAAAAAAGAAAAAAGAGAAACAGAAGGGGGGGGTCACTACTCTTGAAATTTAATACGGAACACCCTCACTCAAAACAGAAAGGTACTACAGGGGGTCGGTAAGAGCATTGGACAGGACAAGAAAGGGCAATAAATCGTGAACGGGTCCTGTCTTTTTGGTGGGAAAAAGCTAAAAGACGGACGGTAGATCTTGCGAAAAAAGAGACTGAAGTCTGCATAAAATAAAGCCCACAGATTACCATATTTCGGGGAAGGCAATGTTAGTTATACAACGAGTCTCCAGAAAAGGAGTTAAGGGGAGGGCCTCTAAGGGATCAGACACGACATGTAGTCTCAAGTGAGATTTCCCAACTGCTTGAATTATTAATGGGGGGTTTCCGTGCTGAGGGGGCATTTAAAAAATGTCCCTGTCACAGACCAAACATAGGGAAAATAAGGATCAGTTATTGTTTTAATAATGTAATGGGCCTGGGAGGAAAGGCAAGGCAATCCCACAGTTAAAGATAGGTAGAAGAGAAGAAAACGTTTAATAGTGGCAAAGATTAAAGAAGGAGGGTGAAAAAAACGACAGAAGGAGGGATCCCCGATTCAAGGAGGAGCAGAAGACGGAAAGCACTGCACGCCGGTTTACAGAGACCGCAGTACCGAAAGAATTCGAAAAGGCCGCGGGGGCCCGTAAAAAAGTGATTTAAGGGGGGATGGGGGGTACGAGGCGTAAAAAATCGTCGGACAGCATATCGTGATTTCGATTGAAAGGGGCGGAATCCTGACTCCCCGGAGAGAAAAATGGCCAGGGTTCATCATATACATTGGGGTTGGCAGGCAAAGTTATAGGTCCAGGGGGGCGAGCCGGTTCCGATGGAACTCCCGTACCCTTGGCAGGTAACCAGCAACAGCATATATAAGTTCCGAGCATCGGGGAAAAAATCAGAAAAAAAAGGGGAGTCCGAAGGAGGAAAGACGGGAAAATGATAGCCAATACCTTAAACTTAGGGTGCCCCGAGATACAAGTATTTTCCTAATTCTATGTCCGCTACTTTGTCCACTCGGCCCGTTGGGAACGAAGACCTTTTATCCACGTGCATTTGTCCTCCGGTCAACCGTCATCATGCCGAAAAAAAGAGACCGAACCAGAGAAAGCGTTATCTGGATCTAAGGGGAGGGGGGAACGCACGCAGAGTCGACTTCAAGAACATCGGTCGGTTACCTAG
>Ga0179593_1623377_pt1 | contig 11988 bp, 21 predicted proteins | sample CZODoug2_1_08_16_FD_185931 | JGI IMG/M metagenome (GOLD analysis project Ga0179593, IMG submission 185931) | Vadose zone soil fungal communities from Angelo Coast Range Reserve, California, USA - CZODoug2_1_08_16fungal (PacBio error correction) | ecosystem: Environmental > Terrestrial > Soil >...
GACCAAAAGGAGGACGAGAAGCTAAACAAGAGGGCCTGAAGGAACTCTCAGGCGTGAGGCCGAGACGGGACAGAGCTTAAAAAAACTGGTAAAAGGGGAATTGAGAAAAGGAAAATGACATCCACGAGGGAACGAAAGAAGCCGAAACAGCGCAATAGACGTACAAACCGGGTTTTCACGGAAAAAAGAGTTGGGGGTAAACCGGGAGGGGCCAACGTGGCTGGTGGAAAAATTGGGGAAGTGCCTCAAGGGGGGGGGCAAGACAGGGCAAAAGCGAAGCTAAAAAAGCTGACTGAAAAATAAAAGAGCAAGAGGGGGGGGATTTTACGGTATCAAGAATGTTTCCTAGGGAAAAATGAAAAGGTGAGAACAAACTTACTACACTTGGGATCTATGGTTGTGCACCAGGAACCTGACGCAATTGCTAAAAAAAAGGTCCGCTAAAAAACTAGAGACGATCCACCGGGAGAAAGAAGTTTATAATAAGCCAGAAAAAAGGATAGAGCGTGTTTCATCAGGAGAGGCCTGTGAGAGGATCTGGAAATTCGGGGCCCTTGACCTAAGCCTTAAAAAATAACAAATAAGAGGAGCATAGGAAAATAGGGAAAAATGGTAAAAGGCAAGACGCTGCAGAAAAAGACACAAATAGGGAAAATTCGGAAAGAAAACATCAGAGCTCGGACAAAGGGGGACCAAATATAGCAAAGTAGAGGTCTCGGGGAGGACGGCGAGCAGAAGGGAAAGAAAATTGAAGAAAGGGTGGGGAAGTCTGGGAAAAAGGTCAGCTCCAGAAACCTGATCCCTGTAAAATAAAGCGAAAGGAATGAAAAGGTCCTACTTCGGTTCGGTATGAGAAGCGTCCCTAGCGCGAGACCAATGGGGTAAATGAAAAAGAAAAAGGATTCCGAGGAAAAATTATATCTGTAATAAGAAGAAAAAAAAGCGCCAAAACCGAAAAAGAAAGCAAAACTGCAAAAGTCATTTCGAACAAAGGGAAGAACTATCGGTGGGACGAGAGCGAAAGAATAGGACTCTGAAAGGATATCTGAAAACAAACACGTCTAAGGAGGGGGTGTGAAGACTGTGAAAGAACCGAGGCCCACTCAGTTGAAAAAAAAGGCTTAACAATCAGAAGCCCCTTTCGGACAAAAAAAGAGGAAAGAAACAGGAGAGTCGTCGTCTAAAAAGTAAAAGTCTTGGGGAAGTGGGAACTAAGGAGAAGGAGGTTAAAGAAATCCTCAGGGTCCAAAAAGCGCGGTGTAGGGAGAAGGAAAGCTAAGGAGACAATAGGGAGTGCGGGAGGCAAATCAAAATAATCGCGAGTAAGGAAGGCAAAGGGTCTTGCCCAACAGGGAGGATGGCTTAGGGGGAAGTAAAAAAGAGGTGACTGGGCGCGATTGAACGGAGTCACTGCATCACTCGGCGCCCACCAACATGCCAACGGGTGGATACTCGATTGGAAAATGAAAAAAGACCCGGGGAACACTCCCTGCGAAAGTGGAGGCCAAGGGAGGGCAAGGTCTTACTGAAGCAAAGAAAAGCCTGGGGCGCCCGGAAGGAGATTCGGCAATGGGAAACCGTAAAATGATTCAAAAGGGACGGGGTCGGGAATGCCTTTTTCCTTAGGAAACAATGAAGTGGTACTAGAAAAAAAGTAGCTCTCGAAAGTTGAGGAATGGAAAAACAGGGGTCGGGGGAGCCTGGAGAAAGGGAAAGAGGTAGGGAGCTGAAAAAGGCACAGGAATCAGAACCCGGATGATGGGGGCATTTCTGAAGTGATGGCCGGAACAAAAGGGACACGGGGAAAAGGGGGGGAAAAAAAAAACTCAAAGAGAAGTGGGAAGGGGTCGGAAAGGGAAAAAGGATAATTTTCATGACAATGGGAATTGAAGGGGTCCGGGGAGTACAGCTTCAGGAGAAACCCGGAGCAAAGGACCCTCGGCAAAGGGGGACGCAAGAAAAAATCTATCTATTCGCAACGGCTCGAAAAAGGAAGGACATTTCGAGAGAAAAGAGATGAAATCGCTTGAGGATCTCGGAGGGTTGGAAAAAAACCACAATAGACGGAGAGAGGGATCGGACAAAATGTCCACAAAAAAAAGGGTCGTAAAAAGGGGGGTTGAATGAAGAAGGGGGGGGATTGACAGGGAAGATCACGAGTTTTAACCGGAGGAGGGGGATAAAAAGCGGCAAGCGTTAGAGGGGGGGGTGAAAAAAGATCGAGGTGACTGGAGTTTGGAGAAATTGGGAAAAGAGTGGGCACTTGGCAGGAAAGATGACGGCGGAGGAGGAAAAAACAACTGGAAGTCTTACCAAGAGGAGGAGATCCCGTAGCTAGAAAAATAGTCTAGGGGGAACAAAGGAAGAACGGGATCTTTGCTAAAGAAGTGAGATTTCGGAAAGAATCTAAAGTCTGGGGGGGAAGAAGGGGACTCGATTCAGATGAGAAGCGAAAGACGCCGCGCTCCGCAGGAAGAGACTCAAAAGAATGGTAAAGAAAAAAGGGGATCGAGCTTCTCGAGGTCCTAGCGTATCAATCAGCGAGTGAGGCGCCAAAAGAGAAGGGGGGAAATCATGGAGGGGTGTTACCTGAAAAAGTCACGAAGCCTAAACTGAAAGGGGGTTAATACGCGCCTAAAGGGGGGGGGGGGATAGCCGAAATCAAAAGGGGAGCTTCTAAATCTGCCAAAAATATTAAGGGAGTAAAGTAGGTAGCCCTCCCTAAGGGCGAAGGCCAAAAAGGCATTCCGCGCCATTACCGGAGGGGGCTGGGGACCGAGTATTAATCTTAAGCAGGGGAACGCCGCTCAGGAGGAAAAGGAGCGAGCTATGGAGAAAGCTCAAGAAAGAAAAATTACGCAACCCTGCAAGGAGGAAACTTCATAAGTCCGAGAAAGGAATATTGAGGAAAGAGATCGGCTATATCATCAGGAAGGGAAGAAGAAGAACTTAACAGGAAGGGGGGAAAGGGACTCGGAGAGGTGGGAAAAGGGGGGGAAACAACAGAGCATTTCGTGCGAGATAATCCCGCGGGAAAGAGTCAGGCGGTTAACTCAATTGAAAATAAGGGTTGTCAGGAAAGCTAAGAAAGAAAAAGGAGAGACATCCTAGGAGGGCGCGCACTCACCCCTTGAAAAATGCAACCGTTCACTAGAGCACGGAGACCAAAAAGCAAGTTTGTAGAAGGAAATTAAGAAACTCGAACCTAAACTTCACTCGTGTAACCTGAAAAACAAAGAAGACTTTTGGAAAGCGGAGGGGGGGGGCCCAAGAACCCTTAGCTTCTGCTGGGAAGGGGCCTCCCGCGTTGATTAAAAAAAAGTAAAGCAAGTGTCTCCAACTCAAAGGAGGATTCACTAAAAGGCGGAGGAGGGAAAGCATCCAAAAGGGTCTGCTTGCTGCTCAGTTCAGGGACGAAAAACTCACCAAAAAAAGGAGGAGGACATAATAAACATAAAGAAAGGGAACAAACAGGATGCTGCGAAAGGTACACCCGAAATGAGACCTCTCTCAAGAACTCCAAAAGGATTACAAGGTACCGGAAATCAAGAAGACAAAGGAAATTTCAGACAAGATCAGGTTAGGACTCAAAGGAAGCGTGAGGAGGTAAAGGAAAAAACCCCTGGTATTGGAAAACACGTGAAGGTTTTGGCCCTCTTATAACTCGAAAAAAAAGGAGGGGGGGCGGGCAGCCGAATTTCCGGAATTGAAAAGAAGCCTCTAAAAAAAGAGATGGGGGAAAGAAAAGCTAACACTCTTTAACGCATGAAAAAAAAACAAGGGGGGGGTTAGTTCTAAGGGGGACACGCTCAATTCAAAGAGGGGGCCCGAGGGAAGAGAGGGGTGGGAAAAAAATCTTCCCCCGAAGGCGTTTAGACTGCTCGGAGGGAGGGGTAAAAGATGGAACGAATACGTTTAGAAAAGCCGAAAGGAGCTGCAAAAAAGGAGACCTTTTATTTTATTTGGCCGAGAGAAAGGTGGGCATTGTCAAAAAGGAAAGGGCGAGAAAAAGACCGGAGAAGGGAAGAGAATCCGGGGAAGGGGGAAAAAAAACTCCAAAGGGGAACTAAAAAGGAGAAAGCAAGGGGGTCACGGACGACGGGGGAGGGGGGATCTCGAAAAAGGGGTCCTTAAAGACCTTAAAGAATATGCAGGGGTTCCATAATAGAAAGGTCTCGAAGGAGTTTAAAGGTTGGGAGGCCATACTCAGGAGAGGCGCGGGTAGGAAAAAAGAACATCAGGGGATCGGTAGTTTTAACCCCAGCTAAAGGGTCAAGGAACCCACGGAAGGGGCGCAAGAAGTATAGATGTCAAGGGCCAAGGATCCTGTCGAAGTATGTGAAGTAATGCCAGAGAGGACCATCAAAAGTATGGACCCGGGAAAGGGAGTTTAGCATATTAGAAAGGTCAGGTGGAGTCTAAAATCGGGCGCGAGCTCCAGAGAGAAGACCTTAAAAAAGAAAAAACCTTATTAATCTGGTACGGACAGACTCGAGGTCTTAAAGAACTCTAAAAAAAGGGAAAGAAACTGGGGGGGTGGCTGCCTGAAAGGAGCGAAAACTTTCAGAAAATCTGGGTTCGCGAAAGGAGTGCGTTGTGTTTAAAGAAGGCCAGGGAAAGGGAGAAAACTCCACCAGAAAGACCAAGAGTCGGGAAGACTATGGAAACATGTACGGGAGGAAAGAGGAGACGGCCAGGAATAATCGAAATTATATGAGGCTTACACAACTGCACATTTGACACATAGACAGACCTACTACAAAAAAAAGTCGGAGGTAGTCCAGAAAAAGAAAATTTGTTAAGTTAAATGGGAGGGGTAAGTACCGCTAGAGGAGGACACTAAAAATGGAGGAGAGACTAGGAAACCTAGATATGTATCTAAAAGGAAAGTTGACATAAGGGTCGCGCCGTCGTAAGAAGATATGCTGGGGGGAGCGGAAAACCGCGGGGGCGAAAAAGTCAAACTCATAAGTCCGTGAGACAAGGAAAGGGAGACCAAACTACCATGAAAAAGTGTCTAAAAAAGAAGTGGTCAGGAGAAGAAAGACCGGAGAGGGAGAATTCGTGTTGGAATAACAAAAAAGGGGGACATCGGCGGAATCAAGAAGAAGCATAAATCGGAAAGTTAAAAGTTGTTGGTAAACCTTAAATCAAAAAAAAAAGGGACTTGGAGGGGGAGCTTCCGGTCCCTTTGAAAGAGGGGGATCTCGGGAAAAAAAGGAGGGAGAAAAAATCCAAGGATGGAAAGAAGGGAGAATAAAAGCATATAAAGGAAAGAAAAACTTTGACTCAGAATCGCCCACATAGGAGAGACTGGAATCATGGAAAGGAGGGGGGTTGCACTAAAAGGGGGCTAAAAGGGGTAAAACTAAAGATCAAAGTTGAATGCGGAAGGTAAGAGAGGGACGGGGATCTGGGGGGGGGGAAAAAAAAGCCAGAGGGAAAGGAAGGATTTGCTTCAAAAGAGGGGGGAAAACCAGAGTAGAAGAAGACGCTCGAAGCACCCTGTCAAGGCCCTAAAAAAAGTGGAAAGGTTAAGGGAAGGGACGAGGACAGCGTGCCGTTTAGGTGAAAGGGGATCAGTCTGCTGGAAGGAGGAGAACCAAAGGGGCGCAGCCGAAGAACGGGATCGGGAGGACCGGGGATGCATTGGAGGTTTAAAAAGAAAAGGGAACCTGGGGGGTAAACCAATAGGGGGGGAGAAAATCACCTTCAAGCTAACTACCTCGGTGGCGCTGGAAGGGTTCAGGGAAACACTGGACCGGACGGATTCGGAAGAAAGGGGGTGTAAGAGGGGGCTGGGGGAAAAGTCGAAGGAAAAAAAAAAAAACGAAGAAAGGCCCATCGAAACGTCCGCTGGGAAGCGAGGAGAGGATTCGCATAAAAGGAAGTTCAAAAAAAGAAAAAAAGTTTAGGGAATGCTCTAAAAGATCATTAGGGACGTGGGGCGAGTGGAGGTTTATCGCAGGGGAAAAAACGTTCAAAAAAAAAAGCTAAAAGACGGCCAATCTTAGACGAGACTAGGCTAAATGGAACGCTATTGGGGACAAAAGGATCAAAAAGACGGAAGGGGGGAAACTGTCGGAGTCGCGGAAGGATTCCACAAAGGGGGGCTGAACACCTGAACGCCAGGGAACGGAGGACCTAAGAAATATTTCTAAGAACAGAAGGGAAAAAAAAGCAAAGCTAAAAAAAAAAATTCCATGAAAGAGCAGGGGGGGGAATGGAGAAAGCTATGCCATGAGAAAAACTGGGAAATCTCTGCAAAAGGGACTGAAAAAGAAAAAAAAAAAAAGGGCGAAAAAAGGAGGATCTGTAAGCGGAATTCGAAAAAAAATTGAGCTCAAGGAGAAAGGGGATGGCCCCGATTTGAAGCAAGGGCACAAAAAAACTTAAGGAAAGTCCACAGAGAGAAGAGGGCTTATGGAATGCTATCTCGAAAAAGACACTAAAGGCAAAAAGGAGGTTTTCTGGAGTCTGTGCGGCCTGACAACGAGATCTGGAGGAAAAAAAGGGGAAGTTTTAAAAGCCCCAGTCGAAAAACGTGACGTTAGGGAGAGGAGCAAAAAAATATGTGTTTTCTAGGAGGAGGAAAAAGCGAAGAAAAAAACAGCCGAAAGAACTCTTCAGAAAAAATGTTAAAAGAAGTCACAGTCAGAACCACCCAAATTTGACTTTATAAGTACGGAGGAACTCGGACCCAAAGTGAAAAAAGGGGAAGTACGACGCACGCGGCTTGGGTGGGAAAAAACTCCGCTAGGAGGTCTGGGGAGAACCAAGTGGGCAGCCCGGGGGAAAAAAAAGCGAAAAAAAACCAAAAGTTTCTAGAGAGTCTGGATTTCTTGAAAAAAATCTGGGGCTAACGAAGACAAGACGAGGGGTCTGACTGGGTCATCACTGGAGGGGGGTCTCTCAAAGGAGTAGGGAATGTCGATACCAGAAAAAAATGCTTAAATAAACGCTCGACAAAGAAAAAAACGCTTGGGGGGAGGCGGGCCAAAAGGAAAGAAAAACGGAAAAAAGAAGGGAGAAAATGAAAAGAAGGGGGAATTCCAAAAAAAAGGGGAAGGGGTCAACCAGGTAAGCCGACCCAATAGAAAAGTGGGACAATCCAAAAAACTTCTGAAGGGGGACAAGGGGAAAGAAAACAGGGGGGTAATTTGAAAAAATGTGAACTTGGAAGAAAGATAAGGGGGCGGAGGTCCCCGAAGAGGAAAAGGGGGGGTGCCAAACCGCAAGGAAGAATGGTAAAAGAATTACAAAAGGAGGAAGCGATAGAGAAAGGTATTTGGAAATGGGGGGAAAATCCAAAAAGGGCAAGGGGACGGAGCATTGGGGAAGCCGAAAAAGAAGGGGGGGGAAATCAAAAAAAGCCCTAAAAAAAGGGGAAAACGGCTGTCTATAAAAAGAAATCCAGAGTAAGTTGAAACTCTAGGTATAGCGTGACTGGAGGTAAAGGGGGATGGGGTTGAAAGAGCGGTCATTTTCTAAATCTGCAAGGAAACCGAAGAATGGATCTCTTGGAATCGGAAGCAATTGGAAAGAGTGGGAAGAGGAGGGAGACGCCACAATGAAAGGACCGCGGAATTCCAAAGCGCCCCTCCGAAGGGTAGAATAAGAAGTTGACAGGGGGAAAAAAAATAGATAAAAAGGGAGAACGTAGGGGGAAGGGAAAGACGAAAGATACGAAGGGACGTCTAGGAAAAAGTGGAGAGGTAGGTCCGAGGGACCAGAGGTGGAGGTTATGGAAGGGAGATAGGAAGGCCAAAAACGCTGAAGGAGCTTGAAAGAGAGGAATCGTGGAGGAAGGGGAATGTCTTGGGCACTGATGGGAAGTGAGGAGACTGGAGAGGCAAGCCTAGAAAAAAGGGGAACAAGATCAGCGCAAGCGAGAGGGGGTCTCAAATTGGAAAAATAGCAAAAAATTGGGAATGTGAAAAGAGAAAAAGAGGTGATCGCGAAAAAGATCCGAAGGGGGGAAAACTCCGAAAAAAAAGCAGGCATTTGAGAAGGATACGAGGAAATCCCGCCCAAAAAACCACGGAAAACACAAGAAAACCTGGCCAACGTCGTCAGAAAAAATCGAAAGAGTGGCGCTTCGAAAAAGAGGAAGGGAAAAACAAGGGGGAAAAGGGGAGCCACGTCGGGAAAATATTTGAAGAGACAAAAAAGGGGGAAAAAAATTTGGGGGAGAAAAAAGAAGCCAGAAAACACTGGGGAGGAATAAAGCCGAAAGCGAATCGATTTGACAAAAAAAGGAAGTGAAAAGGTCGGGAAGAGGGATCAGTCAGGGAAGGTTAGACTTCAAAAGAGTCATTTAAGAGAGAAAAGGCAGGGGACCGCGCAGGAAGAACAAGGGAACAAGAGAATCACCAAAGGAAAAAACCCCAGAACCCCACCTAGAAAGGGGAATCATCATGCACTCGCGTGGAACGGCAAAAAAAAAAAATTGAAAGAAAAAGGCCGCAAGAAAAAGTGGGGCAAGGATTGAATGTGAAGCTGAAAAATGGTGAAAAAAGCAGCCAGGGAAGGGGAATTTTCAGGGAGGGAAGGGGGAAACTGAAAAAAGTTTGGATGAAAAAAGCGATTGAAGAGAAAAAAGGGGGAAGGAAATGGAAAGCCTTGTTGGGGGCTGGGCTCCAGGGGGAAATGGAAAAAAATACCGACGTTTGGGGCTCCGAGAAAAAAATGAACGGCCGGGTGGATGCTGAAGAAAAGGGTGGTGAAAAGGCAAAGTAATGCGCACTGGGTGCAACGGGGAAAACATAGCCGGATTGAGTCTAGATAGTGGACGGATAAGAAACGGAGATGGGTTATCAAAATTTGGTGATTAAGAGACGGTTACTTAAAAAAAAAAAATCTAAGTTGAAATCTGGGGAGAACTGTCAAAAGGTGAACGCACCAAAAAGAAATATGAAAAGGGTCTAAAAGGCCAGGAATGGGGCACTGGGGGGTCTCGGAGCAAAACTGAGAATACGTTTCGGGAAAATCTGAAAGCTAGAGCGTTACCCCCAGGTTTGTCTTGGAAGGTCGTAGGGACTGAAAATTTCCCAAAACGGGTGCAAAAACATGGGGAAATGAAAAGACTAATTGAAGAGTCTCGATGATAAATGGACCTCACCGCGGGTCTTAAAAACTCAGAAATAGGGTTAGCTAAAGAGACTAAACCCGGATTGGAAAGAAAAAAGGCTTGGGTGTTAGCAGTTGAAGACGGGAGGGCGTAGAAAGGACCATGAGAAATATACTTCTGCCGAGCGAAGACCCGTAACGAAGGGGAGGACATGGGGGGAATTTTAAAAAGGGAGGCTTTTCGGGTATAATAAGTTAATAGAAGAAAATCGAGGGATTCTCCTGGGAGGAGGGTCAAAAAGGGTCATGCGCTCAAAGGAAAAAAGCCGTAGGAAAAAGAAGTGATAAAGACATAAGGGACAAACCTATGGAGAAAAAAAAATATAGAAAAACTGCGGATCCACCGGTCAGAGCGATTGAAAAAAAATCCGGAAATACATGGGAGGTGGACACAAACGAAAAAAAGGGGGAGAAGGCGGAAGAAAAGGCCGGGACTCCGGGAAGTCTAAAAAAACCGAGAGAGACGAGCGGGGCAGCGAGGGAAGTGAACTGCTAGAGGGGGGGGGACGGATAAGGGGAGTACCAGGAGTAAGAAAAGGACACTGAAAAAAGGATATGTGGGAGAAAGGGAGGAATGGCCGGGGAAAGGAAATACTAAATATGACTGAAGGGGCTGTAAACAAGAAGTTACAAGACCCGCGAACGAAGGGCTCTTGAGGAACCCGGGGAAAAGAGTTATAAAAGGAGTCCAGCAAAGTCATTGAAAGCACCTCTGATAGGGGAGGAGAGCATCAGTAACTAGAGAAAAACGAGAGATAATCAGGAGAAGGGAAGATAAAGGGTACGAAAGGCGATAGATCAGGGGGTAAATGGATTGTAGAAACCCGTTGAGAAAATCGGCAAGTGAACAGGGGAAAAGGAAAGCCACCAAAGGGGCTAGATCAGCAAAAAAAAAAAAAAAAAACATTTCGAGACTCAGGAGCCTTAACTGTGAAAAGAAAGCTATAGTCAGAAACGTAGGGGGAGAGCGAGAAAGAAGGGGGTAAACAAAAGAGTTTGTCGCGGGGGGTCGTAAAAATCACGAAAGGTGGGAGGGGACCAAAAAAGAAAAGTCGCGAAGTGTTAAAGAAAAAGTTCCAAAAAGCTAAAGAGAGCTGGTTGGCTGAGCGAAATCGCGAGGGAAAAAGTCAGCAAGAAGGACAGGGGGGAGAGGACTTGAAAAGGAAAGACATGGTAGGTATCAAAAAAGGGGGGAGGAGACAAGGAGCGGATACCATAACCATGGGAAAAACTCGAGTCCCCTCTTGAGAATATTCCCGCAGCAGGAAGAAATCATCGGGAGAGTTCCTCCGCTGGGGGGAAAGAGCACAGGGATGACAAGGGGGAAAAAAAGGGAACGACATATGGTTGAAAAAAAAAAGGATTAAAAAGCGGAACGAGGTTTCCAAGGGGGAAAAAAGATGTTAGGGTTAATGAAAAACTTCAAATAAAGAGACGAGTCTTGGAACGCCCAGGGGAAAAATCATAGGAAGAAGCGTAAAAGGAAAAGAAGACTCTGAGCAGCTGGAAAAAGATGAGCGTGACTAAGAAGGGGGGGTACTAGAAGAGGAAAAGGGTATCAAAGAAAAAGTAAAAGAGGACCATCAAAAAAGGGAAAGGCCCAAAATGAAGGGGATCTCATGTAAAAAAGAGAGTAGGGACTTATATATGAGAAGAATACTGGAGAAGGAAATGAGAAGTTTGGGGAGGAGGGTGGGGAGCGAGAAAAAGGTTTGAGGAAAAAAAGAAGAAATCGGGGGGCAAAAGGGAGGGGACAGAGGGTACTTGATAAAGGGAAAAACTCATATTGGGGAAGTGTTGGGGGAAGCCTTCCCGTAAGAATGGCCATCGGAAAGAAGAAGTCGAGGGTCGAAATTCGAAAAGAAAGGTAGGGGGGGGGGGTGGGGTTGGTGAGGGCGTGTGGGAGAGCGGACGTCAAGGGGAGAAGATCCAGATCGATAGATATCAAAGGGAAGGAGAGCGGAAGGAAAGAGTCAAAAACCTGGGACAAGGTTATACTGAGTGGTCAAAAACCTCTAAAAGGAAAACGGAGGAAACCAGGAGATTCTGATTATGCGGGCAGAGGTCCCAGAAGAAGCTAGGACCGAGTCGCGAAAGGAGGTCCGAGAGACCGTGAGGGAGACCAGAAAGAGAACTAAGAAAAAAATACAAAGAAAAACAGGGATATCGGGGAAGAAATCTCAGGGGGGGCCCAAAAAGGGAGAGCAGGATTTAGATCACATAAAAAAGCGCAGGATAAGAACTGAAAGATCCAAAGGGGAAAAACCGGGAGGGAGTAAAAATTCGTCGCCAACCGGACGAGAAAAAATCAGATTCCACCCAAGAGAGTCCAAGAAAGGGGGGGACTGACCGAGATAAATATACATCAACCATATCAAAAAAAGATTTCCTCGGGGAAAAGACTTTAGGGCAAATTTGAAAAAAATATATAAGATCCTACTAAGAAAATTTTCAAAAAAATGGCATTAAGGGGAAACAAAACAAATTTAGGGTAAGACTTAAAAGAGAAAAAAGAGCTCACCTGTAGAAAAAAAGGCCATGACAAGAGGTCTTTGAATCACTGGACTCAATTGTCTGGAGGGGAATTCGGGTATTGAGGAGGTGGGGAAGGGAGGGCTGAAAAAGCCTGCCGGAAAAAGAAATAACTGAAAAAGTCATCAAAACCACCCTACCCATAAAAAGAGGAGAGAAAAGGATGGGGGGCCAGCAGGAAAAAAAGGAAAGGGGTTAAAAACCCAGCGAGGTGGCGAGAATAAATGCAAGAAGAAGCGATAGAGGAAGGTAAGGGGGGATAGGGAGAAGCGCATAAGAGGTCAGGAAAAGAAAAAATCTAACATATTCCTGAGGGGGCTAAGAAGG
>Ga0179593_1692582_pt1 | contig 11988 bp, 23 predicted proteins | sample CZODoug2_1_08_16_FD_185931 | JGI IMG/M metagenome (GOLD analysis project Ga0179593, IMG submission 185931) | Vadose zone soil fungal communities from Angelo Coast Range Reserve, California, USA - CZODoug2_1_08_16fungal (PacBio error correction) | ecosystem: Environmental > Terrestrial > Soil >...
CATTATTCCACCAAAAAGAAGTGGAATTCTTGAGGAGAAGGGGGAAAATTGTCTGCACGGGGGGGGGAAGGGGATAGCAGGGGCAAGAAGCGGCACTACTTTAGGGGGGGGGGAAACGGTCTCTTCTCTATTCAGGGGGGGTTTCGGCGGCAAAAGAAAGGAGGGGAAACGTCCAACAATTTGGAGGAGGGGGAAAGGAACGGTAGAAGAAAAACTTATTATTAGAAGAAAGGGGGGGGGGGGGTTTTTCACTTGGGAAAAAGGGTGGGGGGGCTCTCAACAAAAAGGGAAGGAGCGAATAGCATTAAAAAACATGCACAGAGGAAGAGTTCATTAATGGGGGAAAAAATTCCCCTATGAGGAAAGGGGAAGTCCTTTTTCATTCTTAAGAGAAGGGGGCGTGCTGGGGGGGAAAAGGGGATCGTTCGCCGGGGGAAACATCTCATTCTCTGGAAGCGTATACTACAGGTGGGGGGGGGGAAGCCGGGAAGGGGGCGGGTTTATTTTTACGAAGAAAAACAATTTGTTTCTTCTTGCAAACAGTAGAGGCGGGGAAGTCGAAAACGAGGAGGAAGGAAAGGGTTTGTGCAGGGGAGGGGAAAGACATTTTCTCTCTCAGGAGAGGGCTCCAGTGGGGGGAAGGAGCTTTCTCCGGGGGGGGGGGAATTCGGGAAGAAAAGAAAGGGGGGGGAAAAGGGAATCCTCGAAAAAATGTAAAGGGGGGAGGAGAGGGGAATCTCTGCTTCCTGAGGGGAAGTCAACACTGCTATGCCGGGCTTCCAGCTAGGCGAAAGGACGGTCGTGAATGATATGAGAAGGGTGGACCGGAGGGGAAGAAAGTTTCGGTGAAAAAGGGGGGAATCCTTAAGGAACCGGGGGGAGGGAGGGGAGATATATCCGCAAAGAAAGGGGGAGCTAGAAAGAAGGGGGGGGGGGTTGCTTTAGAAGAAAGGACACTCCTTCCTGAGGGGGGGACTTTTCCACTGGGGGATAAAGGGAGGGTAGAGCTCTCTCGGGGGAGAAAAATGATGGTTGAGGGGGAGGAAAAGGGAAGTTCTTTAGGAGGGGGGGCATTTCTATCAAAAGATCTTAGAAGGAGAGGGGGGGAAGACGCTCCATTCAACGGGAAGAGGAGAAGACTCAGAAAAAACAGAGGAGAAGCGATTCTAAGGGAGGAACAGGGTGAGTCGGGAAGAACTACCACTGCTCTCGTAGGGGGTGTTTTCTTCGTGAGATGGAAGGGGGGCTTTAGAGAAAGGGACTGCGAAAAAAATGGGGGGGAGGGCTTCAGGAGAAAGGGGGGATCTTTTTAGAGACTTTCAGGTGGGGGAGAGATATCGCGGGAAGGTTGGATGAGTGGGAGGGAATTCTAAGGAGGGGAAGAAAACCTCTCCACGTGGGGGGTCTTTAGGGAGGCGCACTGGTCACAGGGGGGGGACGAGAAGCTAATGAGCAAATGGAGAAGGGAGGAAGATGATGGAAGGATCTTCACACCTGAAGAGGAGGCCCAACTTACATCTCTTGAAAGGGGGGGAGAGATTTCCGCGTCAAGAAAAGAGGTTGGAAGTCAGAAAAAGAAGCGGAGGGAGGAAGACCTCACGGGCAGCAGAGGGGGGAGGAAACGATTCAATCCTCAAAAAGAGGGGGGAACCGCTTTTCGGCTGATGTAAACAACCTCGTCTCAGAAGGGGGAGGGGGGAGGAGGTCTCCGGAGAGGTACACCAATCTGCGGGCCAGAAAAAGTGTTCTATAGAAGAGGGGGATGCAGCCCTGCTAGGGAGAAGGAAAAAAAAACTTCTCCTGAGGGGGAGTCAAGGTAAGCGACCAAGAATAGAAAATGATAGAAGCCTACTACATCTTCGTAGTTCAACAGGAAACCTCTACCCAACTACCTGGGGGGGGATCCTCTTCGAGCGTAGGAGGCCGAGAGAAAAAAAAATGGAACGGCACGGGTTATACGTTACAGAAAGTAAAGGACTCGACCCCAAGAGGGGGGGTGGGGGAAAAACTCATCACAAATAGGAGAGAGAGGTCCTTCTACCTCTGCGGTCACGAAAAAAGAGGCTGAAATAGTCGCTTCTCTGTGAGAGGAAGGGAAGAGATACTCTATGAAAAGGAGGGGGAGGATGGATGAGGTGAGGGGCGCTCAGAGGAAGAGGCTCGGCGGCGGGGAGAAAGGAAAAACCGCTGCTGTATTTTAGGAAGGAGTGTCTGTCTCCAGTCATTCACTCAGGGGAAAAAGGGGAGTCGCTGCAGAGTGGCGGCAAGGAGAGGGAAGGAGTACAGAGAAGGAGGATTAGAGGGGGCACTTCCTTCAGCGCGACACGTCGGGAAGCACCTATTTGGTCCTACTTTCTAAAAGGGGGAATTCGTAGATTCCGACGAAATCAGCAGAAGGAAAATAAGAAGGGCCGACTCCGATAGGCCGGAGAGGAAGCTTGCGTGGCCCGAGGAATGAAATGGGGAAGGGACGGGCGATGGGGGATCCACCTAGGAGAGAAGGGCATATCAGATTTGAGGGGAGAAAGGGGAGTGGCCCTCAAACACTCGACGAGTATGGGCCGCTTCGGGGGAGAGAGAGTCCCACACAGGAGAGGGGGGGGGAGTCTAATGCTTAACTTCTCAGAAAAAGGAAGGTAACATTGCTTTTGATAAGGAAAAGTGTTAGACGGATTAAGGCTCAGGGGACGCCCAGGGGATAAAGGTTGGCGTAGAGCCGGGGGGGAAAATAGAGATGTCTTAGAGGGGAAGAAGGTCCCCAGCCTTTTCGATGTCTGCGTGGAGGAGGAGAGATTATCCCTGGGGAGGGGGGGGAAAGAGGTGGGAAGTCGAGGGGGGCCTGCAGGGGAGGAACACGGCGGCTGGAAAACAGCCTCGTGGGGGGTGGGAGGGTAGGGCCGCTTGCCTAGAAAGAGGTCGAGGTGGAATGGAAGAAAAGGCTTGGAGGAAAACACGGCTTCTCGTTCATGAAGCCACTTCGCCGAAAAGAGGTAGGGGGGGGGTCCTTTCTCTAGTCAGCGTGGGGAAAGACCATCAACTCGAGAGGAGAGGGGCCCCAGCTACAGGTTAATGTGTCCGAAAGGGGGGGGGGGTTTCTTGATGCCGGAAGGAGGAAGGGCATATCTGCTTCCCTGGGGGGGGGTAGGACGAAGGGGGGGTGGTGTGGAGGGGTTCTGGGAGGTTTTCTCCTCCGTTGGCGACCGGGGAAGACTTAGACTTTCGCAGGAGCTTTCTAACTGGGGAAAAGAGGGAGAAATATCCCACGAAGATGCAAAGCCCCTGGTAGTACGCACCGGACGTGGAAAAAGAGGAGGGGGGGAAAAATGCGCCCAAAAAACCTGCGAATTCCTCCAGAGAGGAGGAAGTCTTCTTTCTTCCCAATACCGAACAAAAAAGAAAAAACGAGAAGGGTACGGTACGAGAAAAGAAAAAAACCCACGAGGGGGGGGAAGATTCAGGAGAAGGCGGAAGAAGGGGGGAGGTTTTCTAATTTCAATAAGGGAAGAAGGAAGGCCTCGTGACGGAAGCGGGGGCACGGCGAAAGATGCTGCGAATAGGAAGACTTTAGCTTATAATGGAAGAAAAGAGACATCGATGGGGGAAGGCGCCTCCCTGCCCGGAGAAAAACAAGTCGCGCGCGAGAGCTACAGTGTCAGGAGCTGTGCCCAGGGGAGGACGCTTGACGGTGGGAAAGAGGGGAACCATTCCCTGTCCCGGGCGGGGGAGGAGGTCGTTGAGCGGAAATCTAGCAAGGGACGTCGGGGGTTGGGAGAGGGGGGACTTCCCTCGTCTACGAAGGGGAGGAGGCTTGGGGGGAACGTCACTACCTTCCTCTTCTCCAAGAGAAAGAAATCAGCCAGGGGAAAGGGGACTCGCTAAAATGTGAGAGCCTTTCCCCGCGCCAAGTGAGAACACGTGAGAAAGGAAGTGAAATGTGGTTTCGGGTAGAAAGGGACGAATCGGCATAGGGGATAAGGGACGCGGCTCAAGAACGGAGGCGACAGAGCCGGGGGAGACGGCATCGGTCTCGATCTGGGCAGCAGAAAATGGAGTACGCCAAGATCGAAGGAAAAAGACGCCTATCCCGTGACTCGGGGGCCTATAGGAAGGGGGGGGCAATGGTATAGGGATGGTGGCTGGGAAAGGAACCAGGGGGGAGCTTCGGGGGGTTGGGCCACTACACTCCGGAGGGACTTCTACTGGGCGCGGTTCGTCAAAGATTCTCAAGATTCCGCCTGCTTCTGGGAGGAAGAGAAGGAAAGAAGACTTCGGCAAAAAAAACTCACTCCTGTGGAACCCTAAATGGCCTACACGTCTTAGGGGGGAAGTCATGCTTCACGGAAGGGGAGAGAAGATCGGGGCAGGGAAGGGGAAAAAGTCCCTCCTCTTCAGCGGGGAAAAGGGAAAGCTGCCAGAGGGGGGCGTGTATTCAAAATTTGTTTTCTCTCAAGAAGGGGGCCCCAATGGGGGGGGAATCCAAAAAGGGGGGGGGGAATTGGAAGAGAAACCATGTCTTCAAAAAAAAAAACAGGAGAAAAAGAGAGAGGGGGGGGGTTGCGTTCACGGGGGGAAAGGGATTGGGAGCTGAGAACCATACAGAACTCTCATACGGATTCGGGAGATGAGGGGGGGAGCCATTCATGGAGAGAGCTCAGGAAGTGCAAAGTTCATTCCGGCCAGGAGTCTTCCCATTTTCCTTCCTGGAGGGAGGGAAGGCCTTCGGAAAAGGGGGAAGGGGACTTATCCTGCTTTACCACCTATGCAGAAAAGGAAGAGGATGCGGCGCGCAGCGGGAGAGACGGCAAAAGAGAAGCGCGAGGAAAGGGGGGGAGTCGAATAACGAGGGGGGGGAGGAGTCATTACCAAGAAGAGTAGGAGGAACGCTCTCTCCAGCGGCATAAAGGAAAGTTTCATGTGGAGAATGGCAGGCAGGTCAGGCCCATATCGTAAAAAAAGGGAGGGGGGGGGAAGCGCTGTCTCCTCGCTGCGAGAGAAGAGAGGAAGGAGAATACGCGTGATGAAAAAAGGAAGGGGGGTCAATCCCGCTACCAAGGAAAAGGGACGCCGGGGAAGCACGCCTGGCGGCCACGATAGTCGGGGGGGCCGGCTTCCAGTCGGAGGGGAAAGGAAGTCAGGGTGGGGAGGGAGGGCCGACCCCCATCCGCCGGGAGGGGACGAGGCGAAGCAAGGGCAACAGCGAACAGACAGTGAAGAAGGAGAGACATCTCCCTCTTCTTTAGCGGGGGGGGAGGGCTACACAAGGTGAAGCCTTCTTCCTCAAAAAGAGAGGGGTCTCAGAGACAGGGAGATGCAGCCCCTGGGGGGGGGGAACATTCCTTTCTGGGGGAGAAGGGAAGAAAATCATTTCAAAAGGGAAAGAGGAGGGGGGGTCTGATCTGAGGGGGGAAAGATCCATTCAACGGGACCTCACCTACTCCGTCAAGAGGGGAGCATCCCTTGCCCCTGTTTCGTGGAAGAGGGGCACGAAGGAAGGGAGAAAAGGAAAAAGGCGCGTCCGTCTTCAAATAGGGGGTCGTTGCTGGTGGACCGGGTGCGGTCATAGAGGATGGGAGAAAAGAGACATCCGCTCCTTCGGGGGGGGGGAAAGTGTTGGAGGAGGGGGGGGGAGCATTTGCCTTCTTGGGGTTCTCTACTATCCGGTGAGCCGTGAGAGGGGCTGATTGGAAATAGGAGGGAAAAGGGGAGGGAGAAGTTCTCACCGAGGAAAGAAAGCCATTCTAAGTGAGGGGGGAGGGGAACACGTCGGCGCAACTTTTCGTAGGATGAGGTAAACACTTTCCGCCGAGGGGGAGAGGGACCTGCCATGGGGGATTGACTCGACAACATCACCAACGGGAACCAGCTGCGAAGCAGGGGAAACTGGTCCTCTTCAGGGGGAAAGAAGGAAAAAGTTCGGGAGAAAAAGAGGAGAGCCATACTACCTCTAAAGGGGAGTATAAGGCATGAAAGGGAGAGGGGTTCTTAAAAAAAACAACATCTTGCTGGGGAAGAACAGGGTAATTATTCCATCTACCCACCGAAGGCAGCGCTTCGCGACGGGATTAGCTTCTCCTACAAACCAGAAGGAGGGAAAAAGCCGGTTCTCTTCAAGAGAAAAAAGAGCATGACAGGCCGAGACGGGAGGGACCACACTCCCCACTTCGGAGGGTCTTCCCGTCATGCGCCCAGATGAAGAAATTCTTTGCGAAGGGGGGGGAAAAGGGAATCTTCTATTTAGAAAATACCTTCTGATGCGGCAGGGCGGGGGAGAAAGGAGAGAGCGTCATCCTCGAAAGGGGGGGAAGAACTGTGGGGGGGACGTTAACCGAAGATCCCCGAGCAGGAAGGAAAAAGGGGTCGTGTGGAAAAACGAAAAAAGGATGCTACATAAGAAGAAAGACTCTCATGGCGGAGGGGATGAGGGCACGCACCCAGCTGCGCGAGAGTAGCAAGAATGCTGAAATAGGCCGGGGGGACTATCTACCCATAGGGAAAAGTGTGTAGGGGATGGCCTGGGCTCGAAGGAAAAGAGGCATGTTCTGGAGGAGCGGCGGAAAGGAGCGCCACGCCTCTGCTGGAAGTGGGAGGAAAAAAGAAAGGCGGTGGTCGTGTTTCGCAGGGAAAATGAGGGATCGAAAAAAAGAGGGGGGTGAACGGCTGCAGGTCCATTGCGGCGGGAGGAGGAAAAACAACAAACCTAATTGAGAAAATCTATAGATGAGGAGCGAGAAGCAAATGGGAGACGGGAAAGTGAGCTATACACCCGAGGGGGGGGGATTGGTCCCTGACTGGCTACGCTACGCGGGTCAGGCTGAAATGAAGAAAGAAGGGGGGGGGCGATTATCCGCCTCGAGATGACTCGGGGGGGAAACCGTCTTTTCGAAGAAAGCACGAACACTTTCATCGAGGCCTGCGGGGGTATATGAGGGGGAGAAAGGGAGGAAGGCCTATTTCATCAGTCTGGAAAAAAAAAGCTGGGGGTGCGGGCCGGAGCAGGTAGAATCCCTGCGCTGCGAGGAAGACTTCTGGATGGCCGGTAGAACGATCCAGGGGGGAAAGGAGGCAAAAAAGATGGCGGAACGTCTCAGAAAGGAAGTTTGGGGCGAGGGGGGGGCGCGATGACGCTCGAGGGAGGGAAGGAACTCTCTCTCGTCAGGGCGTAAGAGTCCGCCCTTGTTTGGAAAAGGGGGGGAAAGTCTGCTTCTTGGGGGAAAGAGGGGACTTTCGATGATCACTGCTGGTGACGCCGAAAAGGGGGGGGCGTTGGCGTGCGGGGAACTGGGACATGTGCCTGCAGGCAATGGGAAGGGGGAGGAGGCGTCTCTAAAAGGGGAGAGGCGCCCGAGGCAGGGAGGGGTTGGGGAGCAGCCTGTCGCTGGGGGGGCATCGCGATATTTCTGCGGCGAGGTGTCTATAGGGGGGCGACACTAGGAGAGAAAATACAGGAGAGAAAGGGGGCTGATCGTTCATTAAGAAAAAGGGGGGAGAGGTCTCGGTCTAAGTGCTAGGAAGGGTGGCCGGAGGAAAAACAAACGGGGGGGGGGTCGGTTTCTTAGCGAGAAGCACATTATGTCAACGTCGGAACGGGGGGAGGGGGGGGGGGGGGGGGCAATTTTGTCGAGGGAGGGAAAAAGGGAAGAACTGCAATCATCGGTCGGCTGTGTTGAAAGAGTCGACCGGGATTGCGGGAGAAAGGAAGGGGAAAAAGGGAAAGACTTTCGAAGGGGCGAGCGTCGTCGATATGGCTCGAAGTAAGCAAGGTTCCCACCGGATAGGAGGAGGGAAACTGCCAATGGGGGAAAGCCCATGCGACGGGTAAGCGCACAAATGACTCCTGCCTCCCGCGCTGTGAGTGTCTGTTCTTAGGGGGAAACATACTCTCTTACAGGGGGAAGCCCAGTCTCACGACGAAAAACCGGGATTCATACTGGGGGGAGAGGTCTCCTGTGGGAAAGGGGTCATGTTTCTCATGGGGGGGAGGAGTCGTCCTATGGTGGACTAAGGGGGAACTTGCCTGCTAGAGGGGCTGGGTTATGGGATATTTGGAAATGTAGCTGGGAGGGAGGGGGATCTATCCCAGAAGATTGGGGGGAAGACCTTAGGGGTGGGGGAACCGCCCGTCGGAATCCGTGAAGGAAAAGAAGCTCTCTATCTCAAGGGAGGGTTGGGGTTTTCCCAGTTGGCAGAGGGGAGGGGGAAAGAGGGCTTTCTTTTTTCTCCCAGGCTTTGCCCGAAGGGAGCTGTCTGGGGGGGAGGAGGGGACGTCGTCGGTTGAGACTAGTCAGGATCTTCCGGAAGGGGGTCGGTCCAATGGCGGGGAGGGGGGTCTGGCAATCGAGAGTCCTCTGCGCCCAGCTAGGGCGGCGGAATCCGGCATACGAAGGGGGTTTTTCGAGAGAGACCTTGTCGCCGGAAAAGAGAGGGGGGGGAGGGAAACGGCGCCCCTGGGGGACGACGTTGTCGGTAGATTTCAAGGTTTGGAGCAACGTTCAAGGGGGGAGCACTGCCGAGGGGTCGCCAGGGGGCTCCGGCGTCCAAGATGGTGAAGGCGTTTCTTCGAGGAGGAGATCTACGGGGGAGGGAGGGTCCAAAGCCACCTGGCACTTCTGGAGGACCCTATCCCGCGGTGACCGGGAGGAAGGGGGGCCTCCACGAGCCTTACGAGGGATGGCTAGGGGAGGACCGCCACGGGGGGTTTTCGACCAAAAGGTAAAAAAAAACAGGAAAGAGAGAACGATTTCTCTGGGAGGCTACTGTGCGCGGAGCGGCCGCTGCGGGAGGAGTCTCGGGTGGCCCCTTGCCGCATGGGGGAAGGAGGGCCTTCTACGATCCTAAGGGGGGGCGGAGAATGGGTCCGAGGAAAACCTTCCCCTGACAAGCTGTCCTACCTCTGTGGGGGGAGCGGGGCATGCTGCCGGGGAAGGAGCGCAAAAGGCGGCATGGCGACAAAAAGGGGACGTTCTGCGCGGACACGAGCTGCGCGAGCCGGGGGGGGGCCAATGACGTCAAGGGGGGAGGAAAAGATAAAAATCTCTTCACAAAGAGAGATGGTGGTCAAGGGTTGTTCGTGGACAAGGGAGAGAGGGGACGGAAAGAAAAAGGGGCAAAAGGGGGGGGGAACACCGAAGGCGGCAGTCGCCGGCGAAGGAACTTCTGTGAGAAGGAGGCGGCGGGCCCCTGCAAAAGGGAGGAGGAAAGACTCAGGTAAAGCCGGAGAATTCCTGGGGAAGAGGGACCACTAGTTCGGTGGAGAGGGGGGTGCCTTCGGTTGCAGAGGGGGAAGAGGGGGCGGGCCCTTCCTTAGAAAAGGGAGCCGTCCTGTGAAAGAGGCAACAGAAAGAAGCGGCATTCCGAGTGGCAAAAAGCTTCTATACTCAAAGAAAAAAAACCTCGTCCGGCTGAACACTACGCATGGTGGGGAATTCAGTCAGGGGCGGGCGATATGACGGGAGGCTCTCTCCACAGGAGAGGGAAGGGGGGGGTCACTGGATGGCGATAGAGGGGGCTTGGGCACGAAGGGGGCGCGCGACCAGATCTAAAGGGGGGGTGCCTCTTCTCTGTCGCCTCAGAAAGAGCCTTGGCAGGATCGGGGGAAGAGAAAGAGCAAATTTGTCCGCCACCGAGGGTCGGACCAAGTCGGGAAGCTGGAAGGTCGCCGTCGAAGTCTCCCAGGGGGAGGGGGAAATGGTCAAACAAGGAAAAGAAGAGGGCTATCTGGGGCTGCAGATTGTGGGGGCGTGAACTTTCGGAGGGGGGGGCCGGAAGAAACCAGCCTCCGTCCATGGGCTTGAGGGGGGGGAAGGGAAGACCTCAAATCGGCCGCAAGAAGAAGGGATAGATCCGCAACCGCATGGGGTGGCTTTACCGTTAAATGGGGAGAGGAGACACCTTCCCTCCTTCCTTCAGAGGGGGGGGGGCACCGGGGGGAGAAGGGAGGGAGGGAATCTCTCGGAAAAAAGGGGGCTCATCGTATTCCTGCAGGAGGTCTTCCGGGGAAAAGAAGAAAGAGATCAATCTCTGCAGGGAAAGAGATTTCCATGGGGAAATCCATCGAAGAAGAAACGCCATCCCGACGAGAACATGGGGGGGAAGGGGAATCTAAGGGGGGGGTACCTGGGGGGGAGAAGGAGTTATGGAGATTGGGGAAGGAAGGCGTTCAGGAGTTTGGACGAGGAGGTTTGAATTAGTGGCTGGTGTTGGGGAAAGTGAGTGTAGAGGTTGTTAATCGTTTATATGGAGCCGTAGTTCTCATTCGATCTAGGTAGTGTAGACGTTCTCTGGATTGGTGTGGGTGGGTAAAGTGAAAGCTTGTCCCACTTGATTTACTGAAGGAATATGGAGGGATAGTGTGCACAGTACGAGGTTCAAATCAGTGCATACGATAGTAAGGTACTGTTGATAATGTTCCGTGTTGGAGGTCCTTCAGTCTTTGTGAAAAAATGGGGTATCCGAAGATAAAACGGGTAGAGGGGGCAAGCTCACTCGTTGAGGTCAGGCTTTCTGGTGTCGTCTCCACTGTCATTTGGGGAGCGAGCGCGTCATCTTTAATGTGGGACAGGTTGACTAGGAGCCAAGTGTGGTGGGGCTGTTAAAAAGGGGCTAATGTGCGGGGGGAGGGTATGAGTCGAAGTAGCGCGGTTGGGTCCACATTCAATAAGGAACATAGAGAGTATCGATTTTTTTTGCTTATAGTCCACGGCGACTAGCAATACGAGACCCGCACATTTTGTGGAGCGTCAGCGAGAGAAGGCGGGAAAGAAGGGGGTGGCGCATGAAGGGCCCCCCCAGGGGACGGCGCTTGGGAACAGGGGAACACCGGAGTTGGGGGGGAAGAAAGGGGAGTGCGGTCACGAGTTGGGTCCTCCTAGACAGCCGCGCAGGAGGGAGGAGTCGCATTTTGGTGAGGAGAATGGGGGAGGGGCAGTTTTGGGGGGGAAGATCTCGTTTGGCGCCTTGAATCTATTATATCTGGACTACGATCCCGATTGAGAAAAAACGGGTTTCCATGGAAGGGGGGGAGAGGCGCAACTGGTCACCCGCGGAGGGGGGGGTCGATTCCCACACCGGATGATGCCGTTGTCAGACAGGCCCGGGGAAGACATCGACAACCTGAAAAGGCGCGGACAAGAGCAGGGAGGATGTCCGAGGGGGAAGGAAGAGGGACGAATTTCTGCCGCACCACGTAGGTGCAAAGGGAACATACCTGTCAGGGGGGGCGACAGAGAGCATTCGCTTGGGAGGGAAACACCGGGAAAGGGAATGTCTGGGGGGGAGCTTGAGATCAGGTGCGTAAACCTCTGCAGACGAAAATACGAGAAGACGAAATTCTTATCTGGAGGGAGGGAAAAGGTGTGCTCCGGCCAGATTTTTCGGGGGAGGGGGGGGAAGACATCCTGCAGGCCCGCCCTCTCCAAGAGCCAACCGACCCAGGAAAGAATTCGTCCGGAGGGCGAAAATGCTGTCTACCTTGTAGGGAGGAACAACAATATCCCGACCATGGGAAAAGAAAAAAGGAAAAGTGGCTGAAGACTCCACTAACTCTGAGGGAGGGGGAAAGGAAGACTTCTATATCGTCATCCGAGAGGACTGTAACGGCACGGGGAGAAGGATAGCATCCGAGACGAAGAAGGGGATGGATCGTTTGGAACGGTCAAAAGGAACTTTCTCTCATAAAAAAAAACTCTCCTCCAGAGGAGGGGAGGATGAGGGCACTCCACGCAAGGGGAGGAAGCACATCCTGCTGAATGATCCTTCTCTTTGGGATCTATATAACAAAAACATCGCGATCAAAACGTGTTCGTGTCTTCTAGGGGGGGAATGTGCTCCAAGGGGGGGGGACCTGCTCGAAGGGCATGGGCGGGATTCTTCGGCGGATGAAAGGAAAGAGGATGATTTCGTCTGAAGGGGGGGGAGGGGGATCCAGCAGCAAAATCAGGTGGGGCAAAAATCGTTTTCGTCGAGCATGGGGAAAAAAAGAGGGAAAACGTC
>Ga0179593_1526765_pt1 | contig 11987 bp, 11 predicted proteins | sample CZODoug2_1_08_16_FD_185931 | JGI IMG/M metagenome (GOLD analysis project Ga0179593, IMG submission 185931) | Vadose zone soil fungal communities from Angelo Coast Range Reserve, California, USA - CZODoug2_1_08_16fungal (PacBio error correction) | ecosystem: Environmental > Terrestrial > Soil >...
AATCAAGCGCCAAAGCGCGGCGATAAAACACGCAGAATTGCAAAAAGGCGACCAAACTCCAGCTGCAGGGCGGACCATGTCGGACAAAACCCCTAATGCAGCAAAAAAATTACGATGCTATAAATGCCCGGCAAGGAGCGTACCTGTCCTCCCCCGAAATCTTGTAAAAAAAGGGGTCGATTCATCTGAGCGGGGCGGAAGGGGTGAACAACCAAACGCCAAGAAAGAAGCGGGGGGACGTCCAGAGGGCTTCAGAACAAGAAGGGGCGCATCTGCCGCGTCGGAGCCGTTGACGAAAAGGGAGGCGAGAGCGGTGGACTTCGGCTTTAAGCGAATGCCAAGATCGGTCATCCCGACAGGGGAATTTAAAAGTTTGTTCCTGGAACAGGGAGGCCATGCCGTTATTGCCTAAAGCGGCAGGGTTGCTACACGAAAACTGTAACCAGCCAAGACTTGAGAGACTTGGACACAAAAAGATCACGTGGGTCGATGCCGACTGGCAGACACCACTGCTAAAAGCTTAGGTCGTCACCTACGTGGAAGAGGGGGTACCACCTTTTTAAGCAAAAGCCTAAGGAGACGGCTGGCGAGAGCGCAGGATAGAACTATGCAACCAGGGAAACCACGACCAAGTGCGGTGCGGAAACCTGGGTCGAGGAGAAGTAGGACGGGAGACGGGGCGTCAAGCAAAAAGGGAACTTCGTTCTGAAAAGCAAGGGGGCGTCTGGAGACAACCGAATATTGAGGGAAACCTCTCAACGACTCTTCTCGGGGCACGAGGAGGGGAAGAAGATCAATAATCCAGTTGACGGGGGCATAAAATCGTGATTGCAGGAGGTGCGAAAGAGGGGGGCAGTGGCCGAGAAAGTATATGGGGCAGCGCGGAGAACCAGAAGAGAAAAAAAGCTTGATAGAGAAGCCGGGGTCAACTGACGAGGCGAACGCAGCAACCGCCCTCTATTCGGGGGGGGACCGAAAGAGGCACCGCCTGTGGTCGCAGGACCGGGCCTGCAGGGGGACGGGAAACTAATTACGTAGACGGCTAAAGCCGAACGGGTAAGGGATGAAAATGAGGCGGCCAACCCCCGACGAAATTCAAGACAATGTATTCGACGCAAGAAGAACGGAGCGACGGCCGTCGGGCCGCGGAAAGGAGAACTTCAAAATCACTGGTTGCAACACAAGACAGTACAAACAATTCAACTCATGTTGGTAAAACGAAAATGTGGATAATGCCCAGGGAAGCAGACCGGCCGGGGGCAAAGTTGTCCGGAAAGTCAAAAGCTGACTAATTTAACACCTTCGCCAACGGTGGGAAATAGCAAGCCATCTAGACAAGCTGTGAAAGCTAGGAAAAACTTATAAAGGGACAAAAGCTAAATCTCGTAGAGGGATCCGACCTTCAGGGCTGAAATAAGAATATTTCGTGTGGGCCGCCGCGTGCTGCAGCAAACCATCACGGGGATTCGGGGAAAATAATCTATCGCGTCAAAAATTGAATAAAAAGGAGGACTCCGGGGAAATGCTCTCTCCTGCAATAAGGGACAAAACAAACCAGGTCCCGGTTTGTCATTTTGGTAAGAAGGAGGTAGGGAAGATAAAAAAAAGGGGGGGGGACGAGATGTGCAGAGGGGGATCTAAGGACTGCAGGGGAGAACCCCGGTCTAGCGACACCTAATGATTCACCATTTGAGAAGTTTAATTAGCGGATTCTCCGGAGCTGGGACTGGGAAATCTGATTTAGGAACTCGAAAATAACAGTCTACCGCTAAATCAAGGACGGTTTGTTATCAGGGTCGTCGCGCTTAACGGGCCGTACTAACGAAAGGCAAAAAGCAACTCCACTTTACTTTCTTCAGCGGACTGCAGTTGCACGATTAGCACGCCTGGGAACAATCTACCAACGGAGAAGGGATAATGGGCAAAAGGTACCGTCATTGTTGTTCCTCTGAAAAAGGGCGGGTTATGGAAAGGGGAGGTTTCCGTGAAATTCGAGATTCAGCAAACCCCGCAGCCGAAGGGGGGCTAATGGACTAGGTCTCCGGGAAAGAAAAAGAAGCTGTTGATACCTCATCTGCGATCGGCCATCAGCGCCATAAAATTACAGCGTGGAGCATTCTCGCGAGGGCGGGGCGAAAAAAGTTTCCGATCGGGGAATGACGAACCTTCAAGGGAGCAAACGATAAAACCCCAAAACTTTTGAGAGAGACGAAGGCATCCTCTAAAGGAAGTGCAAAGGGAATTCCAGGGAGGGGGACCGGACGCGCCCAATTATTGAGGGCGCCATGTGGCCGTCCGAGACTTGATTTTGGTGGCTATAGAAATAATCCTATCGAGGGGGGAGATGGTGGGAAAAGTCACATCGGAGGAAAAACACCGACCTTAGATCAAGATCGAGGATTTCCCTCGACCTGTATATTATTTTTTATCTAGACAGAAAGTCTCAAATCTGCTTATCAATATGATGCCCACGGGTTGAACAGGCGGTCATATTCTGATTCCAGGGGCACTTGCCACAGTCCAGTGATGACGTTTAGATGATCAGTGTCTTGAACAAGGAGTCTGAATTGGAAAGGCAATTTTTCCGAGGGGGTGAAAAAAGAACGTTCACCGCCGTTGACGGCGAAATTGCAGAACATAGGTCTACTGAACTCTGCCGTTCTTCGGAAGGAATCAGTGAGGCTCCGGGGGTCGAAGGGTAAAGGGTGTGCGTTGCGAAGATTTTATGTGTGTCAATAGAAGAATCGGTCTTTCCGGTAGACTATCGACGGAAACCGGACCGGACAGAGCGGTCAGGGCGACAAGGCTGCATTACAGAGGCGGCACACAGAGATCGAGAGGGGCGAAAAGCGGGGAAGTTGCACCGTGATAACATTGGAAGCGTCGGAGGGGATCATATGCCGGAAAGGGAGATTCCCCATAGATGTCGCGTCTAAATCAGCTCGGCTAGTCCTCAACCAAAGATGAACTTCCCACAGGTTCGAATGCTTTAGTGAAAGGCAAAATTTGGGGAAGCTCCTAGGTTGTGAGGTTTACGGACGTCGGGCGAAAATCGCGACTGAGGAGTTCATAACTCAGGTTCAGGAACATTATGAGGATTCTCAAGAGGCTCAGCAAAACACAACGTGGTCACCTTTGTTGTCAAGGACCAATTCTGGCTTAAGAGGTAAACTGAAGCGACAGCCGAGCCAGTGGAGGTCCTTTTGGGAAGGAAGCTTAACCTCGAAAACGAGACGCACGGGAGACTAGGGTCGCAGGGGGGCGTGGGTAACGTAGGAATAGAACTAGGGGTTGCTGTTGGGAAAGAAAGGGGGGGTACCCGGGGGGTGGCGCCACTAATGGGTTTAACCGAGAGACCGGAGGAGATGAAGCACGGACAAAAAGGGGCCAGGGACAAAGGCATAAATCCGCCTTCACATTCCTAGAGAACAGATAAAAAGGAGTCGACACGGATTTCCAAGATTCCAAGAGAGGGGGTTTGCCCCGAACGGGAAAAAAGCCCGAAGGCAGTCGATACTCGGGGATGCAACCGGGGGGGGCTTGAAAAAAGGGGTTACAGAGGTCGGTGGCGGTGTTGTTTAAAGCCCACGAAACCCTCTGGGGGATGCATTACCAAAGGGTGCAGAGTGGCTTCTGGTCGAAGGGAAATGCGGCATGTCAAACGATAGAGGGGTAAAAAGGGTAGCTGCTGAGACGGTGAAAGAGGAAATGCTGTGGCCTGCCAGGGAAGTTGAGGTGGTCGCCGGGAAACATGGCGTGTACGGTCGTACCGCAGGAACGAGGATGGAGAATCACTCTCACCACACAAAGGGGAAAGATTCAGGCAAGAAAGAGGGCAATTCCCACGGACGTCAGAAGGAAACTCGGAAATTTAAAAGGAAAGGAGAAACACCTCAAAAAGGGAGGGGCCTGACCACATGTCTTACTCTCAACCCGGCCACTGACCAGCTACAAGTAACGAAAAACAAGGAGGACCTGACCCTTCAAAGGAACGAATCTCAGTCAGTAAAAAAGTGGGGCAGCAGCCTTGCAAATCGGGCGGAGTGGAAAAAAAAATAAGACCGCTACGGCTTTCGACGGGCAAGAAGCAACGGCCAACAGGGATCGTGGGGCATCTGTCCCCGGGAGCATCATTCGAAGCGGGTCAAAAAAGCGTCGTGTACCTGCTTGACCTGGAAAGGAAGAGCGGGCTCGGAAATAGGTGTCGCTATGATACGGGGTGGCTTTGAGTAGGGAAATGACCATTATTTCCTAAGTTTTGGGGGTTAACCAAACGCCGCCGGCTGTAAAAAGTAAAGTTCGCGTCGACACGGGTAGGCCACTTAAAGAAAAACTCTAAGATTCAAAGCAAGATCGCGGGGTAGGAAAAAAATGAAAGGCTACGCAAGCGCGAGCTTCGCAAAGGTCGACAACGTTGCCTACAGCGGCCCTTTGGGAACGGAGCCGAAAACGGAAAGGCTGGGCGGAGGTCGAGACAGCAGAAAGGGTTCCCACCAAGAATGAGCGGCGGATTGGGTGGGTCTGCGGCAGATGGAAGCGTGGGGCTTCAACACAAAGGGCCGGTGAAAAGGTTTTTCTGAACGAGCAGGGGGGGTCTCGCTGGTCGCACCCGCATTAGAATCTTAAAAAAAATCGAAAAATCTGCTACGGAAGGAGGACGGCAATTCGGAGTACCAAGTTACTGGGCATTTCCGGGTTGCGGTGCAGGATTCGGCGGCGCCAGGACCAGTATATGGGCAGAGCGTTTCAGGACACTAAGAAAATAGGCAGGCCACAAAACGCGGTTCTTCGCAATGTCAACGGAGAGAAACAGCATACGGCCCGCAGGCGGGAGCTCTTCGGGGCGAAAATGGGGGATTCCAATCCGTTCGCAAGGAATATGTACGGTAAGCGCTCCTCGAGAAAACGTGGCTGAAAAGGGTTTAGGAAAGGACTTAGGGAAAAGAAAAAACGAGCAACGTGCGACAACCCGTCGTAAACATGGGAGGCGACTTCAATTTCCTAAAGCATTAACACTACACTGAGTAGGAGGATGGGAGACGGCAATGTCGGACACCAACATGAACTACTTTAACCGTCGGCAACCTTTGGAAAGACGGCGGGGTCCGACCAGGGTCTCCGGATGACCAACGGACGCCCGCAAGTGGGGCCCCCGGGCAGTCAGAATCGCCGGGGAAAACCGCGAGACAACAATCTGGGGCATCTAGACGAAGGGCCATCAGAGTCTGAACTAGTCCCTTTAGGATCAAAAAAAGCCAAAACCCACCCATACCTCCAATAAGTGGTCTCGTTGAGGGGCCTTCGGAATTTCGGGGACATATTCCTTCGGGGCAAGCCGCTTGCGAGTCAATCTCGTGCTATCCATTGATGGGGGAGAAAGACACGTGGAAGAAAAAAAGGTAGGACACTTCCCCGGCGAGATTCAAGACGGCCGGCTCCAGGACCCAACCGTTCACAGCATGTTTTGAAAAAGAAGTCATTGGAGGGATGCCAGTCTGAGGAGCGACTAATAAGTGGGTTTTTTCATGTTTCTAGGTCTCAGACATTACGGCCGCGTACCAGTAAGAGAGGGGCACCGGACTCGAGAAATCTCAAGGTACGGTAAGTTGTTAGCTGAATTTCAAGAATCTTAGGAAGAAAAAAGAGGGGGGCCGGGATTTACGGGAACTAACCTTAAACTTCGAAGGATCAATGGAAGGAGGACCGGGTTTACGTTTAGAAGATGGGAGGTTACCGCAGCCGAATATCTAAAGACGCTTTCCAAACTTCGAAGATGGATCGCCTTCATCTCGAAAAGGAAAAAAAAGAAGATGCGCACAGGGCGCCATTTCCTTTGGAAAAAGAAAAGAAAGCGTAACTTTTAGGGAGGTAATGGGTGTCAGGGGAGAATTCATAGGATAAAGATCACCCCGAATCCTAAACGGGTTTTGCATCGAATTGACGGGGTAGCTCCGGAGGCATTGGGTGTACAGAGACGGCTCTCGCGCATTAAGAAAACCCTTACCTACCAGGGAGCAGTCAGAGCGGGGGCGAAAGGGGGTCTCAGGGTCGCTCCGGAGTATCACTATAAAGGTTCGAGAGCAGGACAGCAAGAAGGTCGAATCATGCAGTAGGGTTAAGGGTGTCTACAAACTGCCGCACCGGAAGGGGGAAGGGCCTTTGGATGAATCCTTCCGCCCTTTTATGCAGTTTGTTTTGAGCGAAAAAAAACTCGAATAAATTATGACGAATATGGGATAGGTTTCCAAGGCAAAGCGTGGAAACAGAGTTGAAGGCTGCTAATTACGTCTGAGACCAGACCTTGAAAGGGTAGACGTGGTTTCGTTGAGTCCCGGGGATCTCGTCAATAACGGATGCTCAGGAGGACCGATGGAACATGTGGGCGAAGGTTCACCAGGAGGTCAGATAGAAAATGCCGAGGCGTAGGAAGGGAGTCCTGCCGTGTTAAGGATCACATTGTGACTCTCAAATGAAGTGCGTCAGGGGGCAGCCTTGGGGAAACGTGTTTCGAGGGGACTTGACGTACTCCAGAAAAGGGTCGCGAAAGGAAAGGGGGAGTTGGAAGAAAATGCGGAAAAGGAAAAAAAAAGGAACTGGGGGAAAAGTCTCCTGTGTCCGAGAAAATTTTGGAGGTTGGAACGAGAGGTTTGGTTTCCATCGAGAAAAGATCCGGTCCAAATTGCGAGAAAGGGAAAGGGCCCTTTACCGCCCAGCAAAAGTAAGACGAAACAGCTTTGAAAGGGAACGCAGAGGTAGAAAGATCTTCTGAGGCCGGGCGGAAGAGAAGCCCCGGGGCGGCGAAAAAGATTGGTTGAAGGATTTTCGTATCTGGTCAAACTCGATGCCCAATAGAGGGGTCGGAGGAAAGGCACGGGGGCTCGAATGACCAACGGAAAAAAAGGAATGCTGCCCCAGACTGGGGCAGAGGTGCTCACTGCACCGATGGGCGACTAAGAAAAGCTTGGCCGGGTTTTCCAGAATAGGCGGTCGCATCTCTACGACCACGTGCATGAACGACCGTCACAAGAAAATTTTTTGAGCTTGGAGTCGGTCATGAAAGACATAAAGGAAAAGACCCTACACACCGCCGTGGTCTGGGTTTTGAAAAAAAAAGGGCTATGGGAAGAGTAACATGATGCATCCTCTATAAAGAATATTGTGGCCAAATGCTCTAAAAGAGGGTTAACTTACTTGACGAAGGAGAAAAGGACCGACCACGTGGGAGGGTCTGCAAGATGAGTCCACAGATCTGATCTTGTGGGGCTTAAGGGGATGTAAGGTGGCGGTAAAAAAGTGGTTCACATCGGGGGACCTTTGAGAACGAGAATAACGCGTGGGAAATAACGAATGGGGACCATGCCACCACAACGGAAAATCAGGTCACTTCCTGAGGGGGGTCTATACGCGGAATCGAAGGGGAGGGAAACATACACCGACGAGGGGGTTTAAGAAACGAGGACGAACTTTCAGACCCTTATCAGGAAAGGATACGCGGGGCTTGCCGGAGGCGGAACTCCAGGGTCGTACAGACGTAACGGTCTGCTTTGGTTTTGGTCGCGACCCCACAAGGGAAGAAGGACTATTACACAAAGGTTGACCGAAAATTCGTCTGTAAAGAAGACTTTTGACTGTCATGGAGAAGGTGGGAGACATGAGTAGTGCGGATGAGGGACTTTTGACGGAACAGCAAAGCATGCAAGGCCCGGGGAAGTGCAAAAAGGAAATTGTGTTAAGAGAGAAAAGGTTTTCTTGAAGAAGTTCCTGGATGCATATCTCTCAAGGGGGGAGGAGGGAAAGAGAGAGAGTCAGACTGAACGCGATCACACACGGCGGAAGGCGATAGAAGAAATTTGCACGCCCCGTCCGGACCACCTAAATACTGCGGAAGGAAGCACTTGAGCTCGTCAGGGACAACGTCCATCAGCTACCTGGAAGAAACGACGTAATCTGACCTGCCCGGCACAGGGGATCGAGACGAAAAGCCATATGGTAAACCCTTTGGAAGGCTCCTTCAAGAGGGTCGCGTTTTGAAGTCTGGCTAAAAAAAACACAAAAAAGAGCCGACGATTAAAGCCGGCAAAGGTCGAAAAAAAGGATTGCAGCCCCTTCTTTCACGGGAAAAGGGAGGATGATCAATGAGGACAGGGAAATTGGATTGGTATGGAGAAAAAAAAACTCTCGGGTTCGTAGGGACCTAAGAGCGAAGTCCTGCTGAGGAGGGCATCCTCCATCATTGAGGCGGCATTGGGCCTGTTGGGGGGTCGCAATGGGGCTGCCAATGGATGGGGGGGACGGGGGAGAGGACTGCCGTAGAGGTTCACAAGGCATTTCCTGGGGAGAAAAAAAACTTTAAAGTCCAAGGACTCAAAAGGTGGCAAAAAAACAGCAAAGATCTACGTGGCAGGGTGAGACTGGTCGGGAAGACTCCAAGGGAGCGAGCTTAGAAGGTCTTAAAAAAAATACTTTGCGGGGGTTACCAAAGGTTGAATGAGGAATCAGAAGGCTCTTAGGCGTCGGGCTATTTTCCTAGAAAAGAGAGGTAATACCAAAAAGGTTCTGGTCTGGTCGTCGGAGTTTCTGCATGCGAAAACGCACGGACATCAGAGCCGTGACCGTTTACGGAGTTTTAACTCGGGGACCAGGAGTCTACTGGGTCCAGAAGGAGGTCGGAAACACTCGCAGACTACTGAGAGACTCAAATTCGGTGACGGCAAAATCACGCAAAAGGAGACCAATTTAAGGTCGGGGGGTGGCAGGATGAGAGTCGCTGGTTGCCCAGGTCCGGATTTTGGAGGAGGTCAACGTATGAAGAATATCAGCCTCTACTCGTGACTTGCTCCGTGGGGGCAACGAGCCGAAAAGGAAAGATACTTCGGGGAGGGGGTTAACAGGGGGGTGAACCTCATGTGTTCTCACGTACCTCTCAAAAAGGGCTTTTCTTTAACTGTTACGAAGTCTCGGCGACCTAAAGAGCTATTCTCCCTTTAACTAAAAATAAAAAAACAACACCCTGATCTAAAAGGGCGCCTTGATTCCAGACTACGTGGCGAAAACGACGGAAAAACTAAAGGGGCGTCGCTAAGAGGTCGACGAAAGTTTCTAGGGGTAAGTCGGTGACGGGAAGGATTGCAGAAAAACCTCAGAATTGGGGCACTTAACATGTGTGTTAAAAAAAAACCCCGGGCCTACGGATGTCCACAATGCATCCAAAAAAAAGGAAGTGGGGGGAAGTTACGTTCGAGAGCCCGGGAAACATCCATCACAAAGTGGGATATCCATCATCTTCGGGGGGGGAAGAGGAGGCCAAAAGAAAAGACACCAGAGAAACTATTAAAAGTTCGAGGGGCCGAAGATGAAGGAGACGAAGAAAGGCATTCGTGGTATCCTAGCTTGATCAGGCCACCAGAGACGTTCGAGACTGGTCCTCTCGAGCGGCGCTCCAAAAGGGGGAAGAAGGGCGACGGAGAGAACGGCGCGCCCGGCATCCGCGGCGCGAAGCAACAAATGGAAACGCTTTTTTTTTGTGGTCGGGGGACATGTTGATGTTGAGGAGGGGGGAAGGAGCTCCAAAGAACGGGGGGGGGTTGATCTTCTACGGGCAGGGCGCTCATGAAAACTTAAAAGAAAACCGTCGAGCTCACACTTAGAAATGCTATAACTCAGGGGTGAAGGGGCTGGGGGGCGAAAATGCGCCGAAATAGGCGGAGCTGGGGATCAACTGACACGGTGATGGCTCAACTAAAAGATTCTCGATACCTGGGGTTCTAAGGGGGAGCTGCTGATCCGATTGTACCTGAACAAATCCGAGATGCCAATACAATCCAGATGTTCGTTCTGGATGGAAAAGTCTGGGGTTCGGGAAATCAGCCTGTGACTCAGAGAGAAAACAACAACAAGGAGAGGAGGAAAAGGGGGCTTCACTCGAAGCCCGAATTTCCGATGGGTGGCTCGGGCAATACTGAAAACCCCACCACCAAAAAAAAAAAAAGTTAAGAAGGGGAAATTATATTGGGCGAAGGAAACCCGAAAGGTTGATTTCGCTAGGATGCGCCGTAATCCTAAGGGTACCAAGCCCAGGATTCTCTAAGAATGAAAAAAGCGCCAAAGGAACTACACTCGTTGAGCAAGCTAGGGGGGAGGTTCTGGGATCGAGGGGGGCCTCGGCCTCATTACCAGGAAAATCCCAACCCCCACCAGTTCTTGGGGGAAAAAGGAGTACAGTAATCACGAAGGGGAATCCTACCATACAATTGCAAATAACAGGGGAAAGGGTTGCTTGACAATGCTATGGGAAGGGAACTTTCGCGGATCAGGCTTTGAGGAAAGGGGCTTCAATTGTTGGGGGCGGGAAGAAAGAAGGAAAGAGAGAATCTTTTCTGATGGGGGAGGCTCCAGCTTCGGGAAAAAAGGGGGAAAAAGTGATCTTATCACACGGCGACCCTCAAGTGGAGGGAGAAATGTTGTCGCTAACCTGGGGGGGAATCGCTGTAACTCTCTGAAGAAGGAGAGTCAGGGGCCCCACGGGTGGGCCCGGAGGGAAGATTGAGGACTTCCTAAAAGGCCCGAAACTCAGGGATTAAGGTGTGGCTCTTATCAAAGGTTCAGAACACCTTCGTCGGAAGGAGTGCAAGGTGAAAAGCCGTGGCTAAGTGAACCTCCGGTGGGAACGTGCCTACATGGGAATCAATGGTAAAGGAGTCGGGGTTTTAAATGAGTAACTGGACGGGGCTAGGTCAAAAGGGGAACGTTATGAGAGTTGTAAGCAGGTTGCAGAAGGAGGTGGAAGGTGACGAGAAATTGTAGTTTGGGACTGGGGAAGAGAAAGAGGGCCAGTGAAGGTCTAAGGACCCTTTTACCTCCCCGCAGCGAGAAACCACAGGAGAATTGGAGAGAACCGACGGAATCGATGAACGAAAACTTAATTAAAAGAAAGCTTCTTTGACCTGGGGGGGGGGGGGGGGGGGGGGGGGGGAGAAAAAGAGGGGGGCGCGCTGAAGTGGCGGCATCCGGGTTGTTCCTACTCTAGCCCAAGGGATATTCGAAACATCCTCAAAAATGCTCTAAGCAGGGCACAGGGAAAAATATATAATGACCCCGTCACTGGTTATAAAAAGGAATAGTTGACGTCAAAGGGGGATCCGAGCAGATCTTGTAAGGGGAGGGGTTCCTGAAAAAAGTCGTTCGCATCTACTCAAAAATCTGCGGCCGTGACCAGGAAAGTTGGTGAGTATTAATGAAGGGGATTCTCTACCTCAGACTAAGAACCAGGCAAGCTGACGTTTTCCATGGGGTAATTACCCTCTTGGAGTGCAAGGTAACAGAGAAGCCAGCAAGACAAGCCATAGAAGGTCTGGGCGAATGTAAACAAATGACTGGATAAGCAACTGCTTGTCGACTAAGAGAAGACTCTTCGCATTTGGGTTCGGATGGTCGGGGGGAACACGCGGAGGGGGAGGGGGGGGGAAAAAATCAGGTATCGTAATAAAGGAATTTGATGAACTGGGGGGGGGGGTTTTCGGCCATCAATTAAGGGGGAAGAGAAGCTTCGTCAAGGCAAAAAGGCAATTTTCCTAAAGGTTCCAAAAACAGCAATGCACGGATTCACCCTGAGGGAATGGGAAGAGAGAAGACTCACGTTCGGACTTATGGTAAATGGAAAATAACGAGGTTTTGGACGGGAAAGGTCTCTCTGCCCGGCGAAAAGAGGCAGCAGCGCTGAGGGAAGTTTAGAAGGTGAAAGGATCTCGTAGCTTCTTCGGTGGTTTTCGCGACCCTCGAGGAAGGAAATGCCCACGGTTAAAGGGGTAGGGGGTCGGCGGGCCGCGTTCAGGGCAGGGGGGGGGGGGTAAAAGATAGACTTCAGGGGATTGATTGTATTAATCTAATAAAGGGGCCTTCGACTTCCCACTGGGGGAAGAACGGTTAAGACTTAGCTGTGTCTGGGTCGAAAAAGGACGCCGTGGGCGGGACCTATTTAGGGGAATGCC
>Ga0179593_1620887_pt1 | contig 11987 bp, 11 predicted proteins | sample CZODoug2_1_08_16_FD_185931 | JGI IMG/M metagenome (GOLD analysis project Ga0179593, IMG submission 185931) | Vadose zone soil fungal communities from Angelo Coast Range Reserve, California, USA - CZODoug2_1_08_16fungal (PacBio error correction) | ecosystem: Environmental > Terrestrial > Soil >...
CCCTACTTTTTACGAAAAAAGACTTATACCTCTACCAATACCTGGATGACAACCAAAAAAAAGCCCTACTCTCACGGAGAAAGAACGTCAACTGAGTCCACAATACCGGAAAACGTCGAAGAAGGGGGAAGCCTGACACCAAAGGGCGGGAAGCGACCCCTACCCTTACAAAGACCTCTACCTGAGGGGGACAAGGGCGAGCCTACGGAAACAGGAGGGGGAGTTACCGCCACTCCGAACCGTAACGGAGGAAATAACCCGAACACCGTGCACACGGAAAGTAAAACTTCCTGCGACGGGGACGCCTACACGGGAACGGATACCGAAAGGGGAAGTCACGACCAAAGGACGATACTTCGACGAGGCTACCGCAAGACGCGTACCTCAGAGTTTGACGAATCCGACCTAGACCGAGAGAAAAAACGAGCTCACACAGGCCGACGGAGACCGGAAAACGCTTACTTCAAGCTGGAAGATGACTTCAACTAAAAAAGGAACCCGAACCATGAGGGGGTGCCGGACGAAAAAGACTCCTGACTTATACTGAAAAACTACTCTCACAACGAAGGGAGACGAAGTCTACCGAGGGGGAAAAGTTGAAACCTACTGCGACGGGGAAGCGACGCCGAAAAGAAGGGCGAGCCCGAACGAACCTACTCTTAAGCATCCGAACTTATACGGAGACAAGATCAAACGCCTACACCAGACTTAGAAAAACCAAGTCTTTTACTTCACGCAGGGAAGGACCCAGCTACCAGATGATACTTCGGAACAGAGTCAAACTACTCCCTAAAAACAGTCGACTAAGGGGAAAAGCGCTCCACCAAGACAGCCACCAAGAAAGGGAACCACTCTAACTCAAAAAAAAAGAACCGCGGACATTGGAAAAAAGTGGGGACGCCTACTGGACGAAATAAAAACGCCTCGGACCCGAGAAGTCCATATCCCCACTCAGGAAAACCCTACAAAAAAGAAGAAAGAGGACCGCGAAAAAAAGGACTGCCACGTAAGAGAGAAAAACGGCCTCTACATTGAAGGCAAAAGGAGAACTCGCCAAAAAAAGACGGCACCAAAGAAAGATCACAAACCGCCTCCGAAAGACGCCCCCTATCGTCAAGGGGAGACCCGACGAAACCTAGACAAAGAAAATGAACAACCTAAAAGAGGGAAGCAAAGAACCTACGCAAAATAAACCTACTATACTTCGAATCGGAAGCTAAATTCTACGCCGAATGGAAAAAAAAAAAAACGAAGTTTACACCGAAAAGGGGAAATCAAACGGAAAATGCAGCAGGTCCACTCCTACCGAAGAGAAAAAAACGCTCACGGCCGAAAAGAGACGGGAAGAACAAAGACGTTTACAACAAGTATGAAGAAGCCTCACCTAAGGGAAAATCAATGACAACTCCTACTGAGAAAAGAAGAATGTTACTCCAGACAAAAGGAAAAGAGAACTCCTTAATTTAAAAAAGACGGATACCGAAAAGGGTCCAAATTTCATCCACTCCTACCGAACAGAAGAAAACCACGTTGAAAAGGGAAGCTACTGAAAAGGGGGGAAGCTTTGACGCCACCCTGCCGACTTCGACTCACGAAAGAGAAGAACTGAACCGTCAACGCCGACGAGGGAAAAAGAATTTCATACGGCGAAAAACGCTTGGCGCCGACACGACGGAGAAGTACAAGTTTACTCCGTACTCCCACGAGGCCCATCCCCCCCACCCTTCCGCACGCACGGCACCGACACCCCTACTTTTGAAGTAACGACCGACCCTGGAGAATACCCTCAAGAGGCCAAAACCATCCTCTCACGAAAAAACGAAAGGAAACCTCCCACAACAAAAAGGACCGTCAACAAACTGTTACGCCGGGATCTAAACTCATTGCCTACCTGCTACGCCCGAGTAAAAGATACCGCGACCGCAAGGAGACTCTGGAGACGAAAGAAGACGAGACTGCAACCTAGAGCACGAACGTCCCCCGACCCGAGACCGGGAAAGACACTTGACGCCGAAAAAAGGGAAAAGCAATACCACCAAACCGCAGGGAACGACCCCTAAAGGGTATACACCTACACCTAATGATACCGAAACTTTTTGACAAAGAAAGAACTTCAACGACAAAAGAGACGACCAAACGACTGAGGAGGGACACCCCTACCCTGCCGGCCCAGCAAAAAAAGCTACCGGGCGACGAAGGAGAAAAAATACCCGGAGACCCATAAGCGACGTTGACTTCCACGAAAAAAAAAGGAGGCAAGGGGCTACCTCGAACGCTCCCTCCGACCGAAAGAGGAAAAACTCTCACTGAAGCGACAGGGAAAAACAAGGAGAGACTTCAACCCTGACACTCACACCAAAAGAAGACAGCGACCCCAACACTGACTGCAAGAAGACATCAGGGCTCTCTCAACAAACAACACTGACGGGAGATATGCTGAGGAGGGGGAAGGGAGGAGTTTTTGGTGGAAGGAGGGGGAGGGCCCTCTTGTGAGCGTCGGGTGAATCCTGTCGGTTGGCGGTCTCCGTCAGGAAAGTTATCGTGGGGAGGAGAAGTCTGTGTAGGGCGGCCCGAGGTCGAGGATCGTTGGCGTGGGGAACCTCGCGTGAAAATCCTGTCTGCCGGGGAAGTGATCCCCCCAACCCCACCCCCCCACCCCCCCCCCCCCCAAAGGTAGCGTTTTCGGGGAGGGGGAAAAGCGTGAAGTGAGTTTCTTTTGGCCGTCGGGGGTTCGGGCGTGGGAAGGGGGGAGGTTTTTGCCGTAAGCGTGGCCGGCAACGTCGGCGTCCCGGGGAAGCAGTCGGTAAGAAACCGTCGTCAAAGCAAAGGGGAGAGGGTCTCCAGGGGGGGGGAGGGGCTGTCAGTTCTTGTACGGGGGGGGCTTTCCTCGGGGGGTCTGCTGGGCGGAAAAGGGGGTTGTTCTGTCTTGATTGGGCCTTCGCGTCGGAAAAGTTTCTGAGGAGGGGGAGTCACGCTCGGGGGGGGGGGGGGGATAAGTGCTGTGTCGGGAGGAAATCTGTTTGCTTCTCTTCGTTGTGGCGTCGGCGGAAGTTAGCGTCGGTGGAGAGAAAGGAAATCGTCGGGAAGACCGTTTCATTTCGGCGTAAGAAATGTCAGAGGGAACGTTGTGCGCGGGGCGTCAAAAAAGTGCCGTCTAACAAAGGTGTCGGCGTCAACGTCTGGGTTGCGAAGAGGTGTCCGTGAGCCAGGGGGATTCGTCTCGAGGGGGGGAAAGGGGAAGAGTCGGAAGCGGCCGGCTCGGTCCGGCGTGTCCGTCAAAAGAAGAGTCTCCTTCGCGCGGTCAAAAAGAATAGGGGGGAGGTTTCCGGGGACGGGAGTGTCAACCGTTTTCGTTTGCGGGAAGGAGGCTTGCGTCACGAAGGTCGCAGTCGGGATGTAAAAGGGCGGGTTTGGCCCGTCGAAGTACGTTCCGTGAGCGCGGCGGGAAGGTTCTGCGCAAAAAGGTTGTGAAGGCGGGGTGGCGGTCCATCAGGAGGAGTGACCCGTGAGCGGTAAGAAAAAGTCGAAAAGCGTGGCCGGGACAGTGGCGGGCTCGAAGAGGGCAGTGTCAAGAAATTCGGGGTGGAGGGAAAAAGTCTCCGTGAGCGGGGGGAATCCCCTCGGGAGGAGGGGAAAGAAAAGGCGGTGCGGTCTGTAAGTCGGTGTCGGTAAAACGCTGTTCCGGCGCCGAAGAAGGGGGAAAGAAGGCCTTGAGGTCGGCGGTCGGTGTGAGAAGGAGTCTCCGTCTCGGGGGGGAAAGAGTGATCAAAAGGCTCCAATGTAGTTCTGTCGCGCGGGAAAGCGTGGCCGGAAGGTGGGTGCCAGGAGGGAGGGGGCGGTCGTGTGAGGCTGGGGAGGGGTTTTTTTTGCCAAAACTTCGGGGGGGGAAGCCCCCGGAAGAGCTGAGGCGTCGGGGTCGCCGTCTCCTTCGCCGTCCAAGGGGGTTCGCGGTAAAGAGGGCGTGGCCTCACCTAGTCGGTTGGGGGGGGGGGAAAGTCCGTCGGAGGGACGTCGCGTTAGGTCTCGGGGCGGCGTGAAATCGGGGGAGAGACCCGCGAGGGGGCTCCGTTCGGGCGGGGAGTCAACGTCTTGTAAGACGTCTGTGTCAAGGGGGAAAAGTCTTTGGTCGAAAGTCGTCGGGTAAAGGCATCTCTGGGTGGCGGTCTCCGGGTCGCTAGCGTGAGCGAGAGAGGCCGACGGAAGAGGGGCGCAATGTGCCGGGGAGGGCCGATCATCGTGGCTCGCGTAGAGTCTAGGGTGGCCCGGGGGAGCGATGGGCGTCGGGGGTTGATCGTCTCCGTCGGCGGGAAGTACCGTCGCGGGGTCTGCTTCGGGGGATCCAACCGGGGTTGCGGTCGAGGGTCTGTCGGGAGCGTAGCGAAAAGGTCGCTGTCGTCGTCTCTTCGGTAGGCTTGCTTTGAAGGGAGGCCTCGGTCTCAAGGGGGTCTGCGTCAAGCTCGGATTTCCTGAGTTCTTGGGGGCTTGGGGGTCAGAAGAAATCTGTACGCTTGGCTTTCAATGTCGACTCTTTCTAAAAAAACGTCTCCGTTTAAAAGGGAGTCGCGGTCTACGGTGCGTACGAACCGGTCAGGCGTCGGGGATCGCGGCCGGGGGGAAAAGAAAAAGGTCTGGGTTGGAAGATCATAGGAGAGCGGGGGCGGTCTCGGGCCGTCTAAAGTTCGGGGGAATCTCCTTCGGCGGGCCCGTGGAAGCTTTCGGTTTAGAGAGGTCTCGAAAGAGTCCTGTCCCCGGAAGGTGTCTCGTTCTTCACGCTCCGCTTCGGCTTCCCCCTTCGTGGGGGCGTTTCTAGAGTTTCTCCTTGCACTTCTTGGGTGTCGGTTCTGTTCTCAGATCTGTCTCAGAAAAGGGTCGGGATTCTCGAAAAATCCGTCGGCGGGGACGGCAGGGTCGGGGTCGATCCTGGGGGGTCCGCGTCAACGGGCTGTCTCGGCGGTGTGGCCGTCACCGAAAAGAAAAAACGTCTCGAAACCTTGAGCGTAGAAGAACCCGTCGGAGGGGGAGCCGTCAGGTGCGGTCGCTGAACGGCGTGGAAGGCGTATTCGCGGTCGATTCTGCGTCGTTTCCAACGGGGGGGGTTTTCCTTCGAAATTTTCCTGTGAGCGGAGGGGGATCTCATTTTCGCAGACTCCGTCAACCTTTGTTTGGGTAATCCGTCGGAGGCCGGGCGTCGGTGTGGCCGTAGAAAATCGCATCGGCGAATATCCGTTCGGGGTCACCGTCTGACGGGGACAACTTTCTCCTGCGCGGTCATCGGGGGGGGGGCTTCGAAAGGTTGTCGTCGCGGGAGGGCGTGGGCCGGGAAATTACTGGGTCTGGCGTTCGGTGGGGGCTTCGCGTTGGGAAGGGGCGTAGAAAATTTTCTTAAAGGAGGCGTATTGGGATTACCGTGGCGGGGGTGGGGGGGGACGTCGCACGTCAAATGTCTCAGTCATGTTATCTTTTGAGTCGCTGTCACAGTGACTTCTTAGATCTTCGTGGTTTCGACCGTACCGGGGCGGGAAGCTGTGGGGGGGGACTTTGCCGTGAGGGGCGCGGCTCAAGGGCGTGTCCGAGACTGCGTGTAAAAGGGCTTCGCCTGAAGGCGCGGTCCCAGGGGGGAAAGGGGGGGCTTTATGCTACCTCGGTCGTCGACTGTTGGAAAAAAAAAAACTTCGTCGTGGTAAAGGGGAAAATTACTACGAGGGAGAGGGGCGCCCTTGAACCCAGCCTCAGGGGGGGGGAGACGTTTCATGGTAAACGCAGCGGGTCGAGAAACGCACAGCCTCGGTGCGGGATCTAGGAGGGGGGTTCCGAGCACTTCACCTGGGTGGACATTTTCTGCATCTATTCCGGGGGTCCGGAGCCCTGGAGGGATTTACCTCCGCACTAAGTTCCCGCGGCTTCCCCGGGAAAAATCTTGACGGAGAAGCAAAAGGGCTCGTTGATGCCTTCCTTCTTTGCTCGGGGACTTGGGGGTCGCCCGTTATTTACACGTCCGGGAAAAACTGATCCTTTTGAGAAAAAACCGAAGAACAGGGGGAGAGAATGAAACAACAAACGGAGGAAGAAGGGAGATCTGAGATCAAACGAGTGGGGACCGTTAGCACCAAATTCAAAAAAGGAAGCAAGGGGGAAAACGAGCGCAACGACGTCCAAAAGAATCAGTTTTCGGAACGCGTAAGGCGGCTTCGTGCGCCGAGGTCCAAAAGATTTCATCGTGGAAAAAGACGGCTACACCTTGAGGAGGCCATGGCCACGGCAATACGGAAAACCCTCACATCACAGAAAAAAAAGTTTCAAGAACAGGGTCTCGAAACGCTAGGGACGCCGACGTTACACTCAACGAGGATTCGACCGGCAAGAAAAGGAGGCGTTCCCACGACGACGGAACTCCAACACAGACACCGACGCTAACGCCAAAAAAGCTACGCCGACCTCTGAGACCCACAATCAAAAGAAAACCCGACAGTGGACCCGCTCCTACGTCTCCCAAAAGAAAAACTCTCACCGCAACGCAAAAGGAGTCAAAACAAAAAGGAGAACCGACTCCAACTTAGCTACCCCAACGTTAACAGCGACCCCGAAAAGCCTACGCCCCACGGGAGCCACGCTCAAAGAAAAGAAACGCCCACGAATAAGCGAAAGGACCGACGGTCACCGCGAAAAAATAAATGACTTCCAACGCAAGAAAAAACTCCAACGATGGGAAGCAAAAAAATGACCCTCTACGCAAGGAAGGAAAGCACGACTTACGAGACCCGAAAACGGCTACTAAGCGTAGAAAGAAGAAAAAACCGGCGACTCACTTGAAAAAAAGGAGGAGACCGACACCAACTTTGAAGGCGAGAAGAAAACCCTTACTCGAAGAAGAAGACTTATGACGGCCAAAAAGGAAACCGTACGCTAGGGGGGAACGGAAACTCGTGTCGACTCCACGTCCACGCCGACGCGGGGGCCACATTGGACTGCGAAAAAAGAGGAAAAAACCGCCACCACGACAAACTCACGGCGACGCCGACGGAAAAGCTGTGACGGCCACACCGGAAAAGACTTTGACGCCGACCAAACCAGACGGACAAGCGACCACGACCTTGACTGCCACGCAGAAGGGGGACCGCCACATGGGAACGCCGACGGAGAACGGAGAGGGAAGGCTACACCTGACCTATACGCCCGACGTGAACTCCGACGAGGCGTACCACAAAGGAGAGGAAAAAAAAAACAACGACCGGGGAAAGACTCTCACTGAGACGACGGAGTACGGACTCCCTAAAGGGTTTTTTGGGGGGGGGGGGGGGGGGGGGAAAAGGGGCCACACACCGAACTAGACCAAAGAGGTGACGCCTACAAAGCCGCGAAAAGAGGAAAAAAGACCTGACGGGCCACGACGAGGACCTCGACCGCCACATGGGAGGAGTACCGCGACTGCGGCCGCCAAGAAGAGGGAAGGCTACCCAGAGGCACCCCTGCGCGGGGCCTACCGAGAAACCTACTTGAAGGAAACCCGTACGAGGGGAAAGGGGGGAGCTTAAGAAGGATGGCAAAAAGTCACGGAGACTTCTACCGGGGCGACGCTTACCGCGACCGAAAGGGGAGACGTTGGTGAGGAGGGAAGCAGGGACCTAGATCGGGGAGCTCCTCCGGAACGCGACGGGATGGGTACCGGGAGGGAAAGCCGACGGAGACGGCACAAAAGCGAAACGTCCGAAAGCCGACTGAGAGAAAGGACGCCGACCGAAGACGGCGGACAGAAAATTTAACTCCGGGAGGAAGAAGGTGGGAAAAAGAGGACGCACGAACACGCCGACCCCGACGGTAGACCGCCAGAAGGCATCCGACGGAGACGGCGAAGAAAAAGGACTGAGACCGAGAAAAGGGGGAAAAGCCGAAGGAGACCATAGCTCCGACGGATGACGGCTCCCCACGAATCCGACCGGGAGACCAAAAAAAAGCCCGAAATCGGAAAAAGAGGGACTCCGGCCCACTGCCGAAGAAAAACGACCGACATTTGACGGCCACGGAAAGGAAAAACGATCTCACGCCGGAAAAAAAACGCCCCCCCGACGGGAAAGAAAAAGAAGAGGCTCAACCTACGCCGGAATAGGCGCGACACCTAAACACTGAAGAAAAAGGCCGCTGTCATTTGACGGGGGAAGGAGCAAACACAAGGAAGAAAACGACGCTTCACAACGAAGCAGGGGGGGGGAACAGAGGCCGACCCCGCGCACGCCGACGCTGACGGAAAAAAAGGACGTTGACACCGAAACCGACTGAAACAGACAAAGAAAAAAGCCGACCGGAGACGGAGAAAAAAGGAACTCACGGCGACGCCGACTGGAGACAAAAAGAGGGACACCGACACCGACGGGACGAAGCTGAAGGAAAGAGGGGACCGAAAAGGTAGGGAAATCACGACGCTCAAGGGCCGACTGAGACAAGGGCAACCATCCCCCGAAAAAGACGCCTACGGATCCGAAACAGACGCTCCAAGGCAACGCCGACTGGAAAAGGACTCCTATCACCTACTGGGAGGGGTTTTACGCAAAGAAGAAGGGGAAAAAAAAACGTTGACAGCCACCCCGAACGGACGCCAGCGGCAGACGCTTTACGCCGACGAAGGGAGACGCACTTTGACGGAAAGAGACTCCGACTCTCCAAGGAAAAAGGAAGGACCGCAACGCAGACGCTCACCCACGCCGGCTGAGACTGAAGCAACTCCCCTACGTAAGGGAACTATTATACGCACCAGACGGGGAAAGACCACTGGACATGCAAACAAAGAAGTGACTGCCAAGCCGACCGAAACGGCGGACCCGAAAAAACACCTGCCCTCACGGGGAAGACCTCCACCCCGCACACAAAAAGTGACGCAGAAACCGAAGAGAACCGCTACCCCTACGTTGGGAAAAGGGCCTACTGCGACTCTGAGGCCTGGGCACCTCGACGCCCAAAAAAAAAAACCGCAACCCCGACAACTCGAATAACACCGACCCGGACCGCGACCCCGACTGGGCTAACCGCGAAGAAAAAAACACGCCGTACGTGAAACGGCAAAAAGGAAAAAACCCTACGGAAGACTGCCCCCCGACCTGACAACACCCGACTCAGACCGCGAAAGAAGACCTACTGACCGCGACGCCGACGAAAACCTGCTACGCGACGCTCAAGAAGGGAAGACGGAGACCTAGACCCCGACAGAAAAGACGCCGACGGAGACGCCCCCCGACCGGAGAAAAAAGCGCCGACCGAGACCCGCGACCCACAGGGACTCAGACATCTCTCTAAAAGAGGAACTGAGAAGATGTAGGAGTAGGCAGGGAAAGGGTCAGTGTGGGGTCGCGGTCTCGTAAGCGGTTTGCGTCTCCGGAAAAGGGTGTAAACCGTGAGCGGAGGGGGAGGGAAGAGTGTCGGCGGGGAGGGGCGGGCGGCAGTCTCATTGGCGTGGCCCGTCAAAAGGCGGTCGTTCGGCGTGGAAACGGCTCGCGTGCGGGAAAGAGGGGGCCGTCAGGGGTCGGGGCCGTCCCCATCGGGTCGGCGTGGCGGGGGGAAGTTTTCCGTCGGCGGGAGGGGCGTCGGCGGTCTCAGGAGGAGGGTCCGCGGTCTGCGGCGGGGCGGGCGTAGGGTCCGGGGTTGCGGAGGGGTCGGCGTGGGGCGGGAGGACCTGTCTCTAGTCGGCGGGGGGAAGAAAGCCGTCGCGGTCCGTAGGCTCGGCGATAAACGTCGTGGGGAATCCGTCGGTGGTCGGCGAAGGGTGGCCTTCCGGGGGGGGTGGCGGTGAGACGGGCAAGCCGTGAGAGTCGGTGGTCGCCGAAGGCGCCGTTTCGGTCGGCGTGAAAGCGGGGTGGGCAGTATCAAGAAAGGGGTTTGCCGGCAGCCCCGGAGTGGTCGGCCACGTCGGGGGTGAAAAGGAAAAAGTCGTCGCTGGCCGTGAAAAGGGGGGCGGTCTCCGGACGGCAAGATCGAGGTAGCCGTCGTCGGCGTGGCCGGAGAGTCTCGGTCTCCAGGGGGGGCGGTCAACGTCGGGGTGGGAAAGGTCGGCAGGGGATCGTGGCGGGGGGGTCAAACGTTGTCGTTTGAAAAAAGGGGCGTCAACGGTTCCGAAGATCTCATCTGTGTCGGCGTCAAGGGGGAAACGTCTCAGTCGTCGTTGCACTGGGGGAGCGTCGCGGGGAGTGCACACGTCGGGTTGAAATCATTCACCGGAGGACGAAAAAGGAAAAGCTCGGTGCCGGGTTGGCCGTGCGTTCGGCGGGGAAGTCGTTTGTCAACGAGGAGGTGGTGGCGGTCTCAGGGACCGTGAGCTCGAGCGAAAGGCTCGGCGGAGTGGCCGTGAGCGTCGGCGTTTGCGGGGGGGGGGGGTCGGTGGTATGAAAAGGTTCCCGTTAGGAGTCGGGAAAAGGGGGGAACCGTCTCGGCGCGCGCGTTGTAAGGAACGCGGTGACCGTCGGGGCTGGGAGGGCGTGGGTCCGTCAAAGGGGGAAGGAACGGCTTGGCCGTCAGCGTGGGGGGTCGCTCGGCGGCCGGGGTGTGAGCGGAAGGGAGTCTGGTGGCGGGCTCGGCGTCGGGGGTCGCAAAGGGAGGGAGGGGCCTCATGTCGCGCAGGTCGGAGTCAGGGCGTGGCCTGTCAACGTCGGGGGGGGAAAAAAGGGGGTCGCGTGAGCGTCGGAGAGGAAGAAAGCGTCGGTCTTCCACGTCAAAAGAAAGGGTCTCCGTCGGAGACGAGGGCTCCGTCGGAAGGTGGCCGTCAACGGGGGCCTTCGGTGTCGGCGGAGAGAGAGTTCTTCCGTTCGCGTGAGGGAAAGAGGGCGGTCTCCGTTCGGGGTATCGATCGTAGGCGTAAGCGGTTCTCCGTCGGCGGAAGTCCCGCCGTCTTTAGAAAAGAAGCTGTTCGGGTGTGGGTCGGCGCTCGGCGGGGGCGGGTGGTGTGAAACGCACACTTGTCTTCGCAAGGGGCGCCTCGCGTCCCTCAGGAAGATGAGACGTCGTCGGGGGTGGGAGGAAAGGGAAGGCGGGTAAACGGGTAGCGGGACGCGTTCGGTCGCGTTAAAGTGAGCAGCTCCTCCGTAAGGGAGCGTCGTCGTCGCGGGGAAGGTGGGGGGGGTCTCCGTTTCGGCGGCAACGTATGATGGCCGGTCACGTCGGTGTCGGGTGAGGTCGTCGGTCTGGCGTGCGGGAGCGGTCTCCGTCGGCAGGGGGGGAGGGTGTCGCGGCGCAAAAGCGGCGTGGCCGTCAAGGCCCCTCGTGGGGAAAGAGGTCTCAGGGGTCACGTCGGCGGGAGCTGGGGAAGAGGGGGATTAAACTGGCTCGCCGAGGAGCGGGCAGCGTGGAGGGATAGTATGCCGTCGCAAGTCGCATCGCCGTGAGAATGTCGTTCTCCGGCGGAAGAAGGTCGGTGGCGGCGTCGGAACGTCGCGTCTCGTCAACGTCGGGAGGCGTTGTCGCCGGGAAAAGCGGTCTCCGTCGCGTCGCCGGAACAATGTGCGGGTCGCGGCTCAAGGTCGGCGTTTCCGAGGGGGGTTCTCCGGGGGGGAAAAAAAGGGGGGGTAACGTAGCGTCGAGGGGGGGGGGGTTGCCGGAACCAGGAAGTTGCCGGGTCTCATTCGGCGTCTCCCGTCTCCGTGCGGTCGGGGTCGGTGACACCGGAGGAAAAAAAAAGGACGGAGTCGAGTCTCCGCCGGGCGGAGTGGCCAAAGTCGTGGTGGCCGTCTAAAGTCGGGGTGGGCGTCTCAGAAAGGTTGGGTTGGCGGTACCTCCGTAAAAAGAAATCGGGGTGAAAAGCCGTGAGCGTCGGGGGTCGAAGGGATTTCAACGTCGGCGGAAGGCGTCGCGGTCATAAATTTGGCGGTCTCGGGAGAGGGCCGTCCACTGGTGACCTTCGGCGTCGAGGGAGAGCGTCGCCGTCACCCGTGGCGGGCTGTATCTTGGGGCTTTTCATTTTGCGTTCTGAAGAAAAGCACTGTCGGGTCGCGGTCGGACTACTGTGGGCG